>Ga0116217_10002403_pt1 | contig 17426 bp, 18 predicted proteins | sample Sb_taG_6_FD_89697 | JGI IMG/M metagenome (GOLD analysis project Ga0116217, IMG submission 89697) | Peat soil microbial communities from Weissenstadt, Germany - Sb_50d_4_PS metaG | ecosystem: Environmental > Terrestrial > Soil > Wetlands > Peat | place: Germany: Weissenstadt | collected 2010-09-21 | reverse complement strand
GCCGCTCGCACGTCCTGCTCCATGATGAGAAACGCGCCGGCGACGAGAGGGCATTCGTCCTGGCACAGCGTGAGGAATGGCGCCATAACAACGTCCTTGCCTCGGAACGCGGCGAGGCTCGTGACCTGTCCGTTCATATTGACCAGCGGCACGTTCGGAACGAGCCGATCCTGTACGAGACCCTGGCTGGCCGATGGCGGTGGCGGCGCGGAGCTGCCGCACGAGGCGAGGAGACCGGCAAGCACAACCAGCAAGACCTCGACTTGAAAACCGAAGGTCCGAGGGCGAATCCTCCGCATGGCAATGGCGACGACGCTCAGTTGTTTGGATTCGCTGTGGCGCTCAGCAACATCAAATCCGCGCGCTTGGCCCGACGCTCTTCCTGGTGCATCCAACGGATGGCGATGGGGATCATGGGCCACAGCATGAGAGTGTCCCCACCTACCCACATGATCACGCCGCCGAGGTGGAGGTCCAGGAGGAGACTTGGACCCCAAGTTCTCGGATTCGCGAGGTAGGCCGGAAACAGTTCGTGGGTGGCGCCATTGAGTGAGACGCCCGTGAAGGTGTCAACCGGGATGGCAAGGAACAGATAGGCGAACTGCAGGCCGGGGTGAAGGCGGCGGCGGTTCGGATCCGATCCGAAGATCTGACGCCAGAACAGATAACCGACGACCAGGAAGGCGATGTGCTCGGTGTTGTGCACGCTCTCGTGTTCGAGTGTGTAGTTGTACCAGCTGGTTAGGTGGCTAAGTGGTATGAGCACTGCGTAAAGCGCGAAGGCCATCGCAGGATGTCCAAACAGGCGACCGGGGAAGGACCGCAGAACCCGAGACAGGATCTTGCGCGTCCGACCGGAACTGGCCCGCCAGGCGAGATCTATCGGAGAAGATGCAGCGAAGAGCGGTGCGGCCACCATGATCAGCAATAGGTGTTGAACCATGTGGATGTAAAACAGCTCGCCGTCGTACACACCGATGAAGCTGAAGATGGCGATGCCGGTCGTGGCCAGCGCACCGATCAAGCACACTGTTTTGCTCACCGCCCACGGGTGGCGCGGCTGAAGCCGGTTCACCCGGAACACCCCCCACAAGTAGAAGGCGAGGGCTCCCAGGATCATCGCCACGGGAACGACGTCGAACCCGGTCGAAAAGAACTGGCTGCCCCGTAGCGCAGGAATGGCGTCATCGCCTAGAAGCGGAACGGGCAGGACTAACACAGCGCCTGACCCCATTCCCGGTGTTCTGGTTGCCCGGGTCGCCGCTCACCCGGGATGGTCATATCCTACAGAACGTAGTACTACGTCTTGAAGGAGTTCAAGACGGGCAACCTACACTCAGACAGAGATTTCGGTGCCGGCAACCATGAAAGGGTGCGGAGGATTGGCTCGGCTGGGCGAACTCGAGCGCAGAGTGATGGACATCCTGTGGGACTCGCCGGACGCGGATCTCTCGGTCCGGGAGGTGGCCAACGCGTTGCCGGCGCACGCGTACACGACCGTGCTCACAGTATTGACTCGCCTTGAACACAAGCACATGGTGAGCAGGAACAAGGAGGGGCGGGCGCATCGCTACGCCGCTGTGGCAAGTCGCGAGGCCTACACGGCCGAGCTGATGCATGAGGCGTTGGGCGCCGCACCAGACCGTAACGCTGCGCTGGTTCGATTCGCCGAGACGGTGTCAAGCGACGAAGCAGTGGTTCTGCGCCAGGCATTGCGGGATATGACAAGTGGCTCTGTCCGCAAGCGGGCCTCATCCAAACGGCCCACCAAAGGCGACAGCTAATGGCTCTCCCTGTGCTCATGATCGCGCTGTGCGTACTACTCCTCGGGCCCGCCGGCACGTTCCTCGACCAAGCTCGATGGCAGAGCCGAGCTCCTCGTGCGGCGATTGCCTTGTGGCAGTCCATCGGTCTAGCTGGGGGCCTTTGTGCCATCGGTGCCGGGCTGTCCGTAGCGGTGGCCCGATTTGATAGTGGGTTTTTCCAAGGATTAGGGGACCTTGTCCACGAGATGACCGGGCGCCATCCCCTAGCCGGAATCAGTATCTCGGAGGCATTGGGCCTCACACTTGCGGCTGACGTGTCCTTCATCATCGTCGGTGGTTTAGCCCTAACGTTGATTCGCACCGTGCACATCCGCGCCCGCCACCGGCGGCTACTCGATCTGGTTGGAGGGGTCGTCGAACAGGTTCCGGGGACGGTGATTCTCGATCACCCTCGTCCCACCGCTTACTGCTTGCCAGGGCTGCGATCCCGCATCGTTGTCAGTTCGGGAGCGCTATGTATTCTCGATCCGAGCGAGTTGGCGGCTGTCGTCTCCCACGAGCAATGTCACGCCCGAGAGCGACATGGGTTGTTGATGCTCCCCTTCGCCTCGCTGGCACATCTGTTCAGCTGGATCCCGTATTCGCGTCGGGCACCCGCGGCAGTCGCTCGGCTGATCGAGCTAGCGGCTGATGACCACGCCGCGCGTCGGCATGACCCGCTGGTTCTGGCCTCGGCGTTGGCACATATCGCCGCGACTAACTGCGCGCCAGCCTGTGCCTTCGGCGCCGGAGGCGGGACCGTCTCAGCCCGTGTTCAGCGACTCCTTGTGGATTCCCGAACATCTCGACCAATTGCTCTGGCGACCGCTGCGTTGTCCGCCGTGATCATGGCAATGCCGCTGGGCGTCTTACTGTGGACTTGACGAAGGTTTGAACAAGCCCTCAAAGTTTGCTTAGCGACCGGACACAGAAATGGGTCGCTCACAAGAGAGAACGTTGTGATTTCGGCACCGCTGAATGGAGGTGAGCGGACTCGAACCGCCGACTTCTACGTTGCGAACGTAGCGCTCTGCCAACTGAGCTACACCCCCGGGGCGTTCCTAGGCTACCCCGGGGTCTACCGGGGATGGCCGGCCCGGCAGCTGCTGACGTCCGCTACGCCTCGGCGGCGAACCGCCGATCCTCTTCCTCGTAGTAGCTGGCCATGGCTTCTCGGTACTGCGTCAGCTCATCCTCGGAGAGGTACTTCACGATGGCGGTCGGCTCGTCCTCGTCACGAGCTGGCTCGACCCGGTGGAGCTTGGTCAGATGGCGCCGCTCCGCCTCGATCCGCTGCCCGTACACGGCCAGCCCGACGAACGCGCACAGCAGCGCGAGGAAGACCGCCGACGCGACCCACGCGCCCCGGAGGGGGTGGGCGAGGCCGAGAAGACCAGTGAGCGCGGCGAGCGCGCAGAGCGATGCGAAGACGTCGCGGCGGCGCCGGCGAGCCGCGTTGCGCCGCTTGATGGCGGTGAGCTCACGGCGGTCACGGGGCGAGAGCTCAACCGGCTCCATGCCCTCGTCCTGAACCTCCCCGGCCCAGTCGGTCGCCTCTCGAGCACGCATTACGACCTCCTCAAGGACTGGGGGCGGTGCCCACGCCTCGGCCGGGGCATCCGAGTAGGGCGGGTCGTCCGCCGGCGGGGGCACGAGCGTCAGGTTCGGGCGGACCGGCGGCGGCGAGGCCACGACGATCGGATCGTGTCCGCGGGCCGCTGAGTCGGTGCCCGTCAACCGGTAGGCGGGCTCGACCAGCTTCGGGCCGGTGTGCTCGAGGAGATCGAGGCGCTGATGGAAGCGGAGGATCGAGCCGGCAGACCGGCGCTCACGGATCTTCGAGATCACGCTCGGGATCAGCACGGCGATCCACAGCACCGCCACCAGGATCAGCACGATCACTCGGCGAGACTCCCCTCGATCGTCGACCTTTCGGGCTCCCACGCTACTGACCTGCCGAATTGGCCTGGTGGATGGTGAGCAACGCGTTCGCGGCCGGTCAATCGGCGCGGCTCCACCACCGGCCGCCGTCTCGTCCGACGGTCACCGGCACGGAGAAGCAGCGCGACACGGCCTCGGACGTGAGGACCTCGTCGATCGGTCCCTGCCGCTCGATCGTCCCTCCCGCCAAGAGGACCGCATGGGTCATCCCGGGCGGGATCTCCTCGGTGTGGTGGGTGACGAGGACGATCGGAGGAGAACCGGGGTCGGAGGCCAGTGTGCCCAGCACGCCGAGCAGCCGCTCCCGCGCACCCATGTCGAGGCCCGCAGCCGGCTCGTCGAGGAGCAGGAGTTCAGGTCGGCTCATGAGCGCTCTCGCCAGGAGCACGTGCTGGCGCTCGCCTTCGGAGATGACCCCGAACTCGCGTCCGGCCACCCCGTCTTGTCCGCCGACGCCGGCCGACTCGAGAAGGCGATCCGCCTCCGCCCAGTCGTCGTCGTCGTACCGGTGCCACCAGGTCTCGAGGGCCCCGTGCTTGCCGCTCGCCACGACCTCGCGCACCGGCTGGCTGGCCCGGAGCTCGCGGGCCACCGCCGCGCTCACGAACGCGACGCGGCTCCGCAGCGTGCGCACGTCGACGCTGCCGAGGCGCTCGCCCAGTACCTCCACCACGCCTGCGGTCGGCCACAGCCGCGCGCCGGCCACCCGCAGCAGCGTGGTCTTCCCCGAGCCGTTCGGGCCGAGCACGGCCCAGCGCTCGCCCGCGCGGACCTCCCAGTCGGCCTGGTCGAGGATCGGCCGACCGTCGCGGGTGACCCGGACGCCCCGGAGGCGGAGGACGGGATCCGGCCTCAGGTCGAGGTCAGCCGGCGCTCGATCCGGCCGATCAGTCCGGAGCAGCACTGCGCCCAGGTCCGCTCCCCCATCAGCCACAGCCAGATCTCGCGCCGATATCCGGTGACGATCGCCCCGAAGCGGGTCCGGTCGATGCCGGCCGACTCGAGGACCCGCCAGCGATCCCACAGCCAGGACGCGATGCCGTCCTCCTTCTCGATCACCTCGTCCACGGTCGCGTTCTCGAGCGCGCGTCGCCGCCAGCCGGAGGCGTCCGGCTCGCTCGGGAGATGCAGGTTCAGGGTGCTCACCGGATCGACACCATGGTCCGCCGTTCGGTCCCGGCGTAGTTGGCCACGTGGTCCTCGTAGTCGATGAAAAGTGGCCCGTCGGGATCGAAGGGGCGTTCGAGGGAGCGCAGAGCGATCCGCTTGTCGAGGTTGTCGAGCCTGACCAGCGCGTCGGGGTCGTCGAGGGTCCGGACGTCGAGGCGGGGCCGGGCCTTCTCGAAGGCGAGTTGGCCGCGCTCGGTCCGGATCAGCGTGCTCGTCCATCCAGCCAGTGACCCCACGCTCCCCATCGAGATGTCCGCGGAGCGCCCGAGAAAGTCGGCGCACTCGTCGCAGCCCTTGAGGGCGGTGCCGTGGAAGTTCTTGATCGGCTCGTTCACCGCGAGCTGGCCGTCGCGGTACTCGACGATCATCTTCCCGTGGATCACGTCGATCTTCGCCACCCGGTCGAGGTCGACGCGGCGCCGGTCACGCAGCTCGCGCAGGATGAGCCCCTCGTAGTCGAAGCTCTTCGTGCACATGAGGGCGATGGTGAGGACGACCGAGTCGACCCGGTGGGCGCCGGTCGCCCAGCGCCGGGCCTGCATCGCCCGGATCCCCTGGATCTCACAGGGCGTCCCGACTACCGCGATCCTCGGATTGGGTCCGAGCTTGTACTTGGCCAGGTCGAGTTCGGCCAGGCCCATGGTCTGGTTGTAGAAGCTCCCCGACGCGGCCAGGACCTCGTCGGGGTTCCGGACGATGGTCGGCACGCCCTTCCACGGCTCGTCGGGGTCGGCGCTCGGCTTGGCCACGAGCGCCCCGTTGATCTCGCCGGCCGCCAGGAGCGCGATCAGGATCGCGCTGACCGCGCCACCGTCCTGGGCCGCGTCGTTGCGGGCCGCCGCGCGCACGGCGTAGCGCTCGACCACCGCCCCGAGCCCTTCGGCCGGCGGTCCGCCGGTGATCTTCCAGTAGGTGTCCGAGGAGTCGGACCGCACCACCGATTCCTCCCCGTCCTCGGCGGTGGACGGCGGCCACAGGGCCTCGTAGCGGAGCCCGCCGCGGGGGCAGAAGTCCCAGCACAGCGAGCAGCCGGTGCACATCTTGACCAGCTCGGGGAGCCACGTGTCCTCGTTCACGCCGATCGAGTTGGACGGGCAGGCGGCGACGCACGTCCCGCACTGGATGCACCGGTCGGCGTCGATGACCCCGGCCGCCAGCTCCCAGAACCACACCTTTCCCGGCGGCTCGTCGATGCCGTTCATCTCCTCTCGGAGCCGGTATCGCTTCACCCCGTTCCCCCGACCTCGGCGCCGGCCATGATCTGGCGGAGCTCGTCGTTGTCGGTGCGCCGGGCCCACGCGTAGAAGGGCTCGTCGGCCCGCCGGTCGGCGGCGAACTGGCCGAGCAGGTTCGATAGTGCCGCCGGGGCGACGTCGACCGGCACGGCACCGGCGACCCAGTCGATGAACCCGGCGTCGGGACCGAGCGAACCGCCGAGGCCGATGTCGACGGCCTCTTCGATGTGCTCGCCCACGTGCGCGACGTCACCACGCAGACCGATGTCGGCGATCTGGGGCTGGGCGCAGCCGGCCGGGCACCCCGAGAAGTGCATCCGGATGACCCCGCGGTCCTCCCCGCGCACCGAACGCCCGCTCTCGGGCCGCCGGCCGAGGGTCACCGGCACCGGGGACGGCCCCTGGTCCCCGGCCAGCTGGCCGTCCAGCCACCGGGCCAGCTTGACCGCGCGCTCCTTCGTCTCGACCACGGCGAAGCGGCAGAACTCCGCGCCCGTGCAGGCCATCACGCCCCGCTCGAACGGTCCGGGGAACGGCGAGTACTTCTCGAGCAGTTCCTCGGCCAGGAGGTCGTCGAGGCGCGCCTCGGGCACGCCGGTGAGGACGAAGTTCTGGTCGGTGCCGAGCCGGACGGTCCCGTCGCCGTAGGTGAGGGCCAGCCTGGCCAGTTCGACCAGCTCGATCCCCCGCATCCGCCCGACCGGGACCGAGCAGCCGACATAGAACAGTCCGTCGCCCCGTTGTGGCCAGACCCCGACATGGTCGCCCCGGTAGGCGGTGGTGAGCTCCGTCCCGGCCGGGCGGAGCTCAAGGCGGGTGCGCGCCGCCACCGCGGCCCGGAAGCCCTCGGGCCCGAGCTCTTGGACCAGGTAGCGCATCCGGGCGAGGCCGCGGTTCTCGCGGTTGCCCAGCTCGCCGAAGGTCTGGGCGATGGCCCGGCACACCTCGAGGCTGTCCTCGGCCCGCACGAACACGTCAATGTCCGACGCCATCCGCTCGCCGTCGGACAGCCCTCCCCCGGCCAGGACGTTGAACCCGAGCTCTCCGTCGTCGGTGCGGGCCGGCCACAGGCCGATGTCGTTGATCTCGATCTTGGCGCAGTTCTCTCGGCACCCGGTGACGCCGATCTTGAACTTCCGGGGCAGGTTGGAGTACTCCCGATTGCCGGTGAAGAAGTCCGAGATCTGCCGGGCGACCGGGTAGGCGTCGAACACCTCCTCGGCATCGACGCCCGAGACCGGGCAGCACGTCACGTTGCGCGACGAGTCGCCGCAGGCCTGGAGGGTGGTGACCCCCACGTCCCAGAGCCGCTGCCAGATGCGGGGCACGTCCTCGATGCGGATCCAGTGCAGCTGGATGTCCTGGCGGGTGGTGATGTCGGCGTAGCGGTTGCCGAAGAGCTCGCTGTCGTCGGGTCCCTCGGCGAAGGCGTCGGCCACCACCCCGATCTCCCGCACCTGGTCGGCCCGCAGCTGGCCGCCCGGAACCTTGATGCGCAGCATGAAGGCGTCACCGCCCTGGCGCTGGGGGTAGATCCCGACCCACTTCAGCCGCTCGACCTCGCCCGGGGTGGAGTAGATGGCGGCCGGCCCCTCGACCGAGTACTTGGCGACCACGTCGCGGGCCGCCTCCTGGGGGTGACGGTCGAGCTTCTGCCGCTCGACCTCGCTCAGCTCGCCGGTCCAGCGGTAGGGGTTGACGAACGCCATGGGGCGCTCGCTCCCGCGGAACCGGATCCCGTAGGGGTTGTCGGTGTCGCGCGCCATCAGGCGTGCAGGCCGCACTCGGTCTTGTCCGAGTCGGACCAGCGCCCCGCGCGGGGGTCCTCGCCCTCTGCGACGGGGCGGGTCGTCGGTGCGCAGCCGATCGAGCGGTACCCCTTGGTCATGAGCGGGTGGACCGGCAGGTCGTGGTCGGCCTCGTAGGAAGCGATGTCGTCGTCGGTCCAGGCGGCGAGCGGGTTGACCTTGACCAGCCCGAAGGACTCGTCGAAGGACACGATCGGGATCGCCGCCCGGGTCGGGCTGTCGACGCGCTTCAGGCCGGTGATCCAGGCCGCTCGGCCGGCGAGGGCGCCCCGCAGCGGCTCGACCTTGCGGAACTCGCAGCACCGGGCGGTGCCGCACGGCCAGTCCTCGGCGCCGGCCGCGGGCGACGTCACGGTGAGGCGGAGGTCGTAGCGGTTCCGGGAGCGCTCCACCATGTCGAGGGTCTCGGGGAAGTGGGCCCCGGTGTCGAGGAACACCACCTCGATCCCGGGATGGGCGGCGTGGACCAGGTCGACGATCACCACGTCCTGGAAGGAGCAGGCGAGGACGAGCGAGGGCCCGAACCGCCCGATGGCCCAGTCGATCGCCTTCTGGGCCGGCGCGTGCTCGAGGGCCTCGTTGGCGGCGGCCAGCTCAGCGAGCAACTCCGGGGTCGGGGTGGTGGTCGCGTCGCTCATGGCTGCACCCTCTCGGAGGTCGTCTCGGGCCCGCCACCCGGCCGGGCCGTCGGACCGCCACACCCGGCACCCGACTTGTCGGGGGCCTCCCCGGCGAGTATACATGACCAAACAGGTCAAGTTTTCAGCGGCCCCGGCTACGCTCGCACCAACACCCTATGACTGCCCTCGACACCGCCCCCACCCCGGAGCTCCAGACGCTCTCTGCGCTGGGGCGTCCCGCCGACCACCTGTCGCTGCTCGAGTCCCATGCGATCTTCGTCCTGCGCGAGGTCGCCGCGGAGTCCGAGCGCCCGGTCCTTCTCTTCAGCGGTGGCAAGGACTCCGCCGTCCTCCTGCATCTGGCGGTCAAGGCGTTCCGGCCGGGCCGGTTCCCCTTCCCGATCATGCACATCGACACCGGGCACAACTTCCCCGAGGTCATCGCCTACCGGGACGCCCGGGTGGCCGAGCTCGGCGAGCACCTGATCGTGGCCCGGGTCCAGGACTCGATCGACCGGGGCCGCGTGCAAGATCCCGGCCCGGGCCGGTCCCGGAACCGCCTCCAGGCCGTCACGCTGCTCGATGCGATCAACGAGCACCGCTTCGATGCGGCCATCGGTGGCGCGCGGCGCGACGAGGACAAGGCGCGGGCGAAGGAGCGGGTGCTGAGCTTCCGCGACGCCTTCGGCCAGTGGGACCCGAAGCGCCAGCGGCCCGAGCTCTGGCAGCTGTACCAGGGCCGGGTGCTTCCCGGTGAGCACGTGCGGGCGTTCCCCCTCTCGGACTGGACCGAGCTCGACATCTGGCAGTACATCGAGCGCGAGGGCATCGAGCTCGCCCCGATCTACTTCGCCCACCGCCGGGCCGTCGTCGAGCGCGACGGCATGCTGCTCGCACTCGGCGAATGGGTCGCTCCCGGGCCCGGTGAGCTGGTCGAGCAGACCCACGTCCGGTTCCGGACCGTCGGCGACGCGACATGCACCGGGGCCGTGCGATCCGAGGCCACCACGCTGCGCGAGATCATCGCCGAGGTCGCCACGGCCAGGACCTCCGAGCGGGGGGCGACCCGGGCCGACGACCGTTTCTCCGAGACGGCCATGGAAGACCGGAAGCGCGAGGGGTACTTCTAGGCGATGGCGCCGGAGGCTCCGCCCCCCGCGCCGAGCACGACCGAAGGAACCGGGGTCGACCTCCTGCGGTTCGCCGCGATCGGCTCGGTCGACGACGGCAAGTCGACCCTGATCGGGCGGCTGCTCTTCGACACCCGACAGCTCTTCGACGATCAGCTGGAAGCGGTCAGCGCGGCCTCGCGCCGTCGCGGGATCGGCGAGATGGACCTGTCGCTCGTGACCGACGGTCTGCGGGCCGAGCGCGAACAGGGGATCACGATCGACGTGGCGTATCGCTACGCGGCCACACCGACCCGGAAGTTCATCATCGCCGACTGCCCCGGTCACGTGCAGTACACGGCCAACATGGCCACGGGCGCCTCCACCGCCGATCTCGCCCTCGTGGTGGTGGACGTGACCGGCGGGCTGCGCGAGCAGACGCGCCGGCATACCTGCATCGCCGCGCTCTTGGGCGTCGACCAGCTGCTGGTCGTGGCCAACAAGATGGATCTGGTCGGCTGGGACCGCGCCGCCTACGACCATGTGAGGGACGAGATGCACGCCCTCGCCGCCCGGCTCTCGATCACCTCCTGCACTGTGGTTCCGATCTCGGCGCTCCACGGCGACAACGTCGTCGACCACTCCGACGCGGCGCCCTGGTACACGGGGCCGACGGTCCTCGAGGCCCTCGAGGCGGCGCCGGCGGGCGCGTGGTCGGCGGTCCACGGCGCTCACCGCGGGACCGGGGCCAGGCTCCCGGTCCAGTGGGTGCTCCGCCACGGCACCCGGCGCTCGTACGCCGGCATCGTCGGCGGGGCGCCGTTGCGACCCGGGGACGAGGTGGTGGTGCTGCCCGACGGCCGCCGGAGCCGGATCACCTCGGTGACCACCTACGACGGCCCGCTCGAGGAGGCCCCGGTCGGCATGTCGGTCTCCGTCGACCTGGCCGACGACGTCGACGTGTCGCGCGGCGATCTCATCGCGTCGGCCGACGAGCCCCCGACCGTCACGAGCGACCTCGAGGCGACGGTGTGCTGGTTCGGGTCACGGCCGCTTCGGGTGGGTGACCGCATCCGCGTGAAGCACACCACCCGGGTCACCCCGGCCCGCGTGACCGAGGTGGTGTCTCGGTTCGACGTGAACGCGCTCGGCCTGGCGGAGGCCGACGAGCTCTTGGACAACGAGATCGGGGTGGTCCGGCTGGCCACCGGCACCCCGCTCGCAGTCGACCCCTACACCCGCAACCGCATCACCGGCAGCTTCGTCCTCGTCGACGAGGCGACCAACGCGACGCTGGCCGCCGGGATGGTCGGGACCCCACCGCTCGCCCACGTCCAACGTCCCGCAAGCGGCTGACCGTGGCGCCGGCACCCGGCTACCCGGTGGTCCTCCGGGTCGAAGGGAGGCCGTGCCTCGTGGTCGGTGGAGGGCCAGTCGCGGCCCGCAAGGCGGCCGATCTCCTGGAATGCGGCGCCGAGGTCACCGTGGTGGCCCCCGAGCTGGACCCCGCGCTCGTCGCACTCGCCGGTTCGACGCACCGGCTGCGGCTCGAGCGCCGCCCCTACCGGGCCGGTGAGGCGGCCACCTACCGTCTCGTCGTCACCGCGACCGGCGTGCCCGAGGTCGACCGGCTGGCCGCCGCCGACGCCGAGGCGGCCGGGATCTGGGTGAACAGCGCGGACGACGCCGACCACTGCACCTTCTTCCTCCCCTCGGTGCATCGCGAGGGCGCCGTCACGGTCTCGGTGTCGACCGGCGGGGCCAGTCCGGCGCTGGCGGCATGGCTGCGGCGGAGGCTCGGTGGGTCGCTCGGGCCCGACCTCGACGTGCTCGCCTCACTGCTCGAGGAGGGTCGCCGCGCCTTGCGGTCGGCGGGCCAGCCGACCGCGGCGGTCGACTGGACCGCGCTGCTCGACGGCGAGCTCCCCGGGCTCGTCCGGGCCGGGCGGGTCACCGAGGCCCGGCGCTGCGTGGAGGCGGCGGTGGCGGCGGCCGCCCATCCCTCCCCTCTCTCGGGCGGACCGGGCTGATCGGCGAGGGACAACCCTCCTGCGACGTCGCGCCCGGCCGTCCGGGACGGGCGCTCGGGCAAGAGGTGTTCAGTCGGCCGGTCGTAGGTCCCGCCAGGACCCGCCGGCGTCCAACACCGCATCGAAGGGCTGGGGGACGCGGACCCGCTCGGCGGTCCACGCGCTCCCGGGCGGTGTCGCGCCGTCCGCGTAACCGGCCAAGGTGTCCAGTATCAGCGAGCGGGTGTGTGCGATCGCGACGTCACTCGACGAGAGGTTCTCCTTGGTCCGGTCGACGACTGGGCCCATGCTGACCTGCACCGCGGTGTCTTCGGCGATGGCGCTGCGCCCGAAGCCGCTCCAATGCCCGGCGTCCATCAGCGCCCGGTCCTGACCCCACCGGTCGTCGCGGTCCCCCTCGAGGGACGCGAAGTTTCGCGGGTCCGGGAGTTCTCCCTCCAGCGCGCCGCTGACCTCCCGCAGGGACAGCGGAGCGGTGCCGTAGTTGCCGAAGAAGACCAGATGATGGCGGTCGTCGATGGGAGCGAAACAGAAGGCATGGACCGCCGATCCGTAGCCGTTGGGCACGAGGACCACGAACGGGAAGAAGTAGTGCGCGATCCGGACGTACGTGCGGCCGTCACCGGCGGCCCGGAGCGACGCCTGGCGCTGACCGAACGACGTCGGCTCGGTCTCGTAGCGGGGAGGCGCCGCGATCGTGGCCCGGACTCCCTCGGTCCCCGCGTCCCCCTTCCTTGCGAGGGTGGCCTCGATCACCGAGCGATGGAGGGTCGGAGCGTGCACCGAGTCGATCCCGCCTTCGAGCCCCTGCAGCCAGTTGGCGGGCACCGCCGAGATGGTCATCACCATCTCGAGCCCGTACTCGTCGTTGAACGGGAGATCGGGGAACTGCGGGGGTTCGTCTCCCCCGCCGAGCCACGCCCACGCGATGCCGGCCTCCTCGTGCACCGGGTGGGACCCGACGTTGACAGCGGCACAGAACTGGTCATGACGGGTCAGCTGGGTGGGCGCTTCGACGACCCGACCCGACACGTCGATCTTCCAGCCGTGGTAGATGCAGCGGAGGGCCGGTCCCTCGGCGCGGGCGAGGAGGAGCGAGGCGCGGCGGTGCGGGCACCGCTCGGCGAGGAAACCGATCCGGCCGTCGGCGGCCCGGAACGCCACGAAGTCGTCGCCGAAGAGGCGCACCGCGGCCGGAGGGGCGCCGGCCACCAGGTTGGACGACAGAGCGAAGGGCACCCAGTAGTGCTCGCGCATCAGCCGGCCGAGCGGGGCCGCCCCCTCGACCTCTGTCATCAGGTCGTTCTCGGCTGCCGTGAGCACGGCATACGCCTTCTAGCTCGCCGCCGGCTGCCGGCGCTCGTCGTCGGGATTGGTGAGCTCGGCCAGCAGGCGGATCAACCTCTCCTCCGGCACCCCGTTGAAGGGCCGTCCCTGCATCAGTGAGAAGACGTGGTAGCCCCCGAGCGACGTCAGCGCGATGGCCTCGAACACGTCCTCGTCGGTGGTGGCCCGTCTCTCGGCGCCCTGTCCGACCGCCGTCCAGACCGCATCGGCCAGTTCGGGCACGCGGGCTCCGTCGTTGAGCATGAGCCGCAACAACCGGTCGAACCGCTGGATGTCCTGGAGCGCCTGGGAGAAACGCTGAACCTGTCGCTCGACCGGATCGCTCAGATGGGGCAGCGCAGCTCGGGCCGACTCCGCCTCGGTCCGGCAGCGGTTCACCTCGTACTCGACCGCTTCCCTCAGGATCGCCTCCTTGGAAGGGAAGTGCCGATAGAGGCTGCCGGTCCCGGCCGCGAGCCCGACCCGCCTCTCGATCTCGCTGATCGTCGCGCCGGTATACCCCTCTTCGGCGAAGACGTCCATCGCTGCTTCGAGGATCTGCTGGCGCCTCGTCCGTCTCGCGGAGGGACGGTCGCTCACCGGGCCAGGTACCGGTCGTCGCGGAGGAGGTCGTCCAACTCGCCGTGGTCCACCCGTTCGGGCTCCTTCAGATATCCGCCCCGGGCATCCCAGTTATCAAGCATCCGCGGGTCGAGCGGGCGACTCGGCCCCGCGAAGGTGGCCGGAAGCGGCCCGATGCGTTCGGCGATGCGTCGAAGGTGCTCGCCGTCGAGACCGAGGGCCGAGATGGCGTTCTCGCCGAGCATCATGCGCAGTTCCGGTTCGGGGACCCCCGCGAAGGCGTCGCGGATCCAGTCGGCCGTGTTGGGCCAGGTGCCCTCCGCGTGCGGGTAGTCACGGCCGAAGAACACCGTCTCCACCCCCAGCTCGTGGCGCATGTCGACCTCGGCCTTGTGCACGAACGACAGCGACATGAGGCAGTTCTCGCGCCAGACGTCGCTCGGCCTTCGGGTACTGGCGATCTCCCCATCGCCGCGCTCGAACGCCTGGTCGAGGTGCCGGAGCGTCCCCGGCAGCCAATCGCCGCGCACCTCGGTCATCAGAAGGCGCAGGTCGGGGTGCCGGTCGAACACGCCGCCGAGCATCAGGTTCCACATGGCCCGGCGGGGCCGGACGTCCTTGGAGAAGAACTTGTCGGCGTTGTTGATGATCTCGGCCAGCAGATCGCTGCGGCCCTCGGCCTCCATCGTCTGGCGGAGACCCTCGACCCCCTTAAGGAATTCGCACTGCCGCTGGCCGTACCCGGCATGCACGACCGCCGGGATCCCGTGGTGGACGAGCCGCGACCAGTACGGATCCCAGAACCCGTCGTGGGGCGGCGGGGTGTCGTCCCGATGGAAGTACCCAGGCACATAGGCCCCGGCGAAGCCGTTCGCCGCCATCCAGTCCAGTTCGGCCAGGACGTCGTCCATCTCGGGCTGGCTCCCCGGGTCACCGACCAAGAGGATCCGGTCCCGCGCCGAGCCGAACGTGTCCGCCGCCCAGCGGTTGTATGCCCGGACCCCGGCGGCCACGACCTCCTGGGGCAACGGGCGGAACTGCGGGCTGAGGGGGCTGAGCGCACGCGGGTCGCCCGGGTAGACGAACTCGGCCGCCACCCCCTCGCGGTCCATCTGGGCCAGCCGGACGTCGCGATCCCAGCACCCGAGGTAGCCGCCGCCGGCCCAGACCCCCTCGGCGTCGATCACCTCGAGCACGTCGGGCGAGAAGTCGGCGAACAGGCCGAGCAACTGCCGATATCTCGCGTCGTCCTCGCGCATGGCCGGAAGCAGCGAGTGGTACTGCGGCTCGATGTACTCCGGCCACGTCTCGGGCGGTGGGACGGCGTGCGAGTCCCCGGAGACCAGGATCAACTCACCCGCCACGGGTTGCAAGGGTACCCTTGCCCCGGCAGATCTTCAACGGTACGTTGGCCTTCGTGCGATTCGTCCCGCTCTCCTCGGCGGTGGGTGCCGAGGTGCTCGACTTCGACATCACCCGGGCCGTCCCGCAGGGCGACCGGCAGGAGCTGCGCCGCCAGTTCACGAAGCACCATCTGCTGCTCGTGCGGGGCCAGGAGCTGACCGAGGACGACCACGATCGGTTCGTGGCGTGCTTCGGCCCGCTTCAGGAGAACCGGGTCGGGGACCGGGCCGGGTACGTCACCAACCGGACCGATGACCCGCGCAGCCTGTTCCCCGAGATGCGGCCCCTGATCTGGCACAACGATGGCGCCTACGGTCCGCACCCCGGTATCGCCACGTCGCTCTGGGCGGTCGAGGTGGACCCGAGCGCAGCCCCCACGCTCTTCGCCAACGTGGCCGACATCGTCGACCGGCTCCCCGCCGCGCTGCGGGAGCGGGCGGAGCGCCTCCGGGTGCTCAATGTCCGGGACACCGAGTTCAACCGCACCTACGAACGGGTCCCGCTCGAAGAGTTCCTCTCGAGCGACGATCCCAGTCGTTACGTGAGCTACGAGCACCCTTTGCTCTTCGAACCGCCGCACCTCGATGGCCGGGCGGTCATCGCCAGCGAGCAGATGACCGTGACCGTCCTCGACCTCCCGCCCGAAGAGGGCGACGCTTTCTTATCCGAGCTGTACGGGCACATCTACGCCCCTGACAATCGCTACGAGCACCACTGGGAGGCCGGCGACGTCATCATCTGGGACAACATCGCCCTGCACCACTCCCGTCCCGGGGAGGTCGGCTCCGAGTCGCGGCACCTGCGGCGCCAGTGCATCGACGGCTGGTACACCCCCGAAGGGGAACTCTTGGACTGGTCGTTGACGCGTCGCCAGCTGCGGGCGTCTTCCGAGCGGTAGCAGCGCGCCGGAGCCGTTCGGGCATGTCTCCCGCAGTCGACGCCGAGACCTACGCCTCCATCGAGCAGCTCCAGCACGCGTATGCCGATGTGGTGACCCGGGGCGCGTGGGACGAGACCGCCAACTTGCTGACACCGGACGCCCACATCCGGTTCGCGACGAGTTCCGGCGCAGTCTTCGAGGTCGATGGGGCCGAGGCATTCGCCGAGTTCGGCGCCAGGATGACCGGGGTGCTCTTCTCCCAGTACATCCCGCTCACCTTCGTGGTGTCGTTCACCCCTGAAGGAGGACTGGAAGGGCGCACATACTCGCTCGAGGTGATCGAGAACGACGCCGGCGAGTGGGTCGAGTCCTACTCCGTCTACGAGGATGCCTACGCGCTTACCGACGCAGGGTGGAGGTTCGCTCGGCGCAGCCACCGAACGGTGAAGCGTCGGGTCACCCCGTGCTGAGCCCCCGCCGACCGGAGCTCAAAGACTGGTGCGACCGCCATCGACGGCCAGGGTCTGGCCTGTGATGTACGCCGCTTCGTCGGAGAGCAAGAAGAGCGCTGCGTAGGCCGACTCCCAGGCTGTCCCGAACCTCCCGAGCGCAATGGGAATGCTGGCGCGCGGGGTGCTGCCATCGTGACTGCGACCGAGCCCGGTGTCGATCATGCCCAGCATCACCGTGTTGGCTCGGATCCCGCGGTCCTTACCCTCGAACCCGACGGCTCGCATGATCGCCCCCAGAGCCGCCTTGGAGGCCTCGTAGGCGATCAGCTGGCCGGTCGGCCTGAGCGACGCGATCGACGAAACGAACACGAACGAAGAGTGGGGATCCATCACCGGTAGGGCCGCCCGAGCGGTCAACATGGCTCCGCGCAGATTGACGTCGATGGTGGCGTCCCAGGCTTCCGGGCTCGTCGCCTGCAAGGTCTGAGCCCCCGGGACACCGACGTTGTAGACCAACCCGTCGAGGCCACCGAGGTGGTCATGGGCACGATCGATCATGACCTCGACGGCCGAGGGATCGCCGACGTCGGCGACGATGGGCTCGGCTCGGCCGCCGTTGGCCCGGATGATCCCCACCGTCTCCTCGGCACTGGCCGCATCACGGTCGACGGCCGCCACGGCGGCTCCCTCGCGAGCCAGCAAGAGGGCGATGGCCCGCCCATTGCCCATCGGCTGGTCGACGAGGTGATAGTCGGTCTGGCCGGCACCCACCACGACAACCCTCCGGCCCGCCATGCGGGCGCGGCCAGGCGCGTTCCCTCTCGATTCGGCCGGAAGCCCCGCTCCATCCACCCTGTTTCCCATTCCTGTCCGGCTCGACCCTATTTCATGGTCGGAAAACCACTGGGTCGTCCCGGACCTGGCCGCGCGTCGCCCACCGGTGCGCAGGGGACCAAGCAGCTCACCAGCGCGACAGTCACCGGCGAATGCCTCGCATGGGGTATCGATCCGAAAGCACGACCGCCATGCGTTCAGGCGGAGCGGGCCGCCCGAGCCAGCGGGTT
>Ga0116217_10002402_pt1 | contig 17428 bp, 16 predicted proteins | sample Sb_taG_6_FD_89697 | JGI IMG/M metagenome (GOLD analysis project Ga0116217, IMG submission 89697) | Peat soil microbial communities from Weissenstadt, Germany - Sb_50d_4_PS metaG | ecosystem: Environmental > Terrestrial > Soil > Wetlands > Peat | place: Germany: Weissenstadt | collected 2010-09-21 | reverse complement strand
GTGTCGATCTGGGCCAGGGCTGGCTATAGTAGGGCGCGCCGCGGCGAGGGCCGCGACCTGAGGCGCCGCCGCCAGGCGCCGCCGACCGTCCCCGGCGAAGGCGCCGCCGCAAGCCGCCGCCGACCTTTCCAAGTCTCTCTCTGCTTATGGCGAACATCAAGTCACAGAAGAAGCGGATCCTGCGCGCCGAGCGCGAGCGCCTCGAGAACCGCCGCTACACGTCGAAGATCAAGACCTTCTTCCGCCGGCTCGAGACGGCCGTGGCGACCGGCGACGGCAACCAGGCGGACGCCGAGCATCGCGAGCTCGTCCAGGCGATCGACAAGGCCGTCAAGCGCGGCGCTCTGCACCGCAACGCCGGCGCGCGCAAGAAGTCGCGCGCGGCGCGCGTGCGGCGCGGCTAAGCGCCGTTCTGGGGTTCGACCGTCCGGCCGGGCCCGTTAGGACCCTGCAAAGCTGGTTGCGGGCACGCCCCTTTTCCCCGGATCCGGGTAACTTTGGGGCTCCATGGCAGAGGTAGTCGAGCCGGCAACCACCGGAACGAACGGCGTCGGCTTCGAACTCGATCGTTTCGAGATGGCGGACGGAGATCGGTTCGAGGTGAACGGCCGCTGGTTTGGCGTGCGCGGACGGAGGTTCATCCGCCCGAGCCTTACGCTGGTCGCCGACGAGGAGCAGCGGCGCCTGCTGGCCGACCTCGAGCACAAGCCGTGGGCGGCCGAGGACGGCCAGCCGTGGGAGGCCACGTTCCCCTACGAAGAGGACGACGCCGGCTGGGTCGAGGCGGAGCTGAACGTCGCCCCCGACATCACGATCACGCTTCCGCTTCCGGGTGCCAAGCGGCCGCGGACACGCCGGCGTGGGTCCGCGCCGGCGCCGAGCACCGCCCGTGCGTCCGGCGCCACCCCCCGCCCCACTGGCGCCGGCACTTCCCGGCGCGGCGATCCTGACTCCGAGCCGGCCACCCCTCCAAGGCGCCCCCGGGCCCCGTCGCCGGAGCTCGTCAACGCCCGCCGCGAGGCCCATCGGGCGCAGCGCGAGCTCGAGCAGAAGGAAGCCGAGATCGCCGAGCTGTCGGCCGAGCTCGAGCGGCGCGGCGCCAAGCTCGAGGAAGTGTCGGGCGCGCGCGACGCCGCCCGTTCGGCCCGTGAGCAAGCCGCCGAGGAGCAGGAGCGGCTCGTCCGCGCCCGCGGCGAGGCCCTGCGGCTGCGCGACGAGGCGCTCGCTGAACGGGACGCGATCGCACGCGAGCGCGAGGACGCTCTGCGGCTGCGCGACGCGGCGCTTGCGGCCCGCGACGAGGCGCTCGCCGAACGGCGTACCGCGATCGACGGGCGTGACGGAGTCGCGGAGCAGCTCGATGCCGCGCTGGCCGCGCGCGACGCGGCGCTGTCCGAACGCGACGAGGCGCTTGCGGCGCGCGATCGGGTGGCGGCGGAGCGTGACGCCTTGCTCGGCGATCGCGACGACGCGGTCCGTCTACGCGACGGGGCCGTCGCCGCGAGCGAGAAGACCGCCGCCGAGCGCGAGGCGCTGACGACGACGCTCGAGCAGCTGCGGGCCGAGCGAGACGAGGCGGTCGCCTCGCGGGGCGCCGCGATGGTCATGCGCAACGCGGCCAACGCCCCGCCGAACTACAAGCGCGAGTCGAACCGGATCCTGCATTTCCTGCCGGCGCTACTCGTGATCTTGGTCGCGATCGTCGTGGCGGTCGCGCTGCATATCGTCTAGCCGGCGACGCGCTGGATCGCCAGCAGCGCGGCCGTGTCCTCACCGGCGATGCCGTTCCCGCCGCCGCGCGAGGACAGCTCGAGCTCGGCCAGCTCCTCGATCGTACGCTCGAGGTTCGCGGCGCCGGCCCGCCGGGCGTCGGCGATCAGCCGGTCGGCGGCGCGCGAGGGCATCCTCAGCCGCCGCTTGACCTGCGCGTCGGACTCGCCGGCCTCGAGCGCGATCGCCACCTCGTGGGCGGTTCGGACACGGTTGCTCATCCAGTAGAGGAGGCCCGGCAACCGCTCGCCTTGGCTGCGCAGCGTCAGGTACAGCCTCGTGGCGGCAGCCGCGTCTCCGCTCAATAGCGCGTCGGCGAGCGACCAGGCCTTGTGCTCGGCCGAGGGAGCGGTCAGCTCGTCGACGGTCGCGGCGTCGAGGCGCGCGCCCGGACCCGCGTACAGGGCGAGCTTCTCGAGCTCGCGGAGCAGCCGCTGCTGGCGATCGCCGACGTGGGCGATTAGCGCGCGGGCCGTGTCGGGCTCGAGCTGGAGGCCCGCCTCGCGGGCATGGGCGATCACCCACTTCGGCAGCTCCCAGGGCTTGACGCTCTCCTCGGCGCTGATGTCGCCACCCGCCTTGAGCACCGCCTCGTGGAGCCGCTTCGGGGCCTTGTTGCGGCTGTCCTCGCGCGCGAAGAACGCGACGGTCGTGTCGTCCGGAATCGATTTGAGCGGGGCCTCGAGCGGATCGAACTGCTTGTCGGTCCACCGTTCGGTGCCATCGACGACGATGAACCTGCGCCCGATGGCGAAGGTCAGGGCGTTGAGGGCGTTTGCGACGACCTCGGGGGTCGCGGCGTCTCCCTCGAACACCTCGACCCCCTGGGTGCCGCTCTCCTGCTCGGCGAGCGAGCGCAGCCGGCGGCGGCGTTCGGCGATCCGGCCGTGGTCGTCACCGTGGATGAGGTATGCGGGCTTGAACGTGGGCATCGGTCGTCTCGGTCTTCGAGTCTATGAGTCACCCCGGCCGGCGGCCCGTTGGAGGGCGCGGCTCACCGCCTCCGTGGCGGATTGAACGAGCTCGATGCCCTCGATCTCCCAGGTGTTCAGCCCGATCACCGGCACGCCCGCTCGGAGCGCGAGCGCTATCTCGGACAGGGTCCCGTACGCGCCACCGACCGCGATCACCGCGTCGGCCGCTCTGATGACCAGGCCGTTTCGGAGCTCTCCGAGACCGGTCGGCAGCGCGATCTGCACCCACTCGTTGGCGCTGTCGCGATCGGTTCCCGGCAGTAGCCCGACGGTGGTTCCGGCCGTGGCGCTCGCGCCGTGGCATGCGGCATCCATGACCCCGCCGAGGCCGCCGCAGACGAGGATCGCGCCACCGTCCGCGAGCCCGCGGCCGATCGCCTCGGCGTCACGGGTCTCCTGGGACGTCGCGTCGCTCGGACCTATGACCGCCACATACGGCCGGTGCGCCACCGCCGCTCAGCGTACGACGACGTTGACCAGCTTGTCCGGCACGACGATCACCTTGGCGATCTCGTGGCCGTCCAGGTGGGCCTTGACACCGCGGGACTCGAGGCACAGGCGCTCGAGCTCGTCCTTCGGCGCTCCCGAGGGGGCATCCACCCGGTCGCGGACCTTGCCGTTCACCTGGCAGACGAGCTCGAACGTCTCCGCCTGGAGCATGTCGGGGTCGGCGTCGGGCCACGGCTCCTCCCACACGCGCCGGCCGGTCAGCATCTCGTACGCCTCGGCTCCCAGGTGGGGGGCGAACGGGAACACGAGCGAGGCCGCGGTCGCGGCCGCGAACCGGCGCGCGTCGACGTCGGCCTCCGGATAGCGATAGATCTCGTTGATCAGCTCGATGATCGCGGAGATCGCGGTGTTAAACGCAAACCGGTCCGCGAGGTCTCTCGTGACCTTGTCGATGGCCCAGTGCGCCTTGCGGACGATGGTCAGCGCTCCTGCGGTCGGATCCTCCGGCTGGTCCGCGCCGGCGCCCGGGTCCCCGATCTCGTCGGCCAAACGCCAGAGCCTGGACAGGAGCCTTCGATACACCCCGTCGATGCCGGTGTCCGACCACGCGGCGTCCTGATCGGCCGGCCCGATGAACAGCACGTAGCAGCGGGCGGCGTCGGCGCCGAACCGCTCGATGATCTCGCTCGGGGCGATCACGTTGCCCTTCGAGCTCGACATCTTGTTGCCGTCCGGGCCGAGGATCATCCCCTGGGTGAACAGCGCCTGGAACGGCTCCTGGACGTCGAGCAGGTCCATGTCCGCGAGCGCCTTGACGAAGAAGCGCGAGTACATCAGGTGCAGGATCGCGTGCTCGACGCCACCGATGTACTGGTCGACGGGCATCCAGCTGCGCAGGATCTGCCGGTCCCACGCCGCCTTGTCGTTGCGCGCGTCGCAGTACCGCAGGTAGTACCAGCTCGAGTCGACGAACGTGTCCATCGTGTCCGTCTCACGCTTCGCGCGGCCGCCGCATTCCGGACAGCGGACGTTGACCCAGTCCTCCGCCGCGGCCAGCGGCGAGCGACCCTTCGGCTGGTAGTCCTCGACGTCAGGCAGCTCGACGGGCAGGTCCTCTTCCGGCACCGGGAGCATGCCGCACCGATCGCAGTACAGGATCGGGATCGGACAGCCCCAATATCGCTGGCGAGAGACGAGCCAGTCCCGGAGCTTGTAGCTCACGGAGAAGTGGCCCTTGCCTTCCAGGTCCAGCCATTCGACGATCGCCCGCTGGCCCTCGACCGCGTTCATCCCCGAGAACTGCCCCGAGTTGATCAGTACCTCGTTTTGGGTGTGCGAGACGAACGCCTGGCCGTCGGGCGTGGGCCGGGCGTCGTCGCTGTCGCTGTCGCCGTCGCCGTCGCGGGGCGCTACCACCTGGCGGATCGGCAGATCGAATGCCTTCGCGAAGTCGTAGTCGCGCTGGTCGTGCGCCGGCACCGCCATGATCGCGCCCGTGCCGTACTCCATCAGCACGTAGTCCGAGACGAACATCGGGATCTGCTCGCCGGTGACGGGGTTCGTCACGGTGCGCCCGAGGGGGACTCCGGTCTTGGGCTTGTCGGTGTCGCCGCGCAATTCGACGGACTCGGTGATCGCCTGGTTGACGTAGTCGTGGACTAGCTTTTCGTGCTTGGTCCCCGCCGCCAGCTTGAACACGTCGGAGTGCTCGGGGGCCATCACGAAGAACGTGGCGCCGAACAGCGTGTCGGGCCGGGTCGTGAACACCGGGTAGTCGATCCCGAGCTCCTCGCAGCGGAACACGACCTCGGCGCCCTCGCTGCGGCCGATCCAGTTGCGCTGCATCGCCTTCACGTGCTCGGGCCAATCGATCGTGTGGAGGTCGTCGAGGAGGCGGTCGGCATAGTCGGTGATCCGGAAGAACCACTGCTCGAGCTGGCGGATCTCCACCAGATGGCCGCAGCGCTCGCACCGGCCATCGATCACCTGCTCGTTGGCCAGCACGGTCTGATCGTGCGGGCACCACTTGACCGCCGCGTTCTTGCGGTACGCGAGGTCGCGCTCGAACAGCTGGAGGAAGATCCACTGGGTCCAGCGGTAGTACGAGGGCTCGTGGGTGCCGAGCTCCCGGCTCCAGTCGATCGAGATCCCCCAGCGGTGGAACCAGTGGCGGTAGGCGGCGATCGACCGGTCGGTGGCGATGCGCGGGTGCACCCCGGTCTTGATCGCGTTGTTCTCGGCGGGGAGGCCGAACGCGTCATAGCCCATCGGGTGGAGCACGAGGCGGCCGATGCGGCGGTGAAAATGCGCGATCGCGTCGCCGAGCGCGTAGTTCTTCAGGTGCCCGATGTGCGGCTCACCGCTCGGGTAGGGCAGCATCTCGAGCACGTAGGACTTCTCGCGATGGTCGCCGTGGGCGTCGCGCATCGTGTCGTTCGACACCTCCCACGTGCCCTCGCGCGCCCATACCTCTTGCCATTTGGGCTCGATCTGCTTGGGGTCGTAGCGGTGTTCAGACACGGCAATTAGGAGGTTACTTGCGAGTGCGCGTTCTGACCTTCCCGGCGCGTCCTGCGCCGGCAACGCCTCCGCGCGGTCATGTCTCGGCGGCCGCTGGACGCCGTCCCATGTCGGCGGCGCCCCCGGGGCCTGCGTGCGCCGGCAACTCCTTCGGGCCGTCCTGTGCAGGGGATTCGCCGGGTCGCTCTACCATCCGGGCGTGGCTGAGAACGCCGGATCCGGCTCAGGCGGACGTCCTCATGCGAGCGCTGCCCTGGCGGCCGAGCGCGTCGCGGCGATCATCGCCGCGGCGGAGGAGACGGCCGAGCGGATGCGACTCGAGACCGAGGAGCGCGCCAGCGACCGGATTGCCGAGGCGCAGCGCGCCGCCGACAATCGGGTCCGGGCCGCCGAGGAAGAGGCGGCCGAGGCAATCAGCCTCGCCCAGGCGGAGGCGACCCGTTTGCGCACCGAGGGGAAGGCGGAGGCGGAGGCGGCCACCACCGCCGCCACCAACGAGGCGCTCGCGATCGTCGCGCGCGCCGAGGAGAGCGCCGCGCAGATCGTCGCCGAGGCGCACGAGTCCGCCGCGACTGTCCGGTCGGAGGCGGACGAACGGGCACGCGGTGTGCTCGAGGACGCCCGCGCCACTGCCGACGGCGTGCGCTCGGAGGGTCTCGAGGTCGTGTCGAACCTCCGCGAGATGAGCAACTCGCTGCGCGCCAACGCCGAGCGCCTGCTCGGCGACGTACAGCGCGTCCACTCGTCGCTCGTGGCGCAGATCGCGAACGTCGAGCGCGCCACTGGGGTCGCGAGCGGATCCGGATCGAGCTCGTCGAGGCGCCGTGCGCTCCCGAGCGATCTCGCCACCGACAACGCCTCATCGAGCGACGACCTCGACGTGCCAGAGTTCATCCCGCCGAGCTGAGCGTCTCGCCACCGACAACTCCTCGTCAAGCGACGACCTCGACGTGCCAGAGTTCATCCCGCCGAGCTGAGCGCCCGCGCGCGTTTCTCCTGCAGTCAGCAGTCTTCCGTCCGAGCCACATGCGAACATATGTTCGTGATGAATTCGAACGTCAAAGGGGCCGTCGCGGAAAAGGCAATCGTGCTCGCCGCGACCAAGCTCGGCGTACCTGTGCTCCGACCCGTCGCCGAACATGGGCGTACCGACCTCGCGCTGGAGATCGGTGGCGACCTGTTCCGTGTTCAGGTCAAGTCGGGGCGGCTGAGCCCCGCACGAGATGTCGTCATCGTCGCGCTTCGAACGTCGCGCTGTACTACCCGCGGCCACATCTACGGCACCTACAGCGAAGGCGAGGTAGACCTATTCGCGGTCTATTGCGGGGAACTGGATCGCTGCTTCCTGCTGCCCGCCCGCCCGCTGGCCAATAAGACAACCCTCCACCTTCGCCTGACCGCCGCCCGCAACGGACAGCGAGCATGCATTAACCTTGCGAACGACTTCACATTCGCCGGGGCTGTAGCTCAGTTGGCTAGAGCGTCGCGCTGGCAGCGCGAAGGTCAGGGGTTCGAGTCCCCTCAGCTCCATCCGAACTCAAAAAACGCGGCGCTGACGATTAGCGCCGACTCCTGGCGCGTGTCGTTCGGGTACTGGCTCTACCGGGTCGCCGCCGGGGAGGACGTGGTCGTCACCCGGCGTGGGCAGCCGATGATCAGGCTGACCGCGGTCGCGCCGGCACCGGCGCCGCCGACCGTCAAGCCCGCGGTACCGCCTCTCCTTTCTCCCCTGACTGCGGCGGGATCCGCATGAGGTTCGGAATGACCGGTGCGCCGCGGACTCGCGCCGCTGTGCGCACTCGCGCCGCTGTGCGCACTCGCGCCGCTCTGCGGAGTCGCGCTGCTGTGCGGACTACGCGCCGCGATCCTGCTTCGCGGCCTCGAGCGCCGCCGGCGGGTCCATGCCGCCGCTCTGGCGGGCGAGCTCGAGTGCGCGATCGGCCAGCTCGGCCGCCTCGGCGCCACCGAGCGACTCGTCGCGGAGCGCGAGCGCCAGCAACACCTGACGCAGCAGCTCGGGGCTCTGGAGGTCCGGAGGCGGTCCGGCGGGTGGGAGGCCGCGCACGGTCGCGAGCAGGCTCGCCGCGTTCGCCCCACCGCCGAACAGGCGCCCGGGCTGCTTGTCGGGAATCGTCGCCACGATCGCTCCGGTGGCGGGGTTGACCAGGCTCACCTTGCTGCGCAGGCCGGCACGCTCGAGGGCGAGGCGGTAACCCGAGAGGCGCAGATAACCGAGCTGCGCCGCGAGCTGGGTGAACGCGGACGCCTCGCGCTCGTCCTTCAGCCGCGGCTGGTGCAGCGAGATCTGGGTGCCCGCGTCCGGTAGCGACGGATCGGGCTCGGGCGCGACCAGCAGGAACGCATGCGTGCCGAGTCGGCCCGCACCGACGCCGGCGACGTCGACGAGGAGCTGGTAGCCGTTCAGGCCAAGCGCCCCGACGATCCCAGGAGGAAGCGGGTGCTCCGCGAGGTGCCCCGGTGCGAAGCTCACGGTGGTCTCCGCCTAGTTGTCGAGGAGGCCGCCGATGACGTTGCCGAGGAGGCCTCCCCCCTGGCGCTGCGTATCACTTCCACCGCCGGTCTCCTGTACGGGCGGATGGAAGTACGCGCTCTGCAGGCCGACCCTGCCCGGCCCGGTGAAGCGGTTGAACACGAGGTTGCCGGCGCCGCCGCCGAGGAAGCCGGTCTTGAACCCGTAGATCTCCTGCTCCATCTGCACCGAGTGGTCGCGGAACAGCCAGCCTCCGGGCTCGATGTCGATCGTCTCCCCCGGCTCGAGGTTCTTCTCGAACACGTTGCCATAGCCGTGGACCCAGACGACGCCTTCGTGATCGCCGGCGAAGAACTGGTCGACCCAGAAGCCACCGCCGTAGAGCATGTTCGCGAAGCCCTGGATCCGGCTGTAGTCGTATTGGACGGCGCCGGTGGCGGCCAGGAACTGGTGCTCGCGCACGATGATCCCCTGACCCGGCTGCAGGTGCAGCGCGACGATGTGACCGGGCGCGTCGCGGCTGAAGGCGATCTCACCCGGCGACTGCGCCTCGAGCATGAGCAGCGGCATACCGCCGAACACGCGGCGCTTGAGTCCCTTGCCGAGCGGATGCAGGCCGATCTGGAGCTGCGGGTACTTCCACAGCAGCACGTGGTGCTCGAAGTAAACGGGCACCTGCCCATCGAGTGCCATGTGCAGCACCGGGACGAGCTCGCCTTCGAGCCGGTAGGTCACGCCGGGGGCGGTTCCCTGCGGGATCTGGGTCGGAAGGATCTGGGGGGCGGACGGCATGTGCTCTCTCCATTCGGGGACGTGGTCCGGCAGCCGCAAGCCGCTGCCCTCGACTTCGCTCCGGGGACGGTATCGCGCCCGGGCGCCCGCGGGCAAGGGCTCCGGCAAGGGCTCCGGCAAGGGCTCCGGCACGGGCTCCGGCACGGCCCCCGCGCGCCGCCGCCGGCGCCACAGCCCCGCGCGTTGAGATCCACCGCGACCAGCGGCGATAATCCGCACCGCCCATGGCCCCGATCTACGTCACCGGCCACCGCAACCCGGATGCAGACTCGATCGCGGCGGCGATCGGCTACGCGGAGCTGAAGGGACGCCTGGACAGCCGGAACACTTACACCGCGGTGCGGCTCGGCCCGTGCAACGCGCAGACCCGCTGGCTGCTTGAGCGCAGCGACACCGCCCAGCCCGAGCTGCTCCCGCACGTCATGGTCCGGGCGGCCGATGTGATGACGGCGAGCTTTCCGGTCGTGGGCGAGGACGCACCGATCCGCGAGGCCGGGCTCGCGATGGCTCGGGCGAGCCTCGAGCTGGTACCGGTCGTCGACGGCGACGGCGCCCTCGCCGGCGTGGTCACCGAGCGCTCGCTGGCGCGCCGCTACATCCGCGAGACGCGCCAGACCTCGACGTTGCAGGACGCGCCCACCCAGGTCAGCGCGATCGTCGAGGTGCTCGACGGCGAGCTCCTCACCGGCGAGGACAGGCCGTTGTCGGGACGCGTCTGGGTCCAGGCGATGGACCTGACCCGCACCGGAATCTCCGAGGGCGACGTGGTCGTGGTCGGCAACCGCACCGACGCCCAGCGGATGGCGATCGAAAAGGGCGCGAAGCTGATCGTGCTGTCCAACGACTCGACCCCGACGGACGAGATCCTCGCGCTGGCGCGCGAGCGCGGGACGGCGGTGATCGTCTCCGCACTCGACAGCTACGTGTCGGGCAGGATGATCACGCTGGCGGCGCCGTGCGGCGCGCTGATGGAGCGCGAGCCGCTGACCGCCACAACCGAGTTCCTGGTCGCCGACATCTCCGAGCAGATCAAGGAGAGCCACTACGGCGCGGCGGTGGTGATCGACCCTCAGCGTCGACCCGTCGGCCTGGTGACGCGGTCCGATCTCGTGTCCCCGCCCCGCCGGCGAGTGCTGCTCGTCGACCACGCCGAACGGGCCCAGAGCGTCCCGGGCGTCGAGCAGGCCGAGATCGTCGAGATCCTCGACCACCACCACATCGGGTCGATCGAGACCCAGATCCCGGTCACCGCCACGTTCGACCCGGTCGGATCGACGGCCACGTTGGTCGTCGAGCGCTTCCGTCAGAACGGCATGGAGCCGAGCCCACCGACCGCGACGATGCTCCTCGGCGCGGTCATGTCCGACACGATCATCCTCAATTCCGCGACCACGACCGAACGCGATCGCCAAGTCGTCGAGTACCTCGAGCGAGTGCTCGCGATCGACGCGGCCGACTTCGGGCGCCAGATGTTCGAGGCCAGCTCCGACGTGTCCGAGGTCAGCGCCGACGAGATCGTTTCCCGCGATGCCAAGCAGTACCACACCAGCAGCGGGCACGTGATCTGCATCGCCCAGATCGAGGTCGTGGGCAAGGCGCTGCTCGATCGCAGGGACGAGCTGCTCGAGGCGATGCGGGCCGCTCGCGAGAACCGGGGGCTGCAGCTCTACGCCTTGATGGTGACCGACGTGCTGACCAAGGGAACCGACCTGCTCGTGGCCGGCGACATCGCGGGCGTCGCCCGGGCGTTCGGCCTGCAGGCGAACGACAGCCAGATCGAGTTGCCCGGGGTAATGAGCCGGAAAAAAGAGGTCGCGCCTAAGCTGCTGGCGGCCCTTTAGGCCAAAAGTGATTGGAAGCCGCCGCCGACTAGCTCGAGCTGGCGGCGCCGACGGCTTGCGCCGGCGCTTCGCCCCAGAGCTGCTCGAGGCGGTAGTACTCGCGCGTCTCCGGGGTGAAGACGTGGACGACGACGTCGAGGTAGTCCATCAGGATCCAGCGCGCGCCGGGAAGCCCCTCGACGCGCCGGGGAAGCCTGCCGTGCGCCGATTTCAGTCCTTCGTGAATCCCGTCGTGGATCGCCTTCGTCTGGCGCTCGCTCCGTCCTGTGCAGATCACGAAGTAGTCCGTGTAGCCGATCATCGCCCGCAGGTCCAGCTGAACGATCTCGAGCGCCTTGCGATCGGAGGCGTACTCCGCGATCGCAGCTGCGAGCTCTTCGGGGGTCATCGGGTTCAGGCTACCCCCCATATAGGCGATGGTGATCGATGTAGCTCACGACCGCGTCGGGAACGTAGTACCTGATCGGCTCCCGGTCGCGAACGCGCTGGCGCAGGACCGTCGAGGACACGCCGATCGTCGGCATGTGGAAGAACCGGGCTCGCTCGCCCCCCGCCAGGCCGCTCAGCGCCTCGTCGACCTTGGCGCGCGAGGTGCCGCGGCGCCCGGCCACAGCGAGCGTCGCGAGCGACAGCACTCGCTCCGGCTCCCGCCACCGGGGCAGGCCGGCGGCGATGTCACCGCCGACGATCAGGAACAGCTCGCTTTCCGGCTCTCGAGAATGCAGCAACTCCAGGGTATCGACCGTGTACGACGGGCCTTCGCGCGCGGTCTCGACATCCGAGACGTCGAACCGGTCATCGTCGCCGACGGCGGCCCGGCACAACTCGAGCCGGTGGTCGGGACCCGGCTCCTCTTCGACGTGCTTGTGCGGTGGTATCCGTGCAGGGATCAGCGTCACTCGATCGAGTTCGAGCTGAAGGTACGCCTCCTGAGCACAGATGAGGTGACCAAGATGTGGCGGATTGAACGTCCCGCCCAGAATGCCGATCCGCACCCTGGGTCAGCGCTCCGGACCGCTCACGTTCGCGCCGCGGGGCAGCGCCCCGACCCGTTCACGCTCGAACGTGGCCGGAACCCTCGACGAGGTACTTGAACGAGCACAGCTCGCGCAGCCCGATCGGCCCGCGTGCGTGCAGCTTCTGGGTCGAGTTCCCGATCTCCGCACCCATCCCGAACTCCCCGCCGTCGGTGAACCGGGTTGACGCGTTGACGTACACGCACGCGGCGTCCACGCCGAGTTGGAAGGCGCGCGCGGCCTCGGTGTCCCGGGTGACGATCGCCTCGGAGTGACCCGAGCCGTAGCGGTTGATGTGCTCGATCGCCCCCTCGGCCGAGTCGACAACCCGGACCGCGAGCGTCAGCGCGTGATACTCCGTCGCCCAGTCCTCCTCGGTTGCGGCCGCTACCGGCACTCCGCCCGCACAACCCTGCGCTCGCTCGTCGACGCGCAACTCGACCCCCGCAGCCGCCAGCGCCTCGAGCGCCGCCGGCAGGAACTCGGCCGCGACGGCTTCGTGCACGAGCAGCGTCTCGGCCGCATTGCAGACGCTCGGTCGCTGGACCTTCGCATTCAAAGTGATCGCCAGCGCGTCGTCCAGAGACGCGGTCGCGTCGACGTACACGTGGCAGTTCCCGGACGCCGCGTACATGACCGGCACGGTGGCAACGGCCTTCAGGGCTGCCTTCAAGCCCTCGCCGCCGCGCGGGATGATCAGGTCCACGACCCCCTCCTGCGTGGCGAGCTGCTGCAGATCCTCGCGGCCGCCGGCGACGAGCGCCATCGCTCCGTCCGGCATCCCAGCCGACAGCCCGGCTTCGATCGCCACGGCAGCCAGGACCGCGTTCGAATGCGCGGCCATCGATGAGCCGCGCAGCACGATCGCGTTGCCGGACTTCAGGCACAGCGCGGCGGCGTCGATCGTGACGTTCGGCCGCGCCTCGTACACGACCGCGATCACGCCGAGCGGGACCCGCACCTTCCGTACGTCGAGCCCGTTCGCGAGGCGGAAGCCGTCGATGACCTCCCCGACGGGATCGGGCAGCGCCACGATGTCCCGCACCTGGCGGGCGATCGCCGCGATCCGGCCGGCGTCGAGCGCGAGCCGGTCCATCAGCGCGTCGGTCAGCCCCGCCTCGCGCCCGGCCTCGAGATCACGGGCGTTGGCCTCGAGGATCTCCGGAGTCCGCTCGATCAGCTCGTCCGCGATCGCCTCGAGCGCCGCGTCCTTGACGCCGGAGGGCATGCTCGCCAGCGCACGCGCGGCCCGCTTGGCCGCGGCGCAGGTGTCGGCAACGGATGTCGCGGTGGTGGCCATTTTCGCTACAGGTTACGCGAGCCGGTCCTAGCGGCGGCCGACCGGCCTACGCGAGCACGAAGTAGTCGCGATGCACCGCCTCCTCGGTGGCCTGCGGCAGCCGCTCGCGCACATCGGCCGATTTCAGACCCCGGATCCGGCGCAGCTCGACCGAGGAGTAGTTGCAGATCCCCTTGCCGACGAGCTCGCCGTCGAACGCGACCTCGACCGCGTCGCCGGCGTCGAACTCGCCGGCAACCTCGACGATCCCGACCGGCAGCAGGCTGGTGCCGCCCTCGCGGAGCGCGCGTGCGGCGCCGGCATCGATCTGGACCCGGCCGCGGACCGGCTTGGCGTACTTCAGCCACAGCTTGAAGCTCGAGTATCGTCCCGAGCGGGCAGGGAACCGGGTCCCGACCGGGTCTCCGTAGGCCGCGGCGAGCAGCGCGCCCTGCCGGAGACCGCTCGCGATCACCGTGGGAATCCCGGCCGCGGTGGCCATCTCGGCGGCGACCACCTTGGACCGCATCCCCCCGGAGCCGAGCGGCGACGTCGCGTGTCCGATCGTGAGCTGATCGAGCTGATCGAACTCCGTCACCTCCGAGACGAGACGCGCGCCCGGATCCACACGGGGATCAGCCGTGAACAGCCCTTCGGCGTCGGTCAGCAGCAACAGCCGTTCGGCCGCGAGCAGAATCGCCACCTGCGCGGCCAGGAAGTCGTTGTCGCCGAACGAGATCTCGTCGGTCGTGGTGGTGTCGTTCTCGTTGATCACCGGGATCACGCGCCAGTCGAGCAGCTTGCGCAGCGTCTGGCGGGCGTTCAAGTAATGGGTGCGTGCGCTCATGTCGAAGAACGTGAGCAGCACCTGGGCGGTCTGCATCCCGCGCTCGCGCAGCAGCCCGTCGTAGACCTGGTACAGCTTGCCCTGCCCGACCGCGCTCGCCGCCTGGAGCTCGTCCATCGCGCGCGGACGGATCGGGAGCGCCATCACGCCCATGCCGCGCGCGATCGCGCCGCTGGTGACGACCACCGGCTGGCGACCGGCGTGGTGAAGCTCGGCGATCTCGTCGCAGATCCGGCCGAGGACCTCGGTGCGGACCTCGCCGCGGTCGTCCGCGACGATGCTCGAGCCGAGCTTGACGATTACGGGGGCCATTGCCCCGACAAGATTAGGACCCGTGGCCGCCCCCGTAGGTACCGGGACGACCCACCCGAGGTCAAGTGCAGAGCGGGTTCTTCGGCACCCCGCGGCATGGCCGGGGCATCGTCGGCTGCGCTCGCGGCGCCGGCTGTGGACGCTGATGCCTCGCCCCCGACTGTGCGATCAGCGTCAGGATCTCGCTGAACAGGGCGTCGCCGCCGTTGGGCGTGGTGGCGTTCTGGCAACCCCACGTCCCTTCGATGTTCGCCGGGCTCGAGGTGGCGAACGTGTTGCCCGAGAAGCAGTTGTTGACCGAGTTCTGCGTTCCGAACACGCCACCCTCGAGCGCGATGTCGGTGGTGCTGGGAGCCGTCGCGTTGCCGGTGATGACGTTGTCCGACACCCGGTTGCCCGAAGACTGGAAGTAGACGGTCTTGGGCGTCGGCGGGAACGGATCGGGCCGCTCCAGGACCAGCACGCCGAACGTCGGGTTGTCGCGGATCGTGTTGTCCTCGATCAGATCGGCGTAGTCGCCGCCGAGCACGACCCCCTCGCCCCACGGCGCGTTGAGGATGTCCGAGTTCGCGGGCGTCGAGATGTTGCCGTTGTCCTCGATCAGGTTGTCGCGGAAGATCGTGCAGCGATCGATCTCGGTCGAGGTGAACGTGGGCAGCTTCGCGCGGTTCGACGCCGAGTTGCAGGCCCCGTCCTGCGGCGGTGGTAGATCGTCGTCGGGCTCGGAGTCCGGGGCGACGCCGACGCTGTTGTCGCGGAAGGTCGAGTCCTCGACGATCAGGTGCCCGCCGGCGTTGGTGCTCGACCAGCCCAGCGCGTTGCGCTCGACGAGCGCGTCCTGCACGAGCGCTTGGCAGTCGCGGCAGCCTCCGACGTACACGCCGGAGTCGTTGAACCCGGACGCGTACACGTGCTTGAAGAACCCGTCGACGGAATGACCGGCGTACAGGCCGTAGCCGCCGAGCAGCCCGGTGTCGTAGGCGGTCAGGTACTGGCCCCACCAGCCGTGAATCCCGATCCGGGTGCCCTCGGGGCCCGCTCCCTCCCACCACACCTCGTTGCCGTCGGCCGAGTCCTCGCGCGTGCGCCGGTCGAAGTTGCGCACGGTCAGGTTCTCGACCCAGACGCCGCTGGCGGTGATCACGATCCCGTTGCCGACGTGGTGGCGGCCGTCGAGGATCACCTTGTTGCGGTTCATGCCGCGCAGATGCAGATCCGGCGTGTCGATCCGCACGGTCCCGGTGTAGACGCCTGGCGCGATCAGGATCCAGTCGCCGCGGTGGGCGGCGTTCACCGCGGCCTGGATCGTCGCGTAGCGCGGGTACGAGACCTGCCGCTGCGTCACGATCAGCACGCGCGCGGACGCGGCCGCGGCTCCGGCTGCGAACAGTGCAGTCGCAGCGATCAGCGCAGCCGCAAAGCGCCGCGCGACCCTCATCCTTGCTTCGCGCGGCACCACGGATCCGCGGGGACGCCCGCGCACGGGTTCGGCATCGTGGCCAGATGCTTGGGCAGCCGGTGCATGATGACCGTCGACAGGCGCGGATAGTGGTCGGTCGGCAGACACGGAGGCTTGGCGCCCGGCGTCAGCATGATCCCCGTGTCGCACAGCAACTCGTTCGTGAACGTTCCGGCTTGCGAATCGCTCGGGGCGACCGTCTGTCCGTTGCACGTCGGGTACTGCTGCTCGAGGTTCGCCGGCGTGCTGGTGGCGGGAGCGCCGCCCGGTTCGACGTTCCCGCTGAAGCAGTCGGTCGGACCCGGCTCGAAGTTCGTCAAGGCATAGTCGCCGTTGGTCGGATTCCCGAAGAACCCGTCGTTGATGAACGTGTTGTCGAGCAGTGCGTCACCGCTCTCGTCGAACAGACAGCTGCCAGCACCGACCCAGCCCTTGACGCCGCCGGTGCACGGTCCCCCGCTATTGGGATACGGAGCCATGACCTGGCCCCAGGCGCCGTTGTCCTCGAACGTGTTGTCCATCACGGTGTCGTTACGCCCGCCGGACAGGGTCATGCCAGTGCCGACCGGCCCCGCTGCGGCCGAGCCCGCCGATGGGGCGTCCGGGTTGTTGTTGTCGTCGAAGATGTTGTGGATCAGCACCCAGCACGACGACGCGCCCGCGACCGGGGGCTTCACGCCGGCCGGGCACGCCCCGTTCTGCGGCGGCGGGTTGTCGCCGTTCTGGCTGTTGGTGTCGAACCCATCCTCGTTGTTGTCGAAGCGCGAGTTCTCGATCAGCATCCAGCCGCCCGAGTTCGATCCCGAGTACCCGAGCGCGTTGTACTCGGCCCAGGCGTAATCCATCGTCTGGTGACAGAACTGCTGGCACGCGCCGATGTACATCCCGGAGTCGTTGAAGTTGCTGGCGTACAGCTGATCCCAGGTGCCGCCGGTCCAGTTGCTCGAGAAGATGCCGTACTCCGCGGCGGTGGTCTCGTTCTTGAAGAACATGCTGGTCGCGGTCAGATAGGAGCCATTGTAGCCCCACCCTCCGATCTTGCCGCTGTTGTCGCCGCCGTTCCACCAGATCTCGTTGCCGGCCTCGCCGGAGCCGCCGAGGAAGTTGCAGGCGGTCAGGTTCTGCACCCAAACGTTGTCGGCCTTCCAGACCATGATCCCGTTGAGCCCGAGCGTCCCCTTCTTAGCCTTAGGTCCGAAGTTCTGCGCCGTCGCGGACTTGCTGCAACGGGATGAGCCCGGCTTGGTGCCGTCGACGATCACCGTGTTCCGGTTCATCCCTCGCAGGTGGAGGCGCGGCGTCGTGATCAGGATGCCGGCGGACGAGTCCGGCGCTCCCTTGGGAGCGCTGCTCGAGTTCGTCTTGTAGTCGCCGGGGGCGATCAGGATCCAGTCCCCGGGGTTGGCGGCGTTGACCGCCGCCTGGATCGACGTGAACTGGCTACGAATGCCGTGGTAGGTGCCGACCCGGAGCACGCGCGCGCCGGCGGCCGGCGCGGCGACCACCGACAGCGTCGCGACCAGCGCGACGAAGCCCGCCAGGGGCAGTTTGTGATGCTTGAGCATCCGTGCAGACCTCCTCAGTCTCTTTCGGCGGCGGTTCTCAGCAGCGGTGATAAACCGTTGCGTACCGGATAGTTTCGGCGCGCGATCGTACCCGGATTCGCTCGAGGAAGCG
>Ga0116217_10002395_pt1 | contig 17454 bp, 14 predicted proteins | sample Sb_taG_6_FD_89697 | JGI IMG/M metagenome (GOLD analysis project Ga0116217, IMG submission 89697) | Peat soil microbial communities from Weissenstadt, Germany - Sb_50d_4_PS metaG | ecosystem: Environmental > Terrestrial > Soil > Wetlands > Peat | place: Germany: Weissenstadt | collected 2010-09-21 | reverse complement strand
TCGGCCTACAAGCGCTCACCCTCTCGTTCTCCATCCATATCAACACGCCGGCGTGGCTCGAACAGCGTCGCCGGATTCGCTCGTTCTTCATCGCCGAGGTAGACCGCGACAAGATCGTGCTCTCGGGGGAAATATGAGCCCCCGCTCGACCGAGTTCCTGGACGCCGCGCGCCGGCGGGCATCTTCATAGCCGCCATCGAGGAGCTATGCGCGTCAGGAAAGAAAAGCTGAAAGAGCCCGCTGACCTCGTCTTACCCGTCATGGTCCAGCGCTCGGCGGTAGCTCTCGAGCGTCAGCCGCGCGGTGCGCTGCCAGGTGAACTCAGCCACGCGAGCCAGACCACGAGTACGTAGGCTCTCGCGCAGTGCGGGGTCACGCAGCAGCCGGCGCAGCGCCTCGGCGATCGCCGACTCGTCGTGCGGGTCGAACAGCAGCGCGGCGTCGCCCGCGACCTCGGGCAGCGAGGAGGCGTTCGAACACGCGACCGGGACGCCGCGCGCCATCGCCTCGAGCACGGGCAGCCCGAAGCCCTCGTACAGCGACGGGAACACGAACGCCTGCGCCAGCGCCCACAGGCCCTCCAGCTCCTCGGCAGAGAGCCACTCCGGGAAGCGCACGTCGGCGGCGAGACCCTCGCCCGCCGCGCGCTCGCGCAACTCGGCCTCGTGCGCGGTCGGATAGCCGGCGAGCACGAGCACGGGACGCTCCGCGGCGGGGATCCGCGCGAGCGCGCCGATCAGCGCGAGCAGGTTCTTGTGGGGGCGCTTGGCGGACAGGCTCAGCAATACACGACGCTCACCGAGATCGAAGCGCGCACGCACCTCGCGCTCGTCCAGCGGCGTCTCGCGGCGTACGCTGCCCAGCCCGAGCGGCACCACGTCAATCCGGTCGGATCGCACCCCGAGCAGCTCGACGAGATCGTCGCGCGTGCTCAGCGAATCGGCGATCACCCTGTCCGAGCGTCGCACCGCCTGAGGCACGAGCACCTTCATGCCCTTGTCGCGGATGCCCGCGTGCGCCTCGGGAAAGCGCGCGTAGATCAGATCGTGCACGGTCACGACCCGGCGAAAACGCCCCCACAGCGGCGCGGTGCTCGCGAGACTGTGCACGAGATTTATGCCCTCGCGCGCGGCCAAGCGCGGGAGCAGCATCTGCTCGCCGCGCACCCACTGCGTGCGGTCGCGGGCGTTCACGGGCACCGTCACGGCGGGCAGCAGCTCACCCCAGGGCCCGTCTTTGGCGGCGGCCGCCTCGCGGTTGACGAACGCGGTGAAGCGCGTCTCCGGCGGCGCCTCGGCCAGCAACGCGGGAACCAGCTCGCGCGCGGCGACCTCCATCCCCCCGGTCTCACCGGGCACGAGGAAGATCAGGTTGAGGCCGATGTGCATAGCTCGGGAGGAGGCTACTGGAGGATATGCCGGCCACCAGAAAACCCCGTCATCGAGGAAAATAGGTATCATTTAGGAACCAAATGATACTGTTGCGCCCTTTGAACCCCATCATCGCAAAGGCCAATACCTATCATTTCTGCCGTTTACGATAGGATTACTCTTACAGTGAAGACCTTTGAGCAGCTCGACCAGCATCTCGGCCTCCTGCCGCCCAACCTCGTCAACGCGGTTGCCGAGATCGATCGAGGGCGCGGCTATCAGGACGCCCTGCGCAGGCAGTACCCCATGGTGCTGGAGAGCCTCAAGACGATCGCGATCGTCCAGAGCATCGAGGCCTCCAACGCGATCGAGGACATTCACGTCCCACACAAGCGCTTGCGTGAGCTGGCGCTGGAGGACGTGACACCAGAGAGCCGCTCAGAAGCAGAGGTGGCCGGCTATCGGCGTGTCCTGAAGGAGATCCACGAGAACGGCGAGAACATCCCGTTTCGCCTCAACATCGTGCAGCAGCTGCACGGCTGGCTGTTCTCGTTTCTCGATGGCCCCAGCGGGCGGTTCAAGATCGGGGAGAACAAGGTCATCGAGATGCATCCCGACGGGACCGAGATCGTCCGCTTCGACCCTGTAAGCGCCGCCGACACCACCCGCTACATGCGAGAGCTGCACCAGCTGTTCGACGACGCTCGGGCCGCGTGCACCTATCACCCCCTGCTGCTGCTCGGAGCATACGTCTTCGACTTCCTCATGATCCATCCGTTCCAGGACGGCAACGGCCGGATGTCCCGCCTGATCACTTCACTGCTGCTGCGCCAGGGCGGCTACGAGGTCGGTCGCTACGTTTCCTGGGAGAAGAAGATCAACGACACGCGCGAGGTCTACTACCAGGCACTCCAACGCTCGACGACCGGGTGGCACGAGGGCAAGCACAATCTCCATCCGTGGCTGTCCTACTTCCTCGGTGTCCTGGTTTCGAGCTACGCCGACTTCGCCGAGCGCGCGCAGCTGGGAACAGGCCGCGGGACCGCGATGCAGACCATCGAACATTTTCTGCGCACCAGCCTCAGCGATCGCTTTACGATCACTGACATTCGCGAGATCCTCCCGACCACTAGCGACGTCCATATCGGCCGGCTCCTGCGCGATCTGAAGGACCGCGGCGTCATCGAGTCCCGTGGCGGCGGCCGCGGCGCCTACTGGATGCGACTGCTGAGCGACTTCTGATCAGCCCCGGCGCGGGCTGCGGCTATGCCCTCGTGCGGCGGAGGCTAGCGGAGAATGTGTGCAAGGCTCCCGTGCGCTGAGAACTGATCAAGGTCCACCTCCTACGTCTTTCAAACCCAAGGGGCGTTTTATTTGAAAGCGTCCGAAGCTTCTAAAGCGCCCTTGCAAACCGGCCACCGGCGGCCCGGGACCAGCTCGCGCGCGGCGATCTCCATCCCCCCGGTCTCACCGGGCACGAGGAAGATCGGGTTGAGGCCGATGTGGGGCGACTGAGCGCTCATCAAGGTCGGGCAAGGCTAACTCCACCACCGCGCCCCACGAGCGCCGCTCAATAGCATGGCCCGGCGTGACTCCCTCGATCGACGTGATCGTCCCCGTCCACGACCACTACGAGCTCACGCGCGCCTGCCTGGAGCACCTGGCGCGCCAAACGGCGCCCCACCGAGTGATCGTGGTCGACGACGGGTCCAGCGACGGAACGCCCGGGCACCTGCGCGCCGACTGGCCGCAGGTCACGGTCTTGAGCCTCGGCAGCAACCAGGGATTCTCCAAGGCCTGCAACCGGGGAGTGCAGGAGAGCAGCGGCGAGATCGTGGTGCTGCTCAACAACGACGTCGACTGCCGTCCGGACTTCCTCGAGCGGCTGACCGGCCCGCTGGAGGACCAGACGACCGTCGGATCTGTGGCCGCGCTCATGCTCCAGCCCGGCGGCGAGCGGATCGACAGCATCGGTCTATCCGCCGACATGACCCTGGCAGGGTTCCCGCGACAGCAGGGCAAGCCGCTCGCGTGCGCCTACGACACGAGCCCCGCCCTGGCGGGTCCGGCCGGCACGGCGGCGGCCTACCGGCGCACCGCATGGGAGCAGGTCGGCGGTCTGGACGAGACGATCTTCGCCTACATGGAGGACTTCGACCTGGCGCTGCGCCTGCGGATAGCTGGCTGGCGCTCGGTGACCGCCCCCGATGCAGTCGGCATCCACCTGGGCTCGGCCACCTACGGGCACCGCTCAGCTCAGCAGCGGCGCCACGGCGGCTTCGCGCGAGGCTATCTACTGCGGCGCTACGGAGTCCTGCGTGGGCGTGCGGCGCCCCGCGCACTCATCACCGAGGCGATCGTCGTCCTTGGCGATCTCGCCCTCTCCCGCGATCTGGCGGCACTGCGGGGACGCGTCGCCGGCTGGCGCGCCGCCGGACAGCAGCCGCGCTCACCCCGCCCACCAGCCGAGGCGATCGAGCCCGACATCAGCCTGCGTGAGTCGTTGGCGTTACGTCGTGGCGTGTATGGCAGACGTGCGGTCTGACATGGCGTCCACTCCGGAGGACATAGTGCGATGCCCCGCGTGTGACGGGCAGCTGGGCCTCCCCCTGCTGAGCTCACCCGATCGCCTCCACGGCACGCCCGGCACGTTCTCGGTCGCGTGCTGCATGGTCTGCGGACTCGGTGTCACGCTCCCGATCGTGAGGCCCGATGAGCTCGCCGCCTTCTACCCGCAGACCTACGGCGCCTACGGGCTGCCGACGGGCGCGCTCGGACTCGTCTCCCACGCAATCCGGCGCCTGCAGGAGCGCCAAGCGCTCCGTACCCCTCCCCTGGCACTTCTGACGGAGCTACCTGCTGCTCGCCTGCTCGAGATCGGCTGTGGTCGCGGCGATCTCGGCAGCTGGTTCGTCCGACGCGGCTGGTTGGTCACGGGAGTGGAGCCGTCGCCTGAGGCTTGCGCGGTGGCGCGCCAGCGAGGCGTTGACGCGCGCGTCGGCACGCTCGCCGATGTGGAGTTGGAGCCTGAGTCCTACGACGCAGTGGTCTTCCGCCAGTCGCTCGAGCACGTGACGGATCCCGTCGCCGATCTGCGCCGCGTGCTGGGCGCATTGCGCGACGGCGGTGTGGCAATCGTCAGCGTGCCGAACTTCGGCTGCTGGCAGCGCCGTCGCTTCGGCGGGGCTTGGTTTCACCTCGACCTCCCTCGTCACAGACTTCACTTCGACGCCGACGCGCTGCGGGCGACGCTCGAGCGCGGCGGCTTCGCGGACGCCCAGACGAGCACGTCCTCGAGCACCGCGGGGCTTCCCGCCTCGATCCAGTACGCGATCTTCGGCCGTTGCCTGTTCCCGGGTGGCCTTGCCCTGCGAGCCGCGGTCGCCGCCTGCGCCCTCACCGCCCCGCTGGCATGGCTCGCCGACCGGCTCGGCGGTGGCGGAGACGTGCTTCACGCGGTGGCGCACAAGCGCCGGGCGTGACCTGCGGTAGAGGAGGACTTCCGACCGGGAGGACCTCCCGACCGCACCCAGCTACGGAAGCCGCCCGCGGCTTGCGATCGCCTGCTCGGTCAGCTCAGCGCGGACGCCTGAAGCACATGGTCGATCAGATCGAGCACGATCTCGCCGTTGCGCTCCGAGCTCAGCTCGGCGGCCGCGTGGTGTGCACGCTGCTTGAACGCCGCGACCCGCTCCGCAGTTAGTCCACTAAGCGCCGCGGCCATGGCGCCCGCGCTGAAATCCTCCGCGACCACGCCGCAATCCCACGCCTGAACTATCCGCGCCATCTCCGGCGACGGACCGACGACGATCGCCAAGCGCGCCTGGATGAACTCGAAGAGCTTGTTCGGCAGCGCGTGCAGGAGGTTTTCGTTACGCGGCGGCAGCAAATACACACCGACGTCGTAGGCATTGCAGTGATGCACGATCTCGCGCTGGGAGACCGGTTCGATCAGGTTCACGCGCGGGCGTGCCGCGACCATTCGCTCAAGGCGTGCGTAGTAGCGCGCCGAGCCTCCCGTCAGCATGAGATCGAGGCTGAAGCGCTCGTCGAGCAGGTCAGTCGCCTCGATCATCAACTCGAGGCGACGCTGGGGATCAGCGACACCGTGGTGGATCAGACGCAGCGGCTCATGGACCGGCGTGGGCTCCAGTTCGGCCCGGCGCGAAGCGTTGGTCACGACGACGGCGCTCACGCCGTAGCGACGCTCATAGATCTCGGCGATGCCCGGTGCCACGGTCATCATCGCGGCGACTCGTGGAAGATACCGGCGCAGCAGCGCGTCCGCGTAGGGCGCCATGACGATGCGCCACCAGCGAAGATCGGCCTGTTCGGCGGTCGCCAGCTCATGCGCGTCAAACACGACCGGCGCCCCGCCGGCCACCTCGCAGGCAAGTGGCAACGCCGACAGGTCGTTGGCGATGACGACGGCGGCGCCGTGGCCGGCGAGCCTTTCGACCGCAAGGCGGATGCCCGGATTGCGCCAGTAGACGGACTCGTGGCGGTGCGCAACCAGACGCGCGAAACCGATGGCACGCCGCGCGAGCTCACCGAGGGGAGCAGGCGGGGACGGCGTGAGGTCGATGAACCTCACATCGTCGTAAGCCGGTCGGCCAAGTCCCGCCGCCACCACATGATGGCGGCTGCGGAGAGCACCGAGCTGGCGATCGACGCGCGGATCGCGCGCCAGGTCGCTGAACGATATGACGAGAACGTCGCTCATCTCCCCGGCAGCTCCTCGTAGGCCTCGAGCAGGCGCCGTGCGACGACGCGTATGTCGAAGTGGCGCTCGGCGTACGCGCGCGAGGCGATCCCGAGCGCGTGTCGCTCGTGCGGGCGCGTCAGCCAACTGCCGAGCACCTCGGTGATCGTGTCGGGGTCGGCGTTGATGATCGGGCAGTCCGGCGGCAGGGTCGCAGCGTACTCCGCCAGCATGTTGCAGATCACCGGCTTCGCGAGGCTCATCGCCTCGGCGGCGAACACCCCGTGAGCCCCGGAGCACAGCTGATCGACGACGATGTCGGCCGTCTCGCAGCGCCGCATCACCTCGGAGTGCGAGCTGCCCCGAAGCTCGACGTACTCCAGCGCGACCCCGCGTGCACTAAGCGCCTGCACCGCACGTCGGACGTGTGCGGTCCCCTTGCCGGCGAAATCGCTCGGCGCGTGCACCACGACCGGCCGAACAGCGTCGGGGCGCGGCGGGCGCGGCGTGTGGCGGCTCGTGTCCACGCGCTGGCCGACGTAGTGCACATGACTGAAGCGGGGCCGGACGAAGGGGTCGAGCCCGTGGTCGCATACGACCACGTGACCGTCGGTGATCCGCGTCCAGCGGCGCATGCGCAACTCGGCAGCGTCGTCGTCCTCGCCCTCAAGTCGCACGTAGTACGGGTTGCGGGCGGCCTCGATCGTCGGCATCCGCACGTCACTTCCAACGAACTCCACCACAACGCGCTTACCCAACGCGCGCAGCCCCCGCACGTCGGACAGTCGCAGCAGCGGATGAAAGCCCAGGCCGTAGTAAAAGTGGAATACGTCGTGGTCGCGCACGGTGGCGGCCACGGTTCGCGCGAACGCCAGACGTCGCGACGGCGGCACGATGTCCGGTGCGTCGTAGCCATACGGGTGCGGGGACGCAAAGACCTCCGCCTCCACCCCCAGCTCGCGGAGCCCGCGAACCGCGAGGGTCGCCTGCCCGGCGATCTCGACCGGCGCGTGGAGAACGCGTAGCCTGCGCCCGCGGCCGGGCGTCACGCGCATGCAGCTCCGGTAAGCGTCGTCGCGCGAGATGAGACGCGCAGCCACAGCTCGACGTTCACCGCTCGCCAAAGCGCCCCGACGTCGCGCCAGGCTCCGCCGGCGAGGTCCCGCTCGACCTCGGCCGGCTCGCAACGGCCGCTTGCGATCACGCTCGGGTCGAGCAGGATCTCGGCCAATCGCGTCCGTCCGGTCGCCGAGTTGAACCATGTCGCCTCGGGCGTCTCGTAGCCGACCTTCTCGCGCCGGTCGAGGACGACGTCGGGCACGCGGCCTCGGCAGGCGTCGCGCAGGACACGCTTGGTCTCGTTGTCGCGGAAGAGCAGTCTCGGCGGCAGCGAGAGCGCGAACTCGGCGACTCGGCGATCGAGGAACGGGAGGCGGACCTCGACGGAGTGGGCCATGCTGTCGCGGTCAGCGAAACGGCAGAGCTGCGGAAGGCTGGTGCGGAAGGTCTGCTTCAGGAGCTCGCGGCGCAGCGGCGAGCCATCGCTCTCCCAGTCGGGGGGCGGCTCCACGGCGGCGCTTGCGGCCCACGCCCGCTCATGCGAGACGTAGGGGGACGCGCTACGCATCCGGTGACGACGCGCAACTGCGCGCGGCATCCGGTTGGCCGAGTACGCGAGCGCCAGCTCGCCGGCGATGCCCGGGTCGGCCAACAGTCCCGCGAGTACCGCTCCCGGCCCGCGGCTTCGCAGCGCCAGGCCGGCCATGCCGGCGTAGCCGCCGAAGAGCTCGTCGGCGCCCTGTCCGTCGAGCAGCACGATCACCCCCGCCTCGCGCGCAGCGCGCATCACCCGCCACTGCGCATAGATGCTCGTGCTGGCGAACGGCTCCTCCTGGTCGCGGACCAGCACTTCGAGGTCGTCGAGCAGCTCGTCCATCTGGGGGCGCACTGCGTGGTGCTCAACCACGCCAGCTGCCCGTGCGACCGCCTCGGCGTGCGGCCACTCGTCGCGCGCAAAGCCGGGAAACGTCGCAGTGAACGCATGACGGGCGTGATCGCCGGCCAACAGCGACGATATCGCCACGATCGACGACGAGTCGACACCGCCGCTCAACGAGGTGCCGACCGGCACATCGCTGCGCAGGCGCAGGCGAACCGAGTCGCACAGCAGCTCTCCAAGCCGCTCGGCTGCAGCGGCTGGATCGCCCGGAACGGCGATCTGGCTGGGATTCCAGTAGCGGTGGATCCGCAGACGTCCGCCCTCCCAGCGCGCGATGTGCGCAGGCGCCAGGCGTTGCACGTCGGCGAAGAACGTCGCCGGCAGATCTGGCATCGTGCCGAACGCCGCGAAGCTCGCCGCAGCACGCTCGTCGGGAACCCCGATCGTGGGATCGGCCACGCGCAGCGTGCGGACTTCGGAGGCGAACAGCAGCCGGCCGTCGCCCGCGTGAAAGAACAGCGGCTTCTCTGCGAACGGATCGGTGGCGAGCGTCAACCGCCGACGCTCGTCGTCCCAAACGGCGAACGCGAACATGCCGTTGAAACGCTCGAGCGCGTCCTCCTCCCACTGCGCCCACGCGTGCAGCAGCACCTCGCCGTCCCCTTCGGTCTCGAAGCGGTGACCCAGTCCCGCCAGCTCGTCGCGCAACTCCCGGTAATTGTAGATCTCACCGTTGAAGACGAGGTGCAACGCGCCCAGGTGCAGCGGCTGGTTGGAGCGCTCGTCGAGATCGATGATCGCCAGTCGCCGAAACGCCAGGCCCGCGGTCCCGTCACTCCAGGCGCCCTGGCCGTCGGGGCCACGGTGGACCATCGTCGCCGCCATCCGTTCGAGGAGCGCTGCGTCGGGGGGCGCCCCTCCAACTGTCCCGGCGATTCCGCACATTTGGCCCCCAGCATAGACACGGGGCAACCGCTGGACGTCTATCAGACGCTGCCCTTAGCCCCGGAAAGCGGTCGTCGCAGCCCGCTCCGGAGCAGCACGAGCTCATCCCGGCGCACGAGCAGCGCCGCGATCATGGCGCTGCCGAGACAGGAAAGTGCGGCTTTCGCCACCAGCGGCCAGAACGCGAGCGCGTTGGCGCGGCCGATCGGGATCACGGCTCGTCCCAGGATCAGGAGAACTATCGCCACCGCCAGCGCGGTGCCAAGGCGCGCCCAGTCATGCGCCACCGCATAGTGGCGCTGGCTGAAGAACATCGTCAGGCCGAAGAACCACGCCGAGGAGGCAACGGTCGCCACGCCCGCGCCCCGGATCCCGAGCGGCGGCACGAGCGCCAGCGCAAGGCCCAGGTTCAACAGGCCCGCCGAGACGCTGATCATCGCGGAGGTCCGCGTCCGCTTGACGATCGTGAGCCCGGGAGCGAAGACGTAGACGCCGAACAGCAGCGCTGACATGAACAGGTATGGCACGAGGATGTCCGCGCGGGCGTAGACAGCAGACGCCAACAAGCGGACCTCGGTGTCGGCGAACATCGACACCACGAGAAAGGCGATCAGTGCGGCGGCGCTGAACAGGCGAAAGATACGCGCCAGCTCATCGCGGGTCGCGGGCTCGTGGTGTCGCGCGAGGATCAGCGGCGTGGCGGCTCCCTGGAAACCGGCGAGCAGAAGGGCCACGACCGTGGCGATTCGAAACGCGGCGCCGTAGACGCCGACATCGGCGAGCGAGCGGGTGTGCTGGAGCACCAGCCGATCGGCGAAGCCGTTGAGGAACACGCCGATGCTCGAGGGCACCAGCGGCGCCGAGAAGGCGAGCATGATGCCGAGCTTGCGACGATCGAAGCGCAGGGCGTAGGCGTGCCTGGAGAGCAGGAACACTGTGAGCGCCGCTGCGAGCGCGCCGAAGAGCTGGCCGAGGAGGGCGCCGATGACGCCCACGCCGAAACCGAAGACCAGCACCGCGGTCGAGCCGGTGGTGACGGTCACCGTCGTCATCGTCACGAGCGCATAGGCTTGCGGTCGCATGCGCCAGCGCAACTGGTCCTGAGCGAGATAGACGATCCCCGCGACCCAGATCCAGACGATGGCGACCCGCGTGATCCACGGGTCGACGTCCGGCGCCAGCAGGACGTGGGTCAGCGGCACAGCCAACGGCAGGGCGATCGCCGCAAAGACGGTGTAGGCGCCGACCGTGAAGAGCAGCGCCGTCGAGGCATAGTCCACGCGTTCGGACTCGAACGCCTCGACGAAGTGACGCCCGAGTCCTTGGTTGACCTCGAGTGCGACGGTCAGGTTGGTGAGGATCGCCACCAGCCCGAGGATGTCGATGATGCCGTACTCGCGCGGCGAGAAGTGGTGCGCCAGAAAGGGAAACAGCAGCAGGCCGATGCCCTGGCTGACCAGCGCGGCCACCCCGTACACAGCGCTGTCAGCGAAGAATCTCCGGAGCACCTTGATCGACTCTAGGCCCTAGGGCGGCCGTCGAGCGGGCTCTCTATGACGGTTCGTCCGCCAGCCCGCGCAGAGCAGCCTGCAGGCGACGATGCTCGGACAGCTCACGCGCCGGGTTGCCGAGGACGGTCTCGCCCGCCGGAACATCGCGAGTGACCACGGCGGCCAGCCCGACCGTGGCGTCGTCGCCAACCTCGATGCCGTCGCGCAGACAGGCGGTGGGAGCGATCCACGCGCGTTCGCCGAGCCGCACGCTTCCCGCCACCATCGCGTGGGCGATCACCGCGGCGCCCGCTCCGATGCGCACGTTGTGCGCGATGTGCACGAGATTGTCGATGCAGGCCCCGCGACCGATCCAGGTGTCCTCGATCGCGCCACGGTCGATCGCGGCGTTGGCGCCGATCTCGACGTCATCCTCGATCACGACGCCCCCAACATGCGGAATCCGCATCAGTGCACCATCGCGGTCGCGCTCGTAGCCGAAGCCGTCTGCGCCGATGACGGTCCCGGAGTGCACGATCACGCCGCGCCCGAGTCGTACGCGCGAGCTGAGATGGACGCCCGCGTGAAGCACGCAGCCGGGCCCGATCTCGACCGCGTCGGCGACGGTGCACAGCGGCCCGATCGCGGCACTCGGAGCGATCTTCGCGCCGGGGGCGACCACAGCGCTCGGGTGGATCCCGGGCGCCGGCGGGGGGGTCGCGAAGAAGTGCGCGACCACCCTGGCGTAGTCGAGCCGCGACCGGGCGCTGCGCACCACGACGGTCGCCGGCAGGCGCTCGCCCTCCAGCGCATCGACGAGCGCGGCGTCGACGAGCGCGATGCCGGCGTGTGTCGCGCGCGCGCGTTCGAGCGCCCTCGAGGCCGATGCGGCGCAGAACGCAACCTGCGTGGGTCCGGCGGCGTCGATCGTGCCCGGTCCCTGGATCGAGGCCTTGAGGTCCTGCACGCCCACCGGATCCGGTCGAGCACCGAGAAAGCTCAGGATGTCGGCGACCCCGGTCACGCGCAGCGCGCTTCGATGCGTGCGCGTTCGGCGACGGGTCCGGGGTGCCCGTCGAACCAGGAGCGCAGTGTCTCGAGGACAAACGCGCGCGGCTGCTCGAGCGTGTTCTCCAGCAGGGTTCCTTCCAGGAAGCTCTCTCGCTCCTCGTCGGCCATCCCGAGCCAGAGCTCGGGATGGGTGTTGAGCAGCAAGCGCGGTGGTGGGTTCTCTCCGAAGCAGCGCAGGAGCTCCTCGTCACGCCAGGCGCGGCAGCTGTCGCTCACGTAGAGCAGTCCGTCGGCGTACCGTGGATCATGCGGATGGACGTAGCCATCGACGCCGCAAAAGCGATCCTCCCCGTGCAGGCTCGGGAGGTGCATACAGATTGTGCGTGGCATCACACCGGTGATCTCGCCCAGCCACGCCGCCTCGCGATCGAGGCGCTCGCGCGCGGCGGACTCTCCATCCGGGTATGTCGTCAGCTCATAGTGCAGGCCCAGGCGATGACCCATCGCCACGAGCTCGCGCAGGATCGCTGCGTTCTCGGGATAGAATGGGTTGAACTGCAGCGTGAGGGGCACGTAGTAGGTGGCGACGGCGCCGAGCTCCGCCTCGATCCGAGCCATCTGATCGATTCTCTTGATGTGTACGTCGATGTCATGCCTGAGATACAGTGCGTGACCGTCGCTTGGCTCGGCGATCTCCTCCACCGGTAGAGAGACGTAACCGTTCCTCAGCAGGTCGCCGACGAGGGCTGCGTATTCGACGAGCGAAAAGCCCGGTAGATGCCGCCGCTCCGGCTCAGACACTCATCACCTCACGGTAGCCGGGTGACACGACTCGGTGCTCGCTGCTCGCCGTGCGAATCGCGCGCGCGGTCGAGAGCGTCGCCAGCCCATCGTTACCGTCCACGGGCGCCGGCCCGCCACGGTGAACCGCGTCGATAAACGCCTCCCACTGCACCCGCAGGGGCTCGCGGCGCTCGAGCGCGTACTGGATCATGTCACCCTCGCCGCCCCCGTACATGGAGGCGAGCTGGTCCCACTCCGTCGCCTTCGTCGGATGCTCGTAGAAGATGAGGTCCTGGGTCAGATAGTTGACGACGAACATGCCGCCCTCCCCAAGCACGGTCAGCTCACGCACCTTGGTCGGCGTGATCCAGTTGGTCTCGAGTAGGCCGGTACTGCCCGAGTCGAAGCGCATGACCGCGCAGATCAGGTCGTCCGACTGCTTGCCGGCTCCCACGACCGACTCGGCATAGACATGTTCGACCTCCGAGTCCGACAGGTAGCGCATGATGTCGATGTCGTGCGTCGCGAGATCGAGCGCCACGCCTGCCATGCGATCGCGGTTGGGAAAGGGACTGAGACGGCGGGCGTGCATCTGGACGATCCGTCCGATCGCGCCGGCGTCGAGCTTCTGCTTGAGCGCCAGCACGGCTGGATTGAAACGCTCGACGTAGCCGACGCCCAGCACCAGCGAGCGCTCGGCGGCCGCGGCGGTCATCTCTCGCGCGTGATCCTCGCTCGGCGCCATCGGCTTCTCGACGAACACGTGCAGCCCGGCGTTGAGCGCGACGTCCGTGCACACGGGCAGCACTTCGACGGGCACCGCAAGGCAGGCGAAGTCGAGCTCGTGCTCCTCGAGAGCCTGCTCGAGCGACTCGTGCCCCCGCACACCTGGGTACATCTGCAACGCCGCCTCGCGTCGCGCCCCGTTCTGCTCGGCCACCGCTACGACCTCGACGTCTGCCAGGGAGGAGAGGATGCGCAGGTGGTGCGAGCCCATCACCCCGAGACCGACGATCAAGCTGCGGAGTGGGCCACGCTCGGCGGAGATGCTGGAGTCGGGCATGGGCCTACGAGTCTACATTCGGGCCGTGCGGGGCGTCCCTGCGCCGCCGCAGCCGCCGGCGTGCGCATGCGATGCCGCACGTTTAAGACTCGCTGCTGTCACCTCCCGGTCGGGATGCGACCGGAATAGAACACGTATTCACCATGCCACTGTGGATTCTCTACCTTCGCGACAAAACACTCGAATGCCTCCAAGGGGACCGCAGAGCTCAGCGCCTCGGCCGATGGGAAGCACTGCAGGTGGTAATCGGTTCCGAAATCAGTAACCCGGTCCTCTCTGGGAACGATGATTATCAGCTGCTTGGCAGCGACGCGAAGCAGCTCGGACACTGCTGCATCGAGGTCCTGCACGTGCTCTAGCGTGTGAACACAGACGACCGCGTCGAACGCGCGATCGGCAAAGGGCAGTTTCTCCATCGGCGTCTCCACGCACGTGATCTCGACACCATTGGCCTTCGCTCTCTCATCGGCGTGCGCCAGTGCCGTCCGGCTTATGTCCGATGCGGTGACCTTGCGTTTTGTCTTGGCTATCTCGACCGCGACACGACCGGCGCCACATCCGACGTCCAAGCACGTTTCCGACTCAGGGGCGAGTCTGCTGAGGATCTCATCGAGATCATCACCTGTCACGCAGTCGTCGACGATGCCCTCCCAGACAAGGTCATACTTGTCTTTCATCTCCTCGAGACTCAGCTGCTCGCCCGAGATGACACGTCGCTTGAGTCCCTCGTCGAAATAGGCATCGAGTCCAGACTCTCTGAGCACACGAGTGGTGTGACGTCGTGCTTGAAACTTCTCCCAAGCGTCGAATGCGCGCGTACGTCTTACCTTGCCACTGGTCCAACGACGGATTTTCGACTGTTCCTTCATCGCTCTGCGGGTACGGTACTTATATCTCCAACCGAGTACGTGGAGCATATACCAGGTCACGGGCGAGCTGCGAAAGCGCTCGCCGGGTGGCGGTCACGCCTCGGGACGGCGTCCGATGCCTCATACTCGCCAGCGTGCGATCGCCTGCCCGACCGATAGTGCGTCGCTGCCACGAGAGGCTGACTCCCTTTCTGCAAGACGGGGCAGATTAGGCGTGTCCTCGCCGCGTCGGATCCTGGCAGTCTCCTACTACTACCCTCCCAATCCGTTGCCGGGAAGTCATCGCTGGGAGTCGATGGCTCAAACGCTGAGGGAGCTCGGCCACGAGGTGACTGTGCTCACGACGAGCGCCTCGGGAAGCCTCGGCACGGATGACCCCTGGGTGGTTCGCACGGGAGACCTCCAGGCGTCGTCGACACTGCGGCGACTGCTGCGACGACCGCTACCCGACGCCCGCGTCGAGCAAGATGGCGGATCTGCCGTCAGCGACGACGCGCCGGAGCCCTCCCGGATATTCACTCGCGGCCTGGTCCCAGACAGTTGGGTTCTGACCTGGCTCCCGTACCTCATCCCAGTCGCGCGTCGCGTGATTCGCGAGCGCCGCATCGAGGCACTGATCACCAACGCACCACCCGACAGCACGCACCTGCTCGGGCTCGCGCTCGGGTGCAAGCGCCCTGCCTGGATTGCAGACTTCGACGACGGCTGGCGCTACGAGCCGGTCATGGGTCCATGGCCGACGGCGATCCAGGACCGTCTCGACGCCACACTCGAGCGACGCGTCGTCCGCTCCGCTGACGCGGTCGTCGGAATCACCGAGCCGATCGCCCGCGATCTCAGTGAGCGCTTCGGCTGCCTCGTATATGACATCCCCAGCGGCTGGGGCCCCGCCCGCCTGGACGCGGAGGTCGCATCGGTCGCGCCTCCCGAACTGGACCCGGGAGTCGTTAACCTCGTGCACACCGGGGTTCTCAGTCACCCCGAGAGGCGAGACCCGCGAGGACTGTTCCGGGCGTTGGAGTCCCTCGTCGCGCGCGACCCGGAGGTTGCGAGCAGACTGCAACTGACTCTCGCCGGCACGCTGAAGGGTGAAGACCGGCGTATGCTCGACGCGTTGACGCCGTCGGTGCGAGGCATGGTGCACGAGGTCGGCTTCTTGCCCAGGTCGCAGGCACTCGCACTGCAGCGAGCGGCCGATGCCCTGCTTCTGATCTCAACCGGTCCACACCAGCAGGTCGTGACCGCAAAGCTCTCGGAGTACCTGCTTGCGGAGCGCCCGATTCTCGCGGTCTCCTCCGAGAACGAAGCGGCGCGAATCATCCGCGAGACGCGGACGGGCACCGTGGTGGCGCCTGAGGACATCGACGCGCTCTCCGACGCGCTGCAGAGCTCTATCGACGGACGCCTCGCCAGCTCCTTCCAGCCGCAAGGCTTAGAGCGCTACGTGCAACCGGCACCGGCCAAGGAGTTCGCCGCCGTCATCGAGGCGGCAATAGCACAGCACTCTCGCGCGTAGGACACGCGGTTGTCTGTCGGGACATACAGAATGCGCAACGTCCCGCTGGCGATGCTCGATGCGGGCGGGTAGCGCCTCCCTGTCATCGGTCCTGCGGGGCGACGCGCAGAAAGCGTTGGCCCTGCTCAGGACTCACAACCTCAAGGATCACGAACTCTGCCACGGCGATGATGTCGTCGTCTACCCTCGCGCGTGTGGGCGCCTACAGCCAGAGGCGCGAACGGTCAGACAGCGAAGCGCACAGGCAGCTCCGCCAGGCCGTAGATCCCCATGATGGTCTCGTACGCGGGCTCGCCATCGAGAGTCAGATCGTGCATCCGCGGGGCCAAGAAGGCCAGCGCCTCCTCCAACTCCGCGCGCGCGAGGTTCGCGCCTACGCAGTAGTGCACGCCCGCGCCGAACGTCAGCGCGCGCGCTCGGCTCCGCTCGGCGGCGATGTCGAACGTCTCCACATCGCCCGACCCCTCCTCCAGGTCGCGGTTCCCCGTGAACGCGCAGACCATCACGATCGTGTCCTGTGGAAACGTCACGTTGCGGTAGGAGATCTCCTCGGTCGTGATCCGCGCCGTGAACGGTGTGATTGGCTCGTACCGCAACGCCTCCTCGACCGCCTGCCCCGCGAGTCCCGCCGGATCGGCCGCCAGCGCCGCCCACTGCCCGGGATGCTCCGCCAGCAGCCTGATCGCGTGCGCGAGCTGACTCTGGCTCGTGTCAACTCCGCCCACGAGCACGTTGAACACGAGGTTGATGCACTCGACATCCGATAATCGCTCGGGTGGGTGGGCCGGGTCCGCGGCCGCGATCAGCGTCGAGATCAGATCGTCGCCGGGGTCCTCCCGGCGCGCCTCGAGCAGCTCCTCGGCATAGGAGTAGAACTCCTCCACCGCCTGCTCGATCCCGTCGCGCTCGCTCGCCATGCTCGCCGCGTCGAACTGCCGCTGGATCCAGTTCGACCAGTGATGCAGCCGCGGCGCGTCCTCGAGCGGAGCCCCCATCACGCTCGCGATCACCCGCGACGGATACGGCTTCGCGAAGGCCTCTACAAACTCGCACCTGACCGTTTCCGTTCCCTCGCCAGGCGCGGTTCGGGCCGTCGCCCGCGCCCACAGCTCCTGTAAGAACTCCCGCATTGCCGGCCGGTAGCGCTCGACCGCGCGCGGCGACAGCGCGGGGTTCACGAGGCTGCGCAGACGCGCGTGGTCCGGCCCGTTCACGTGCAGGATGTTCCGCTTCATCTGCTCATACAGCGGCCCTTCCGTCACCCCGAAGATCTCCGCGATCTTCATCCCCGGGAACGTCGCCGCCCGCGTCCGCAGGAAGAACTCGGCCGACTCGCGGTCGAGCACGACATACCCAAACGGACCCTCGGCCAGCCAGCCGTGCGAGCGCAGCTCGCACATCGCCGCGTGAAAGCGCTCCCCGCGCAGCTCGGGATCGGTGTAGTCCAGCGTGGGGAGCTCGAGCTCGCCGACGAGCGTCATGTGACGGACGCTATCGCCAATCGCCGCGCGCCGCCGCCAAGAACCTGTTTCAGAATAGGCGGTGTGGTCGGGGTGTTCATGGACCAAGCTGGGCGCCGCGGGACGGCGAAGCGCATGCTGGTGGCATGCGCAAGCCATCACGTGGCGACGATCGAAGATCACGGTGATCTTCGATCGGTCCAGCGCCGTGTCCAGGGACACATCCGGACGCGCCGATCTTGATGAAACAGGTTCCAAGCACGGCGCCTGGCTCGATCGACCCTTCGCTCGGCATCCCTGCCGCTC
>Ga0116217_10002393_pt1 | contig 17470 bp, 12 predicted proteins | sample Sb_taG_6_FD_89697 | JGI IMG/M metagenome (GOLD analysis project Ga0116217, IMG submission 89697) | Peat soil microbial communities from Weissenstadt, Germany - Sb_50d_4_PS metaG | ecosystem: Environmental > Terrestrial > Soil > Wetlands > Peat | place: Germany: Weissenstadt | collected 2010-09-21 | reverse complement strand
GGAGCCGCTGCTGTTGCTTCTCGATGACCTGCATTGGGCCGATGGGCCGACGCTCTCACTGCTTCGCCATGTGCTCGTGGCGGGCTCGCCGATGCGGGTGATGGTGGTGGGGACCTACCGTGACTCCGATCTCGCACGCGATCACCCACTCACAGCGCTGCTGGCCGACCTTCACCGCGAGCAGGGCGTAGCACGGGTGAAGCTCAGCGGCCTTCAGTCCCAGGACGTGCTGGCGCTCATGGAAGCGCAGGCCGGGCATGGGCTGGACGAGGTCGGCCGTGAACTTGCACGGGAGATCACGCGTGAGACCGCGGGCAACCCGTTCTTTGCCGGTGAGCTCTTGCGTCATCTGACGGAGTCGGGCGCGATCGTGGAGAAGGACGGCGGGGGCTGGCGCCTGGTCGGCGGGATAGCCGAGCTCGGGCTGCCCCAGAGCGTGCGCGAGGTCATCGGACGGCGCGTCGGGCGCCTGGACCCCGACGCCCGTGCGGCCCTGAGCGCGGCAGCGGTCATCGGCCGCGACTTCGAGATCGACCTGCTGCTCCGGGTGCTCGAGTTCACAGAACCACGGCTGCTCGATCTGCTCGAGGAAGCGGGCGCAGCAGCGCTTCTGACGGAAAACAGCGAACGGGTCGGGCGCTTCACGTTCACCCACGCGCTCGTCGAGTACACGCTCTATGAAGATCTCGGACCCATTCGCCGCGCCCGGCTTCACCGGCAGATAGCGGAAGCGCTCGAGGCGCAGTGCGGGGATGACCCCGGTGAGCGGCTGGGCGAGCTGGCCGGCCACTGGGTGGCCGCGGTCGTGAGCACCAACACCGCGAAGGCGCTCCAGTACGCCCGGCGCGCAGCAGAGCGCGCGCTCGAGCAGCTCGCCCCCGACGAGGCGGTGCGTTGGTATCGCCAGGCGCTCGATCTCCACCACGAGGCGTCGCGGGGCGATCGCTCGGAGAGCTGCGAGCTGCTGATCGGCCTCGGGGAGGCCCAACGCCAGGTCGGGAGCCCGGCCTATCGCCAGACGCTTCTCGACGCCGCCGGGCTCGCCCAGGAGCTGAACGACACGGACCGCCTGTGCCGTGCGGTGCTGGCCAACATCCGCGGATGGGCCAGTAGCTATGGCAACGTGGACTCCGAGCGTGTGCAGGCGCTCGAGGCTGCCGCGAACGCACTCCCCGATGATGACCCGCGGCGGGCGCAGGTGCTCGCGCTGCTGGCGTGCGAGCTTCAGTTCGCTGATCAGCCGGAGCGGTGCCGGCGAGTCGCCGCGGAGGCGATCGAGATCGCCCGCGCGGCCGACGATCCGGCGGCCCTCGCTCACACGATCGCCTACGCCGGCTGGTCGATCGTGGTGCCACACACACTGGCCGAGCGCCGACGGATGATGGACGAGCTGGGCGAGCTCGCGAAGCGCCTGGATGACCCGCGGTTGACCGCCCGCACGGCTGCCAGCCGCATGATGGTCGGTCTCGAGACGGGGAACCGCGCGCAGGCCGAGTCCAGTCTCCAAACGCTGCGAGCGTTGGCCGCCACGGTGCCGGAGCCGTTCATCGAATACCTGCGGCTGCTGCTCGAGTTCGGTTGGGCTCTGCTCGAGGGTGACCTTCAGGCGTCTGAGCAATGGGCGATTCAGGCTCACGAGGTCGGAGCGGCCGCCGGCCAGCCCGACGCGGCGATGTTCTTCGGCGCGCATCTCTTCCACATTCGCTACTTCCAGGGCCGGGCGGGAGAGCTCGTCGAACAGGTCATGCAGCTCGCCGGCGAACAGGTGAATCTCTCGGGGTGGCGGGCGGGCGCGGCGGCGCTCGCGCTGATCCAGAGCGGACGCGAGGATGAGGCGCGCGAGCTGACGCTCGCCGAGGACCTTCACAGCGTCTCCGGCGACGAGGCATGGTCACTGATCATGGTTCTGTGGGCCGATGCATGCTCTCGCCTGGGCGTGGTCGATCGCGCAGGCGAGCTGTATGAGCTGTTGGCGCCATTCTCGGGCCAGCTCGCGGTCAGCGGTGCCCACGTGTACGGATCGATCGACTGGGCGCTCGGCGCCCTCGCGAGCACGACCGGCCGCGAGGAGGCCCACAGCCACTTCGCCGCTGCCGCTGAGATCGAGGCGAGGCTCGGCGCGCCGCTGCTCCTCGCCCGCACCCACGCTCGTTGGGCACGTGCCCTCATCGCCCGCGGCCGGAGCGAGGACCTCGAGCGTGCACAGCCCATGCTCGAGCGGGCCGAGGGCGCCGCCGACCGCCTGGGCGCGAACGGCATCACTCAGGAGATCGCCGAGTGCCACGCTGCGTTGGCCGCGATCAGCCGCTAGCTCGCGCCGGGCGCGAACCGTCGGCGATGTAACGTTCGCGCTGGCCGACCACCCAGCGGCCAACTTGCCATGCCGCCCGATCAAGCGATCGCCCACCTCGAATACGGACCCCGACGGTGAGGGTCGCGACTGCAGCGCAGTCAGCACTCCGCATCGAACTCGACAAACGCACCGAGCGGAACCGGATTGGAAAGGTTGCGCAGGCCGTGACGGTAGTCCGTTGGTGAGCGCGATCCGCACCGAGCGCCTGTCCAAGCGCTATGGCGAGACTCTTGCGCTCGACGAACTCGACCTGACGGTCAGCGAAGGCGAGGTGTACGGCTACCTGGGGCCGAACGGCGCCGGTAAGACGACGACGATCCGGCTGTTGCTGGGGCTGCACCGCTCCAGCGGCGGGCGCGCGGAGCTGTTCGGGATCGACGCGTGGCGCGATCCGGTGAGAGCGCATCGCCAGGTCGCCTACGTCGCCGGGGAGCCGTTCTTGTGGCCGGCGCTGACGAGCGCCGAGACATTCGAGTTCCTCGCCCAGCTGCGCGGCGGGACCGATGTCGCCTATCGCGCCGCGCTCGTGGAGCGCTTTCAGCTCGACACGAGCAAGAAGATTCGGGCGCTATCGAAGGGCAACCGCCAGAAGGTGCAGCTGATAGCGGCGCTCGCCAGCCGCGCACAGCTGCTGTTGCTCGACGAGCCGACGAGCGGGCTCGACCCGCTCATGGAGATGACCTTCCGAGGCTGCGTCAAGGAGGCGAGGGAGCGCGGACAGACGGTGTTCCTCTCCTCGCACATCCTCAGCGAGGTGGAGGCGCTCTGCGACCGCGTGGGCATCCTCAGAGAAGGCAAGCTTGTCGACCAAGGGACCCTGGAGGAGCTGCGTCACCTTGCCGCACAGACGGTCGAGGTCACCTTCGCGGGCCAGGCGCCGGAGCTCCCGGCGCTGCCAGGGGTACATGCCCAGAGCGCCGGACCCAACGCGCTGCGATTCGAGGTCACGGGAAGCATCGGCGTGCTGATCGCCGCGCTCGCCGAGCACCCGGTCGCGACGCTTACGAGCCGCGAGCCGTCGCTGGAGGAGATCTTCCTGCACCACTACGACGGCTCGGGCGGCCGTGCCCGCGGCTAGCGGGGCGGTTTCGAGGGCGAGCGCGTCCAGGTCGAGGGCCGGTGCGGGTCACGGGCCCGCCTGGGCCTTGGCGCGACGGGCATTCAGGGACGCGCGGATTCGCACGATCGCGTTCGGATACCTGTTCGCGATCTACGCCTACGTCCAGCCGGCTGGCTACCGGCACGCCTACCCAACTCTCTCTGATCGGCTCGCCTTCGCCCATAGCTTCGCAAGCAACGACGCGCTGCGCCTGTTCTACGGCTACCCGTATGAGCTGCTGACGGTCGAGGGCTACAGCGCCTGGCGCGTCGGCGGGACACTCGCGATCGTCGCCGCCGTCTTCGGACTGCTCGCCGCCGTGCGAGCGCTCCGGACGGAGGAGGACACGGGCCGAACGGAACTCATCCTCGCCGCGCCCGTCGGACGGCGGACGGCTTACCTCTCCGCGATGGGGGCGATCGGCGCGGGCATCTTGATCCTCTGGCTCGCGGAGTTCGCCGGCTTCGTCATCGGCGGCCTCCCCGCAGGCGGCGCGGCATACCTTGCCCTGGCGACGGCGTCTCGTCCCGGTGTTCGTGGGCGTGGGCGCCCTCGCGAGCCAGCTCGCACCCACCCGCCGCATCGCACTCGAGCTCGGGGGCGCGGTCCTGGGACTGTGCTTGCTGCTGCGCGTGATCGGCGACACCTCGCCCGGCGCCGACTGGCTGCGATGGGCTACGCCGCTTGGGTGGGCGGAGGAGCTGCGTCCGTTCAGCCGCGCCCAACCGCTGGTCCTGCTGCTCCCGGGTGCGGCGAGTGCGGTGCTGCTGGTCATCGCCGCTCGGATCGCCGCGGGCCGCGACGTGGGGACCGGCGTGCTGCCCGCGCACGACAGCGCCGCCCCACGCCTGCGGCTGCTCTCCTCGCCGACCGCGCAGGCACTGCGCAGCGAGCGCGGTGGCCTGATCACATGGCTGACGTGCACGGGCGCGTTCGCGTTCATCCTCGGCATGATCTCCACGAGCATCTCCTCGGCCGGAATCTCCAAGGCGATGCAAGAAGAGATTGCGAAGCTTGGCTCCGGCTCGATCCTCACGCCTGCCGGCTATCTCGCCTTCGTTTTCATCTTCTTCGTCCTGGCGGTGAGCCTGTTCGTGTGCGCGCAAATCGGCGCCGCGAGGCAGCAGGAGGCCGACGAGCAACTCGAGACGCTGCTCGCCCTGCCGGTCAGCCGCGGCGGCTGGCTCGGCGGCCGCCTTCTCCTGGCAATATGCGCGACCGTCACGATCTCCGGCGTCGCCGGACTGCTGACGTGGGCGGGTGCGGCTTCCCAGGGCGTCCACATCTCGCTGCCGCGGATGCTCGAGGCCGGCGCAAACTGCGTTCCCGTCGCGCTCCTGTTCCTCGGGATCGCGGCGCTCGCCTACGCCATCGCGCCACGAGCGAGCGCGGGCATCGCCTATGGGTTGGTCACGGTCTCGTTCCTGTGGGATCTGTTCGGCGCCCTGCTCGGCGTACCGAGATGGCTCGTCGAGCTGACGCCGTTCGCACACGTCGGACTGGTACCCGTGCAGCCGTTCCGCGGCGCAGCTGCAGTGGCCATGGTTGGGATCGGCCTTGTCGCCGCGGTCGCGGCGCTCGGCCTGTTCCGCCGCCGCGACCTGCTCGGCGCCTAGCCGGCTCGACGCACGGATGCGTGTGCGGCTTGATCGGCGCGGGCTGCGGCCAGCAGCTCCTTGACTGAGGCGGTGAGGGCGTCCAGCAGTACGTCGAGGTCTGGCACGGTGTCTTTGTCGGCGACCACGCCGAAGCAGACGCTGCCGTCATAGCTCAGTGCGGCGACGCCGATGGCGTGCTCGGCGGCGAGCGGCACGAGTGGCTGGATCTCGCGCAGCCGTGCCCCGAAGGCGTACAGCGGCTGCTGCGGGCCGGGTACGTTGGTGATCGTCAGGTTGAACAGCCGCGTGGCGTAGAGGGCCCGCGCGATCGTGGCGTGGATCACCGGCGGCGCCAGTCCCGTGAGCTCGATCACGGCAGTGGAGCCCGCGGCCTGTGTTCCGTCGGACTTCAGTGCCCCGGAGCGGCTGACGGTTTCGCGATAGCGCAGCACTTGATCGGGCTCGGCCACGGGCAGCTCCACGTATAGCGAGGAGAGCCGGTTCCCCAGCGCGAGGTGCTCGCTGGCGACGCGGACGTTCATCGGGACCATCGCGCGCAGTCCTGCTGCCGGCAGTGCCTCCTCGCGGGACTGAAGCAGCGCCCGCAGCCCGCTCGCGGTGGCCGTGAGCACGACGTCGTTGATCGTGCCGCCGAGAGAGCTCTTGATCTCCTTCAGATCGGCCAGCGGAACGCGCACGACCTCGAAACGGCGCAGCGTGCCGATCGGCTCGTTGAGGCTGGTGTGGGGCGCCGCGCGCAGCTCCTCGCGCACGATCAGGGCGAGCGCCGCTTGCGCGTTGCGCAGCGCCACGCGCGGGTGAAGCACGCCATGGGCTCCCATCTGCGCCGCATGGAGCACCGTGTCCAGGGACCCCGCCCACGCATGCGCCACAGACGCCAGCGGACCAGAGGCAGCCGGGTGGGCGACGGAAGGCGCGTCGCCGCTCGCACCGCTCGCGGAGGACGGCGAGGACGGAGCGGCCGGCGCCACCTCGGGTGTCGTGTCGAGCATCAGGTAGCCGACGTCGACCGAGCCGACACCATCGACCATCGAGTGGTGCGTCTTGTGCGCCAGCGCCCAGCGATCATCGGCGAGTCCCTCAAGGAGCGCCATCTCCCACAGCGGCCGGCGGCGATCCAGGCGCTGGGAGAAGAAACCCGCTGCCCACTCCGCCAGCTCCTCATCACCTCCAGGAGCGGGGAGCGCCGCGCGAGCGACGTGCCTGGAGATGTCAAACGCGGGGTCCTCCTCCCATTCCGGCCACGACAGCCCGCCCGTGTGCGGGGCCGACAGGCGCTGTCCGTAGCGCGGCAGCTGCCCCAGCCGGCTCGCCAGATGCTCACACAGCTGCCCGCGCGACGGCGCGCCACCGCCCGGCAGAGGATCGAAGACCATGATCCCGCCGATGTGCATATGCGCGCTCTCATCGGCCTGTTCGAGCTCGAGGAAAGTCGCATCAAGGGGCGTGAGATGCTCGCTCATGTCAATCGGAACCGACCACCGACGCTGTCCCTGGACCGCGAGGTCACGATCCATGTTGCGGGTCGTACAGATACAGCCGAGACGCTATGCGAGGACCGCGCCTGCGCCATCAGGAGTATCCCACACGCTGGGGGGATAATTCACGGACTCGGCGTCGCCCGACCTGCGAGGCGGCGAAGCGGCGGGGTGAGGTAGCGTCCAGGAGATGCCCGAGCACGACCCCGCAGGTGGCTCCCCTCTGACCGGCGTGAGCGTGCTCGACGCGATGTGCCCCGGTGTAGTCACATGCCTGCCCGACGACCGGCTTGCGAAGCTCGCCGCGATCATGGCCACGCACGGGATCCATGCGATTGTGCTTGCGCCGCTCGAGCGCCGGGCGCGGCTGATCGTGACCGACCTCGATCTCGTCCGGGCCGCGCTCGAGCGAGCCGACGCGCGCGCGTCCGACATCGCGCGCGAGCCTGTCATGACGCTCTCCGCGGACGCGTCGCTCGATGACGCCGTAGCGATCATGAGCGAGCGCGGAATCAGCCATCTGCTCGTCACCGAGCCAGCCTCGGGCGCTCCAGCGGGAATCGTCTCGAGCTTCGATGTCGCGGCTGTGCTCGGCGGTCAGCAGCCGCGCTTGGCGCGCATGATCCGACCCGGGCCGGCGCGGCCATCGCCGAGCGCGCTCACGCTGAGCCAGGCGCGCGTCGGTGATGTCATGCATCCCGGCGTCGCCACCTGCCTCGCTGACGCATCGCTGCCCACGGTGGCGCGCAGCATGGCAGAGCACCGCGTCCACTGCGTCGCTGTCGCGGGCATCCGACGCCCTGGCAGCAACCTGACGTGGGGCCTGGTCGGAGACATGGACCTGGTCATGGCAGTGCACCGTGGCGAGCTCTCCCAGCCCGTGGCAACGCTCGCCGCCACCTCACCGATCGCCGTCGAGGAGTCCGAGTCGCTCGATCGTGCTGCCACCCTGATGGTCGAGCACGACACCGCTCACGCGGTCGTGACCGGGCCCTCGGGTCTACCCTCGGGCATGATCTCCACGCTCGACGTCGCGAGTATCCTCGGGGCGGCCGCGTAAGCGCGCGCCTGCCGTGGGTGCATCAGCAGACCGGATCTCGCACCGAGTCCTTCCAGCGCGCTCGTGCGAGCGCCCGGAAATCCGGCAACGACCGGCGCGGGCCCTTGGGCTGTAGCACGAGCTCCGGGAGCCCGGTCGGCAACTCGGCCAGCCGCTCCCCAACGGGCGACTCCCGCAGGTGCTCCGACACTGTTTGCACGGCGGTCTCGATGACTTCGTGGCGACGGCGGCGGCTCATGAGATTGGTCCCCATGACGTCGAGGTCGTGAACGGTTGGCTGGATCAGCACGACCTCGGTGCCGGCGGCGCGCAGGCGCTTGGCCTCGCTTCCCAGCCGGCGCCCCGCGGTCTGGCGTATGGCGAATGCGATCCGCTCGCCGAGCGTGCTCGGTGCGCCCGCATGCAGAGACGACATCGGGTTGAGGGCGATCACGAGGTCCAGGTGTTGGCCCTCCAACACGTCGAGGTTGGACGCTGAGCTGAGACCGCCGTCGACGTAACGGCGCCCGGCGACCTCCACAGCCCTGAAGAAGCCGGGGATCGCGCACGAGGCGGCCACCGCGTCGGGCAGGTTCGCGTGGGGGGCATCCTCGCGGCCGAAGGCGACGCGCTGACCCGTCTGGTAGTCCACGGCCATGGCCCAGTAGTTGGGGTGCGGAGCCCATCGCTCGTGGCAAACGCGGCGCACCGTCTCCCTGAGCGGCTCTGTCGAGAAGGGGCCGTGGGGTAGCAATCCCGCAACGAGGGCTGCCGGAGAATACTTGTAGGGGCGCGCCAGCGAGGAGAGCGCCAGCCGCCACGAGCCGGGGCCGAGCACCGGAGCGCCGCGGTGCAATCGGAAGCTCGCGCCGGCCGAGCGAGTGTCAGTTGCGCCCGGCTCGCCGCGGGCCTCGTCCAGCCCGTCGATCTCCTCGCCGGCGGAGTGGGCGACCATGAACCACGGCGGTACCCCGCAGGCCAGCAGCGCGCCGGTCATGGCACCCGCGGAGGTCCCGACGATGTGCTCAGAACTGCCCGGGTCCCAGCCGGTGTCCCTGGCGATTGCGTGCAACGCACCGGTCAGCCACGCGCCCCCGAGCACACCGCCGGCGCCCAATGCCAGACCGATCCTCGGCCCCTCCAAGCGGTCGCTGCTCCTACGCTGCTCGCGTCTCACCCGGCGTAGCCGTGGAGGCGCTCCGGTGGCACAAGCAGCACAGAGCAGGGCGCCTCGTGCACGACTCGCCTGCTGACGCTCCCGATCGCTCGCAGCCCGTCCAGCCTGCGGCTGCCCATCAACACAAGCGACGCTCCCATGCTCTCGGCCGTGGCCATGATCACATCGTGGGCGCTGCCGTGCTCGACTCGCACCTCGTTTGCGCCGCCCGTGGCGAGCTCCAGTCTGCGTCCCTGCTCCTCGACGCGGTGCCGTCTCGCGTGCGACTCGTGGCCGCTGGCGTGCAGCAGCATCATGTCGGCCCCCCGTGCCCGCGCCAGTCGCTGGCCCAGCTCCACCAGCTGGTCGGAACCCTCACGGCCATCGCTTGCCACCAGGATGCGATGACCGAATTGATGCTCTCCCGGTGTCGAGCGGGCGGCGAGCAGGGGGGTCGTAAACGAGCCCAGCGCCGTATCGGCGACACCCGCGAGGAACACTCCCGCCAGCCCGGCCAGCCGTCCGGTTGCGGGCGCCCCCATGGAGAGCAGGTCGCGCGTGGCGCCCCAGTTGAGGATGACCTGCGAGGGGGGGCTCGCCGGATCCACCTCGACAGTCGACGGCACCCCAGCCTCGTGCGCGATCTGTGTGGCGCGGTCGAGGATGCGCTTGGCCCGCGCCGGGCCGATCTCCGGGGACGTCAACTCGGACTTGTTCGAGGTTACGAGAAGCAGCGTCAGGTGGCCCTCGGGGCCGGCGAGCGTCGCTGCCTGCTCCACGGCCGCAAAACCCCCCTGTTTGCCATCAACGGTGCACAGGATGTCCGCGAACCGGAGGCTGGGGCTCGGACCAGCGCTGCCATCCTGCGATTGAGTTGGCTGGGTATTGGTCATTGGCAAAAGCTAGGTTTCGAACTGCGAGCCGGTGTCCGAGGCTTCCCGCAGCACCCGCCGTGGGAATACCACAATAGTCGAGCGATCCGCGCTGGGGCAGGCAGCGCAACCGATAGCGGCCACGCGAGCGTCGCCCGCATCACCCAAAGGCGCCAGCCATTGCGAGGCTACGGCCGGTTGCGCCCGAAGCGGTCGTGGGCCTTGACCCACTCCCCCATGACGATCGCCCACCCGAGTGAGAGCTCGCCGCAGAGCACGGTGGCCGCGACGATCTCGGCCAGCTTGCGCACCTTGCCGGTCCCGTAGCAGCCGAGCAGCTCCAGACACTCGCGCTGCGTGGCGAGCCCCGTGCCGCCGCCGTAGGTGGCGACGATCAGCGACGGGAGCGTGATCGAGCCGTAGTAGTCGCCGTTGGGAAGAAGCTCGCTGAAGCCGAGCGCCGCCGAGGACTCCGCGACATTGGCGGCGTCCTGGCCGGTGGCGATGAACAGCGCGGCGATCCCGTTGGCGGAGTGCAGGCCGTTGTTGTTGACGCCCGACATGAACCCGCCGAGATTCGACACCTGCCGCGCCCGGAACAGCTTCTCGCCAGTTGTGTGCGTGTGCTCCTCGATCAGCGCGGCGGGGACCGTCGCCTCCGCGACGACGCGCTTGCCGCGAGTGCGCAATATGTTGACCTGCGAGCTCTTCTTGTCGGTGGCGAAGTTCGACTCCAGATAGAAGTCGGTGATGCCCTCGTAGTTGGATGTGATCCAAGCACACGCCGCGGCGGTCGCCTTGCCCGTGAGGTTCTGCCCTGCGGCGTCGCCGGTGGTGTAGTCAAAGCGCGTGAACAGGATCCGGCTTGCGGAGTACTGCTCGATGCGGCGCAGCCGGCCCGAGCGCGTGGTGGCCTCCGCCGCCTGCTTGACCTCCACGAAGTGCTCGGTCAGCCATTCCCCGAACGCTCGCGCCTCGCGCGCGTCCTCGAACACAAAAGCGGGGGCGCGCTGCATCGCGTCGTCCAAGATGGTGGTCTTCACGCCACCCGCCTCGCGCAGCATCTTCATGCCGCGGTTGTAGCTCGCGACCAGGCTACCCTCGGCCGTCGCCAGGGGAACGTAGAACTCGCCCTGCGCGTGCTCGCCGTTGACGAGCAGCGGCCCGGCGATGCCGATCGGCACCTGCGCGACCCCGGTGAAATGCTCGACGTTCCCCGGGAGAATCGATGGGTCGAATGAGTACTGGGAGACGTGCTCCAGCGACACACCGGTCTGCTCGGAAAGGAAGGCCCGGCGCGAGGCCGCGGCCTGGAAGGTGTAGTCGTTCTCGCGATCACGCGGGATCTTCTTGCGCTCTGCCTGGGAAGTTGTCATGTCCTCTCCATGTCGCATGCCTGGATGGTCGTGCTCTCGGGTCGCGAGAGCGGAAAGCCGCTAGGCGCCACCCTCCGTGAGCTTGCGTTTGCGGGCCGAGACGAACTGCGCAAAGCCGGCCACGCGCTGCTCAATGTCGGACAGGCCCCGAGCCCGCAGCGCCCCCGTCAGCTCGTCGCGGGCGAAGATCCTCACGCCGCTCAGGGGGCGCACGACCGCGTCCGCGACGGCGGCGGGCAGCGGGCCGCGGTTACAGCTGGACAGCAGCGCCAGACGGCCGCCCGGAGCGAGGACCCGGACGATCTCGTCGAGGGCTCTCATCGGCTCGTCGATCAGGTACAGCGCGGCGAAGCAGCAGATCGCATCGAACGCGTCATCCTGGAACGGTAGCGCGCAGGCGTCACCGCGCATGTAGGCCACGTTGGTGCTCTCGGTCTCCCTCACCGCCCGGGCGAGCATCGTCTCGGAGGCGTCGATGCCCACGACCAAGCCGTCGCCGACAGCGAGAGCGAAGTTGCGCGTGAAGTTGCCCGGTCCGCACGCGACGTCCAGCACGCTCTCGCCGGGGCGAAGCGCGAGCATATCCAGGGCGATCTTGTGCTCCTCGCGCGTGTCGGGACCGGCTGCTCCCATCAGCAGACGAGCGCCCAGCGGGCGCCATATCCGCTCATAGATGTGCGGCAGCACGCTGCTGAGCATCAGCCGCTGGCCGGGATGTGCTCCGGTGGGGTCCTCCTCGCCGAGCAGGTCGAGCCACCCGTCCTCGATCGCGGGCGCCGCCGCACGGCGATGCTGCTGAAAGAGTGCGAGGGCACGCTCGGAGGCTGACATGGGCGGGATTGTGCTGGCGGCAGAGCGACGGGGCATGATCGTTGTGGTATGGCGTCGGGAGCAGTTGTGCCGGCGGAGCGTGTCGGGTTTCCCTTAGCACGCCCCGCTTGCGCTGAACCCCACGGGCTCAGCCGCCCGGCAATGCCGCGCCGCGAGAAAGGCTGCTCGAAGAGCAGTCTCCTGCCGTGGGCGCCCTACTTCTTGCCGTCCGGCTTGCCCAGGGCCTTGCCGGCGCTGTCCACGACCTTGCGGATGAAGTCGTACTGGGTGTGGACCAGTCGGTCGGCCATCTCCAGGGCGGAGTCGAGGACTTCCTGGCGCCTGTGCGGGCCCTCGCCGTGTGGCAGGGCCTTATCGACGGTGTCGACGAACTTGTTAACCGCCTCGATCGCGGCGCGCTGGCCGTTCTCGACGGACTTGAGTACCTCGTCGGAAAGCTCGGTGGTCCTGGCGACCGCGGTCTTGGACCTGCTCGCGGCCGCAGGCCGCCGCCGAGTCGTCGTCGTTTTTGCCGCCGGTTTGCGTTTAGTCTTGGTCTCGGCCATTGCCAGTTGCTCCCTTCAGGATTTCGATTGGTTGGTCCGACGGGAAGCTATGGCAAGTCGAAGCGGCTGACACGCGCATAAAGCCACAGACCGACTGCGGAGAACCCGCGTGCGTTCACTGTCGATGACGAAGCGAATGCGCTGCCTACCCGATCACTGGGAAGCGTCGCTGCTCGGCCAACCCGTCGAGCGTTCGTTGCATGAGCCCGGTGATCGTCTCATAGACGACGTCGACGTCCGGGTTCGGGCCGAACCGCTCGTGCAGGTCGATCGGCTCGAGCACCTCGATCGTGATCTTCGCCGGCAGCGCAATGTGGCCAAGGAAATCCCCGACGTCGAGACCCCAGGGCAGCGCCAGCGAGACGGGGAGGACCTTCAGGCGGAATCGTCGATCGAGCCCCAGCGCCCTGGCGGCGCGCTCGCCCCGCGTGAGGAACAGCGCCGTCTCCTGGCCTCCGATCGAGACCACCGGGACGATCGGTACGTCCGCGGCGAGCGCCAGTCGCACGAATCCCTCCCGCCCGGCGAACTCGATCCGGTGGCCCTGCCAGGACGGCCGGTGCGTCTCCCAGTCTCCGCCCGGATAGATGAGCACGGCAGCTCCCCGCTCGACCGCCGCCTGCGCGTTCTCCCAGGTCGCCTCGATCATCCCGTACTTGCGCAGCAGCGACAGCCACGGCACCCTCATCACGAGGTGGTGGGCGAGCTGGAAGAACGCCCGCTCGACCCCGAAGTGCCGATAGAAGCCGAGCGTGAAGGCGAGCGTGTCCGGAGCGACGTTGCCGCCCGAGTGGTTGCCCACCAACAGGACGGGGCCGCGGGCCGGAATCCGGGCCAGTCCACGGATGTCCGGACGGAACCACGCGGCGATCAGCGGCCAGGTCAACGGGAGCGCACGGCCGATGAAGTCCGGGTTTCGCTCCTGCAGCGCCGCGGGGAGTCCCCCGCTGGGTGGCCTCGGCCTCTGACTCGCTACCGGCGACGCGGGGGCAGCGCCTGCCTCTTCGGTCATGCCCTGATCACTCGGAGCCCCCGCATGGGCTCAGTCTTAGGCTTCACGCTGCGTTGCGCATCGGGAAACTCCCGCGAGCCTGCGCTTGGAACTACTGAAGGCGTCGGCGGAGGAGCCGCGTCTCGCGCGGTGCATCGCCAGCGGATCCCATGGCATGACGGGTGAGCAAACGCGGATGCTAGAGCGCCGATCGCCGGTGTTCGTGCGAGCCGACACCGCGGCAGGTTGGCCCGTAACGTCCGTAGTTGTCCCGCTCGGACCAGGGTCAGACTCCTGATGTCCGTTCACCCGGCAGTAGGGTAGACTGAGCTTCTGCATTGGAGGGGGGAGTGCAGAGGAGTTGTGAACCTCGTCTGGATCACCAAGGAGGCGACTGCGAGCGCGTGTTGGCAGGGGTTGCGGATCAACGTCTGCGACGCGCGAGCACACACGAACGACCGGATCGAGTGGTCGGGATGAGCGAGCGCGCGAATATCGGTGGCCCGCCAGGCGTCCGCGGCCACGGCTCGGACATCAGCGAGCTGCCCGACGCGCTGAGCAACCGCGAGGAGCTGGCCAGGCGTCTGGCCGGCAAGCGCCCCGCGGTGTTCCTCGACTACGACGGGACGCTGACGCCGATCGTGGACCGGCCCGAGGATGCGGTCATCTCCGCCGGCATGCGCAAGGTGGTGCGCGCGCTGGCCAGACGTTATCCGGTCTGCGTGGTCAGCGGTCGAGATCGCGCCGTGGTACAGGAGCTGATGGGCATCGACGACCTGGTCGTGGCCGGAAGCCATGGCTTCGACATCTGGACTCCGGAGGGCGGTACCGTCGAGCACCAGGCCGTGAGCGGGGTCGACGTCCTGCTCGAACGGGTCCGGTCCAGGCTGAGCCGGTATACGGACACGATCGAGGGCCTCGCCATCGAGTCGAAGAAGGTCTCGGTCGCGGTTCATTTTCGTCTCGTGTGGGGGCCGGACCGGCCCCGAGTCAGGGAGGTGGTCGACCAGCTGGTGGCGGACTATCCGCACGAGCTCAAGGTGACGCCCGGCAAGATGGTCTATGAGATCCAACCGAACGTGGACTGGGATAAGGGCAAGGCCGTGCTCCACCTGCTGGACGCGCTCGGGCTCGACGGCGATGACGTGGTGCCGCTGTATCTCGGCGACGACGTCACTGATGAGGATGCCTTCGCCGCTCTCCGCGGCCGGGGCATCGGCATCTTCGTCGGCAGAGCCGATGACCCCGAGGTGGCTGGGCGCCGCACCGCCGCAAGCTACGTCTTGGCGTCCACGCGAGAGGTTCAACGGTTCCTGGACGCGCTCGCGCGTGGATCCTGGGGATAAGCCCGTGCACGGCTTCACGCTCACCTACGATCGCTTCGATCCCGCCGAGGAGGGGCTGCGGGAGGCGTTGACCTCCACCGGCAACGGCTACTTCTGCACGCGGGGGGCAGCGGAGTGGGAGGAGGCTGACGGCGTCCACTACCCCGGCACCTACGCGCACGACGTCTACAACCGCGAGACGACGATCATGGGCGGTTGGCCGGTTCCCAACGAGGACCTGGTCACCCTGCCCAACTGGCTCCTCCTCGCCCTGCGCATCGATGGGGACGAGCCGATCCGGCTGGAAAACATCGAGCTCCTCTCCTACCGTCACGAGCTCGACGTTCGCTGCGCGGTCGTCCTGCGCGAGCTGCGCGTCCGAGACCGAGCGGGCCGGGAGAGCACGTTGCGCAGCCGCCGCTTCGTCAGCATGGCCCGCATGCACCAGGCGGCCATCGCCTGGACGCTCACCCCGCATAACTGGTCTGGCACGGTCGAGGTGATCTCGGCGCTCGATGGGCGGGTCATGAACCGCGGCGTGGCGCGGTATCGGCAACTCGAGGGCCGTCATCTGGACGGCGGTGGCGTGCGGACCTTCGGGTCCGACGTGATCGCGCTCAAGTCGCGCACCCGGCAGTCCAGCATCGAGATCGCCGAGGCGGCGCGCACGCGCGTCTACGGCGAGGAGGGGGAGCTCGAGGTCGCACGCAGGACCTACCAGACCGAGGACTACATCCAGCAGGTGCTGACATTCGACGTGCGCGAAGAGGTCCCCGTTCGCGTCGAGAAGATGGTCGCGCTGTACACCTCGCGAGATCGAGCGATCACCGAGCCCCTGCGCAACGCGGAGAAGAGCGTGACCCGCTATCTCGCGTTCGATGAAGCCCTCGAGGAGCACGCGCGCGCGTGGGAGGACCTATGGCGGGTGTGCGACATCCGCATCCCCCGCGAGGAGCGGGTTCAGTTCCTGCTTCGCCTGCACATCTCACACATCCTGCAGGTGTGCTCGCGGTTCACGCCCTACCAGGACGCGGGCGTCCCCGCCCGCGGCCTGAACGGGGAGGCCTACCGCGGGCATGTCTTCTGGGACGAGCTCTACGTGTACCCGTTCCTCAGCTTCCGCCTGCCGCAGATTACGCGGGGTCTGCTCATGTATCGCTACCGGCGCCTTGGCGAGGCGCGCGCCGCCGCACTGGAAGCCGGCTATCGCGGGGCGATGTACCCGTGGCAGAGCGGCAGCGACGGGCAGGAGGAGACGCAGGTCGCTCACCTCAACCCTGTCTCAGGACTGTGGGAGCCGGACCTGAGCCGCAACCAGCGTCACGTCAACGCGGCCATCTTCTACAACATCTGGCACTACTACCAGGCCACCGAAGACGTCGGCTTCCTGCGCGACCACGGGGCCGAGATGATGCTCGAGATCGCGCGCTTCTGGTCCTCGATCGCCCACTTCAACCCGGATCGCGAGCGGTGGGAGATCCATGGCGTCATGGGACCCGACGAGTTCCACGAGAAGTACCCAACAGCCGCCGAGGGCGGCCTGCGCAACAACGCCTACACAAACGTGATGGTCGCGTGGATCTGCGACACCGCACAGAAGGTGCTCGACCTCCTCCCGGCAAGTCGCCGCGAGGGTCTGATGGCCCAGCTGCGACTCGGCGAGGAGGAGCTCGCCAGGTGGGGGGAGATCAGCCGCAAGACGTTCGTGCCCTTTCACGGCGAGGGCATCATCAGCCAGTTCGAGGGCTACGAGGAGCTCGAGGAGCTCGACTGGGAGGACTACCGCGCCCGCTACGCGAACATCCAGCGGCTCGATCGGATCCTTCGGGCAGAGGGCAATGACCCCAATCGCTACAAGCTCGCCAAGCAGGCCGATACGGTCATGCTGTTCTTCCTGTTCCCCGAGGACGAGCTCCGGCAGATCTTCCTCAAGCTCGGCTACGAGTACGCGCCCGACACCGCCCAGAGGAACATCGACTACTACCAGCGCCGGACCTCACACGGCTCCACGCTGAGCTTCATCACCCACGCGGGCGTGCTGGCGAGCGTCGATCCGGAGAGCTCCTGGGAACGATTCATCGTCGCTCTGGAGAGCGACATCTCGGACATCCAGGGCGGCACGACCAAGGAGGGCATCCATCTGGGAGTGATGTCGGGCACGCTTGATCTCGTGCAGCGTGTTTACGCAGGGACGGAAATCCGCGACGACCTTCTCCGTTTCACCCCGAGGCTGATCGACCGGCTCGACGGGCTGTCGTTCCCGATGCAATTCCGCGGAACGCACATCACGGTGACGCTCGAGGGGGACAAGCTCACGCTGCTCGCTGACGCCGATGGCGCGAGCCGGCCGATCAGGGTCTGCGTCGGTGAGCAGATCCGAGAGCTGAGCGCCGGCGACTGCTGCACGTTCGATCTCGTCGAGCAGGCGGCCGTCGAGCAGGCGGCCGTCGAGCAGGCGGCCGTCGCGCGGAGCGAGCGCTAGAGACCGGGGAACGTGTGCCCACGACCTTCTCGGGGGCGATCTTCGACGTCGACGGGGTGCTCGTCGACTCGCCGCACGAGCGGGCGTGGCGTGAGGCGCTGCGGGAGCTGATGGAGACCGACTGGAGTGAGGTGCGCGGCCAGACGACCTACGCGCCCGAGCGGTTCACCTCGCAGGTCTACCAGCAGGTCGTCTCGGGCAAGCCGCGCATGGACGGCGCCCTCGCCGCCCTCGAGTACTTCCATGTGCCGCAGGCGCAGACCCGGATACAGGCCTACGCCGGCCGCAAGCAGCAGATGGTGCT
>Ga0116217_10002381_pt1 | contig 17509 bp, 19 predicted proteins | sample Sb_taG_6_FD_89697 | JGI IMG/M metagenome (GOLD analysis project Ga0116217, IMG submission 89697) | Peat soil microbial communities from Weissenstadt, Germany - Sb_50d_4_PS metaG | ecosystem: Environmental > Terrestrial > Soil > Wetlands > Peat | place: Germany: Weissenstadt | collected 2010-09-21 | reverse complement strand
CGGCCCCGCGACGCCGGCGAAATCTGCTAAGGCGACCGCCATGGCAAAGAAGGCTCCGGCCAAGATAGCTGTGGCGGGCACGGGACGTTAAGCTCTCGTATCCTTTTCGCAAGCAAAGGACAACGGTAATGACTTGGATCAAAACGGCAAGGATGGAAGACGACGAGCAGGTGCGCAACGCCATAATGGAACAGCGCAAGCTCTATCCCGTGGAGTACGCGACGCCCGTGCCGATTGTGGATCACGGCATTGAGAACAGCATCGTCGGTTCGCACAGCCTGATTCCGGCGGCGCTGTTTCATGCCTTCAGCACATTCGGGGCGTTGATGTCGCCGGAGCTGCCATTGCGCCGCGACCAGCACGAAATGATTGCGACGATGGTCTCGGTGACGAACCGCTGCTTCTATTGAATCGAGTCTCACGCAGAGTTTCTGCGTCGCGTGACCTTGCAGGATGAAATGGTCAGGGCCTTGCGCAACGATTTCCGCTCCGCCCCCATCAGCGAACAGGACAAAACGATGCTGGAGTATGTGGTGAAACTCACGAAAGATGCGACGCAGTGCAGCCCCGCGGACCACAAGAAACTGCGCGCCGCGGGCTTCGACGACCGCGGCATCCTGCAGATTACTCTGATCGCCTCGTGGTTCAATTACATCAACCGTGTGGCTGATTCCTTGGGCGTGGGACGAGAAGAAACAGCGGAGGGCCAGTGAGGAGATATTGGGGGCTGCTTGTTCTGGTGTCGTGCGCGATGGGAGCGAGCGCGCAATCACCGCAGGGCTCTTCCGCCAATGCGGTGACGTTTCGCGACATCACGCAAAAGGCCGGCATGCACTTTGTCCACAACAATGCGGCGTTTGGGAAGAAATACTTGCCGGAGACGATGGGGCCTGGCGTGGCTTTCATTGACTACGACAACGATGGCTGGCCCGACATCTTTATTGTGAATGGCATGGACTGGCCGGGCCATGCCTCCAAACGCAGCACGCCGAAGCTGTATCACAACAATCATGACGGCACGTTCACGGACGTGACGCACAAAGCCGGTTTGGACGTCGAAATGTTCGGCATGGGCGTGGCGGTGGGCGATTACGACAACGACGGCTACGACGACATTTTCGTAACCGCACTGGGGCAGAACCGGCTCTTCCACAACAATGGCAACGGCACGTTCACTGACGTGACGCAGAAAGCGGGCTTGCTGGGACCAAGAGAGTTCAGCACCAGCGCGGCATGGGTGGACTACGACAGGGACGGCAAGCTTGACCTGGTGGTAGCGAATTACGTGCAATGGTCGCTCGAAGGGGATCTTTACTGCACCCTCGACGGCAAGAGCAAATCATATTGCACCCCCGAGTCTTACAAGGGAGCGTCCGTAAGGCTCTGGCACAATCGTGGCGACGGCACCTTTGAAGATGTGACTCAGAAGGCGGGCTTATGGGATCCCACGTCAAAAACACTGGGAATCGCGATTCTGGACTACGACAACGATGGCTGGCCCGACCTGCTGTTCTCCAACGACACTCAGCCGAACAAACTCTATCGCAATAACGGCAACGGCACGTTCACGGAAAAGGCCATCGTGGCGGGCGTGGCCTTCAGCGAAGATGGCGTGGCGCGTGCGGGAATGGGTGTGGATGCGGCGGATTACGATCGCTCCGGCATGGCCAGCATCCTCATCACTAATTTTTCCAACCAGATGCTTTCGCTGTATCACAACGAAGGAAAAGGGTTGTTTGTGGATGAGGCGCCGCGATCGGAAGTCGGGCGCAATTCCCTGCTCACTCTCGGGTTCGGCTGTTTTTTCTTCGATTACGACCTGGATGGCTGGCCGGACATTCTGATCGCCAATGGCCACATTGATGGCGACATCCAGCGGGTCCAGCCCAATGTGAAGTACGCCATGCCGCCACACATATTCCGCAACCTCGGAAAAGGGAATTTTCAGGAAGTGACCAAGAGCCTGGGCGCGGGCTTCGCCGCGCCGCGCGTGGGACGTGGCGCGGCTTATGGCGACATCAACAACGATGGCCGGCTGGACCTTCTGCTCTCAACCAATGGTGGGCCGGTCTATCTTTTTGAGAACGATTTCACCGGCAGCCCTGCTGCGGCGAACAAAAGCGTGCGCATTAAACTGATTGGAACGAGATCCAATCGCGACGGGATCGGCACGGTCGTGAAGCTGACCGCCGGCGGCGAATCGCAGTCAGAGATGCTGCGTAGCGGCTCCAGTTACCTTTCGGCAAGCGAACTGGTGTTGACCTTTGGCCTCGCGATGCACCAGCAAGCGGATAGCATCGAACTTCGCTGGCCCAGCGGGCAGGTGGACAAACTGGCGAATGTGGCGGCAGGCCAGACGATTACCGTGACAGAAGGAAAGGGCATCACCGCCAATAGGAAATACGGCACGCGCTAGGCTAGGAGCTTGCCTCAGGTGCGCTCAGGCGATGCGCGGCGACGAGCGCCTGCCCCAGGCTGATGCCGCCATCCCCGGCAGGCACCTCGGCGTGAAAATACACTTCAAACTTCTGTTTACGCAGCGCGTCAAGCAGCAACCGAAACAGCAGAATATTCTGAAAGCAGCCGCCGCTGAGGCACACGCGATTCAGGCCATGCACCTCGCGGAGTTTCTCCGCGATCCCGAGGAACAAGGAAGCCAGGCCATTGTGAAACCTGCGGCTGATGTCCGCGGCGCGCGCTCCACGGCGAATGTCATGCAGCAGCCAATCGAAGAGCGCGCGCGTGCCGATCCGCCACGTTTCCCCGCTAAGCTGCAATTCAAACGGATAAGCGCTCTCGTCCGTGGATTCATGGGCCGCCATTTCGAGCTCGATGGCGGCTTGCGCTTCATAGTTCACGGTGCTGCGCAAACCGATCAGGGCGGCCACGGCATCGAAAAGACGCCCGCAGCTCGAGGTAAGTGGAGAATTCACACCGCGATCGATCATTTGCAGCAGGATATCCAGATTGCGCCGGTCCTGCCCCTGGACGAAAGGAATCTCGGGGCCGCCCAGCGACTTTCCGTAGTGTTTCGCGAGGTAGCTCACAGCGATGCGCCAGGGCTCACGAATCGCGGCCTCGCCGCCCGGCAGAGCCACGTAATCCAGGTGGGCGGCGCGCTGGAAATTCGCGTAGTCCGCTAGGAGCACTTCCCCGCCCCAGATTGCGCCATCGGTGCCATAGCCGGTGCCGTCAAGAGCGATGCCGATCACTTTGCCGTCGAGATGGTTTTCCGCCATGCACGCGGCGATGTGCGCATGATGGTGTTGCACGCCGATCAACCGGACATCGGCCCGGCCCAGCGCCCATTTGGTAGAGAAATAGTCCGGATGGAGATCGTAGGCGATCACTTTGGGTTGCACGTCCAGGATGCGCTGCAGGTGCTCGACGGCCTCCTCGAAAAAGTTGAAGCTTTCCAAATTCTCCAGGTCGCCGACGTGCTGGCTGAGGAATGCTTCGGCACCGCGTACAACGCACACCGTATTTTTCAGTTCTCCACCAACCGCCAGGATAGGCTGCGATTCCCTCTCCAGCGCCACGGGCACGGGGACGAACCCACGGGAGCGGCGCAGCTTTTGCGTTTGCCCCGCTGCCTGGCGAACAACGGAATCGTCGCAACGCCGCAGGATGTCGCGGTTGTGCACAAGGAACGCGTCCGCAATGCCGCGCAGGCGCTGCACGGCCTCGTCATTGTCGATGGCGATGGGCTCCTCGCTGAGGTTGCCGCTGGTCATCACAAGAGCATCGCATCTGCCGCTCGAGATCAAGAGATGATGGAGCGGCGTATAGGGCAAGAAGATTCCGAGAAAGCGATTGCGCGGCGCGACGCCAGGGGCCACATGTACCTCGGGCTGGCGCGGCAACAGCACAATCGGCCGCTCGCGTGATAGAAGCGATTTACGCTCGGCTTCTTCAACAACACAGAAGTGCCCGGCATCTTCGATGCGGCTCACCATGACGGCAAAGGGCTTTTCCACCCGGCGTTTGCGCTCCCGCAGACGATCCACGGCCGCGTCATTCTCTGCGTCGCAGGCCAGGTGAAATCCGCCGAGCCCCTTGATGGCAACGATGGCGCCGCATTCCAGAAGGCGCGCGGCTTCTCGAATGGGCTCGGCGACCTCCAGTCGCGCGCCGTTGTCGTCGAGGAGTTGCACTTGCGGGCCGCAATCCCAACAAGCGTTGGGCTGCGCGTGGAAGCGGCGGTTCGCGGGGTCGTCGTACTCCGCCTGGCAGGCTGCGCACATTTTGAACGAAGCCATGGAGGTGCGCGCGCGGTCGTAGGGAATATCGCGAATGATGGTGAAGCGCGGCCCGCAATTCGTGCAGTTGATAAACGGGTAGCGGAAACGGCGGTCGCGGGGATTGGCCAGTTCGCGCAGGCAATCCTCGCAAACCGCGACATCCGGCGAGATCAGCGCCTTGGGAGGCCGATCGAGGCGGCTGGAAAGAATGAGAAACGTTGTGTCCGGCTGGAGTTCAACATCGCGCGGCACCAGCGAAGTGATTTTCGCGAGCGGCGGAATCTCCTGCGGCAATCTTGCGAGAAACCCCGCCACGGATTCCGCGGGCCCCTGCACTTCGATGCTCACGCCCGCCGGCGTGTTGGCGATAAAGCCCGCAAGATTGCATTCATTGGCCAGGCGGTAGACGAACGGGCGAAAGCCGACGCCCTGGACAAGTCCGGTGACGTCGATGGCTTTGCGAAGTACGCCCGTTTGTGACGCTGGCGTCATGATGAGCAATGCAAGACGTCAGGAAAGCGCCGCGGTGGCTTGCTGCCGGATTTTCTGCTGGAATGCGGCGAGCCAGGCGAGCCACTCATCGAAGCCCTCGCCGGTCTTGGAAGAAAGGGCCAGGTAGTCGATCTCCGGATGAATTTTGCGCGCGTTTTCCAGGGCCAGCTTGGGATCGAATTCCACGTGAGGTAGAAGATCCGTCTTGGTCAATATCATCAGCGAAGCGCGGTGAAAAATCCCGGGATACTTCAGCGGTTTATCCTCGCCTTCGGTGACGCTCAAGAGAACAATTTTGGCCGCTTCGCCCAGATCGTAGCTGGACGGGCAGACCAAGTTGCCCACATTCTCCACGAGTAACAGTCCGGGACCCCGGAAGCCCAGTTCGTTCAAATGACGCTCGACCATGCGCGCATCCAGATGGCAGGTTCCTCCCGTAACGATCTGCCGCACCGGAAAGCCGTAGCGCATCAGCCGCCGCGCGTCGTTGTCCGTCTGCAAATCCCCGGTGAGAACCGCCACTAAAGTGTCCGGCGCAAAGCTACCCAACGTTTTTTCGAGCAGCGCCGTCTTCCCGGAGCCTGGCGAGCTGATGAAATTGACGCAGAGAATGTTCTGCTCGCGGTAACGCTGGCGCAATTCCGCCGCCAGCCGGTCATTCTCGCTGAGGACTTTTTTTTCTACGACTTCTCGCATGGCTCCTCCAACTCCAGATACGCGATATCCAATTCCGTGCCACCGATGCAGGTGCTGCGCGCCTCGCCGCATTTGGGGCAGGCCAATTCCCAGTCCTTCACCACGAATTCCTCGCCGCACGCGAGGCACTTCTGGCGCCTTGGACACCACTCAATTTTAAGCCCCAGGTGCTCCAGCGGAGTTCTTCGCGTCAACGCCTCAAACGCAAAAGCCAGGGCATCGCGATCCACATTGGAAAGTTCCCCGATGCGCACACCCACGGCGGTGAAATGCGCGTCCGGGCGGCGGCGCGCTTCGGCTTCAATCGATTCGATAATGGAAGAGGCAATACCGACCTCGTGCAACGGGCCCCCTTAACAAATACGCGGCAGTTGATCGCCGCTCAGCATGTCCACGATGCGTGTGGTGCCGAAGGGCGTGCGCATCACCACCATGCGCGGATGCTCGGAGGTCACGCGGCCGATGATGCGGGCGTCTTTGCCAAGCGGATGATTCTGCAACGCCCGTAAAGCCGCCTCGGCGCAAGCCGGCGCAACAATGGCCACCAGCTTCCCTTCGTTCGCGACATAGAGCGGATCGAGACCCAGCATCTCGCACGCGCCGCGCACTTCTTCCCGCACCGGGATGGAAGTTTCTTCCAGCTCCATGCCCACGCCGGAACTCGTGGCAATCTCATTCAGCGTGCTGGAAAGCCCGCCGCGCGTGGGATCGCGCAGGCAGCGCACTTCGTGCGTCGCCTGCAGCAAACTCGCCACCAGGGTATGCAGCGGCGCAGAATCGCTTTGCACCGCGGTTTCAAATCGCAGCCCTTCGCGTTCGGCCAGAATCGCGATGCCATGATCGCCCAGCATCCCGCTCACCAGAATCGCGTCGCCGGGCCGCGCTTGTGCCGCGGAAAGGGTGATACCCTCGCGCACCAGGCCGATGCCGGTGGTATTGACGAAGATCCCGTCGGCGCTGCCCTTCTCGACGACTTTGGTGTCACCCGTGACAATTTCCACTCCGGCGTTTGCAGCCGCTTCGTGCATGGAATCCACGACACGACGCAGCGTTTCGATCGGCAAACCCTCTTCCAAAATGAATGCGGCGCTCAGCCACAACGGTTCGGCGCCGCCCATGGCGAGGTCGTTGATGGTGCCATGCACGGCCAGCGAGCCAATGTCGCCGCCTCGAAAAATGAGGGGTTTCACGACAAAGGAGTCCGTGGTGATGGCCAAGCGCACACCGTTCAAGGAGACAATGGCCTGATCTTCCAGGCGATTCAGTACGGGATTTCCGAGCGCGGGGAGAAACACGTTTTTCAGCAAATCGGCGCTGAGTTTGCCGCCGCTGCCATGGCCCAGAAGGATGCGCTCCCCCGCCGGAAGCGGCACAGGGCAGGAGAATGCGGCCAGGCTCTGGGTCTCGTCTTTGGACACGGACTCAGAGTGTAACGAGGTGTCGCCGGTATTGGTGATAGGCCGCACAAGCACCTTCCGAGGATACCATTGGCGCGCCCAGCGGTTTTTCGGGCGTGCAGCGCGTTCCAAACGCCGAACAGTCCGTGGGTTTCTTGAGCCCCAGCAAAACCTCCGCGCTGATGCATTCGCTGGGTTCCTCCGCGCAAACATCCGCGAGATCGAACAACCTTTCGGCATCGAAGGCGGCGTATTTCTCCTTCAGCCGCAAGCCGCTCTCGGGAATCGGGCCAATGCCGCGCCATTTCCGGTCGGAAACTTCAAACACGCGCGCGATCGCTTCCTGCGCCGGCCGGTTCCCTTCATATTGCACCGATCGCGAATACTGATTCTCGACCTCGGCGCGGCCTTCTTCGAGCTGCGCCACCAGCATGCGGATGGCTTCCAGCAGATCAATGGGCTCAAACCCGCCGACGACAATCGGCACATGGAATTCACGCACCAGGTCTTCGTAATCGCGCATCCCCACAACGGTGCAGACGTGCCCGGGGGCGATGAATCCCTGCACGCGGTTTTTCGGCGAGCTCAACAGGGTGCGGATCGCCGGAGGCACGAGCACGTGGGAAACGAGCAGGCTGAAATTGCGTAGTCCCAGGCGCTCGGCTTGCAGCACGGCCATGGCATGCGCCGGCGCTGTCGTCTCAAATCCAATCGCAAAGAAAACGACCTGGCGTCCCGGCTGGCTGCGCGCCAGTTCCACTGCATCGGTCGGCGAGTACACCACGCGCACATCGCCGCCTTCCGCCTTCACATGAAATAGATCCGTTTCCGAGCCCGGCACGCGCAGCATGTCTCCATAGGAGACCAGGGTCACATCCGGGAGGCGCGCCAGCGCAATGGCGCGGTCGATCATTTCCAGCGGTGTCACACACACCGGGCAACCGGGCCCGTGCACCAATTGCACGCTTTCGCCGAGCAGGTCGTCGATCCCATAGCGCATCAACGTATGCGTCTGCCCACCGCAAATCTCCATCAACACCCACGGCCGCGTGGAACGCCCCCGGATCTCCGCAGCCAAGGCATGCGCGATCTTGACATCGCGGTATTCGTCCAGGTATTTCATGATGGCTTGAGATCCACGCCACCCGGGGCAAGCTCTTCGGCCAGGACGCCCATGCTTTCCAGCAGGGCATAAGTGCGCTCGGCTTCGTCTTTGTCCACGACGCTAATGGCGAATCCCACGTGTACCATCACGTAGTCGCCGACGTTGGCCTCCGGCACGAAGTCGAGGCAGGCCTGCCGCGTGATGCCGCCAAACTGGATGCGCCCGGAACGCACGCCGTCCAGCACATCAATTTGCGAGACTTTACCGGGAATCGCCAAGCACATGCAGATACTCCCCCCAACTTTGAGGATACTGTTTCTCTCCGCGGATTGAAAGGCGCGCCGGGAGGCTTTGCAGCTTCTGGGTGGCCTCAGTTGCCGGGCTTTTCGGCTGCAACGTTTGCAAGCTTGGCCAGAGCAGGGCATCAATTTGTCCGGTCAGTTTGCGCATGATTGGGTCCAGTTTCTCTCCAAGCAGTTTTGCAACCCATGCATGCCCGGGCAGCCCACTCTTCTCTTGAGCTTATGCCCCCGTGGGCAGCCAAGCAAGGTCTCTGCGGACAGACCGCCGCTTTTCACAGCTTAAGCAAGGTCGGCAAAAGGCCAAATCGGCGTCCTACCTGAGGGCCGCAACTTGCATGATAGGAAAAACAGTTACTTCGCATCGAAAAAATAAAGACTGACATTCCACATGGAGAAAACGCTCCTCGACTGTTGAGTTTTTCATCAATCGCGATGGTTTTCCTGTATGTTATTTGTTTTCAATATCTTGCTGGAGTAGCCGATCTTCGGTTCGAGCAATTCTACAATCCAGACGCCGAGGTGTATGATGCTTGAGTGTGAGCTACGTCATAGTTTAGCGGGACTCGCCATGGCAGGATAGCAGGAGCCCCCCCTTTGGGCCCCTTACAGGAAAAATAAACTATGCCTCTTACATCGAAGAAACCCCCTCTGCCCACAGAGGATAAACGCTGGAGAATCGTCAACGGCACGATGCGGCGCCATGGCTACGCGCGCGACGCCCTGATCGAAACGCTGCACACGGTTCAGGAATCGTTCGGCTTCCTTGACAAGGTTTCGCTGCGCTTCGTGGCCGATTCGCTCCGCGTGCCGCTCAGCCAGGCCTACGGTGTGGCCACCTTTTATCACTTCTTCACCATGAAGCCTCCCGGTGAGCACGTCTGCCTCATCTGTATGGGCACGGCCTGCTACATCAAGGGCGCTGGCGCGCTCCTGAACGAGGCGCAGGCGACCCTCGGCATCCAGGCGGGCGAAACGACCGCTGACGCCAAGGCTTCCCTGATGTCCGCGCGATGCATCGGCTCTTGCAGCGTCGCTCCCGCCGTGGTTTTTGACGGAGAAACCATGGGTAATGTGACGGGCAAGAACCTCCGCGAAAAGCTGGCTGGATGGAGGCCCGCATGAACTTCGAGGAACTCGAACAGATTGCCACTGAAACGCGCGGAGACCGGGAAAAGTCGCCCCGCGAACTGAATGTTTGCGTGGCCGCGGGTTGCCTTTCGCTGCATAGCGATGCGGTGAAGAAATCGCTTGAGGAAGAGGTGAAGCGCACGGGCGCCACCTGCCGAGTGCGCGGAACGGGTTGCATGGGCTTGTGTTCCCTGGGCCCGCTGGTCTCCTCCGAACCCTCCGGCCAGCTCTACAAGAGTGTGGCCGCCACCGACGCCGCACAAATCGTGGAGAACCTGGAAGGCACCCCGGTGCCGCGGCTCCTGTGCTCGCGGGAGCAGCCCTTTTTTAAGCACCAGAACCTGATCGTTCTGGAGAATTCGGGCCGCATCGATCCGGAAAAAATCGAAGAGTACATCGCTGTGGATGGCTACCGGGCGCTGGTCCAAGCCCTCACCGAAAAGAACCCGAACGAGATCATTCAAGAGGTCTCCAAGAGCGGTTTGCGGGGACGCGGCGGTGCCGGATATCCCACGGGCCTCAAGTGGGGCACGGTGGCAAAAACGGCCGGGACCACCAAGTACGTAATTTGCAACGCCGATGAAGGCGACCCCGGCGCGTTCATGGACCGCAGCGTATTGGAAAGCGACCCGCATCGCGTTCTGGAAGGCATGGCCATTGCCGCCTATGCGGTGGGCGCATCGCACGGCTACATCTACGTTCGCGCCGAATACCCGCTCGCCGTGAAGCGCTTTGGCACGGCCATCCGAGAAGCGCGTCGTCTGGGCTTCCTGGGCAGCCAAATCTGCAACACGAAGTTCAACTTCGATCTGGAAGTGCGCATCGGCGGCGGCGCGTTTGTGTGCGGCGAAGAAACCGCGCTCATCGCCCCCATCGAGGGACGCCGCGGCTCGCCGCGCCCTCGTCCGCCGTATCCCGCGCAAGCTGGGCTTTGGGGCATGCCCACACTCATCAACAACGTGGAGACCTTTGCCAACATTCCCAGCATCGTGCGCCGCGGCGGCGATTGGTACGCCTCCATCGGCACGAAGAAGAGCAAGGGTAGCAAGGTCTTCGCGCTCACCGGCAAAGTGCGCAACGTTGGTTTGATCGAGGTGCCCATGGGCACGACCCTCCGCCAGATCATTTATGAGATCGGCGGTGGCGTCCCCGAAGGCCACAAATTCAAAGCCGTGCAGACTGGCGGGCCATCCGGCGGCTGCATCCCGGAGCAGTTCCTCGATCTCTCCGTGGACTATGAATCGCTCCGTGAACTCGGCTCGATCATGGGCTCTGGCGGCATGATCGTCATGGACGACAGCGCCTGCATGGTCAACGTGGCGCGCTACTTCATGGAGTTCTGCATGTCCGAATCCTGCGGCAAGTGCATTCCCTGCCGCTCCGGGACGGCCCAAATGTACGAGCTTCTGACGCGCATGACCTTGGGCACGGCCACCGCTCGCGACCTGGAACTGCTGGAAGAACTTTGCGACATGGTCAGCAGCACCAGCCTTTGCGGCCTGGGGCAGAGCGCCCCCAATCCGGTCCTTAGCACCTTGCGTTATTTCCGGGATGAGTACATCGAACACATCAATGAAAAACGATGCCGCGCCGGGGTTTGTGAGTGCGGTTCCGCTGTGGGGGTGACGGCATGAATCCCGTTCCAACCGTTAAAACACTAATAATCGATGGCAAAGACGTGAGCGCGCGCGCCGATCAATCCATTCTGGATGCCGCGCGCGAAAACGCTATCCCGATTCCTACGCTCTGCCACCTCGACGGCCTCTCCGAAGTGGGCGCGTGCCGCCTTTGCCTCGTAGAGCTCAAAGGCACTCCGCGCCTTCAGCCGGCTTGTGTGACGCTGGTCGAGGAGGGCATGGAGGTCACCACGCAATCGCCGCGGCTGGAGAAGTACAGGCGTATGGTCGTGGAGTTGCTTTTTGCCGAGCGCAATCACGTCTGCTCCATCTGCGTTTCCAACAACATGTGCGAGTTGCAGGACATGGCCAAGCAGTTGGGCGTCACCCATGTTCGCTTTCCTTACCGCTACCCGCGCCTGCCCGTGGACACCACCCACGAACGCTTTACCATGGATCACAACCGCTGCATTCTGTGCACGCGTTGTGTTCGCGTGTGCATGGAGATCGAAGGAGCGCACACTTGGGGCGTTTTCGGACGCGGTGTGGACGCCCATCTGATCACGGATCTGGACATACCCTGGGGCACGTCGGATACCTGCACGAGTTGCGGCAAGTGCGTTCAGGTCTGCCCCACCGGCGCTCTGTTTGAGAAGAGCAAGGTGGGCATGCAGAGCCAGAAGAATCCCGACTTCCTCAATTACCTCAACGAAATGCGGGAGATCGAACGATGAGCAAAGCGACCCTGGCGACAATCTGGCTGGACGGCTGCTCCGGGTGTCACATGTCGTTCCTGGACATGGACGAGCGGCTGGTGGAACTCAGCCCGCAATTTGAACTGGTGTACTCACCGCTGGTGGACACCAAGGTGTATCCGCGGAACGTGGACGTGGCGATCGTGGAAGGTTCGGTGAGCACCGATGAAGACGAGCACAAGATCCGGCTGGTAAGGTCGCGATCACGGATTCTGGTCTCGCTGGGCGATTGCGCGGTAACGGGCAATGTGCCGGCCATGCGCAACTCGTTTCCCGTGGACGCAGTGCTCCACCGCGCCTACATTGAAAACGCCACGGTGCAGCAGCAGGTACCCACCGAGCGCCTGCCCGTGCTCTTGAAGAGAGTGCGCCCGGTGCACGAAGTTGTGACCGTGGACGTCTTTGTGCCCGGCTGCCCGCCGTCGGCAGATACCATCTATTCGGTACTTAAAGAACTCCTGGCCGGCCGTGTCCCGGACATCGCCGCACTTTCGCGTTTTGGAGTCTAGGGAAAACTCATGGGACAAACCATCACTATCAATCCAATCACCAGAATCGAGGGCCACGCCAAGATCACCCTGCAGGTGGACGAGCAGGGCGAGGTGAGCGAGGCCTACTTTCACACCACGCAATTGCGCGGATTTGAGAAGTTCGTGGAAGGCCGCCCCTACTACGAAATGCCGTATCTGATGGAACGCATCTGCGGCATTTGTCCTGTAAGCCATCTGCTGGCCTCGGCAAAGGCGTGCGATGCCCTGCTGGCGATGAAAGTTCCGCCAGCCGCCGGGAAGCTCCGGCGTATCCTGGAACTGGCGCAACTCATCCAGTCTCACGCGCTGAGTTTCTTCTATCTTTCCTCGCCAGACCTTCTTATGGGCATGGATGCTCACCCCAAAGATCGCAACATTTTCGGCGTGTTGGCCAAGCATCCAGAGCTTGGACACGGTGGGATCCGGTTGCGGCAATTCGGCCAGCAGGTGATTGAAACGCTGGCGGGCAAGCGCGTGCACCCGGGTTGGGTGGTTCCCGGTGGTGTGAATGAGCCGCTGAGCGTCGAGAAGCGGGACAAGTTGCTGGCGGATATTCCCGAAGTCATTGAGATCGCGCAGAAAGCCCTAACCTGGTACAAAAGAGAGCTTGAGAATTTCCGCGAGGAGATTCGCACCTTCGCCAATTTCCCAAGCCTCTTTATGGGCCTGGTTACGGTTGATGAGCGTGCGGGCTTCTACGAAGGCAAGCTACGCTTCACCGATTCGCTGGGGAACATCGTGGCCGATAAACTCGAGCCCGCGCAATACCAGGAATACCTGGGGGAAGCGGTCGAGCCGTTCACGTTCATGAAGTTTCCCTACTACAAGCCGCTGGGCTATCCCGACGGCATCTACCGCGTGGGCCCGCTCGCCCGGCTGAATCTCGTCGACAACTGCGGCACGCCTCTCGCTCAGCAGGAATGGGTGGAATTCCGTTCGCTGGAACGCAATGCGGTGTTGAGTTCTTTCCACTACCATTACGCGCGGCTGGTTGAAATTCTTTTTGCCATCGAGCATATTCAGGAGTATCTGCTCGATCCCATCATTCTGAAAAAACAGGCCCGTTACACGGCTTCCCTGAACAACCTGGAAGGTGTCGGATGTTGCGAAGCGCCGCGGGGCACGCTAATCCACCACTATCGCGTGAACGAGCAGGGCCTGATCACCTGGGCCAACCTGATCATCGCCACCGGCCACAACAATCTGGCCATGAACCGCGGCATCCTCCAGGCCGCACGCCATTTCGTGCGCGCCGATAAGCTCACCGAGGGTATGCTGAATCGTGTGGAAGCGGTTATTCGCGCGTTTGATCCGTGCTTGAGCTGCTCGACCCACGCGGACGGGCACATGCCGCTGCACCTCCGCCTGGTTTCGCCGGACGGCAAACTACTCGATGAATTGCGCAGCGCCCCATGATTCGTGCGCTCATCCTCGCATGCGGTAACTCTCTTCGCGGGGACGACGCCGTGGCCTTGCATGTCGCGCGTGAACTGCGTTCCGGCCTTTGTGAACCGGAAACCGAAATCCACTCTTCGACGCAGTGGACTCCTGAACTAGCCGAATCCATCAGTCAGACCGATGTGGTCATCTTCGTGGACGCTTCGGCCGTACTCTCTCCCGGAGCTGTGCAAGTCCGGAAAATCTCGCCGATCCCGGATGCACCGGGCAGTCTCTCGCACCGATCGAGCCCCGCCGGGCTGCTCGCCCTCGCCCAGCATCTCTACAAGACTATTCCCTCGCGCGCCTTCCTGATCACGATTGGCGCGCAATCGCTCGAACTATCCGAGGAACTCTCCGAGCCCGTGCGGCTCGCCATTCCAGAGGCTATCGACTGTATCAAGGCAATTCTATCCGGCATTTCTCTCCCGTCGGATGAATTGCGAACAAAAGCTTCCTCCTCGTAATTCATCAGCCGCGCGGTTTGTGCGGCACCTCACGGAGGCTGTGCGTCACTCCTTCCAAGGACCGCCGTCATTCCGCCTGCCGCTTCGATGTGCTATGGTCTCTTTTCTCGCCATGTTCTCTCAGCGCACCAACTGGAAACTCACACCCAACCGTTACGCGCAGGCTCTTGAAGAACTTCACGCCACAGGGACACCCATCCTCGACCTCACCGCTTCCAATCCGACGCGTTGCGGTTTCCACTACGACACCGCCGCCATTCTCGATGCCTTTCGGAGACCCGAAGCGCTCACCTACGACCCGCAGCCACTGGGCCTGCTGCCCGCGCGGGAAGAGGTTTCGCGCTACTACCTCCAGGACCATCGCGCGGTCGTGAATCCCGCATCCATCCTTCTCACCACGAGCACCAGCGAAGCCTACTCCTATGTTTTCCGGTTGCTTTGCAATCCTCACGACGAAATCCTCGTGCCCAAGCCCAGCTATCCGCTGTTCGACTATCTTGCGGACTTGCAGGACGTAGCCCTGATCCCTTACACGTTGGAATACGCCCACGGCTGGTTCATCGATTTCCACAGCGTGATTCGCGCGCTCACTCCGCGCACGCGCGCGATTCTGCTCGTGCATCCCAACAATCCGACGGGCTCCTATCTTCAAGCCGAGGAACTCCATCGCTTCAACAAACTCTGCCGTGAGCGCAACCTGGCCCTGATCGTCGACGAAGTTTTCCTCGACTACGCCTTTACGCCGGCACCTCGCGCGACCTTCGCCGGCAATCATGAGGTGCTGACCTTCACCCTCAGCGGTCTCTCCAAGATCGCCGCGCTCCCGCAAATGAAAGTCGCCTGGGTCGTCACCACCGGCCCCGAACCGCTCGCACACTCCGCCCTGGAACGCCTGGAGGTCATCGCGGACACCTACCTCTCTCTCAATGCCCCCACGCAGTGGGCCTTCCCGGCTCTGATTGAGCAGCGCCACTCACTTCGGCCGCAAATCCTGGAACGCCTGCGCGAAAATCGCGCGCGCCTCCGGGCGCTTGTGTCGCAGCATACTTCCTTTGAGTTGCTCGACGCGGACGGCGGGTGGTATGCGGTCCTGCGCCTCCCCGCAGGTCTATCTGATGAAGACTTCGCCATCACACTCCTGCGGACACACCACGTCCTCGTCCACCCAGGCCATTTCTACGATTTCAGCACGGAGGATTGTCTTGTGATCAGCCTGCTCACGCCGCCCGACGTTTTCCGCGAAGGAATCTCGCGACTCATCCAGCCCTAGCAGCCGTCCACACAAGAAAGGGCAAACAGACTCGCGAAAGTGTGACCCGCATCACTCCGTTACGTGACGCCTGTCATGATTGCCCGGTGAGTTTTGCGGTTAAATCATTGCCGTTCATCACTTTTCTCCCTCGGTCCTATATAGGCCCAATTGATGCTCACGCACTTCCCTTCCAGGATTCCTGCCATCGGCACCTGGCCAGTCGCGACGCCGCATTGCAGGCGAAGCAGATTCCACAAGTTATGCGATAGTTCCTCAACGGAGCGGTTGCATGGGTGAATTCAAAGATATCGCCCATCTCATCAGGTTGGCTGGTGTTTTCCTGTTGGGTGTGATCCTTTTTCTTGTGGTCCGGTCGGTGGCCGTCCCAAAGAGTTTTGGGCGGTACGGCCCATTTCGCGGCGCGGCCCTGGTGGAACTCAGTTCGCGGCCCCTGGCCTTTGCGGGGCACGAGGTCTGTGAGAATTGCCACCCCGATGTTGCTGAGCTGAAATCGAAGGGAGTCCATAAGTCCATTAATTGTGAGTCGTGTCACGGACCGCTCGCGAAGCACGCCGATGATCCAGGCAACGTCAAGCCAGTTCTTCCGGATGTAGCGCAACTCTGCATCCGTTGCCACTCGGAGAATATCGCCAAACCGGCGGGCTTCCCGCAGGTGAATGCAAAAGAGCATTCTGGCGGACAGGCCTGCAACACATGCCACAAACCGCACAGCCCGGGTTTTGACGCGGGAGGCAAGAAATGATCTTGAACCGCCGACAGATCCTGCTTTTGCTTCCTGCCGCAGCTGTCGCCTGGGACTTTGTGCTCGCCGACAATCCCGAAGGATCGCCCAACTATAAGATGAGCGACCACTGGTGGGGCATGCTCATCGACATCAGCAAGTGTATTGGGTGCGGAAGTTGTGTGCGCGCCTGCGCGATGGAGAACGATGTACCGGAAGGCTACTTCCGGACCTGGATCGAGCGCTACCACGTCGCTGACTGGCACATCGAGAATCCCGTGGTGGATTCACCGAAGGGAGGAATGGATGGCTTCCCCCAGGGCAAGTCGGAAGGTGGAAAGAACTTCTTCGTGCCCAAGATGTGCAACCACTGCGTCGATTCGCCGTGCTCTCAGGTGTGCCCTGTCGGCGCCACTTTTCATACACCCGATGGTGTGGTGCTGGTCGATTACGATTACTGCCTGGGCTGCCGCTATTGCATCCAGGCCTGCCCTTACGGATGCCGTTTCTTCCATCCCAAAAAACATACCGCCGATAAATGCACGCTCTGTTATCACCGCATCACGAAGGGTCTGACTACCGCTTGTTGCGAGGCATGTCCCACGGGCGCGCGGCAATTAGCCGACCTGAAGAATCCTAACGATCCGATTCACGCTTTTCTGAAGACCCACACGGTGCAAGTCTTGAAGCCGCATCTCGCGACTGGCTCGAAGCTGTTCTACAACGGCCTCGACGGTTCGGTCCGGTAAGGAAGAAGTAGTCATGGAAGGATTCATGTATCCCAATGAGGTGGAGCTCCAGTGGAGCATCCTCATTGTCCTTTATCCTTTTCTCACCGGGCTGGTTGCCGGAGCATTCATCCTGGCGTCTCTCGAGCGCGTGTTTCGCGTGGAAGAAGTAAAGCCGACCTACAGACTTGCGCTGCTGACGGCGCTGGCTTTCCTGATCGTTGCCCCGCTTCCCTTGCAGCTTCATCTTGGCCATCCCGAACGCTCTCTGGAAATGTACCTGACGCCGCACCGCGCATCGGCCATGGCCATGTTCGGATTTGTTTATCTTTGGTACCTGATGGCCGTGCTGGTGGTGGAAATTTGGTTGGATTACCGCCGAGACATCGTACGCCTGGCCGAATCAAGCCGAGGATTGAAAGGCCTCCTCTACCGCGCGCTCACTCTTGGTTCGTATAACGTCAGTCCAGCCGCGCTGCGAATCGATGATCGCGTGGGATGGATTATCACTCTTATCGGCATACCTTCCGCATTTCTTCTGCACGGTTACGTGGGTTTCATCTTCGGGTCGGTGAAAGCGAATCCCTGGTGGTCCACTCCGCTCATGCCGGTTGTGTTTCT
>Ga0116217_10002380_pt1 | contig 17511 bp, 14 predicted proteins | sample Sb_taG_6_FD_89697 | JGI IMG/M metagenome (GOLD analysis project Ga0116217, IMG submission 89697) | Peat soil microbial communities from Weissenstadt, Germany - Sb_50d_4_PS metaG | ecosystem: Environmental > Terrestrial > Soil > Wetlands > Peat | place: Germany: Weissenstadt | collected 2010-09-21 | reverse complement strand
CGCGCCGACGGCGCGGGCCAGCGCCCAAAGCGACGCACGCAAGATATTGTCGCGATCGATGCGCGCCGGCGGCGCCAAGGCCACCGCGACCTGCGCTCGCGCGCAAATGCGTTCGTAAAGCACCTCGCGCCGTTCCGGCGTCAGCCGTTTCGAGTCGTCGAGGCCGCGCGGCACATTGTCCGGATCGAGAATGACGGCGGCGGCAACGACCGGCCCGGCGAGCGGGCCGCGACCGGCCTCGTCGCAGCCCGCGATCGGCCATATCCCGCGCTTTAGCGCTGCGCGCTCGAGGCGGAATGTCGGCCGCGCGATCTCCTCGTCGAGCGGCAGCCGCGCGGGCTCGAGTTCCCTGCGGGACGTTGCATTGCGACTCATGCCCGCATGTTGACCACGCGACGGCGCGATCTGCAACGCGCCTGACCGGTTCGGGGGATTGCGGGGATTAGAACAAGTCGAGCTGCTCGCTCGCCGGCCGTGGCGGCCGGAAATGCTCGGTCGTGGTCTTCACGCTCGTCAGGTTGAAGCCGAGCCGCTCGCAGGCGACCTCGAAACGGCGGCCGATCATCCAGGCGATCGGGCCGGAGCCGGTCATGCGCTTGCCGAACGTCGAATCGTAGTCCTTGCCGCCGCGCGTATCGCGGATGAGCTTGAACACGTGCTGCGCGCGGTCGGGATAGTTTTCATTGAGCCATTCGCGGAACAGGTCGCGCAATTCAAGCGGCAGGCGAAGCAACACGTAGCCGGCGTGGCGCACGCCGGTCGCGGCGACCGCCTCGAGAATGCGTTCGATCTCGGCGTCGTTGAGCGCGGGAATGACCGGCGCGACCAGCGCCGAAGCCGGCACGCCCGCCGCCGCCAATTGCCGCAGGGCGTAGAGCCGGCGCGGCGGCGTCGCGGCGCGCGGCTCCATGGTGCGAGCGAGCTTCGGGTCGAGCGTCGTCACCGAGATCGCCACCTTGACCAGATTGCGTTTGGCCATGCGCGCCAGGATATCGAGATCGCGCAGCACCAAAGCCGATTTGGTGACGATGCCGACCGGATGGCCGGCGCGTTCCAAAACTTCGAGGATGCGGCGCATGATCGCATAGCGCCGCTCGACCGGCTGATACGGATCGGTATTGGTGCCGATGGCGATGATCTTCGGCTCGTAGTTCGGCGCCGATAATTCGCGCTCCAGCAATTCCGGCGCGTTCGGCTTCATGAACAATTTTGATTCGAAGTCGAGCCCCGGCGACAGCCCGAGATAGGAGTGGGTCGGCCGCGCGTAGCAATAGACGCAGCCGTGCTCGCAGCCGCGATAGGGATTAATCGAGCGATCGAAGGATAGATCGGGCGAATCGTTGCGGGCGATAATCTTGCGGGTGGCGTCGACCGTCACACTGGTCTTGAACGGCGGCAGCTCGTCTGGTCCCTGCCAACCGTCGTCGAAGGCGACGCGCGCCAGCGGTTCGAAGCGCCCCGACGCGTTCGACAGCGTGCCACGGCCGCGGCGGCGCTCGCGGTCGACGGCAGTTGCCAACTCGCCCGCCGGCGTGGAGGGCAGCGGTGCCGGCGGGCGTCTCAACGCGGATGCGCGACTCATTGACCGCTCTTTTGGGCGACTCGGTTTCAGCTCCTGGAAGCAAAGCTAATGCTTCTGTGTGAACAAAACAAGAACAAGTTTCCGTGAACGTGGGACCTTTGGAAACCGCCACGGCGCGGTCTATTGAGCGGGGAATGATCAGTGTCATCATCCCGACCCTGGATTCCGAGCGCGCTTTAGTGCCGACGCTTGCCGCCCTGGTTTCGGGCGCGACCGCCGGCCTGGTCAGCGAGGTGCTGATCGCCGACGGCGGCTCGCGCGACGAGACCGCCAAGGTCGCAGACGTCGCCGGCTGTAATTTCGTGGTCGCCGAAGGATCGCTGGGTCTCCGGATCGGTACGGCGGCGGCCCAAGCGCGCGCGCCCTGGCTCCTGTTCCTGCGGCCGGGAACCGTGCTCGACACGCCCTGGACCGCCGAGGTTGGCCGCTTCGTGCAGCAACCTTTGCCCGGCCGCGCCGCCGTGTTTCGGCGCACCGCCCCCGACCAGTCGGCGCTGCGCGAGATCGTGGCGCTGGTAACGGAGGCGCTCGGAGCACGGCCGCATGCCGAGCAGGGCCTGCTCATCTCCCGGCAATTCTATGACGCGCTCGGCGGCCATGCCGGCGACGACGCCAATCCGGAACGCGATCTTATCCGCCGTATCGGCCGGCGCCGGCTGGTGATATTGGCGAGCGGGGCCTTCTACCAGATACTTGACTAAGTCAAGTACCGCGAACAGGCTTGGCCGATGGCAAGCCGGGACCCTGAGCGGCGCATCGCCGAAAATCGCATCGCTTCGGTGCGCCGTTTCAACCGCTTCTACACGCGGCAGATCGGCGTGCTGCGCAAAACCTTTCTCGACAGCCCCTATTCGCTCGCCGAGGCACGCGTGCTTTATGAGATCGCGAGCGGCCGCTCGCCGACGGCGAGCGCGATCGGCCGCGCACTCGATCTCGACGCCGGCTATTTGAGCCGCGTGCTGCGCAATTTCGAAAGGCGCGGCTTGATCCAGCGAAAGATCTCCACCAGCGATGCCCGGCAGAGCCATCTCGCGCTGTCGCCGCGCGGCCGGAAGGCTTATGCGCCGCTGGAGCGGCGTTCGCAGCGCGCCACGGCAGCGATGCTCGGCAGGCTCGCGCCCGCGGATCAGGCGCAATTGATGGCGTCGATGAATACGATCGAAACGCTGCTTGGCGGCGCTTCGGAGGTTCAATCGCCGGATCGTGAAAGCTACATTTTGCGCGCGCCGGTGCCGGGCGACTTCGGCTGGATCGTCAAACGCCACGCCGAACTCTACGCGCAGGAATATCAGTGGACGGCGCCGTTCGAAGGCCTCTGCGCGCAGATCATTGCCGACTTCGTCAACAAATTCGATCCGCGCTGCGAGCGCTGCTGGATCGCGGAAATGGCCGGCGAGAATGTCGGCTGTGTTTTCGTCGCCAAGGATTCGCCAGAGGTCGCCCGCATTCGCCTGCTTCTGGTCGAGCCGAAAGCGCGCGGGTTGGGGCTTGGCGCCCGGCTTACTGACGAATGCATCCATTTCGCCCGCGCCGCCGGCTACAAGAAGATGACGTTATGGACCCACAGCGTCCTGACCGCCGCGCGGCATGTCTATCAGAAGGCCGGCTTCAAGCTGATGCGAAGCGAGAAGCACGAGAGCTGGGGGCAGCCAGTGGTGAGCGAGCACTGGGATTTGGAGTTGCAGCGTGACACCGAGTTATGACCGTCATTCTGAGGTGCAAGCGAAGCGAGCCTCGAAGGATGCCGGCCGAGGCGCCCGGTACGAGTTCTAAACCGACGCCCCTTTCGCCTTCGGCCGACGCAGATGCTCGTCGAGCCGCGGCATGATCTCGACGAAATTGCACGGCCCATGCCGATAATCGAGCTGGTGCACCAGGATTTCGTCCCAGGCATCCTTGCAGGCGCCCGGCGAGCCCGGCAGGCAGAAGATGTAAGTGGAGCCGGCGACGCCGGCGGTGGCGCGCGACTGGATCGCCGAAGTGCCGATTTTGGGGAAGCTCACCACCAAAAATAGCGACGAGAAGGCGTCCATCTTCTTTTCGAACAGCGGCTCGACCGCTTCGGGCGTCACGTCGCGGCCGGTGAAACCGGTGCCGCCCGTGGTGATGATGACGTCGATCATCGGATCGGCGATCCAGGCCTTTACGCGAGCGCGGATCGCGTCGATCTCGTCGGTCACGATGCTGCGTTCGGCGACGTAATGACCTGCGCCGACGATGCGCTGCACCAGCAACGCCCCCGACTTGTCGTCTTTCATATCGCGCGTGTCGGAAATGGTGAGCACCGCGATCTTGAGCGGCACGAACTCCCTGGTGGCGTCAATCCCGGGCATCGATACACCTTTACGCAACTCTGCCATCCGCTCGTCCCCGCGAAAGCCGGGATCCAAGGCGGCACTTTCCGGATTCCCGCCAACGGGGTCCCCATCGCGCTGGCGCGACGGGGGTGCCCCTCGCGGGAATGAGCGGATACTACACTAAAGCTAACTCGCCGACAGCGTATCGCAGGCGGAGACCTGCCCGGCATTGAAGCCGTTCATGAACCAGCGCTTGCGCTGCGCCGAAGTGCCGTGGGTGAAAGAGTCGGGCACCACATAGCCCTGCATCTCCTTCTGCAACCGGTCATCGCCGATCGCAGTTGCGGTCTGTAAGGCCTGATCGACGTCGCCGGGATCGAGGAAATTATGCTTCTGCTGCGCCCGGTTCGCCCAGACGCCGGCATAACAATCCGCCTGCAGCTCGACACGCACCTGCAGCGCGTTCGCATCGGACTGGCTCGATGCCGCCTGCTGCGCCTGCATCACGCGCGGCAGGATGCCGAGCTCGTCCTGCACGTGATGGCCGACTTCGTGCGCGATCACATAGGCTTCCGAGAACTTGCAGGCTTTGCTGTCCGAGCAGCCGCCGAATTTGTGCTGGAGGTCGTCAAAAAACGAGGTGTCGAGATAAACCCGCTGATCGCGCGGGCAATAGAACGGCCCCATCGCCGACTTGGCGAAGGCGCAGGGGGTCGGTTCGGAGCCCGAGAACAGCCGTAGCTTCGGCGGATGATAGGTTTTGCCGCCGGCGGCGAAGATTTCCGTCCAGCGGTCCTCGGTGTCGCCCAGCACCAGGGCGACGAACCGGCCGGTCGCGTCGCTCGGCGTGCCGGCGGTGACCGGCGGGGCCGCGCTGGTCTGCGACGACGACCCGCCGCCGCTGAGGATTTGCGCGCCATTGAGAAGCACGCTGGGATCGATGCCGAAGTACCAGCTGATCAGCCCGATAATGATGACAGTGCCGATACCGAGGCCGCCGGCGCCGCCCGGCATGCCGCCGCGCGAGGCGCTTTGCTCGCGATCGTCCTCAACATTGCTGCTCGGGCGAAAATCATCGGTGCGCATGGCTATTTCTCCTCACACAAATCCGGCGCGAAGCGGTCATTTCAGTGCCGCGAATGCCGCGCGCGCGCGTTCGATTAACCAAGTGTTTCCCGGCATTTATTGCCTAGTGAAGGGGCGCGGCGATTAAGCCGATTTTTACCTTGGCGCGGCATCATCCCGATCGTCGGTTTGTAGGTCCCGCGTCGCCGACCGCGTCGCCTGAGTCAGAGTTCTGAGTCATGGTTGTGTCGCGTCGCGGGGCGTCCGTAAGGGCGCCCCGCGTGAGTATTGAATCTCCCGCATCCGCGCGCATTCTCGTCGGCGATTGCGTTGCCGAGATGACGAAGCTCCCGGCGCAATCCGTGGATCTCGTCTTCGCCGACCCGCCGTACAATTTGCAGCTTCACGGCGACCTCAAGCGTCCCGACGATTCCCGCGTCGATGCCGTGGACGATGACTGGGACAAGTTCGCGAGCTTCTCCGCTTATGACGATTTCACGCGCGCCTGGATCGCCGCGTGCCGCCGGGTCATGAAGCCCAATGCCACGCTGTGGGTCATCGGCTCCTACCATAACATTTTCCGCGTCGGCACCGTGCTCCAGGATCTCGGGTTCTGGATCCTCAACGACATCGTTTGGCGGAAATCCAACCCGATGCCGAATTTCCGCGGCCGCCGCTTCACCAATGCGCATGAGACCCTGATCTGGGCGGCGCGCGACGCCGCCAAGCGCGATTATACGTTCAACTACGAAGCGCTCAAGGCGGGCAACGAAGACATCCAGATGCGCTCCGACTGGTTCATTCCGCTATGCACCGGCGAGGAGCGGCTGAAGGGACGCGACGGCAAGAAGCTGCATCCGACGCAAAAGCCGGAAGCCTTGCTCGCGCGCACCATCCTCGCTGCGTCGCGGCCCGACGATCTGGTGCTCGACCCGTTCTGCGGCACCGGCACGACCGGCGCCGTGGCGCGCCGGCTGCACCGGCGTTTCGTCGGCATCGAGCGCGATGCGGATTACGCCGCTGCCGCCGAGCAGCGCATCGGCGCGGCGGCACCGCTGCCGGAAGCCTCGCTCGCCAGCTTCATGACCGCGCGCGAAGCGCCGCGCGTGCCGTTCGCGGCGCTGATCGAGCGCGGCCTGGTTTCGCCGGGCATCAAGCTCGTCGACGCCAACCGCCGGCACCACGCGCTGGTTCGCGCCGACGGCGCGCTGGCGTTCGGCGAGGCGGTCGGCTCGATCCATCGCATTGGCGCTTTGGCGCAAGGGCTGGAAGCCTGCAACGGCTGGACCTTCTGGCACGTCGAAACGCCGCAGGGCCTGACGCTCATCGACACGCTGCGCGCGCAGGTACGCTCGGAGATGGGCGCGAATTAACCCATGAGCGGCGCCTTGCGCTGCGATTGCGGTGGCATCGCAGACTTCTTGCCCCGTCATTGGTCCTTCAGGAAGTCCGAAACCGTAGCGCTATTGGCCTATTGAATAGAGCCGCGCGACTTCCTGCGCGGAGAGGGTGCGGTTGTAGATGCGCACATCGTGGAGAGCCCCTTGGAAACCGCCATTACTATTGTTGTAATCGTTCCCGATCTGGACATTGCTGCCGGTGCCCGTGTTGTAACTGGTCCCTCCGAAGTTATTTACCGTCGTCAGCAAAACGCCGTCGGCGTAGATTTTGAGATTTGAGACAGTGCCTGAATTGGGCATAACAACAACCACATGGTGCCATTTGTTATCATATATCGCTGCATCATACGTAATTGCCGCATGGCATGGAAAATCGACCGAAATACCTGGGTAGTTGATTGAACCGCCGTATTTGTCATTACTGGCGACCACGAAGTAACCCGGGTTAGCACAAAGGGCTATAGCGCCATACCCTAACAGCGTTGAAGTGTTCTTCCGCGCCAGGGGTGAGGTCTGGATCGTCTTCAGCCACATAGAAATAGTGCGAGCAGATGTGCTGGAAATGCCAGGATACGAAGTCTGCACTGAGCTTGTCCCATTAAAATTCAGCGCACCGCCGATCTTACCGGGCACGGGCGAGGTGTTCATCAACACGTTGATGAGCATGCCGTTGTTGCCGTTGCCGGAAACGTCCTGCGTAATGTTGGTCGTCCAGTTAGTGGTGTTTTCGTCGAGGGGCCAGTAGCCAACCAGGCCGGTTTGTAACGACACGGTGTTGGAGTCGGCGGGAGTTGCCGGCGGCGGCGACTGCACGAGCTGCGGTCCTGATGGAACCGGCCTCCAGTACGCTTCGCCAAGCCAAACACCGACTGAACCGACCAAGACAGCGCCAACCACGCATGCGGTCACCACCAACCACCGCGACGGCTGCCACGGCTTGCGCGGTTCGGGCCGCCAGGACCGATCGGTCTCTGCGCTCTTGTCGGCTTCAGCTTCTTGCGAACCTCGCTTTTCGTTGTCCCTCTCGCCGAAGGTTTTGGTCTGTGCAAACGGCTTTAGCGACGCCACGAGCTTCTGAAGATGCTGCTCAAGCGGCGGCGTCAGCGCATCGAGCCAGTGCACCGGCCCCATGTAGTAGGCCAGCGCCTGTTCCGGAGCGACGTTCTCGATGCGAAACGGCACAACCGGCACTTCCCTCTCGAATGCCCGCTGCACCTCGCGATGAATTTGCTTTGAGCCATTCGCGCTCGATGAAAAAATCAGCACCATCGCGCGGCAATGATCGATCGCGTCGACGATGGCCGCCGCCCATTGGGCGCCGGGCGGCACGTCGCGCGGCGCGATCCAGCAGCGGATGCCCTCCGCCTCAAGCTTCGCGCACGCGGCGTCGGCCGCGGGCTTGTCCTGATTCGCGTAGCTGATGAACGCATCGAAATTCATCGACCCCAAACCCACCAATGCCGGTCTAATGAGTAAGTTAAATGTACCAGCGATGCGGCTGAAGCGGAACCGGAATACCCCTGGCAGCGACGCTTCGGGCAGCCACAACAGTGATCGAGCGACTGCAACTGTTGGAACCGCGGCGATTTTCCAGCCGTCATCGCGCCCGGATCAAGTCCGGGGCAGGCTTTTTTGGATCATGCGCTACCGCGCCGCCACCACCATGATCTCGACCTTGTAGTCGGGCGAGGCGAGGCCGGCTTGGACGGTCGCGCGCGCCGGCGTATTGCCGGGCGACACCCAGGCGTCCCACACCGCATTCATCTCGGCGAAATTCGCCATGTCGGTGATCCAGATGTTAGCCGAAAGGAGCTTGCTCTTGTCGGTGCCGGCCTTGGCGAGAAAGCCGTCGATTTGGGAGAGGATGCTTTTGGTCTGTTCGGCCATGCTCTTGCCTTTGGGCACGTCGGCAACGATGCCGGCGAGATAGACGGTGTCGCCGTGGACGACCGCCTTGCTCATCCGCGGTCCGGTGTCGTGACGTTCGACTTTCATTGCTGATCCTCCGAGTTTGATCGTTATCGGCGTTCAATCTATCGGCAGCGCATGCGCCACGACTTTGCGCATGAGGCTCGGCAGCGCCTCGCCGGCAAGTTCTGCGATCGCAACCCAGCGGGTGCCCGCTGGCACCGGCGTTCGCACCGGAACGTCGGCCGCGTAAACGGTAAGTTCGAGCGGGAAGTGCGTGAACACGTGCCGCACCACGCCCGTTATCCTGCGCCATGCGATCCGCTTGTTCTGCCTGCCCGCCTTGAAAAGCGGCGCGCCACCGAGAGCGTCGGCGTTGTCGAAGTCCCGCGTCCACTGCGTCGTCGGCACTTCGGTCATGCCGCCGAGGAGGCCGCGCGCCGGACGCGTGCGCAGCAGAATGAAACCGTCCGCCCGCAGCGCGACGAAGGCGGCGCCGCGGCGCAAGACAGAGTCGCGTTTCGGCAGCCGGCGCGGCAGCGTTTCCGCCTCGCCACGCCGATGCGCCGCGCAACTCGCCTGCCATGGACACAACGCGCAAGCCGGATGCTTGGGCGTGCAGATGGCGGCGCCGAGATCCATCATCGCTTGCGCGAAATCGCCGGCGCGGCGCGGCGGCGTCAGCGCGCGCGCAAGTTGGGCAATTTCAGGTTTCGCCGCCGGCAACGGCATTGTAACTGCAAACAACCGCGCGATGACCCGTTCGATATTTCCGTCGACCGGGGTCGCAAGCTTGTCATAGGCGATCGCGGCGATGGCGGCAGCGGTATAGGCGCCGATGCCAGGCAGCGCGCGCAGCGCCTGCTCGCGCGCCGGGAACTCGCCGCCATGGCGCTCGACCACGGCGCGCGCGCAGGCGTGCAGATTGCGGGCGCGGGCGTAATAGCCGAGCCCGGCCCAGGCCTTGAGTACGTCATCGAGCGGCGCCGAAGCGAGCGCGCTCACGTCGCCCCAGCGCGCCAGGAAACGGGCGTAATAGGGCGCGACCGCCTTCACCGTCGTCTGCTGCAGCATGATCTCGGAGAGCCAGACGCGGTAAGGATCGGCGCGTTCACCCGGCGGCGCCCGCCACGGCAGCGTGCGGCGGTAGCGGTCGTACCAGGCAAGCAAGGCGGTGGGTTGCGGTGACGAAAGCGTCACGCGGGGCTTCGCGCGCTGTCGCCCGGCCGTCTTCGCTGCTAGCGTGGTGACTGCCATTTCGCCGAGGCATGACAGAGCCCTGCATCATGAACAAGTCCTCCCGCTCCTTCGCCAAGCCGCTGCGCGACGTCGCCGCAAAGGTCGTCGGCGAAAGCTTCACGCGGCAGGGCTTTGCCTCGGCCGAGCTGGTGACGCGCTGGACCGAAATCGTCGGCGTCGAAATCGCCGCGCACAGCGAGCCCATCAGAATCCAGTGGACGCGTCCGGCGGACGGCGGGGAGCGCGAGCCGGGCACGTTGGTGTTGCGGGTCGAGGGCCCGGCCGCGATCGAAATTCAGCATCTGGCCAATGTGATCTGCGAGCGGGTCAACCAGTTCCTCGGCTGGCGCGCCGTCGCGCGCGTGGCTTTGCGCCAGGCGCCGCTGCGCCGCGGCGAGCGCAAGGCGTCACTGGGTTTTGACTCGGCAGCGGCGGCCCGCATTGCCGAAACTCTGGCGGCTATCGGCGACGACGATCTCAAGGCCGCGCTGGCGCGGCTCGGGGCGGCGATCAAGCGGCCGTGACCGCAGTGAGCGGACATTGGAAGGCTCTTGGCGCATTGGCGTGCTAATGCCACATTGCTGACGCAAGACATCGTTGATCGAAGCAGGAGCCGACCCTTGCCGCTTAATCGTCGCGAATTATTCATGGCCGGCGCAGCGCTGACCGCCGCGGGCGCCGGTGCTTTGCCTTCCTTTATGACCGCGGCCAGGGCGGACGACGTGCCCGCCGCGGAGCTGGCACATACCGGTCCGGACGGCGACGTGATGGTCGGCTCCGACAAAGCGCCGGTGACCATCATCGAATATGCCTCGATGACCTGCCCGCATTGCGCGCACTTCGCGACCACCACTTTCCCCGAACTGAAGCAGCGCTACATCGACACCGGCAAGGTTCGTTACACGCTGCGCGAATTCCCGCTCGACGCGCTCGCCGCTGCAGGCTTCATGCTGGCGCGCTGCGGCGGCAACGACAAATACATGCCGATCGTGGACACCCTGTTCGCCAAGCAGGCCGATTGGATCGTCAAGGAACCGCTGCCGGCGCTTAAATCGATCGCCAAGCAATTCGGCTTCACCGAAGACTCGTTCGATCAGTGCCTGGCGAATCAGAGGCTGCTCGACAGCATCCAGGAGGTGCGCGACCACGCCGCCGAGAAGCTCGGGGTCAATTCCACGCCCACCTTTTTCATCAATGGCAAGCGGCTGATCGGCGATCTGTCAATCGAGCAAATGGCCAAGGAGATCGACCCCTATCTCAAGGACGGATAAGGGTTTTTCGCCTCCGGCTGGCCGCGCCGCGCGGCCTTTGTCAGAGCGCCGGCATAAATCCCCGCGCAGCGAAAGTCTGGATAATTCAGCGGCCCTGTTGCGCTCGGTTACCCGACGATTCATTCTCCGCGCCGATGCGGCACCCCCTCCCCGCGCCCCGGGGCTCAGCCTCCCGGCGTGAGCCGATAACGATTCCCCGCGCCGCCGCAGCGGGGGCGTGGACGTAACAACTTTGGACGCAACAACGTTGGACGCAACAACTTTGGACGTAACAGCAGAATGAAGCTCACGCGGCTGCGCCTGATCGGCTTCAAGTCCTTCGTCGAACCGACCGACTTCGAGATCGAACCGGGACTGACCGGCGTGGTCGGTCCGAACGGCTGCGGCAAATCCAATCTGGTCGAAGCCGTGCGCTGGGTCATGGGCGAAGCCTCCTACAAGGCGATGCGCGCGGCGGAGATGGACGACGTCATCTTCTCCGGCAATACCGAGCGCCCGGCGCGCAACCATGCCGAAGTGGCGGTCTCGGTCGACAACAGCGACCGCAAGGCGCCCGCCTCCTTCAACGAGTTCGATACGCTGGAAGTCTCGCGCCGCATCATGCGCGAACAGGGCTCGACTTTCCGCGTCAATGGCCGCGAGGTGCGCGCGCGCGACGTCGCCATGCTGTTTGCCGACGCCTCGACCGGCTCGCGATCACCCGCGCTGGTGCACCAGGGCCGCATCGGCGAGATCATTCAGGCGCGGCCCGACCAGCGCCGCCGCGTTCTCGAAGAAGCCGCCGGCATTTCCGGACTGCATGCGCGGCGCCATGAGGCCGAGCTGCGGCTCAAGGCCGCCGAGCACAATCTCGTCCGCGTTGAGGACGTCGTCGGCCAGCTCGCCGCGCAGGTCGCCGCACTGAAGACGCAGGCGCGCCAAGCGGTGCGCTACCGCAACATTTCCGGCCAGGTGCGCCGCACCGAGGCGTTGTTGTTCCACTTGCGCTGGATCGCGGCCGGGACCGAGGTCGCCGACACCCAGCGGATCAAGGACGAGGCCGTGCGCGTCGTTGCGGCACGCACCGGCGAGCAGGCGCAAGCCTCGACCCGGCAGGCTAACTTCGCCGCGGCACTGCCAGCCTTGCGCGAAGATGAGGCCAAGGCCGCCGCGGCGCTGCAACGACTCATCATTGCCCGCGAAACCCTCGAGCGCGAGGAGACGCGCGCCAAGGAGCGCATCGTCGAGCTCGATCGCCGCATCGAGCAATTTGCCGCCGACCTGGCGCGCGAGCAGACGCTGGCGGCGGATGCCGAGACGGCGCTCGGCCGGCTGGCCCACGAGGAAAAGCTGCTCAAGGCAGCGGCGCAGCAGAGCGACGCCCGGCTTGCCGGCGTCAACAAGCGCGTCGCGGCGGCGGATGCCGCTCTTGCCGTTTCGGAAAAGACCTTTGCCGAACTGACCGGCGCGCTTGCCGATATAACGGCACGGCGCAACCAGCTCCAGGCGGCAATGCAACAGCATGATGAGCGCGCCACGCGCCTCGCCGCCGAATTTGCCAATATCGATGCCGGCCTTGCCGCGACCGATAGCGGCGCACCCGATTTGCCGGCGCTGGCGAAGGCGCTAGCGAGCGCGCAGTCGGCGCTTGCCGACGCGGAGACCGCCGCGCGCGGCGCGGAAACCGCGCATACGCGCGCGCGGCAGGAGATCGACGCCGCGCGAACGCCGCTCGCCGCCGCCGAACGCGGCGTGCAGCGGCTCGAAACCGAGGCCAAGACCATCGGCAAGCTGCTCGCGGTCGAGAACAAGAATCTGTGGCCGCCGGTGATGGATGCGCTCACCGTAACCAAGGGTTACGAGAAGGCGCTCGGCGCCGCGTTGGGCGACGATCTCGATGCGCCGGTCGATGCCTCGGCGCCGATGCGCTGGGCCGGCGCCAAGCTCGATCCGTCCGATCCCGCGCTGCCGCAGGGCGTCGCCGCGCTCTCCCAGTATGTAAAGGCGCCGGGCGAACTCGCCCGCCGTCTCGCCCAGATCGGCGTCGTCGAACGCGCCGACGGAGCGCGCCTCGCCGCGATGCTCAAGCCCGGTCAGCGGCTGGTATCGCGCGAGGGCGATTTCTGGCGCTGGGACGGCTTTGCCGCCGCGGCGCACGCGCCGACCGGCGCGGCGCGACGCCTCGCCGAACGCGGCCGCCTTGAGGCGATCGAAGGCGAGCTGGCGACAGCGCGCACCGAGGTCGAGACCAAGCGCCGCGCGGTCGACCAGGCCGAGGCCGCTGTTGCCGCGGCGGCTGCCGCCGAGACCGACGCGCGCGCGCGCTGGCGCGAGGCGCAACGCTTGACCGACGCCGCGCGCGAGGAACATGCCGCCGCCGAGCGCGAAATCAGCCGCAATGCGGCGCGCATCTCCGCGCTCAAGGAAGCAAAACAGCGCATCGGCGCCGGCCGCGATGAAACCCAGCTGGCACGCGGCGAGGCGCAGAAGGCTCTCGCCGCATTGCCCGCCGCCGCCGAGATCGAGAACAAGCTCGCCGCGGTGAACGACGCGATTGCCCGCGAACGCGGCGCCTGCGCCGAAGTCCGGGTCGAAGCGCAGGCGATCACGCGCGAGGCGGAGCTTGCCAACCACCGCCTGCAAGCCATCGCCGCCGAACGGCAAGCCTGGAATGAGCGCAACGACAGCGCGGCGGCACAGATCGCAACCATCGGGCAACGCACCGAGGAGGCGGCTGGCGAGCGCGCCGAGCTCAAGAACGCCCCGCAAAAGTTCGCGACCGAGCGGCAATCGCTGATCGGCGCGATCGAAACCGCGACGGCGCAGCGCCGCGCCGCCGCCGACCGACTGGCGCAAGCCGAGACCGAGCTTGCCGAAGCCGACAAAGCCGCGCGCGTTGCGCTCGAAGCGGTCGGCGAGGCGCGCACCGAGGCGGCGCGCGGCGAGGAACGCCATGACGCCGCCAAGCGCCGGCGCGCCGACATCGAGCACGAAATCCGCGACTTGCTCAATGTCGAGCCGGCCGCGGCCGCGGAGGTCGCCGAGCTCAAACCGGGCGCGACGCCGCCGTCGATCGCCGAGGTCGAGGCCAAGATCGAGCGCATCAAGCAGGAGCGCGAGCGGCTCGGCTCGGTGAACCTGCTGGCCGAGCAGGAACTGCGCGACGTCGAGGCGCAGCACGCCAAGCTCACCGCCGAGCGCGACGACCTGATCGAGGCGATCCGGCGGCTGCGCCAGGGCATCCACAGCCTCAACCACGAAGCGCGCGAGCGCCTGCTCGCCTCCTTCCAGATCGTCAACGAGAATTTCAAAAAGCTGTTCGCCGAGCTGTTCGGCGGCGGCAATGCCGAGCTGCAGCTCATCGAGCACGACGACCCGCTCGAAGCCGGACTCGAAATCATGGCGAAGCCGCCGGGCAAGAAGCCGGCGACGCTGTCGCTCCTCTCCGGCGGCGAGCAGGCGCTGACCGCGCTGGCTTTGATCTTCGCCGTGTTTCTGACCAACCCGGCGCCGATCTGCGTGCTCGACGAGGTCGACGCGCCGCTCGACGATTACAATGTCGAGCGCTTCTGCGACCTGCTCGACGAGATGACGCGCTCGACCGACACCCGCTTCGTCATCATCACGCACAACCCGATCACCATGGCGCGCATGAACCGGCTCTACGGCGTCACCATGGCCGAGCGCGGCGTCTCGCAGCTCGTCTCGGTCGACCTCGAAGGCGCGGTGAAACTGCGCGAGGCAAGTTAGCTCGTTTCCGTCTCAGTCATTGCCAAGCTTGAACAGCCGCCGGGCGTTGGTCCGGCCGATCTTGATCCGGTCGCTCTCGCTGATCGGGCAAGCGTCGAACCAGCGCGCGGCGTGGTCGATATTCTCGAACGGCCAGTCGGTCGAGAACATGATGCGGTCGGCGCCGATCTCGAGCATGGCGCTGAACAGCGCCGGCGTGTGGAAGTTGCCGGAGGTCGTGATATGGAAATTCTCGCGGAAATACTCGCGCATCCGCTTTTTCGCCGGATAGCTGTGCCGGTTCGGAATCCAGGCGTTGGAATTGTCGACGCGCCAAAGCGCAAACGGCAGGTTCTAGCCCATGTGGCCGAGAATGATCTGGATATTCGGATGGGCGTCGAACAAGCCTGAGCCCATCAGGCGCAGCGCATGCACCGCCGTCTCTTGGCCGAACGCCCAGATCGGGCCGAGCAGCCAGGGATGGCCGTCGTAGATCTTGGCGTCGCGCGGCAGCGGGTTGCGCGGATGCAGATAGAACGGCGCGCCGAGCCGCTCCACCGTCGCCCAGAACGGCCGGTATTGCGGCATGTCATAGTAGGCGACCGTCTGCGCGTCGCCGACCTGGGAGAAGCCGTTGACCAGCGCGCCGCGAAAACCGAGCTCCTTGACGCAGCGTTCCAGCTCTTGGGTCGCACGTTCGGGGTTTTGCATCGCCAGCGCGGCAAGACCCTGAAAGCGGTCCGGGCGCTTGCGCACCTGTTCGGCGAGATAATCGTTGGCCTTGCGCGCGATTTCGGCGGCGCGCGCCGGATCGGCAATGGCCTGCACCGCGGGCGCATTGAGCGAAAGGAGCATCATTTCGATGCCCTGCTCGTCCATCTCGCGCAGCCGCCGCTCGTGAATGTCCAGCACGCGGCTTTTGACCTCTTGCCAGACCCGTTCGGGAAAATAGCCGCGGGAATCCTCCAGCGTCTCCGGGATGGCGAAATGCTCTTCGAGTGCGATCTTGCCCTGCATGATCCCTCCTAGAGCACGATCCGCAAAATGCCTGCCCCGGACTTGATCCGGGGTGGATACCGGTTTTCCGAAAAGATCATGCTCCGCTAAAATCCGGCCCGATTAATCTTAACACGGGCTTCGAGCTGCGCCTGCCGTCGCGCCGCCGCGCGACAATGCCGCTGGCACGGTTCTCGCGACAATACGGCGTGACTTCTCGCGCTGTCCCATTCCGGGGCGGCGCCGAGAGGTGTTCGCCAAAAAGCGACAACCGGGCGGCCGCGTTAATGAATCTGCATCCCAGTTACACGCTCGCTTCCTCGCCGCGGTCCGGCCGAGTCCTGCGCGGCTGGGCGTCGCTATCGCGCGGCACCTTTTCCACCGCGATCTTCCTCATCGACGTCGCCTGGATCGTCGCGATGTCGTGCATCAGCGGCGCCGCCTACTATTACATCGCCTATGGCGACATCGACGGCATGGCTTCCTGCGTCCAGGTCGGCGTGGTGGCGGCGAGCATTTTCGCCATTTCCAACATTTTCCGCGGCGAATACCGACTGCCGAATTTCTTCGCCTTCAAGCCGCATGCGCGGCGAACCATCCAATTGTGGAACGTGACTACGATTTGCCTGCTGATGCTCGGCTTCCTGGCCCAGATCAGCGTCGATTATTCGCGCGGCTGGATCGTACTGTTTTACGTCACCACTCTTGTCGGGCTGCTCGTGCTGCGCTTCCTCATCGTGCGCGTCACGGCGCTGGCGCGCGCCGCCGGCCTGATTTCCGCGCAGCGGATTTTCCTGATCGGGACCGGGGCCGATATCGGCGGCTTTATCCATCACTACGAGCCCTGGACGCTCGGCCTCAACACCGTCGGCTGCCGCTTTCTCACGCCGGTCGCGGCCAATGCATCCGTCGAGGAGCGACGTGCCGCGCTCGATCATGATCTCGCCGAGGCGGTCGCCAGCGTGCGCAGCCTCGAACCCGATGCGATCTATCTATTGATGCCCTGGTCGGCGACCGAGACGATCGACCGCTGCGCCGAGACGTTCCTGGCGCTGCCGGTCGAGATTCATCTCGGACCGGAGCAAATCCTGCACAAATTCGACGAAGTCGAGCTGGCCAAGGTCGGTCCGCTAGCCAGCCTGCAATTGACGCGGCTGCCGCTGTCGCGCACCGAGGTCGTTTACAAGCGCCTGTTCGATCTCATCTTCGCGGCGGCGGCGTTGATCGCGCTGACGCCGCTTATCGTCATCGTCGCCATCCTCATCAAGCTCGACAGCCCAGGGCCGATTTTCTTCGTGCAGCGCCGCTACGGCTTCAATCAGCAGCCATTCCGCATCATCAAGTTTCGCACCATGCGCGCGCTCGAAGACGGCACCGTCATCCCGCAGGTCACGCGCGACGATCCGCGCCTGACCAAGCTCGGACGCTGGCTGCGGCGCTGGAACATCGACGAAATCCCGCAATTCTTCAATGTACTCATCGGCGACATGTCGGTGGTCGGTCCGCGTCCGCACGCCTTGTCGCACGATCGCGACTACGAGGGCCGCATCTCGCTCTATGCGCGCCGGCACAACGTCAAGCCGGGCCTCACCGGCTGGACGCAGATCAACGGCTATCGCGGCGAAATCGACAGCGACGAGAAGATCCGCAAGCGCGTTGAGCACGACCTGTTCTATATCGACAATTGGTCGCTCTGGCTCGATATCAAGATCATCGCGCGCACGGTGCTGTCGCCCGCGGCCTACCACAACGCTTATTGATGAGCATGATCCCGAAATGCGGCTGCCGGCTTCCCGCCTTCGCGAAGCCCGCTTCGGCGGACGAAGGAAGGTCGGAAAAGATCATGCTCAAAAAGAATCGCTAGCCAACGAAGGAGTGGATGGCGACGACCGCGCCGGCGGTCACCAGCGCCGTCGAAAGCCACAGCGCGCCGATCAGGAGCCACAGAGGCCGAGCCTTGGGGACCATCGGCGACGGCGGCGGCTTGATCCAGGATTTGAGCGCCGGCTGCGCCTTGCGCAATGCGGCGGCGGCGCTTTCGATGT
>Ga0116217_10002379_pt1 | contig 17514 bp, 15 predicted proteins | sample Sb_taG_6_FD_89697 | JGI IMG/M metagenome (GOLD analysis project Ga0116217, IMG submission 89697) | Peat soil microbial communities from Weissenstadt, Germany - Sb_50d_4_PS metaG | ecosystem: Environmental > Terrestrial > Soil > Wetlands > Peat | place: Germany: Weissenstadt | collected 2010-09-21 | reverse complement strand
TGGGAGGCGTTCCAGGAGCAGCGCATCGAGCGGGAAGTGGAGCGCCTCTATCCTCACCGTGACCTCGTCGCCGGTGAGGCCTTCTTCGCCTTGGCACCGTAGCGGACGGGCGGTTACGCCCTCTGCCATTCGCCGAATGATGGCCTCTCCCCCGCGGGCGAATGCGAGCAGGACGCCAACCGGCTCGACCGCTATGCTACCCGACTGCTCGGCCTCCGGCAACGAAAATCTCCCGCAGAGGCCGGTCGCGATCCCCGGGCCTGTTTCCTGTCTCCCCGCGGCCGTTGCGCCGACCCGTGCGAGGGCGGCTCAGGCTGGCGCGTCGAATCGGGCCTTGTCCCAATTCGCGACCGCTCGGACGCAGGGACACTCAGCGCCGATCAGCGCCGGCAATCGACTCGGTTGAGGGCCCACCGCTGATCCGGGGGAGGGGCGCCCAACGCAACGGCCCCGATTCCGCTGGCGTCCCCCGTGCAGGAGCGGTTACGATGCCGTTACCCCCGGCCGCTTGTCGAGGACTGGGCGCGATGCGAGAGGAGCTGAAGTGAGGACGCCATGCGACGCGCCCTGTTCATCGCCAGCAACACGGTCGCGGGGGCGGCGCTGGTCCTTCTGGTCCTCGACCCGGCGCGGGACCTGACGCCCGTCGTCGCCCTGTTGGCCGTGGTGGTCTTCCTGGCGTGAGTGTTGCCGAGGCTCGTTCGGCCGAAGAAGTGGCGGGGACATTGGGCGTCATCCGTGCGGCCGATACCATCCTGGGGAAGCCATGAGGTTCTGACATGAGACGACCCTTCGCGCCGCTGCTGGGCTTCATCGCCGTCCTTCTGCTGCTGGCAGTGGGCTTCATCCTGTTCACCGGCTACGTCGCCTACGCCGCGCGGCGCCCCGTCACGGAGGCTTACGAGGGCCCCCCGCTCGGCTCCCCGCCCGCTGACCCCGCCCACCTCGGGGCGCTGCTCGACTCAGCGCTCGCTTGGGCGATGCGCGTCTGCGGCGCAGTGCTGGCCATTGTCGCAGCGGGGCTCGGCGTGCGGCATGCCGTCGCGCGCGGCCCGGCCGAAGACCTGCTCGGCCCGCTGGCCGTCCTCCTGGCCGGGAGCCTGCTGGTCACCCAACATTGGGGCTCCGCCGCAGCCGTTGCCGTGTTGGCAGTTGCCACCGTCGCCGTTCGGTTCGCTCGACCGGGGGAGCGCGAGCGCGGTTCCGAGCGACAAGCGGAGATCCCCGACGAATGAACAGCCGCGACCGCCTCCGACTGCTGTTCGGCCCCTACCTGGCCCCGCCTCTTGAGCGCGGTGACCGGGCGACATGCCTGTACCGAGACGCTCTCGTCATCATCACTGGCTGGACCGCTGCCCCGATCCCCTGGCCGCGCTGCCGCGCCCTCGACAACTGTAAGGACGGCGGCTCCGGGCTGCTGGTCGATGAGGAACTGGCGCGCGCTGTCCGGCACGAAGCGGCCGCGGCCGTCATGCACTGGTGGGCGGCGAGCCCGACTGCGGTTAACAACTGGCGGAAGGCCCTCGGCGTCACCCGCACCGACAACGAGGGGACGGCCCGGCTGATTCAGGCCGCCGCGGAGAAAGGGGCCGAAGAGGTCAAGGCCCGGGAGTGGACGGAAGAGGAGCGCGAGCGCCGCCGCCGGAATACCGTCGAGAACGACCTGGGGCGCCACCTCGTCACCGGCTACCACGGGCCGCTGTGGACGCGGGAGGACATCGCCCTACTCGGCACGGTCCCCGACAAGGAGATCGCACGCCGGACGGAGCGGACGGTGGAGGCCGTGCGGCAGAAGCGCGAGCAGCTGGGCATCCCGAATCCGGCCGGCAACCGCTGGACGGCCGAGGCGGTGGCCCTGCTCGGCACGCTGCCCGACCGAGAAGTTGCGCGGCTGTTGGGCCGGTCGTTGCAATCCGTGACGCAGAAGCGGTGCAAGTTGAGAGTCTCGAAGTTCAACGCTTAATTCGGACGGCTACCGGGGGAGTTGATTGGCGCGGCAGCGCAGGACGACCTTGTTCTGGTCCCACCATTTGAACGCAGCGTCAAGCAGTACATTGGCGCGACCAGGCCAATCCCGAGGCACATAGACTTCTTCAATCAAGATTGCAGCTTCAAGGTACTCCAACCCCGGAGAGTTGCCATCGGTCATGGCGTCACCTAACGCCACCGCCACGCGCGGGTCATGAGTCGGCGCCAATTTCTTCAGCCACATGATGCGCTTGTCCGGGTTCGCCTCCCTCCGGTACTGCCTCAACCCAATGGCCTGTCGGTGGCGGCCAGGAAGTGAGCCACTTTCGCGGCCAGGAGTGAGCCACCTGCATGGTTGCACGGCGAGGCAGATCGCGGGGGGACAGCTGCTCCTCGGCTGGGTGGGGGAGCAGCTGGGCGCCCGCCTGGTCGTCCCCGCCCGGCCTCTTGGGGCCTTCTGTCTGCCCGCCGCCAGCGCGGTGGAGCCGTTCGCAGAGCGCCACGGCGGCGTCGAAGGGGCTCAACCCCGTCACGGCGGCGTAGAGGTCTAGCCTCGATTTCCACGGAACCCAGGGTCAACGCATACTTTACCAAGGCGAAATCGGGGGTAAGCATGGCATTTCGGCCAGCGTCGGCACAACAGCTTGTAGGAAAGCGACTTGCGTTCATCACACGGCTCTCGGTCATTCACGATTCTTGAGACACCCAAAGTGAGCCATGCTTGCGAGCTTTTCGGATGGCTATAGATGATGAAAACTGCTAGGCCTTGCTGTAACATCCAGAGGCGTAATGACTTACGCTGCTTACTGCCCCAATGCCCGTTTGAGCGACCGTCAAAGTCTGCGTTGACCCTGCCACGGAACCCAATTGAGCTAACAAAAACAAGGCCACGACCCGAAAAACGTGGGAAAAACTGAGCAGGACTGTTAGTTGTTGCCGTCACTGAAAACGAGTCCGCAACGCATACACAGGCGTTGATCTGTCCGTGGATGAGGCAAGAAAGCCGTGAGTCTTGCCGTATGCATAATGTCTTTGCCTCATGAACACGCGCTGCGCCGTACCTTTTCAGTGCCTGAATCGACCTACGCGGTAGTTGCAGCTGATGCCGGGAAATCCGCAGCTGCGCACGACTCAAGGCGTGGTTTTGTTAGTCGAATAGAGTGCCGTGGAAATCGAGGCTAGCTGATTCCCCGACACGCCACAGGTGAAACAGTGGTAGACGTTGCGCTTCAGATTGACAGAGAAGGAACGGCTGCGCGGTGAGGCGGGGTGATGGATGGGACAGGGGCCGCGCATCTGCCAGTGGGACGCTTTACGGGCGTTGAAGCCGACCAGGCCAAGGAACTTAGCCAAGGAGACCAGGGCGCGGACCTCGGCGAAGCGAATGCTGGGCATCGTGGCGACCGTGGGACCGGGCAGGAGCCGCTGCGCGACGAGCGTAGCACGAGGCCCGGCAACAGAGAAGAGGAACCCGTATTAGTCGGGACGTCGCGCGTCTCCTGGCCGTCGTGGTGCTTCAGGAGAACGTCGGCTGCGGCGTCCGCCGTCCATCGCCTCGCCCCACGCCGCCCAGAGGCTGCCCTGCGTGCCGGTCAACTTCACGACCTGTAGTGCTCGCGGGCGGCGACGGTCTGAGTGATGACGGCGTAGGCCCCGCCGGGGAAATTGAGGAAGGCGCTGAAGCTGTCCTCTAACTCGGGATGGCCGACCTACTCGGAGTTGGCCCGCGCGTGCGCCGAGAGGGGGTCGCGGGCGTCGGCCAGGCGGTTGTCATGGGAGTGGCCATCCGCGTCCCTGCTTTACTTCTTGCCGGCCCCTTGAAGCGACGGAATGACCAGCCGCTGTTGTTGGCCCTTGATCGTCAGTTCCAGGGCTGACAGTTTCTCTCGGGGCACCGTCCCACCGAAGACAAATTCATAGCTGGCGGTAACTCGGCCGTTTGCCACGACCGTAGTGTGTGGCATTTCGCCAGCCACCGCCGGCTTCGCCGGGTCCGGCCAACGGCCCTTGAGAGGCAGGGGCTTGTTCCCCTCGGCCAGGAGTCCCACTTGCAATTCCCCGGCGCTAAGGTCGAGCGCTTTCCCCGCCTTTGACAGCTCCACGAGGACCCGAATGTCCTTCCCATCAGGCGTGGTTGACCAACCGACTTGTGCCTTGTACCCGTTCACCTCGGTCGTCTCCACCAGGGGAAGCACGATGGGGATCACCGGGGGACCTGCCCCCGGCGCGGCACTTTGCTTCAGGTCCCTGAATTCACAGCGATCCACGAACCGCGCATTTCCCTGGTATACCCAGCGCCGTCCTTCCTCGTCAGCCGTCTCCTCCCAGGCTAGCAGGGCCTGGTTTGGTGCCAGCAGGTTGCAGTCCACGCCCCAGGCGACCACAAAGGGCTTTCCATCTCGTGGCGACAGCCGGTCCTCGTCGGCCTTGATAAACGGCCCCAACTCCTCTGGCCGTCTCGGAGGGCGTCCCAGGTCCGCGGACGCCAGGACGTAGGCCAAGGCGATTCCCGAAAGCCGGGCCTCGCAGCGTGATTTTATCAGATTGGCCTCGTTCTTTTTCCGCACGGCCTCGGACTTTTCACCCTCGGCTTCACTTCTTAGCTTCGCGAGTTCGCCTTCGAGTTGGCTCGCCTTAATTTCGGCTTGGGCCTTGGCCTGCACCGCCGAAGTGGTGTCCCTCATGGCGTTTAGCGAGTCGAAGCTCTGGGTGTAGTGCTGTACGGCTATATTAAGGAGTGGAACCATCAGTAAAAGGCCCGCCCCCAGACCGGCCACGGACGCGGCGTGCTTGCGGGTCAGCCGCTGGAACCGCTCCCCCCAAGGCTCGCGCCAGCCCATCACCGGCTCGTCCGCCAGCCAGCGGGCGACGTCGCCCGCCAGTTCCTGCGCTGTGGCATAGCGGTCTTCCGGCCGCAGCGCCATCGCCTTGCGGCAGATCGCGTCCAGCCCCGGCGGCACGCTCCGCTTCACCTTCCCGGGAGGAAGGATGTCGCCGGCCTGCACCCTCGCCAGCAGCAGCTGGACGTTTGGCTCGCGGATCGGCGACTGGCCGGTCAGAAGGAAGTACAGGGTGGTGCCCAGGCTGTAGATGTCGCTGGCCGGGCCGAGCGCCTCCAGGCGGCCCGCGGCCTGCTCGGGACTCATGTAGGCTGGCGTGCCCACGACCTGTCCGCTCTGCGTCAGGTCCTGCGCCTTCTGACCGGCGGGGACCAGACTGTCTTCGCCCGTGGCGCGGTCGGCCGGGGACCGTGTGAAGACACGCGCCAGGCCCCAATCCACCACCAACGTCTCGCCGAACTTGCCGATCATCACGTTCTGCGGCTTGAGATCGCGGTGGATGATGCCGCGGCTATGGGCGTACGCGACCGCGTTGCACACGGCGATGAAGTGCGCCAGCAATTGCCGCTCGGCCAGGGCGCGCTCGGCGGCCCGGTCGGCCGCCGTGAGCCGCGCCCGCAGTTGGCGCAGGGGGCCAGCACCCCTGGCCGCGTCGCGTTTCGCCTGATTGGCCGCTTGAAACCGCAGCACCGCGTCATATAGTGTCTCGCCGCCGATGAACCGCATGGCATAGCACGGCCGGCCGTCGGCGCCAACTGCCATGCCGTAGACGGGCACGATGCTGGGGTGCTCCAACCGCGCCGTTATTTCCGCCTCGCGCAGGAATCGCTCCCGACTGGCCTCGTCGCCCGCCCACTCGGCTTGGATCGTCTTGAGGGCCACCTCACGGTGACATTCCTCATCGAGCGCGAGATAGACCTCGCCCAACCCGCCCCTGGCGTGGAAGCGCAGCGGCCGGTAGCGCGCCATGGGTGTCTCCGGCGCAGGCCCATTCGACGGCAGAGACCCCGCATCGTGGGGTGGGAGAGTCGCCGGGGTCGTGTCGGAGGTCGTACGCAGGGGATCGGGGTCGCCGGGCCACATGGTGGCTCCTCACGGGGTTCTGGTGGACCGTGCAGTTGGCGGCCTTGCTTATTGCCTTCCGGGTTGATTGCTTCCGCCAGGGCGCTGCAGGGTTAGGCGCCGGTGGCCGCCGACATTAAAGGGATTTGAATAGTAGTATAACGTCGTTCGATGGCGCGGACAGTGCGCCCGCGGCGGACCCATCGCCGCCACGCCGGCCTTGCAACCCCGGGCGCTGCAACTCGGGGTGACGCGGTTGCCCGCGGGCAACCGGCGCATCCGCAGGTTGGGCACACCGTTGCAGAAGCTGGGAAGAGGATAACGGCTTCGTGGGACATTGGCAAGGTGATTTCCCCAAGAAACAGGGAAGAATTCTAGGGATGAGAGCCACTGGCCGCGATCGAGCGGTGGCGGAGTGGCTCAAGTGGCTCTGCGAAAGTGGCTCACTTCCTGGCCGCCACTGACAATGGCCACCTTGTCGGCCTTCGGGGGCAAATCCGACGGCCCGGCAACCGCCTTCCCCAGAAGCAGAATCAGCATGACGACGGCGAACGTCTTCCGTGGCATGGCGAAGCCCTCCTTTCCTGCGGAGTTTAGCAGGAGGGGCAGCGGGACGGAAGCGCGAACAGCTTCCTGCACGACAAGAGCGAAACGCGATAATCTGTCCGTGGTGCGACGGAGGTGAACCATGTCGAAGCGACGCAAACCCCCTATCCTGCGAAAGCCTCCTCTTGCGGTCGCCGACATCCTGAAGTGGGCCGACGCCTTCTACGCTCGGTGGGGGCGCTGGCCCACCCGCCATTCCGGCCCCATCGAGGGCACGAACGAGACGTGGTGCGACGTGGACAGCGCGCTGGCGCAGGGGTATCGCGATTTGCCGCGGGGCAGTTCGCTCCTCCAGCTCCTCGCACAATACCGGGACTACCGCCACCGCTGTTACCTTCCCAAGTTGAGCATGAAACAAGTCCTGGCCTGGGCGGACGAACACCGCCAGCGAACTGGTGCGTGGCCCACTTTGCACTCCGGTCTCGTGACCGGTGCCGCTGGCGAGACCTGGAGCGCCATCGACCTCGCGCTCAGGAAGGGGATACGGGGATTGCGGTGCCGTATGAGTCTTGCCGACCTGTTGGCGAAAAAGCGTGGGCACCGCCACCACCAGGAACCGCCGCCGCTGACCACGGACCAAATCCTGGCGTGGGCCGAAGCCCACCACACGCTGTTCGGACGATGGCCCACCCGCCATGCCGGCCCGGTGGGGACGACGGGTGAGACGTGGGAGGGCATCGACAAGGCGTTGCGCAAAGGCTCACGGGGTCTAACGGGCATTTCATCCCTTTACCGCCTGCTGAAGGACAACGGGAAGTTCTCGGGCAACTGCACACCGTATCGGCGTCGGAAGGTCACTCCGATGGCTTGATTGGTCGCGCAGGAGGGATGCGGCGGCAGCTGACGACGAACTGCCGTAGTTTCTGACTCGCCAGGAAGAAGTGCGGTCGAGTACGCGATCCTCGGTCCTGTTCTTCATTCCGGCTACGGAGGGCACGCCATGTCGCGGCTGTTCTGGATTCTCCTCCTTGTCTGCTGCGCTTTCCTCATGGCTGCCCTGCTGAAGGCGACGACACCGCCGCCCAGCCGTGTCGATGGCGGCAGGCATCGCCCACGAGCGCGCTGCCGATGAATGCGCCTCCGCGAATCGCGCTGAGCGGCGGGACGTTCCGCCGCCTCCCCTGATCGATACACTAACCGGCGGCGCCGTGGCAGCACTTCCCTCCTTGCGTCGGGCCAGACGGATCGGCCGCAAGTGAGGCCGCGCTGGCGACAAGTCAACTCAGCGAGGACCATCCGATGCGCACCGTCACGAAGCACCTTTGCCTCTCCCTGCTGGCGCTCTTCCTGACCCTTGCCCCCCTCAACGCCGCGGAGCCCAGCCCCAACGTCCGCTTCGGCATGCCCAGCCCGGCCAAGGCCGATACGAAGCAGCGCGAAGACTACCTCATCGAGCGGCCGCAGTACACGCTCAGCTACAACGCCACGACGCGGCGGCCCAACTGGGTCTGCTGGCGGCTCCGCAAGGCCGACATCGGCAAGGCCGAGCGCGGCCCGTTCGAGCCCGACCCGCTGCTGCCCAAGGGCTTCGCCAAGGTCACCAGCCACGCCTACGACGGCTCCGGCTTCGACCGCGACCACATGTGCCCGGCCAAGGACCGCTCCGCCACGCAGGCCGACTGCGACGCGACCTTCTTCGTGACGAACGTGGTCCCGCAGTCCCCGGCCAGCAATCAGAAGGGCTGGGAGCGGCTTGAGGCGTACTGCCGTGACCTGACGCACCAGGGGCACGTCCTGTACATCGCCTGCGGCCCGCACGGCACCGGCGGCACGGGCAAGGATGGCTACAAGGAGGAAATCGGCAAGGGCAAGGTCGAGGTGACCGTGCCGGCCAAGGTCTGGAAGGTCGTCATGGTCCTGCCGGACGAAGAGGCCGAGCCGCGGAAGAACACGCGGGCGATCGCGGTCATCATGCCCAACGACCAGACGGTGGCGTACGACTGGGCCAAGTACCGCGTCTCGGTCAAGGACGTGGAGAAGCTGACCGGCTACAAGTTTTTCCCCAACCTGCCCGAGGAGGTCGCGGCCGCGCTGAAGGGCAAGGTAGACGAAGTCGAGATCCCGGCGAAATCCACGAGGCCGAATGGCGAGGACAAGAAGCCGGAGTAGCCGCTCGCCGGACGGTCTCTGACCCCCAGGAGGTTCCGCATGAAGAAGCACCCAGTTCTGGACGCCTTGCAGAAGGCGAGCAAGGGGCTACTGTTCATGAGCGAGACGGACGCCAAGCTGGAGCCCTTTCTCTGGCAGGACGCGGGCGAGGTGGCGAAGGAGAATGTCCTCAACCACGCGGGGCGGAGGCGGGGACGCCGGTGGAAGAAACGACCTTGGACACCTTCTTCCGCGCCGTACCGAAGGAGGACCGGCCGAAGTTCGAGAAGCTCCTGAAGGTGCTGCGGGAGCAGCTGTCCGGTGTGAAGGTCTACAAGCTGGGGGACGAGCCCGAGAAGCCGGTCTACGTCGTCGGGAAGACAGCGGACGGGAAGTTGGCGGGGGTGAAGACGACCGTTGTCGAGACGTGATCCGCGCCGGCGGTGCGCCGTGGGACGGCACGCGCTGACCTACGACCCCGCTGCGTGCCCGCCGGCCGCGCTGTGCGACGCCTCCCGCCGCTTGATGGTGTGGTAGAGCAGCCCGATCAGGAGCAGGTCCTCCTGGCGCAGGCCACTCGCCTGGACGCACCAGCCGCGGGCGCACATCCCGGTACGATCCACGCGCGCCACTTCGGCATCAGCACGCCGCACGACGTAGGCGGTCGCGAACCACCCCTCACGCACCATCTGCGCCGGCCCGACGCTCAGAACGAGGTCCCAGCCGGTCGTGAACAAACCGCTGCGGTCGGCCTCGGCTACCGGGGCCTCCTCGCCCTCGGCGATGAGCTGGAAGCGGCTGCCGATCCAGCCGACTTTCTCGAAGCGCAGCCGTCGCCGCTCCACGAGGGCCAGATCGATGCCCTCGCTCAGCCAGCGGCCCTCGAACTTGCCTACGGGCCGGCCGTCGAGCTTCAGCACGAAGGTGGACGAGAAGCAACTGGCCGCCTCGGCTTCGAGCAACATGGACTGAGCCCTCTCGATGCTTTCTCGCCCGGCTGGAAGCGCAGACCGCAGGCTTCACTCTTGTCGGCAGCGGTCCCGCTGGCGGCAGGGGTCGATGGGGAACCATGCCGGGACCAGCAGGGCGAGAGCCGCCAGGGCACAGGTTGCTGCTCGTGACTTCATGACTCACCCCACGTCCTTCGGGCAGGGGAATGGGCGTGCGGTCGATCATCCTGCGCCGCGAACGGCGCGGCAACCGAAAAGCCAGGGGCAGAAGCCGGTCTTTCGCACCATGTTCTGAGCCCCGCGCTGTATCCTCCAACCGCGGGCCAGAGGCTACCAATCGGCCCCGCGGCGGACCGGCGGCCCCTCGGAGCCATGCAAGCGCAGGTCAACTGCATCTGATCAGCGAGCCGTGCGTGCTACGGCTAAGGATGGAGGAACCCGCCCGCAACGAGGCCCCCGCTTCCGGGGTGTGGTAAAGCAGTAGAGGGGCTCAGCGGAAAGTCCTCGCCACGCGAAAGCCGCCGTTGGTGAGGCGGTCCGCCGGCCTGGACCAGTTACGGTTGGCGGAGCGCGCGTACAGCTGATTGTTGTTGAAGGCGCCGCCGCGCAACGAACGGCTACTGTAATTATCTACTCTGCCCTCTGACTGTTGGTCCGTCATATCCGAAACACGCTCGACCCTGTTTTGGCACCACTCCCAGTCGTTGCCGTGCAGGTCGAACAACCCCAGGTCGTTCGGCCTCAGCATACCCACCGGACGCGACCGCAATGGCGAGTTGGCGAGGTGCCAGGCGTACTTCGGCAGCAGATCCACCGCCTCCCCCATCGACCAGCTCGTCACGCTCCCCGCACGACACGCCAACTCCCACTCCGCCCCCGTCGGCAAACGATACCCCGACAACCTCAAGACATTGGACTTTACCTTCATGCCTTCTCCATATTCCCCCTTCGCGTTCGGCACGTAACACCACTGGTCTTCAGCGATTCCCTCTTCCTTGCTCAGCCAGTTGCAGTAAGCCGCGGCCTCGTACCATCTGACCATGTTCACCGGGCAGTCCTCGGTCGGGGCAAACTGCTTGTCGTACGGGTGATCCTTGCGGAAGCGCAGGAACTCCGTCACCATCACCTCCCGCGCCGCCAGCGCGAATTGGTGCTCGACTCGCACCGTCACGCGCTTCTCGTTGTCGTCCTCCGTCGCGAACTCCCCGGGCGGCACGAGCACGAGCGTCTGCCCCTGACCGTTGACGTACCACTGCCGGTTCCCTTCCACCTTCCCCGTCGCCAACCCGTGATCGATCCCCTCGACCTTCTCCTGCTGCGCCCACTGCCGCAGCAGCCAGCCCGCCGCCCCGTGGATCCCCGAGTCGGGATCCTCCCGGTACAACTCCAGCAACCGCGGCACCAGAACTTCCCGCTCGGCCGGCGGCAAGCGGTCCTGATCGAACTCTCTCAGCGCCAGCAGCAAGGCCCGCCGCGCCGACACGTCCGGCTCCCGGTCCGGGCTCAAGCGGTCGATCACCACCCGGACCTCGACCCCGCCCGGCCCCAATCGGTCGATCAGATAACTCCGCGGGGTCGGGTCGGGGGTATGTCGCATCAGCGGCGCGACCTTCTCCCACCGCCCCAGCGCTGCCAGGGCCACCGCTGCGTTGGCCTGCCGCCGGGCCAGGGCCAGCCGCTCTTCCGCGCTGGCCTGCGGGTTGCTCTTCTCGGCGAGTACGTCCTCCAGGGGGGCAAAAGCGTTCGGCACTCCCTCGGCGTAGCCGGCATAGACCCGCGTGATGGTACGCCGCTCCGCTGTGCTGCGCTTTTCCTCCGACACAAGGACCGCCAGCGGCGGCAGCAGGTGCCGGCCTACCGGCTTCAGCGCCCCGGCCCACTGGCCGATGACCAGGGCATTCTCCGCCACCAGCCGCCCCGCCACGTCACCGCTCACCTTCTGCCAGCGGTCGTCGTCCGGCGCATAGGCCGCGAGGGCACACGCCGCCCGCAAGTGCCGGCCCGGGTCGGCCGCCCGATCCACCAGCACCGCCCACAGCGGCTCGACCAGCGCTTTCTTGTGGGGGGCGAGCAGGTCCCGAATGGCGACCACCTCGTCTGGCCCGGCGGTGAGCAGGCGCCCGTGGAGATAGTCCACCTGGCCGGGGTCGGAAGGGAGCAGGGCCAGGCTGGCGTGCAATTGCTTGCGGGCGTCGCCGCCGGCCTCGGCCTCGGCATACGCCTCCTGCAGCAGCGGGTCGACCCAGCGGCGGTAAGGGCCCATGTCACGGACGACGCCCGGCACGTCCACCGTCGTCGCCTCCAGCAGGCGGTCCCGCAGGGTCACAGCCCGCAACCGGCCGAAGCCCTCCCAGCCGGTCCCGAGCAGCAGCAGTAGGCTGACGGCCACGGCGAGGCCCCGCGCCAGGTGATAACGGCTGGCCTTCCGCATCATCTTCCGCTGCGGTGGGGTCCAGTCCCTGGGCCGCGTCAGCAGCCGGATGCTGACCCACTGCGGCAACGAGGGGAGCCGGCGGTTCTCCGGCCGGGCCTGCCACACGCCCGCCCGGTCCACCAGCAGCAGTTCCGCCCGCCCCCGCCGCGTCTCCTTCTGCTTGCGCGTCAGCCAGTCCCGCAGCGAAGGCACCAGGTAGTCGTGCGTCAGCTGGTAGTACCGCCTGCCAGCGACGGCGGGAGCGGGTTGGCCACCGGCCTCCACACCCTCGGGATCGGTCGGCGTGATGAGGCGGAGTTCGGCGTCGAGGATGCGCAGCAGGGCGTCGAAGTCCTTCGGCCGTGCTGCATAGCCCGATGCGGCCATCAAGTCCTGGTGCGAGCGCATGTTGCCCTTGATGTCGCTGCCGGTCTCGGGCAGCAGGGACTTCAACACCGCCTGGGCGGCTCGCTGGTGCAAGCGGTGCTGCGGCGGGGCGGTTGCAGCGGCGAAGGTTTCTTCGAGGAACGCAGCGCCCACGCCCTCGGCGCCGCCGACGTCCCGTAGCGTGGCCGGCGTCCACAGCTTGCCCTTCACCATCTCCGCGAACAGGGCCAGACGGACGGAGACGACCTTGCCGTCCTGGGCCAGACCGGCGACGGCACGATCGAGGAATACATCCTGGTCGTTCGTGCGGTGGCTGAGACACTCCGGCAAGCGACCGAAGGCCCGGCCAAATTCGGCCAGCACCTTGCGAGCGTGAAGCGGGTCAAACAGGTCCACCGCGCTCATGTTCCGGCCGGGCACGGGCTCGACCTCCACCGCCTGCAGGAACCGCGTGATGCCCATCCAGAAGTCGTCGCGGACCAGCACCAGGGCCTGGACCCGCCCGCCGTCGCACTGCCGCAGCGCCTGCACCAACTCGCTGTCCGCCCCTGTCGGGTGAGCGTGCAAGAACTGCTCGAACTGGTCCAGGACGATCAGCACCTTCTGGCCCGCCCGCAGTCCCTGTCCCCGGCGCAGGGCCGCCAGCGCCCCTTGCAAGCCGCCGCCGGGGCGGGCGGCGTCGGGCCAGCGCTTCCCGAGGGCCGCGAGCAGCCGGGCCTCGGTCTGGTCCGCCGTCGTCTCGACGTAGATCGGCACGACCTGGTCGGCCAGGCGAGGCAGCAGGCCCGCCTTAACCAGCGAGGACTTGCCGCAGCCCGACGGCCCGTAGAGCAGCCCCACGGCGAACGTGCGGTCCGGGTCCGTCTCCTCGATGCGGGTTTTCCAGAAGCGCAGGCTATCTGGCAGGCCCTCGCGGTCTCGGGGTCCGGGCAGCAGCGCCAGGAAGAAGTCGGCGTCCTCAGCGTCGAACGAGCGCAGGCCCTTCGGGATGACCTTGAGGGCCGTACCGTCCGAGGGCGGCGCGGTGGGTGAGACCGGGCCCGCCATGGGGGCGTCGGGCGCCGTTGGCGTCGGCGTTGCCAGCGCCGGCGGTGCGGCGTGTCCGCCCAGCGCCGGGACGCTGGCCGCAGCGGGCCGCGAGGCCAGGAAGTGCCGCAGGTCGTCGGCGAGGTCCCAAGCCGTCGTGTAGCGCTCCGAGGCCCGCTTCGACAGGCTCTTGAGGCAAATCCGCTCCAGCTCCTTCGGGATCGTGTCGTCCCATTGCCGGGGCGGCCGCGGCTCGTGCGTGGCGATCTGCTCCAGCAACTCCTCCCGGGAGTCCGCATGAAACGGCCGCCGCCCGCTGAGCAACTCGTAGAAGACGATGCCGAGGCTGAAGATGTCGGTGCGGCCGTCCACGCGGTGCCCCTCGCCGCGGGCCTGCTCAGGGCTCATGTAGGCGGGCGTGCCGGGATAGCGCGGGCCGTGGCCCAGGTCCTGCTCGCGCAAGGCGAGGCCGAAGTCGGCGATGAAGGGCCGGCCGGTGGCGTCGAGCAGGATGTTGCCCGGTTTGACGTCACGGTGGAAGACGCCCCGCTGGTGAGCGTGCTGTAGCGCGTCGGCGACCGCGGCCACCAGCGCCGCCGCCTGGGTGGGCGCGGGGCGATCGTGGCGGATCGCCCAGGCCAGGGTGCGGCCCTCGATGAACTTCGACACGATGAAGCAGGGGAAGTCGGAGGTGCGGCCGACATCGAAGACCGGGACGATGTGGGGGTGGTCGAGATGGGCGGCAGTGCGGGCCTCGGCGAGGTAGGTGTCGGCGTCCTGGGGGTTGGCGATGAGGTGCGGGTGCGGCACCTTGACCGCCACCAGGCGCTGCAGCTGCTCGTCGCGTGCCAGGTAGACCCGGCCGAAGCCACCCTCTCCCAGCAGCCGCTCGACGCGGTAACGGCCGACATGCGCCGGAAGCAGGGCGGCCGGCGATGCCTGCGAGGAGGCAACCGGCTGTCCTTCTGCCTCGGGTGCCGTCTGGTGAGGATCGTCAGGGCGGTTCATCGAAGACCTCGGGCGCAGGGCGAGGCAGCCATCTTAATTCGCGCGATCATACCAGGTGCGGAACCCCCGAGCCACTGTCTCGCCGATCCACGATGCCCGACCCCGAAACCGTCCTCCCCGACGAGGGCAGCACGCCCCTCGCGCCATCGACCGTCGGCAGCAAGCAGCGGTCGATTGGCTCCGTAATGCCGCGAACATCGCTGGCAACGCACCAGCCGCGTCAGGTAGCACGCAGAACGGGCGAGATGGACCCTGGGGGTACTTGCGAACGGGAACGCGCCAGGAGGCCGCCAGGACGGCAGGAAAGGGCGTCGGCAACGACAGGGACCAAACCAGTCGGCCGGCACTCGCGACGATTCGGCAGCGGCGAGGGTGGTGTCAGGGCGCCGCGGGCGTTGTGCCGACAGCCGGCCCTTCACATGGACACCGACGAGAAGCCGTGACGAGTCGGTGATTGTCGAGGGTGGGGCCGTCGTTCAGATGCGCTCGCCGATCAGCACCGGCATCCAATCGCTTCGTGTCATGACGCCGTAGTAGTGGCTGGCTGGCTCGCAGACGACGTACACGCGCTCGACCTCGCCCTCGTCCTGCACCAGCACCCCGCGCATCCCCTGGCGGATCGCGTACCACACCCCGCCGTCCAGGCCGAGCGCCGCCGGGACGTCCACCGCGGCCGCCCCGCACCCCGACCAGTAGCCCGACTCCACCGTGGCCAGCTTCGTCCACCCACCCACGGGCAGCGCCCGGCCTTCGCCCCGCCGGCAGCCCCAGCGCACGATGCGCAACTGCCCCTCGTGCCAGACCGGCAGGAGCGGCACGGCGGCCGCGACGTGGAACTGCAACTCCTTCTCCCCGCCCCGATCGTGGGCCAGCCCGTCAAGGCGGTGGCGCTCGATGAGGGACACAGGTAGGGCGTGGTAGGGGAGGGCTATGGCGGTAAGCATGGGCGCCTCAGAAGCACAGCTTGCCGCGGATGTCGCAAACGTCGTAACCCTGCTCGCGGTCCCGGTACACGTCGTACAGCGGCAGCGTCGCCCCCGAGCGCAGGGCGAACCGCCCCACCTTGGCGTTCACTTCCCGCTTCAGCTTCGCCACGGCCCGCGCCCGCCCATCGGGCGCCTCGAAGAGCCCTTGCTGGACGAAGCCCGGCCGGCGCAGCCGCGTCGCGATCAGGTGCATCCGGCTGGCGCCCAGGCCCGGCACCCACGACCGGGCGAAGCAGTGTTTGGCGGCGTCCAGCAGCAGGTCGAAGCGGTCGGTCGGCTGCGGCAAGTCGATCTCGTGCGCCCCCGTCGCGGCGTTCCAGTGCATGACGAAGACCTGGAGCCTCCCCGCAGTCACCGCGTGGTACTCCAGCTCCTCGACCAGCCGTTCGGTGTTGCGGGCGAGCCAGCCGAGGAGGCGGTCGGGGTCCGCGGTCGGGCCTCCCAGGCTGCCGCCGCGCGACAGCGCCTTGTGCGGGGGCCGATCGGTGCAGAGCCGCTGGGCCGGCGTCCCGTTCAGCTCCCACCAGAGGATTTCGCCGACGACGGTGAGGAGCTTCCGCACCCGCTTGCGGTCAGCCAGGGCGAAGTCGAGGCAGGTGTGGATGCCGAGCGACGCCAGGCGGGCGGCACGGCGGGAGGCGATGCCGGTGATGTCGCTGACGGGGAGGCGGGCCAGCAGCGCCCGCTCGGCGTCGGGGTCGGTCAGGGCCAGGGCGCCGAACGGCTTGGCGGTGTCCGAGACGAGCTTCGCCAAGGTCTTCGAGCGGGCGATACCGACAGTGACCGGGACCCCGACGACTTCCGTGACGCGGTTGCGCAGGGCCTCGGCGAATGCTTGAGGCGAGGCCCCGGGGCCGGGGTTGGCGTCGAAGAAGAACTCATCGATGGAGTAGTATTCGACGGCCGGGGAGAACCGCCGCACGAGGGAGAGCATGGCGCGGGAGAGCACCTCGTACCAGCGGAAATCGCGCTTGAGGTAGACGCCGTCGGGGCACTTGCGCTGGCAGTCCCAGATGGGCTCGCCCGTGGCGATGCCCCGCGCCTTCATCTCGTAGCTCTTGGCGATGACGCAGGCGCCCTGGTTGCCCAGGACGCCGACGGGCTTGCCGCGGAGGAAGGGGAAGCGGACGCGCTCGGCGGAGACGTAGAAGCAATCGGCGTCGAGGTGGCCGATGAGGTGGGGACGCATGACGTGCCTTCGGACCCGGCGCGCCGCTGGGAACGGCGAGACGTTGGTTGCCCTGTCCACACCCCGACTGTACGCAACCGTGCTGCGCTCCGACAAGGTCAGCAGCAGGTGCGGCAGTAGGCCAACGGGGATAGTCACCGTTTCGGCTCAGCGCCGACCGGCGGGCGAGCCGATGAGGGACAAGGGACAGTCCAGGAGGTCCTCTGCCGTGTGCGGCCGCTTCACGCTATTCGCCAGCGGCGACGAACTGGCCCGCCTCTTCGGCTTCGAGACGGCCGGCGTCCCGGCCCTGGAGCCCCGCTACAACGTCGCCCCCACGCAACCCGTCGCGGCCGTCCGCCTCGACGACGGCCGACGCGCCCTCGTTCTGCTGCGCTGGGGGCTCATCCCGTCATGGGCCAAGGACCCGGGCATCGGCAACTCTCTCATCAACGCACGGTCGGAAACGGCGGCGGAGAAACCGTCCTTCCGGTCCGCCTTCCGGCAACGGCGGTGCCTGGTCCCGGCCAGCGGCTTCTACGAGTGGCAGGCCACGGGCGGGAAGCACAAGCAGCCTTACCACTTCCGCAGGAGGGACGGCAAGCCGTTCGCCTTCGCCGGCCTGTGGGAGCGCTGGCACGACGGGGACGGTCAGCCTGTCGAGACCTGCGCCATCTTGACCACGGAGGCGAACGCGGTGGTGCGCCCGGTCCACGACCGGATGCCGGTCATCCTCCCACCGGGAGATTTCGCGGCGTGGCTCGACCCGCGGACGCCGGGGGCGGAAGTGGGCGCCCTCCTGCGCCCCTACCCGGCGGAGGAGATGACGGGAGTGCCGGTGGGCCGCTACGTCAGCAACCCACGGAACGAGGGGCCGCAGTGCCTGACGCCGTGATCGACCCTCACGGCGCGTCAGCTTTCTCTGTCTTCCACTCCATCACTCCGTCCTTCCCGAGCGTGACGCGCCCGACGCCGCCCTTGCACGGCTTGCCATCGACGGAGCACGTCCAGG
>Ga0116217_10002377_pt1 | contig 17517 bp, 15 predicted proteins | sample Sb_taG_6_FD_89697 | JGI IMG/M metagenome (GOLD analysis project Ga0116217, IMG submission 89697) | Peat soil microbial communities from Weissenstadt, Germany - Sb_50d_4_PS metaG | ecosystem: Environmental > Terrestrial > Soil > Wetlands > Peat | place: Germany: Weissenstadt | collected 2010-09-21 | reverse complement strand
GTTCATTTTCATCCTGCTCGGCGGCTTTCTGGTTTGGCTTGGATTGAACAACCGGTTTCTCAATCCACCGAACTTTAATCCGCGCAGTCCGGGGTGGCTCGGCTTGGGAGCGATTCTCATTTACTGGGGCGCGCGGTCCTGGGTGAAAACCTCGCGCGCGGCGCGAACGTCGAGTCGCACCGTCGCGCGCGTGGGCGGCGCTTCGCTGGTCCTGGTGGGAATCATGATGGTCAATCTTGCTGTTCTCCAATTTCGCTGGGTGGGGATTGTTCTGGCGGCAGCCGGGGCAGTCCTGGCTCTGCGCGGCTTCCTGGCAGCCGTGCTGTCTCTTCGCTCGGATTAGTTGTAGTCATTGCTTTTGCTGAAGCTAGTGAAAGGAGCCTGCGATGATCAAGGAATTCAAGGAATTCGCGATGCGGGGGAATGTGCTCGATATGGCCGTCGGCATCATTATCGGCGCGGCATTCGGGCAAATCGTCAACTCGTTTGTGCAGGATATTTTGATGCCGCCGATCGGGAGGCTCCTCGGACACGTGGATTTTTCAAATCTTTTTGTGAGCCTGTCGGGCGTGCACTACGACACGATCGCGGCGGCCAAGGCGGCGGGCGCCGCGACGCTCAACTATGGCCTCTTCCTGAACACCGTCATCAATTTCCTGATCGTGGCGTTTGCGGTATTCCTGCTGGTGCGCCAGGTCAATCGCTTCGCGCCCAAGCCGGCGCCCGCCGCCGCGCCCGCGACGCGCGATTGCCCCTATTGCCTCAGCGCCGTGCCGGCCAAGGCGACGAAGTGCCCGCACTGCACGTCTGAGCTTCGCCCGGCGTAGCCGCTGATGCACGTTGCACCTCAGCGCAAGTCCTTGTAACACTCGAGTAGCACAGCCACTCTTGGCTGTGCGGTTTTGTATTCCGCACGCCTAAAGTACGCGGCCCATCGACGATCGCAAAACCCGCACAGCCAGGAGTGGCTGTGCTACTACTGTTTCGTTTGCGCGGCTTTATTTCTGTTGATGTGCTCCTTCAGGCGGGTGGCAACATCGGCTTCCTTGCCGTCTTCCAATTCCTTCATCACTTCATCGAGGGCAAAGTGGACCACGTCGTGATGGTGAAGCACGTCTGGTGACACCAGATCGCTGAAGCGCAGCCAGAGGCGATGCACGAGGCGCACTTCGTTGGAAGTGAGATCCGGCGCGTGGGGGCCTAGCAAGAAGAATTCGCGCGTTCCTCCCGGCGTGAAAATTTCCAAGTTGAATTGCGGACGCGGATCGGGGAGCTGCTCCCAGGCGAGGCCGATCTCTCTGGCCTCTTCGGCCAGCGAAACCTTCGCCGAGCGGCCCAATACGATGGTGCTGGCTTCGAGTTTGACCGCGGCGTTCAGGATGCCGCCCCACAGGTCATTGCCCGAAACAACAGCCAGTCGAATCGGTTTGCCGCGCTTTTCCGCGATCGAGAGCGCCTTGGTGAACAGGAATTGCTCCACGCTTCCAAAAAGCTGCTCGGCTTCGAGCTCGCTCGATCCCGAGGCCGCCCGGCGAAGGATGCGCACATGCATCACGACAATGTCGCGACGCTCCGTCCGGATGCGGTCCAAAACCGCCTGCAGGTGGTACAACGCATGATAATTGCTGACCGGCACGAGGACGCTGCCGGGCCGCACGCCGACGGATTGCCGGCTGAGATCTTCCCGAGCGGCCACGTTGAACTGGTCCATTTCGACATGCGCGGCGCCGCGATTTCTATGCGTGATTTTCTCAGACACCGTGAATACGCCGAACATGATGAATGAGAAAGTCAGGCCGGCGACGGTCGCGCTCGGTTTGGTGAACAAGTTCACGATCGCAATGAGAAACAGCATCAGGGTAATCAGGGCGAGGCCCAGCGGAATTTGCTTGCCGAACAGATGAAAATTCAAAGGTACGCGATACTCGCGATCCCCGGGATGCGTGTAGCGGATGACGAGCACGGCAATCCCCTGCATCGTGAAACTCCAAATCACCCCGAACGCATACAGGTTGGCGAGAAATGTCACGTCGCCGCGGCTGGCGATGATCGTCAGGATCTGGAAGAGGACCACGAGGTTGATGATCCGATGGGATGTCCCAAACTTGCGGTGCGGCTGCCGGAACCAGTCCGTCAGCACTCCATCCTCGGAAACTCGGTTGAGCACCCCGTTCGATCCCACGATGGCCGTGTTCACGGCGCCCGCGAGGATCAGCGTTCCGACGACGACTACGAACGCATGAAAGACGAGCCGGAGCGCGAACGGGCCCGCCAGATTCATGGACAAGCCGCCAATTAAATTTTCCAGGTACTTGCCCCGGACGCCGTCGGGAATGATCATGACCGCAAAAAACGATACGAGGGAAGTGAACAGCAGGCTGTAAATGAAAATGATAAAGCCCGCCTTTTTCAGATTCGGCAGCTTGGGAGCCTCGATCTCGCGATACACCTGCGCGAGGGACTCTTCTCCGCTCATCGCCAGCACGGAATGTCCGATGCCGACAAACACGGCAATCATTGGAATCATGTGCAGGATTTGGTGTCCGTAGAGCCAGCCGAGCGACCGCTTGTCCAGTTGAATATGGGAAGGCGTGGGAAACGGCGGCAGGTGCGCTCCGCGGACCCAAATGGTGTACGTGCACCATACGATCAGCACGATCACCATCACCGTCGTGACCTGCATGATTTTTAACGCCTTGTCGCTGGATTCGTGAACGCCCTTGATGTTCTCCCACCAGAAAAAGAGCGTGACCAGGACGGCGAAAAACGCCGCGGTCGAATTCTCGGATAGCACGATGCCCGTATGAAAGTAGGCAAACAACTCGTTGAGCAGGCCGGCTAGATATTGCCCCGCGGAAACGCCGCTGATCGGGCCGGTCAACACGTAATCGAACATCAGCGCCGAGACGGAAAATTTCGCCAGCGTCCCTCCCAGCGCTTCCTTGACCACGCGGTACACGCCTCCGCGCACGAACATGCTGCAGCTTTCGACGTACACCGCGCGCACGCAGTACGAGAACAGCATGACCCCGAGAATGAACCAGGGCGCCGACTTCCCGATGAAACTCTCGGATTCGCCACCCGCGTAATAGGCCGAGGAGGCCAGGTCGTTCAAAACAATCGCGGCCGCGCGCCAAAAAGAGATGAACGTTAGCATGGCCGTCGTGGCCACAATGACGCGTGGTACGGTTATAAGGGGAGAGGGTTCGGGGCTTTGGCCCACAGGTGTCGAGGACATAAAACGTAAAGAAAATATAAAGATTTCATTATGGCATCTTTATGCGGGGACGTCCACAAAAAGGAAGCGCCCCGACGGGCGTCGGGTACCGCTCATTGACTTCCATCGTGTTCCAGAAACCAGAGTATACTTGCGACAGGAAGGCCGCTAGGGTGACCTGATGTCCAAACGCGCGAACGGACGCTGGCGGATTGCAAGTGGAAACCGCATAAGTCAGCCGGCCCTACCGGCAATTATTGAATTTTACCGTCCTCCCTTGAACTTAGTCTCACTACTTAGGGGGCTTTACGCGCGAGTTGCTCGTAAGCTCCGGGTCGATCCTTCCTACGTCAGCCGTGTTGCTCGCGGGGAACGCCACTCAGCGCGCGCTGAAAAAGCAATTCAACGCGAGTTGCGCAACATCGTGCAACTTCTCAGCAAAATGCATCGCGCCCACCGCCGGACGTTTCACCGTTAGTTTTTTTAACTTAGTGATTAACGTCACCCCGGTCCGTGATAGCGCGTACATCCGAATGTATTCGTCCTGCTCATGATGCTTCCGAAAGAAGAGCGGGACGATGACAAAACGCGACCAAACTCCGCGGCAAGCGAGCGGGGGAGAGTGGAGCAGTAAGGCAAACGGCCAGTCCAGCCGGCCGACAACCGAGCCCGGCGCGGCGCGGTCGGATGATAATTTATCGGTATCAGAAGATGAAAAAGGTCACCGCAATAATAAGATGACGCCCATTGAGCGGATTTTTCTGGAAGAAGTTGGGCGTGAAATGGAGCCGGAAGAGCGTCAGATTCTACTTGGCATTCATGGAACGCGAAGGAAGTCCCGAGCAGGCGCTCCGAACCGGCCCTCCAGCCGGAACAGATGACTGGCTGAATCAAAGTTTGTGGATTGCAAGGCGGGCTAGCGCCCTGAGCGGCCCGGCATGTTCTGAGGAATCTCGGCGATCGTTTTGCCGATCGACTCGAGATAGCTTCGCGTATAGTCTTCGAGCCCCTTCGAAAACTCGCGGGAAAGCTCGGTGGCTTTTTCTTGCAGAATCCCGGTCATTTGGCTGCCGGCGGATGCCAGGAGCGACTCCACGTTGGCCCGCGCCGCCTTTTCAAAGCTTTGATAGAGTTTCCGCAGGGCATCGTTGGCCTTAGCGGCAACGACAGCGGAATTCTTATCCAGCTCCTCCTGGGTCTTCGCCAAACTTGCGTTGGCGTGAAATTCAAGCTGGTTTTCGAGACTCGCATAAATCGCCTCGGATTCCTTCTTGAATGCGGCTTCAGTAGCCTCCAGTTTCTGAAGGGAATCTTTTGCTTCCACGAGCATGGGCGCAAGCTGGTCGCGAAGGCGCAATACGAATCGGTCCACCGCTTCCGTGCGCGTTGTTTCCATGTTGCGTTGCACGCGCTCGATGGTGCTGACGGCCATGCTGTCCAAGCGCTGGCCCACTTCTTTTCCTTGCATCAGCAGGTGTTGTCTGGCGCTCTCCATGTCCTGCTGAACCTTCTTCATCCACTGCGCGTAATTGTTTCGGGCCCCTGCGTCATGCGCTTCGCTCAGCTCCTTCATGGCCTGGCGCACGATCGCTTCCTTGGAAGACGATATCGCGGACTGGATGGCCTTGACCGCTTCGTCCCGGAACTGCGCGCGAAACTCCTCCATCAATCGGCTCTTTTCCTTGACGAGAGCGGCGGCTGCGGCTTCCGATGCCATGGCTTGAATCTGTTCCCCTAGCCCAACCATCAGTTGTGCCAGCGGAGCAATCGAAGGCGAAGCGGCTTGGCTTCTTTCGAGTTGGGAGGAGCGATTCGATCCAGACTCAGGCGCCGCAATCATTTGTTGCTCTTTGCGTGTCACTACCTTCAACTCTCGCCCGGTGGCAGCGGCTTCCAGCGCTTCCGGGATCTGAAGTGGAAACCAATCGGCCGGCGGCGACGCGACGCCCCAGACATTTCCGGCGATCTCCAGCTCCACGGCGATCTGGAAAGCCCGCTCCCTGGCCCCGACTTTTTGCGCCCATTTCACGCGCGCCTTGCTCGAGCATCCCACCGAGCCACCGTTCGGCACTTTGATATCCAGGTACACGGTCTCTCCCTGAATGACCTCGTGCTTGGATTGGTAGGTGCAGCCGTGGCAACTGATCGACAGGGTCGAAACCTGCTCCGCATAGGGTTCCCGCATAGCCCCCACACCCTGTACGATGATCGGGATGGCTTGATCGATGCGGGTACTGCGACGCTTGTGCGCTTGTATGAACTGATGGGATGACACCAGATCCTCCGGAGGGGCTGAAATAAAATGATACGTGAGAATGAAGCGCGAGGTCCGCGCAAGAGGAGAGCTGTGTAGCCGGGGAGTTACCACCCCAAGCCGATGGATCCAGACTCAGATTTACTCGTCAGGGTTTGACCGGTATTCGCGGGCGCATTCCTGGCAGGGGCAAATGGTTCGCAAGAAATCGAAGCTGAAGATTCCGGCCGCGTGACCGTCGTTAAAATCAATCTGCAGGGCGTAGTTGCCGACCGCGTGCGCCGACTTCGCCGAGAGTTTTGGCTTGAACATGGGGAGCAGCGGCGAACTCAGCGCCGGGACGGCTGCTGCGAGCGGGGCATGTTCTTTTTTTAGTTGCATGTCCTTTTCCTGCCCCTGCGCCTTTTTCATTCGCTCGTCGTTGCACATCGCGCACGGGCACTCTTGGCGAAGATAGGCGAAACCGTAGTGGCTGGAGTGGCCGTCGGCCCAGGTGATGTCGACGCCCGCGCCGGTCGACACGTGCACTTTCACGCTGGCCGGTTTTCTTCGAGCATCGATGGGAATGGGCATGGCGCGGTGGCGTTACTCCTTGGCCAGCGAGGGAGCGCTGATGCGGGCCAGGCGGCCGTGTTCGAGTTCCACGCGGCGATCGGCAAGATTTCCGATGGCCTGCGAATGGGTCACGACCAGAATGGTATGCCCTGTGTCATGCAGTTCGTGAAGCAGTTTCAGGACCACGGCCTCGTTCGCTTCGTCGAGATTGCCCGTGGGCTCGTCGGCCAAAATCAGTTTCGGCTGATTGATCAGCGCACGAGCGATGGCGACTCGCTGCTGCTCGCCGCCGGAAAGCTCCGCGGGGACATGGCTCAACCGGTCGCTGAGGCCCACGCGGCACAGGGCTTCCGCAGCGTCTTTTTCATCCGTGATGCTGTGAAAATATTGGGCCAGCATCACGTTTTCCAGGGCCGTGAGATACGGAATCAGATGAAATTGCTGAAAGACAAAGCCGATTTTATCGGCGCGGTAGCGCGTCAATTCGCGTTCGCCCAGGCTGCCGATTTCCAGGCCGTCGACAACCACGCGGCCCGCGCTCGGATGATCGAGCCCGCCGAGAATGTTGATGAGCGTCGTCTTGCCGGAGCCTGAAGGTCCCATGATGGCGATCCACTCGCCCGCTTCCACGTCGAAACTCACGCGGTCGAGCGCGCGGACTTCGCCGAAGCGCTTTTCGAGTTGGTCGACCTGGACGAGCGGGACCATCATTCTCCTCGCAAAATGTCCGCCGGGCGCACGCGCCCGAGTAGGCGCAAAGGAAAAGCTCCGGCCAGAGCCACGCCGATCGTCAACGCGACCGTGATGGGCAAAACTTCAAAGCGCGCCGAAATGACGACGCCGAAGATGCGCTCGCCAATCCATCGGGCGAGGACAACGCCAAGCAAAAAACCGAGCAGGCCGCCCAACGCGCCGAGCGTGCCCGCTTCGGCGAGAAACAAACGCATGATGCGCGGCACCGTGCCGCCGAGCGCCTTCATCAGGCCGACGTCCTGCCGCCGCTCCATCGCCAGAGCCGCCATCGATGCAAGGACTCCAAGCATCGAGAGAACTAGGATCAGCGCGATGGTCCAGAAAATCAATCCTTGAATACGACCCAGAATCGTTCCTTCGGCAGCGGCGATCTGACGCACGGGCCGCACATCAAGGCCGGGCAAATTGTCCGCAAGTTTGCGCGTAACTCCCTCGATTTCCGCGGGCGTTCCTGAAACGCTCAATTCCACGAGGCTCACGCGGCCGGAAAGTCCCGCGAGTGCCTGCGCGGAATCGAGGTTCGTGAGAATTTGATTGTCTTCGGCGCCGCCGGTTGTAACAATTCCCGCGACGGTGAGGGAAATGTTGCGATCGCCGGAGCGCAACTGGACCGCACTGCCGGGAGCGAGCCCGAGCTGGCGGGCGGCCGTAAAGCCGACGAGGCAATGCTCGTGGTCGTCGCGAGAGGATACCCAGCCGCCCTCGAGCTTCCACCAGGAATTCATTTTGGCCACCTGGTTAAACCAGGTGCCCGCCAGAATGACCGGCTGCGAACCGGAATTCGCGGCGACGTAAAGATAAGGCGCAGTGGCGACAATCTGCGGGACGCGCAGTGCGGCGATGCGATCCAGGACGGCGGCGTCGGCGAGCGCGGCTTCGCTGCCGCCGGCCGGCGGAGCGATCACCACATTCGCGCCCAGCGTGCGGAATTCCTGCGTCAGTTTTCGCTCCGCATCCAGATTGACGTTGAGCAGCGCGGAACAGACGGCTGCCCCGCTCGTGAGCGCAATCAGAGCCACGGCCAGGCGGCCCCGGCTGGCGCCGAGCAATTTCCATAAAATTCGCAGGAACATCGAGCGGCTCGACACGTCCTCACTCTCCCCGCAACACGGGAGCGGGATCGACGCGCGAGGCACGTTCAAGCGGCAGGAGACTCCCCAGCAGCGCAACCACCGCCGCGAGGACCAAAACAATCGGAAGCAGAATCCACCGAAGCGCGGGAGCAACGCCAAAAATTCCAACGCCGAGGGCGTGCGCCAGCACAATTCCCAGCGCGTATCCCAGCACGCCGCCGACGAGGGCTAGAAATAATTGCTCGGCGACAAAGAATGAGCCGACGGCGCGGCGGCTCGCGCCCAGCGCTTTCATCAATCCAATTTCCGAGCGCCGCTCGAGCACCGTCGTCGCGGAAGTCGCGCCCACGGCAAGCGCCGCCGCGAACAAAGCGGCGATCGTCACAATCCACATCAGGCCGCTGACGCGCGTGAGAATCCGGCCTTCGCCTTCGGCGACTTGCCGGATCGCGCGGACTTCGACGCCCGGTAGTTGCTGCTGAATCTGGTGCGAGATCGAGGAGATGTACGGGCTGCAATACCAGCGGTCATATTCCACCGGCGTCATCGTGGCGGGATCGCGCTCGGAGAAAGCGTCCGCCGGTTTCGTCAGGGCGCTCACCAGCAGACGCCGGTACTCGCCGGGCCTGCCGGCCAGGTCCTGCGCGATTGCCAAAGGAGCGAGGATCGAATTGTCCTCACGGCCTCCGGTGGAAACGATTCCCGTGATCGTCAGCGTGCGCGAGTGGCCGCCCGCATCGATTTTGACTTGGCTTCCGGCGCGCAAATTCAAACGCTGCGCGAGCGCGGCGCCCGCAACACCTTCATCGGCACCGTCGGAAAACCATCGGCCCTCGACGTGCCAGTAAGGATCGGTGGCCGAAATTCCCGTCGTGAATGCGCTCCCGTCGGGAACGTGAACGGAGTGGCTATACCACGTGCCGATCAATTCTCCGCTCGAATTCTCCTGCGAACCGTCGGGCGCGATCGCCGCGGGAACATCGAGAAACGGGGCAAATCCCATCACATTGTTGCGCCAGAAAATGGTTTTCAATTTACCGAGATCGCCTTCGGGCAAATAGGCGCCGGCATCGACGGGCCGGTAATCGACTCCGCCAATTTCCAGAGGCAGCGTGTCCGATGCGGGCGTGACGAGCAGATTCGCGCCGAGCGAGCGGAATTCCCGCGCCAGGCGGTCTCCCACGTCGAGAGCCACTTCCAGCGTGGCGGTCGCAACCGCCATGCCCAGCGCCAGCGCCGCCGCCGTGAGCACTTTGCGGCGCGGCTTTCGCGTGAAGGAATCGCTGACGATTCGAAGAAACATGATCTGCTTTCTCTTGCGAGAATCTTTCGCGCACCGCCGCAGTAACCCCCGCCTCTAAAGAGGCGGGCTACAGGAAAACGTCATCGCTTGCCTATGCTGTAGCCCGGGTCTTCAGACCCGGGGTTCTTCCGCAGCGTAAGGGAATCCCGTCCATGAAAACGACCATCTCACGGGATCTCCAGATAGCCACCCAATTTAATTATGCAACAGCTGCTACTGAGAGACGCGGCTCCTGGCTTCGGCCAGCTTCGAGACGTCGATCACCAGCGCGCCACTGTCCAGTCGCGAAGGGACGCCGACGGGGTTGCATCCGCCCGCTTCTCCGATGGTCGGGATGTAGATGGCGGAGGCGCAATTGCGGCACACGACGTTCGAACCGTCCTGGCGATATCCGGCGGTGCCGCAAATCAGGCAGGCGTCGAGAGCGGTGCCCCAGTTTCCGTTCGGCTTTCGAATGACGAGAAAGCGCAAGCTCGTTCCGCTCGCGTCCACGCTGTAAATGTGAAGGTTCGCGTCGCTGATCTCGGACAGGGGAATGCGAACCGCGCCGTTTTCCGACTGGATCGATTTAGCCTCGGTCGTCGCGGTCACGCGCGTGTACGCGAATTCCGCGGCCAGAATCAGGATGACGGCGGTGCAGGTGAACGCAGAAGCGAAGGCCCAGCGGCGCTGCTTGCGGCGTTCCCATTCGATTCGACGGCGTTCCGCCGCGTCGGGCACATTGTCCGCCGCCCGGCCGCGCGCGGCCATCCATTCGCGCAGGACGAGAAGGGCCGCCGCGCCGAGAATCACGGTGAAAAAGAAAAACTCGTTGCGAACGATGGGACCGACGTAGGCCATCTCGACGCGGCTGGACGGCAACCACATGGCTTCGCTCAATTCGTGAACACCGGTCAGCGCCAGTTGCACGGCCACGATAATCAGAATCGTGCTGGTCGCGGAAAAAAATCTTCCGAGTGAGATTTTCAGCGTGCCCTCGAAAAAGAAGACTCCCACGGCGATCGCGACGGCCAGTCCCAGAATCGTTCCGATCCAAACGGCCAGGCCTTCCGTGGAAAGTTCCACCGCCCGCAAAATCAGGGCAAGCTCGGCGCCCTCGCGAACCACCATCAGGAAAACGAACGTGGCCAGACCGATCCCGGCGGAGAACTCGGATTTCGCCGCGTGCTTTTCGACGCGTTTTTCAATTTCCGTTTTCAGGTGCCGCGCCACGCGGTTCATCCAGATGATCATCGTGACCACGAAAACGGCCGCGAGCAGGAGCAGCAATCCCTCGAATCCGTCTTCGCTGACCTTCCAGCGCTCCAGCGCGATGGCAACGGCAAGGCTGGAAGCTACCGCGGCGAGGACGCCGCCCCACACCCAGCGCGAGAGATTCGAGCGCCCGGTGCGGTTCAGATACACCAGTACGATGCCGACGACCAGGGCGGCCTCGACACCTTCACGAAGAGCGATGAGGAAAGCAGAGAGCAAAAAGCAGTCCTTAAGCGTACGTTGCGGGCATCACGCTTCACATAGGTGGTACCGTGTAAAGATGAGGCCTGCGGCCAAAATGGGAGCCCAAGAGGGGCGCCCTCTAGTTGCAACTCATTCGCAACTAAAAATACTAGTGTACACGGCCCGTCTACCCCGGGTCAAGTTTACAAGCTTCTACCCTGGTGCGTCCCCTGACGGTAGAATATGCATCTACATGATTCTAGCCATGATTCAGCCCCGGTGTCACCTCGCAAATCGCAGCCTAACGGACAGATGGATTATGGCCGTGAGGCGCTTCGCGGCAGTCGCATTTGCGGGATTGCTCATCATGACGCCAGTTTTGCCCCAGTCTTCCGGTGGCCCCTCATCGCCCGCAGCCTCGACCGCACAGGCCAAGCCGCCATCCGCGCCCGCGCCGCAACCAGATAAGGGCCGCGCCAAGAACGCTTTCCAGGCGGGGCGCCGCGCGGAACAATCCGGCGACTGGAAAGCGGAGTTCGCCGCCTACACGGAAGCGGCCACGTACGATCCGGCCAACCGGGAATATGCCATGTTGAGGGAGCATGCCCGGTTTCAAGTCATTCAATCGCTCGTCGATAGCGCGGAACGTCAGGCCATTGCCGGAAACATTCCGGGGGCGCGCGCGCTGCTGACCCAAGCGCTGGAGATAGACCCGAACTACGTCGTGGCGCGGGAGCGCCTATCGGAATTGACGCCGATTCCCGCTGAAATTGAAGCGGAAAAAGGCCCACGTCTCGCCGGATTGCCCCGCCTGATTCTCAAACCCGGAACGCAGGCCTTCGATTTTCGCGGCACGACCCGAGGCGCGTACGAGGAAATCGGCAAGCAATTTGGCGTGAAGATGGTGTTTGACGGCGATCTGCCCGATCGCGCGGTCCGGTTCCAGGTTCCCGATCTGGACTTCGATACAGCCGTGATGGTCCTTTCGCGCCAGACCAAAACGTTCACGCGCGTTGTGGACGCGCATACGATGTTTGTGACCGAAGACACCCCGCAGAAAGAGAGGGAGTACACACTCGAAGTGGAAAAGGAATTTCTGCTCCCTGCTGCGGTCTCCACGGACGAGATGAACGAAACGGTGCGGATGATTCGCGAGATGACCGGCATCTCGCGGACGCAGCTGAATACGGCGACGCGCACCCTCACCGTGCGCAGCACCGAGCAAAACGTGGCGCTCGCGCAAAGGCTTCTCGAACAGATCGAGCAGCCCCACGGCGAATTAATGCTGGATATCGATATCCTGGAACTCAACCGCACCACCGCGAATCAACTGGGAATTACGCCGCCCACTTCCTCGAGCGTATTTGCTCTCACCTTGCCGGAAATTCAGCAGCTTCAGGCGTCGCAGAATAACGGAACTCTCATTCAAACTCTGCAAAGTATTTTCGGGAGCAGCGCCGTGAGTTCGGCCTCGGGTTCCGCGCTTCCCGCATTGATTGCATTCGGCGGAGGAAAAACAATTTTTCTCGCCACCATGCCCAGCGTCACGGCGAATTTCGGCGCGGCCCTTAACACGGTCCAAAGCGCGCAACGGATTTTGCTGCGCGCGCAGGACGGAAAACCCGCGACGTTTTTTGTGGGCGACCGTTTTCCCATCGATCTGGGATTGCTCTCCTCGGATTTGGCCACGCCCAACGCGGCGATTGCGGCAGCGCTCCTTTCCGGCGTGACGCTTCCGCAAGCGAGTTACGCCACGGGCAGTGGCCCTGTCTCGGTGGCCATCGCGACGTTCGACTCAAAAAATGGCGGCCATACCGACCTAGCGGTCGCGAATCAGACGGACGGAACGATTTCGATCTTGACCGGAAATGGCGACGGCACGTTTGTAGCGCCGCAGACTCCCTGCACCGCGCCGTCCTGCATTGCGCTTCCGGCGGTTAAGACGACCACGGGCACAACCAATGCGAGCCCCTCGGCTATCGTCACGGGCGATTTCAACAATGACGGCTTCATGGACCTCGCCGTGACGGATGCGGCCAACAATCGAGTGATGATCCTGCTTGGCAACGGGGATGGCACATTCCAGCCGGCGGTATCCTATCCGACAGGGAATAAACCCGTCGCCCTTATTGCCCAGGATTTCGACGGCGACGGAGAACCTGACCTTGCCGCCGTCAACCAGACAGACGGGACGGTGACCATTCTCCTCGGCGACAAGGTCAACGGCGTGCAGAACGGAATATTCGGCGCGCCTCCCAATCAGACCAGTCCTCCGAGAGTGGTGCGCTGCCGACGGCGATTGCGACCGGCCAATTCAACATCACGAATAATGCCAATGCGGATTTGGTCGTTACGAACAGTAATGACAACACCGCCTCCATTCTGCTCGGCAACGGCGACGGTACTTTTGGCGCGCAAAAGACCCTTGCTACCGGGAACGCTCCGGCGGGCGTCACCACGGCAGACTTTAATAGTGACGGACACCCTGATCTGGCGGTATCCAACAAAACCGACGGCACCGCTTCAATCTTCCTCGGGAATGGCGACGGAACTTTTCTTACTCCGACTACCCTTACCACCGGGGCCGGCCCGGGCGGAATTACCGCCGCAAACTTCGTCGGCGCACCCGCGGATCTCGCCGTCGCGGATGAATCGGCGCCCAATGTGGATCTTTTGATCGGAAATGGGGACGGCACTTTCAACACACCTATTACTTTGCCCTCGGGGAATTCTCCCGTTGCGGTAGCGGCGGCGGACCTGATCGGCAGCGGTTCGACCGATCTCGTCACCGTGAACAACGCGTCCAACACCGTGACCGTCACGCTGAACACCCTGCAATCCTCGACGACAAATCCATCGTCGTCGCAAACCGGCTATCCCTCCGCCGAGTACGAGGATTTGGGATTGAAGATAAAGGCCACTCCGCGCCTTCATGCCGATGATGAGGTCACGCTGCAACTTCAGTTCGACATCAAGAGCCTTACGGGCACGAACATTAACGGGATTCCCATCCTGAGCAACCGCCAAATCGAACAGACGATCCGCCTGCGTGAAAACGAAACTTCGATTCTGTCTGGCATCCTTCAATCCAACGAAATTCGAACCACAAGTGGATTGCCCTGGACCTCGGTAGCACCGGGAATCGGCTTATTGACGGGCGAGGACACGACCAACATTCAACAAGCGGAATTGCTCATCCTCGTCACACCGCGCGCGTTGCGATTGCCGCCGCACGATGTCCCGGCGGTCTATGCCGGACGGGGAGAGCCGGCCACTCCGCCGTCGGCGCCACCTGCCGTTCCGCAGCCCGGGCCAGCCGCAGCGCCGAATCCGAACCAGCCGCCTCAACCAGGCCGGCCGCCATTTTTCCCCGGAATCCAGCCCGGCCAAGCCCCCGGGACCGTTGTCCAACCAGGTCAGCAACCACAGCAGCAACCGAACCAACAACAGGAGCAACAACCTCCACCGCGACAGCAATAATGAATCTGGATTCCAAAGTTGGTGTGTGAACCTGAGGTTTAAACCCGGGAACGCTAATCGGGAGATTGGCGTTCCCGACATTGCCTCCATTGAGATTTTAGATGGGATTGCGACGCCTGTTGTAGATCAGCAGTTGCGGGTTTAGCCAACTAAGGAATCAAGCGTGCGGACGGGCCCACGGTAGAGTGGAATTGGCGAACGCAATTTTCCCGCGCAACAGATGGTACACATACGCGCCCAGGCAAAATTTTCCAAACAGGAGCGCCGCAAACGCGATTACCAGGAATGCTTCGAGTATCCAAGCCGCCATCATCCAGCCCGCCAACAGCGCCGCACCTGCCAGCAGCATGAAAGCTGCCGCCATGCCTTGCGCAAATGCGCGCGGCGCAGGAGCGGGCGCGAGCAGCGGCCTCCTGCGGGGCGCCGCGATCGCGCGATTGTAAAACATCTCGAAAGGATTCCACATCGGAAACGCAACATTCCACCAGAGCATCGCGGAAAGCACAAAAAAGAAAACGGGAGATTGCAGGACAATGGCGACGACTACCAGCGGCCCCATGATTCTCGGCTGAAAATACAGCCCGGAAAAGTGCATGTCGCAAACAGAGTCCGCCTCTTCGACGAAGCCCTGCTGCTTCATGAAATTTCTTACAGTTGGGGAAATCATCTCAGTTATTTGGATGACGGACCGGCCCAAAAGGGCTCTATTGAATATGCCTCATAACCCTCAAGGGCGAACAGTCATGCTTTCGTGAGTGGCAGGCTCGGAAGTTTAACCGTTCTTAAAGCTATCAACGCGTGGCGGCATGTCCAAAAACGCCCGCATCACGTGCCAGAAAAGTTCACGATTGAGTCCCAACGAAAGAGAATGCGCCAGCCCGGGCAGGATGATGAATTGCCGGTCCGAAACGGTCAGCTTGGTATAAAAATTAATGAGATCCACATCGGTCGCGATTCCGTCGAATTCGCCGCGCACGATCAGCAGCGGAGATTTTATTTTAAGCGGATCGACGATCGGCAGGTTGGCCGTCATATCAAGATATGTTCCGGTCGGGATGTCATTGCCGAACTTCATTTCAGCGTCGGCGAGAGCTTCCCCGACAGCCGGGTCTGAAGTGCCGGGTTTGTCGCGCGTAAAAACGCTGCGAATCATATCCCGGTCGCGCGGGCGCCGGTTGTGCGTACGGTAAAACTCCACCTGCTTGGCCCGATCGGTCAGCGTGGGCGAACCCTCCCCGGTATAGGTAAACGCCGCAAGCACCAAGCGGTTAATGAAGTCAGGACGCTGCATGGCAAAGGCACCGGCGCGCAATGCGCCAGAGGACTCGCCAAAGACGTGGAACTTCTGCAGCCCTGTTTCGCGAGCCACCACTGGAATCGCGGCTTTCAGATCTTCGACGCCGTCCGCAACATTGGAATTGCCCGAGGTCCGCGACGATTTTCCATAGCCTTCAAAGTTCATCGTCCAGACGTCATATCCGAACCTCGCAAATACGTTCATCATCGAATATTCGCCGCGCCCCGGAACGGTTACGTCGAACGTCGTGGAGGACATCGAGGAGCCATGCACGAGGAAAAGCACCGGCAGGGGCGGCTTGCCGGCCTGCGGCGCGCCCACGCGTTTCCGAAACATGTAGAGCTTGACGTCGCCTTTTTGCGCCCAGTATTCCTGGCTCCAGATTTTTTCGTTCCCCGCGCCGGATTTTTCCGGCTGGCTGCCAGTGGGCTGAGCGAAGGCTTCGGCAGCCGTACGAGTAAGAGCAATCCCGCCCGCAATCGCAGGCGCGGCGCCCAATAGAAAGTTTCGACGAGACGGATCCGTCTTGATCAGTAACATAGCAGCCTCCGGTAAACTTCGTTCTGAATGGTGAGGCTACGATACTCTCAATACCGCGAATGAATCAATCGTTCTTGATGTCATCCATGATATCGAGCAAGGCTGACGTGTTGCTTAAGTCGACGCCCGGAAGGACCCCGCCCTCTCCGTCAGAAGTTATCTTGAATTTGCGCCCTGAGCGAGCTCGGCGCCGCCTGTCAAGCGGCAGGCGTATCGCATCTCCCACAAACGCACTCAGAGTTGTGTTCTGCTCAACAGCCGCCTTCTCAGCATCCTGTATAGGGTCTTTGGTCGGATAGATCGCTACCTTCATTCGCTGAAAACCCCCATAATCGCGTCCCTGTTCTCGGCTCATATTTGAAGAGGAATTCAATTTTACTATGGGCATCTTGTATCACCCGTTCATCGTTCCGCAGGCCGGAACTAAAGCGGGTTGCGCTGCCAGTTCGCGTAATTAATCGCCTGTACGGAGAATTTCGCTTCCTGTAGCCGAAATGCAAAGCTCAGCAGGTGGACGAGCCCGCAGATGACGAGAGCGCTCTGGAACTGGTGTTGCTGCATTCGCTTGATCCAGAGTTCTTCCCTCTTGGCGTGCACTTCCAGAATTTGCCAATTCGCAAAAGCCACCGTGGGAGGCGCTCCAATCATATTCGGTTCGCTCGAGTTGGTGGGGATACCGTATTCCATTCGCTCGCCTCTGGCCGGGTCAACATCCACATAATGGCCGAACGCCAGTCGTTCGAGCGCCAATTTTTCAGCGATAGTAGGCCCGAGCCCTGAGGCCTCCTCGAAAATAAAATCCACTCCCTCTGAAATCATCAATTTGTTGAGCAGCGCGACATACATCGGGTCGTGCACGTTTCCGAGCCGCTTCTCCGCGCCCTGAACAACGTGAAGCGTCGCCAGAACTGTGACACGTGGATTCATCTGTACTCACTGGTTTATCGGATTCAGCCGCCTACCTGCAATAAAAAACGATCAAAAAAAACGGCCCGTTACGATTGCTCGTAACGGGCCGTTGGAAAAATATCCTGGCAGCGACCTACGTTCCCACACAGTTACCCGTGCAGTATCATCGGCTCAGCGGGGCTTAACTTCCGTGTTCGGGATGGGAACGGGTGTGACCCCCGCGATATGGCCACCAGGAAATCTGGAAGTTGGAGATTGGAGGCTTGAGGTTGGCAAAATACAACCTCAAGCGGCTCCATCCAACTTTGGACAACTGAATAGGCTTTTATTTCTCTGCAAATCTGCCGACCAGAACTTTTGAGACTCTCAGCCGCCGTGGTGATTGGGCCCGCTGCGGTTTTCACCGGTCACGGGACACGGATCACGAGTCACGGCATTACTGACAGTTTGGGAAAGTTTTATGGTCAAGCCGAACGAGCGATTAGTACGGGTCAGCTACGTGCATTGCTGCACTTCCACCTCCCGCCTATCAAGGTCGTAGTCTTCGACCGCTCTTCTTAGACGACCGCAGCCGTCTTGGGAGACCTTATCTCGAGGCAAGCTTCATGCTTAGATGCATTCAGCATTTATCTTTTCCGGACTTCGCTACCGAGCTATGCCACTGGCGTGACAACTCGTTCACAAGGGGTCCGTCCATCC
>Ga0116217_10002375_pt1 | contig 17520 bp, 33 predicted proteins | sample Sb_taG_6_FD_89697 | JGI IMG/M metagenome (GOLD analysis project Ga0116217, IMG submission 89697) | Peat soil microbial communities from Weissenstadt, Germany - Sb_50d_4_PS metaG | ecosystem: Environmental > Terrestrial > Soil > Wetlands > Peat | place: Germany: Weissenstadt | collected 2010-09-21 | reverse complement strand
GGTGACCAGGAGGAGCTGTTCGTCTATGACAGCTACAGCGAGTTCGCCACCCCGGACTGGCCCAAAGACTTCATCGCGGAGGTCTTCGGCTCGCTCGGCGAGAAGTACGTCGAAGAGCTGGACATCTGACGGCCTGCCCTCGGAACCCGATCACCCGCTGGCCGGGCTTCCGCGTGTCTGCCCCGCCTCGTTCGTGCCCGTGGCAGACTCACCCGTGGTGCACACAAGGCCGCTCTCGCCAGGACCAGGAAGGCACTCATGGACGCAACGCTCAGGTACACCCAGCTCGGATTTGCAATTTCCGGCCTCCTGGACGACGGTGAATCACTCGACGCCGAGCAGGCACGTCAGTACATCAAGGACGGCTCTTTGTTCACCTGGCTGAGCCGGCGATACGACGGTGCTATCGACCTGAGCCTCTACGAGGCCGCAGACAAGGCGGACGTGCTCGAGCGGTTCCTGGCCATCCTGGAGACGACAGACTCGCGGCGTAAGTTCGGTGTCGGGCACAACGGCCTGGCGCTGCTGGCTGCCTGCTGCTTCGAGGTCCTGCAGCAGATGCACTACTTCAGTCAGTAGGCGCCGCGCACCGATCAGGCACGGGCACCGGGCTGGACGAGCATCACGTCCAGGACCAGCAGCGGATGGCTTCCCCCTCCGGCGCCCCACAGGCGGATCCCGATGACGACGGCGTCGGCCTTCGGATCGGCCAGCTCGATCCTCGCGCCGACGGGCAGTATGACCACCCCATCGATCCACAGCAGTTGCCGGTGGCTTCCGGCGTCCATCACGAGCGTACGGTCGGGGGCCTTGGCGTGCGGCACCTCGGCGGGGATCTCGTCGTCTCCGGTCGTCACCGGGACAGCATAGGCCGCGGTGCCGTCGGCCCGCGGCGGATCGGCGAGGCCCCGTAGCACCTCGGGCACCGCTCGTAGTGGCTCCCGAAGTAGGTATGCCCTTTCGGGCACTGCATCAGATCCGGGGCGTAGCTGTTGGGCACCGGCACGTCTCCCGTCGCGCCGGCCTCCGCGTCCGCGGGCGCTGAAGCCTTCGCCTCCGGGCGGCTGGCGGTGTTCGCGGCCTCGCAGCCGGGGCACGCCGCCTCGAACTCGGAGTACACCTGGCCGCAGCTCCGGCAGTGCACCCGGTGGTAGGCCGCATACCACGACCCGCCCGGCTCCGTGGTCCTGACCGGCAGCGGCACCCGCACCCCGCCGGGCGTCTCTGCCCACTGCTGCCCGTCGGGCACATCCCGCCGAGGGACGGCTCCGAGCTCGCGCGGCAGCCCGGCTACAGCCAGGGACAGCGCGTCGGGCAGGTCATCATGCAGGCTCTCGGTCCGGGCCGCGATCCGCAGCCCCCCGGTCGGCGTCGGGTTCGCGCACACCGCGCCGAGCTGGCGCAGCATCTCGGGCAGGTTCGGCAGCACGACCGCCCGTTCCTGCAGCAGCACGGACACCCGGCCGTAGGCGTTCTCCTTGCCCGCCAGCGAGGTGTACACCGGGACGATCCGCAGCTGCGGGTACCGCTGCCGCAGGTCCTCACTCGGCGACTGGCCCACCCCGTTCGTCTCGCTGTGCACGGCCTGGAGTGCCCACCCCGCAGCCAGGTCTCCCACCCTGCCCACCTGCTGCCCGTACGGGCGCCTCGAGGTCTCCGCGTACGGGCACCACCACCACCGGGCGCCCGTTGGCTCCGTAGTCGTCGAGCAGCCCGGCCAGGGCGATCGCGTGCGCGTCCTGCTGCCTGCCCCAGTCCAGGCCGGCGACCGCAGGCCCCCGGTCCCCGTTCGCCCGCATCGGGAAGTCCGCCACGCAGGCGAGCACGTCCTCCATCCGGAAGTAGGCATCCGCGGCGCCGACGAACTCGCCCTCGAACTCGGCCCTGAACCTGAGCGGCGACATGGTCAGCTTCGCCGCCTCGATCACCGACGGGGCGATCCACCAGGCGTCGGCCAGCTTCCACCGGAACGTGCGGGTATGCGGGTTCCGGCCGTCCTCCCCAGCCAGCACGAGCGAGTGGAACGGCCCCGAGTCCCCCCACGGCGTGGACGCCAGCACCACCCGGGCGTCCGGCCTGGCCGCCGTCGTCGGCAGCGCCGCCGACATCAGCAGGTCCTCGGAGACGAAACTCGCCTCGTCCACCAGCAGCAAATTGACGCTGTACCCCCGGACCTGCCGCTCGGACGCCGGCACCGACCGGATCTCCGCCCCGGATCTGATGCAGTGCCCGAAAGGGCATACCTACTTCGGGAGCCACTACGAGCGGTGCCCGAGGTGCTACGGGGCCTCGCCGATCCGCCGCGGGCCGACTCCGGGGAAACTATGGTGAGCCCTGCGGCGGCCTGGCCGCACCATGTGCGGCTCTCACGCCAGGGAGGGCCGGGGCGCAGGACGTGGGTGCCCGGTGATCCTTCCGGCCTCACGTGGACGCTCCTTCGATCCAGCGTCCGTACCGGGGCAGTTTCCCGCCGGAACAGACGAACGCATAGACGAGCTCGTAGACCTCGCCGAGGTCCTGGGGGACCTGCCGGAGCCGTTCCAGTGCGGCCCGGAGACGCCCGGCGAGGGGATCCAGGACCTCGGCCGCGGCCTCGCACAGCCCGGTGCGGTGCAGCGCACCGGCGATCGCGGTTTCCCTGACGCCGTGGCAGCCGTCGCACTCGTCCTTGACCGGCATCGCGTAGGCGGCATCGAGCGTGGCCTGTGCGGCGTCCATCGCAGCCACGACTTGTTCCTGGAGTTGCTGCACTTCCCGCAGCCGCTCCCCGGCGCCATGCTCAGCTTCGGCTGCGGCCTCGAGGAACTCGCCGTCGGAGCGGTACCCGCCGCCGGGCCGCCGGTCTTCACTGCTGCCCGGGTCGTACCCGGTGCCGGCTCCCGGGTCGAGCGCGCGGACCGCGGCCTGCAGGCTGGTGACGGCGGCCGGGTCGGCGCCGGCGCCCTGCGCGCCCGCGAGGACGGTGGTGATCGCCTGGACGAGGTCGCCGGCGTCTTCGAGGACTTCCGCGCGTGCGAGGAGAGTCTGCTCGTATGCGCTCATGGTTCCTGCCTTCCGTTACGGAACGTCATGTCAGAGGGGACGGGCGCGCGACGCCGCGGGAACGTCCAGAAACGTCCAGTCGTGGTTTGCTAGGCAGGCACCTGGACGTTTCCTGGACGTTTCGGCTGGACGATTCCTGGACGTTTTTCCGGTCACTGCCCGTCACCTTCGCTCTCGACGAGGCGCAGGTTCGGGCGGTGCACGATCTGCCACACCTGCTCAAGCAGTTCCTGCTGGTCGTCGGCCAGGTCGGGCACCTGGCCGTCGTGGGCGGCGTCGGCGAGATCCGCGAAAGTCTGGTACTTCCGCCCGGCGGGATCCGCGCCTGCAGGCCGCGTGAGGCGGAACCGCGATCCGCGCCCGCCGCCGTACGCTTCCGCGAGTCCCTGGTCGCGCAGCGCGGTCAGGTAGTTGTGGGCGGAGGACTTGGACTTGCCGATCGCCTGCGCGGCCAGGCCGGCCGTGGTGCCCTCGGGTGCTGCCAGCAGGCCCATCAGCACTGGCATCACCTCGGGTGGCACGCCGGGGATCGGCCGGTGATGGCGGACCGGCGCTGGGCGGTCCTCGTTCAGTGCGTGCACCCTCGCCAGGCGCTCCCGGAGAGCGCTCCCCCGCCGCTCCTGAGGAGCGGCGGGGGCGCTCTCCGGGGTCTGGCCGGCGCCCTCCAGGACCGGGCGGCCCGCGGGGTCACGCTTGCTGATGATCTCCCGCTGCTGGTCCCCGATCCTGCCGATGTAGAACCCGCGGCCCCGGGCCAGGATCTTCTTGGCCCGGGTGCTCCAGATCTGGAAGAACCCGGCCTCGCCCCCGCTGTACTCGGCGATGTCCGGGATCTCGTTCTCGGCGCCGACCGCATGGCGGCTTTCCGAATCCCGGGCCAGCATGCCGGTGACCACCGTGGACAGGTTGATCCGCACCCCGGCGCCACCGGTCCAGGTGGCGGTGGCCCGCTGCCCGGCGAGGATCAAGACGACGGCTGCCTTGCGCTGCTTGCTGGCCAGGAACTCCAGGATCTTGCTGGCGCCCTCCGGTTTGGCGGTCTCGTCGATCTCGTCGGCGATGACGACGACGGCCGGGTGCCTGCGGCTGGGCTGGAAGACCGAATCCCCGGTCTCGGCGGCGGTCTCGGCCCGCTCCCCGATCAGGTGCCGCACCCAGCGCAGCGCGCCCATGATCTTCTCCCGCACCCGGGGTCGTCCTCCTGCAGTCCCGCGGCGGTCAGCAGCGACAGCGGCTCCCAGGCCCGCTCGTCGCCGCTGCCGGCCCCGTTCAGGTTGACCAGCACGGCGTCATCCATCGCGGTGACGGCCTCCCGGATCACGTCCAGGATGTTGGTCTTGCCGCCCCCGGTCATGCTGTAGATGCCGATCGCCTTGCCGCCCTCGTCGTCGAACAGGACCAGTTCCATCGGCTCGCCGGTCTCGGGGATCACCCCGATGGGGACCGGGTTGCGGATGCTGCGGTGCTCCGGGAACCAGTCTGTGAACGGCGAGTCCGGGTCGAGCGCAGGGTGGGTGACCGGGCCGTTGACCGACGGGTCCTTTTCCCTGACTTCGATGACCAGCTGGCCGGGGTATTCGGTGGTGCGGATGTCGACTCGGCCGTAGGGCAGGCCGCGCAGGTGCGCGTACTTCTCCGCGTACGGCCGGCTGCTGGCCGCTACGCGGGTGGCCAGTTCGCTGCCGGGGGCGCTGGTGAGCAGCATCTCCTCACCCAGGCGCGTCGGGGTGACGGCCTGGAGGTGGAAGTCGCCCAGGCCGATCAGGTGCGCGATGCGGTGCCATTCGGCTTTGCGGGCGGTCCACTCGGCGTGGTCATCCCTGCGCTGGCGGGCGGCCCGGACGGCCTCGTGGTGGCGCAGCCACCGGTACCCGCCGATCGCGCCGGCCAGGTAGATCCATGTCAGCAGGTGCGCGGGCCAGCCCAGCGGCCCGGACGTGACGGCCGCGGCGAGCCACCCGCCCACCGCAGCCGCGACCATGGCCGCCTCCGTCGCGGCCATGCGCGGGTGCGGGGAAGTCTTCGCGTGCCGCCGCCATGTCAGCCAGGTGACCGCCACGGCGCCGACGGCAGCGTAGGTGACGCCGTGGCCCGGGACGTGCGCGAGGTGCAGCACCCACGCAAGCGGCCACACGGTCAGGGCCAGGGGCAGCGGCAGCCGTTCGGCCGGGGCATGCATGTGCCAGCGCCTCAGCCGTGCCCATGCCGAGTCGGGCACCGGCGGAGGACCGTCGGGGGCGTCCTAGGGGTGGCCGGGGATCGGGCAGGGCCTCGGGTACCGGGCCAGGGTCATCGTGATGCCGCCTCACATGGGTCAGGCCCGGCCCCGGGAGCGCACCCCCGGGGCCGGGCGGTACCGGATGCTTGCCGCGATCAGGCGCCGTCGCCGGTGATCCAGCGGCCGTCGTGGGTCATCAGCCCGCCGTTGGCGGCGAACTCCCGCGGGAGCTCGTAGTGCTCGGTGAACTTGGCCTTGGCGGCGCTCATGGTCTCGGCGGCCTGCGCCGCGGCGTCGGCGACGTCGTGGAGCATGGCGGAGGCCTGCGGGTCGATCCCGATCACGGCGGTGCAGTGCTCGTACGTGTCGACCAGGGCCTCGGCCCAGGCGGACAGCCCGGTGACCTGCCGGCCCATCCAGTCGAGCAACTCGGCGTCGTTCTCGGGCTCGAAGTCGGCGGTCTGGGCGACGACGGCCGCCCATTCGGACGGGATGCCCGCGGCGCCGGTCCTGGCGGCCCGCTGGGCGCGGTGCCCAGTGGAGATCTTGCTTGGTGGCATGGTGGTGCTTCCTTCCGTCGGGTTATCTGTTGCGGGTGGACCGGATACGGCGTATCCGTCCTGGTCAATCGGGCCGGTGTAGCCGGACTCGCGGAGGTCGAAGAACCGCTTGTCGGCGTCGGTTTCGGGCTTGCCGTCCACGCGGCGCGTTTTCGGCGCCTCGTCCTTGGGGAACCGGCGGAACATCAGGGGCCGGCGCTCCCAGCGGGACTGCGCTTTGGGCGCCAGCCATCCGAGGGCCGCCCTGCCGTGCCGGCGGGCGTGCCGGGCGGTCGCGGCGGCACCCCGCTTCCCGTGATGCGCGGCACGCCGGGCCAGTGTCCTGTGGTGACGCCTGAGGACCTCGGCGAGAACGACCGCCAGGACCACGATCAGCACGGCAGTCAGGGCCGCGTCAGCGATCATACCGAGCCCGAACGGCAGCACCAGGCCGTGAAGCACGGCCTCGACCGCGAGGAACACGCCCACGGCAATCCCGGTCCACAGCACGGCCGGGCTGACCGGCAGCCGCCAGGTCCGCGCCGCGGCTGTTTTCGGGCTCACCACCGTCCGGCCCCCGCCCGGGCCCGGGTGGCGGCCTGCGGCTGCGGCGAGCCAGAACGGCGCCTGGCCCGCTTCTTGCGGATGGCCAGGATGATGTCCAGCGCGAAGAACGGGACGATGATCGCGATGATCGCGCCGGCCTGCTTGTGCGGCGTGTCGTGCTGCCAGACGGGCTGGTGGACCAGCCAGGCGACGGCGGCCAGGGCGGCGCCGATGAGGATGACGGTACGGGTCATGACAGTGCCTTTCGTTAGTGCAGGTGCCCGCCGCTGAGCTGCGACAGGATCGTGGTGATGTCCGGGCCGAGGATGGTGCCGGACGCGATGACGCCCAGGACGACGCCGATGAGCAGGTGCCACAGCTGCGCGGCGGTGTACCGGACCATGGCCCACAGCGCGGCCACGATCAGGGCCACGGGCAGGAGCAGGGTGAGCGCGCTCATATCGGGGATGCCTCCTAGTACCAGCCGGATGCGGTCTCGTGCGCCCACGCGGTGCACGGGTCGCCGTAGGTGCCGCGGATGTAGCCCAGCCCCCACCGGATCTGGGTGGCTGGGTCGGTCATGTAGTCGGCCCCGGCGGAGGCCATCTTGGAAGCGGGCTGCGCCTGCGGGATGCCGTAGGCCCCAGAGCCCTGGTAGTTCCAGACCATCCGCCAGCCGGACTCCCGGGTCCACAGCTCGTCCAGGCAGGTCCACTCGGCCCCGGAACCCCACCCGTAGGCGGAGGCCAGCTGCTGGCCGAGGGCCACGTTGGAGTCCGCCGAGGTCAGCGTGGCCCCGGCGGCGCCGCCGTTCGCCCGATGGCCGTGGCCCTGGGAGGCGGCCAGGATCAGGCCGGCCGCGACCGCCGAGGCGACGAACTTCCCCGGGACCCGGCGGCGGTAGCGGGCCCTCACGATCCACCAGCCGGGTCGGTGAAACCAACCGGGTCCTGGAGGCCCGGTGCCGATCCGGGCTCGCCGTAGGTTTCCTCATGGATGGGGACGCCCGGGGCGTAGGCGTCGATCATCAGGTGACGCGCCGGATCGGTGACGAGCCCGACGTGACCGGGAGAGGCCACGGTCCCGTCCGCACCGGCGAAGAACACGAGGTCCCCAGGCTGAGGGCCGCTGACGTGCGGCTCCGTCGCCCATTGATCCCCGGAGGTCCGGGCGATGCCGACCCCGGCCGCCCGGTAGGCCATCATCACCAGGCCCGAGCAGTCGAAGACGTAAGGTCCGGTGCCGCCCCACTGGTAGGGGTCGCCGATCTGCGCCCGCGCGTAGGCGATCGCCTTGGCGGCAGCGAGTCCCGGTGCGGCTACGGCGGTCCCGCCGTGGTGGGCGGCAGCCGCCAGGAGCGCCCCCACGGCCACGGCGGACGCGATGAAGCCGCCGGGCACGCGGGACGGGCGGCGCAGGCGGATACGGTGAGGAATGACGGGCTCCTTCGGGGGCTAGTCGGTGGCCCCGGCCTGGCGGCTTCTTGGCGGTTGCACCCAGGCCGGGGAGCTTGATTAAGGCGCGGCTCTCGCCGCCAGTTCGTCGTGCAGTTCGGCGGCCTTGTCGTAGCCGACTGGCCACTCCCGCTTGATCTGCCGTTTGGAGGGCACCCGCCCCTCGGCGAGGTCGGCCGCGTAGAACTCGGCCAGCCGCTCCGGGGTCACCGGCCCTGGCTGCTTCCCCGGGGCCGCCGGGGGGCGGTCCTGAAGATCCGGTACGGCTTCCAGGGCCGGGTGCGGGGTCACCTCGGGAGCGGTCTCCGGGAGCGCTCCCGAGGCGGTCCCTGAGAGCACCCCGGGAGCGGTCCCCGGGTGGTCCTGGCGGGTGGTCTGCGGGAGCGGCGCCGCCGCCAGGACCATGCAGCGCAGGCCCTTAGCGGTCTCGGCCGGAGCCAGGACGAACCGCAGCGAGTACAGCCCGATGGCACCGGTGAGCCCCGCCGCGGCGACCGCGATCCGGCCCAGCAGAGACCAGGCCGAGTCCTCGGCGATCCCCAGGCCGTGCCTGCGGACCACTGAGACGACCTGGTCGGTGCATACCACGAACACTGCGGGCGGCATCACGTACACCGCCACCGACCGGAACGAGGTCACGTCGGCGGCCAGGTAGTTCATCCCGGCGGACAGGCCCGCGAAGACGACCACCAGCAGCCGGGCGACCTTGGCTGACTGCCCCGCGCAGGCCATGCCGAGGGCCAGCAGCGAGCACACCACCATGGCCACGTCGGCGATCAGCGCCTCGATCAGGGCCGGGGCAAACTGGTGCTTGACGCCGAACATGAACGTGAACTGTGCCCTGTAGGACACGTAGAACGTGGCCGCGGCCAGGACGGCAAGCCCTGCCGCGCTGGCCCAGATCAGCCGGGCCCCGGGACGGCGGGCGGCCTCGGCCAGCCACGGCTTCACGGAGTGCATCACCGTTCTCCTCCTTGATCGTGGCGGCGCGCATCCCGCAGGCCCCACGCGAACAGGCACGCCGAGCAGATCAGCGCGATCAGGGCGAACAGTTCCCAGCCGTTCCCGGTCGGTGCCGCGGCCAGCGCCAGGTACGCTCCCAGCGGGTGACGGGCCTGCAGGCGCGGGACCGTCACCGGGCCCGGGTCCTGGCTCGCGATCGCCGCGACGGCACCGAGGCTGAGAACGGTGCCGGCGGCCAGGGCAACGCGGATGCTCACCGGGCACCTCCGAGGTCGAACAAAGGCTGGTGCTGCGCGTCGGTGGCGAGCTCGGCGAGCGTGATGACCTGCCCGGCCGCCCCAGCGTGCTCGACCCAGGACTCGGCCATCTCGCGCGTGTTGGCGATCGCCTCCTGCTTGCCCGCGCCGTGGTTGGCGCCCTGGCAGATGCAATGGCACTCCGGGCCCCACGCGAGGTAACACTTGGCGTCGCACCGGCCGGTACAGCCGTCGCCGGTGTAGATGGCAATCAGCGTGGTCATCCGGGTCACCTCGGCCCCCCGAACAGGCGCCGCCATGCGGCGAGAAACGCGGCAATGCCGCCGATCCCGATGACTGCGGCGGCGGAGGCGCGGTCAGGGTGCGTCGTCCCGGACTCGATGATCACGGCGAAACTGCCGGCGATGACCGCCGCCGGGAACAGGAGGGCCAGGACGCGGGCGGTCACCGGCCACCTCGCGGGATCGCCTCGACGTACACGCGGACCAGGACGCTGCGGTCAAGCTCGCCGCGGTTCCGGTCCTGGTAGGGCCCGCGCACCGACTGAACGAGCATGATCTGCTCGAGCAGCTGCAGGCCCTCGCGGCACTCCTGCTCGGTGCCATGCAGCCTGATCTTCATTGCTCGCGCCCCTCGTCCTGCGCCAGCCGGGCGCACGCCCCGCACGTCTCCGGGTCGCCCGGGATGAACTCGGGGTGGTTGTGGCCCGGCTCGGGAACAGGCCCCTCCAGAGTGCAGCCGCAGGCCCTGGCGAACGCTGCGGCCATGTGCCAGCGGTGGACGAGGCCCATGCCGGACAGGCCGAACATGTTCTCGCCGAGGGCGACCGCGAGGTCCAGCAGCCGCCGCTGGGACGAGGCGGCGGGAAGGGGCCGCTGGCCCCGCCGTGCGTACCCGCGGTCAGCGAACCCGCGGGCCTCGTACCAGTTGATGATGGCGACCAGGCCCGGTGCCCGCTGGGTGATGCACGCGTCCTTGAAGTCCGGGCGGCGCAGCCAGGTCTCGTGCCAGATCAGCAGTTCTACCGCTGCCTGCTCGTGCGCGGTCCGGCCGCGGGCCCAGCCGCGCAGACCGGCCGCCAGGTCCTCGAAGCTGATCTCCTTGTCGCTCATGACTGGCCTCGCTCATAGTCCTCGGGCATCACGTACCGGTACTCGCTCATCCCGCCTTCGTCGTCGACCTCCGGGCCGGGGTCGTACGGCGCGGGTTCGGGCTGGTCGGCCTGGTCCTCGTCCGGATCGGGACCGGTCTGCCCGCAGGCGCCGCACTTGCCGCCCTCGTGCCAGTCCCCGCAATGCTGGCCGTCGCTGGTCTCGGGGCAGACGCAGCCGCCGGCCTCGTCCGGACGGAGCGGCTGGGCGGGCGCCTCGCCGAAGGCCCAGGTCTCCGGCCGGTCAGGATCGGGGCCGTCGTCCGGCAGGTTGCCGACTGCGAGGCGTCCCGTCGCCCGGTCCCACTCGTCCCGGTCTTCCGGGCGCATCACGGCACCGGCCACGTACGCCTCAGCCAGGGCGAGCGTGGCGTGGATCTGGCCGAGCGCGAACCATGTCATCGCATCGGCCTGCGCGCCCATCTCGTCGGCCGCACAGCCTGCCCGGGCGCAGTTCTCGGCTTCGCGGTAGTGCCCTGGCCCGGTCACGACGGCCTCTTCCTGTCGCGGTCGCTGCGGACGGTCATCGGGGGCAGGCTGACCTGGGGCGTAAGGCGCCGCCAGAAGACCGGCCTTCTCGCGCCGAGCTTCTCGACCTCGCCGGCGGCCAGCAGCCGGGTCAGCACCTGGTAGACCAGCTGGCCGTACCGCGCGCCGTATCCGGTGGCCTCCTGGATCTGCGGGGTGGACATCGGCCTGGGTGCCGATCCGGCCAGCGCGGCGAGGACCTGGTCGGCGACGTGGATCCTGAACGGATCCGGGCGGGCGGTCATGGCGGGCCTCCGTCCCCGCCTGCGGCCCTGAGCGCCGCGGCGTACCCGGCCTTGTCCAGGCCCCACCTGCCGGTATCTGCGAACAGCTGATGCTGGCCCTCGGCCCACTCGACGTAAGCGGTCCGGGCCGCCTCGGACGTGGTCCCGGTGGCGGCCGCGATCTGGTCCCAGGTAGCCCCGGCCTTGACGGCCCTGTCGACCTGCGACGCGTGCCGGTAATAGCGGGCCATGACCTCGCCGCACGCGAGCAGCTCCAGGCGCTCGGCGGCGGTCAGCGGCGGGTACTTCTCCTCGTTGACGTGCTCGTTGGGCACGTAAGTGCCGCGGGCCTTCCCGATAGCGATGGCCCCGGCGAGGAGGTCATGCTCGACGAGCTCACGGTAGCGCTTCTCCAGGTCCACGATGCTGCCGGTGCTGGCCTCGTGGTAGGTGAGCGGGCGGTTGGCGGCCTCGTTCTGGTCGTTGTGATCGGTCATGATGACCTCCTCCGCAGGGCAGCCCGGTAGGCGCGGGCGCGGTTCTCCGCAGGCAGGCACGAGGCGCACGGCCTGCGGCCGTGGCGGCGCTCGCGCATGGCCCGGGCCTCAGTGCCGTGCGGGCGGATGTCGTGCCGCTCGCCCGGGCGCCGGTCCCGGTTCGGCACGAGGCCGGTGGCCTCGGTGGTGGCGGTCACCGGGAGCCGCCCTCGGTAGTGCGGGCAGGCGGCGGCGCCGGGCGCAGGTCGAGCCGGACCCTGATGTAGACCATCACCAAAGCCGGGTTGCCCGCCTCTGGGTACGGCTCCGAAACGCTGCTCACGTAGAAGACCGCGTGCAGCCGCCTGGCGGCTTCGGCGCACCCGTGCCTGGTCCCGGACAGGCGGACCTTAACCGTGGCGCCCGCCGCGGCCGGGGGGGCGGCCTGTGCGGTACTCATGACCGGGCACCTCCCAGGCGTGCCCGCAGCGCCGCGTAACCGGCTGCGGTCACCTCATCCCCGGCGTGATCCGGGCACCGGTCCGGGTCCGCAGCTGCGCAGTCCCCGCACCCGGCGGGGAATCCCTCGGCGCGCATGGACCGCCACGCGGCGGCATCGGCCAGCGCCTGCCGTACCGTGTCCGCCTCGGCCGGGGACAGCGCGGCGCCGCCGTCCGGGACGGCCGCCAGGCCGGCCTCATAGGCCCGGCCCACCCACCCGGCGACCACGGCCACGGTCGACGGATCCCAGATCGACAGCCACTCCACGATCCGGTCGTCATAGCGGCCCATCGCCACGCCCGCGGCCTCGCACACCCGGCCGAGCAACTTGCGGTTCTCCACCGCCTTGAGGGGCAGCAGGCCCGGGTCCGCGGCAGCTTCCGCGGCAACACGAGCCTCGGTCTCGGTCTCGAAGGGCCCCAGCGGCTTCCCCGTCATGACCCACCGCCCGCCCGGTTCTCGCACCAGGATTGAGCAGCCTTGCGGGCAGCGAACGGCGCGGTGGACCGCTCAACGGTGTTCGGGCCTTCTACCGTGGCCTGCCAGCCGCTCCCGTCGGCGACGCGGGTCACGGTCAGCACAAGGCCGTTCCGGTATGCGCGCCAGGTCGACCTGTCCGAGGTACGCGCCCACGGCTCATCACCGGGACGGGCCGCCCCGGCCGCATGCCGGCCGCGCGGGCTCATGACGCACCGCCGTCAACGGACCGCAGGTGCGACGGCCGGGGACCGCGGGGCCCCGTCTCGCGGGATGTCTCCGCCGCGCGACCGAGCAGCGCGGCTCGCGCGTCGGCTTCGCCGCGGTCGTAGCCCACGTCGTAGAACATGTCGGCGAAAGCCTTGTACTTGGCCAGGTCTTCTACGCGCTTGGCAATCTCGGCGACCTGCGCGGTGAGGGCCTGGAAGGCGCTGGTGTCGACGTTCACCGTGCACCGTCCGTCCGCAGCACGAACCAGTGGTCGCGCCCGTCAGCGCCGGACTCGTCGGCGAGCTGGGCGACGATCGCCAGCCCCGTGCCCAGGCCGTGCGGAGCGGCTATGCAGGCCGGTACCGCGCCCTGGTCGGCCACGTCGACCCGGACCAGGGCGCCGGTGACGGCAACGCTGACCGCAACATGGCCGCCGGGAAGCCGTGAGGCCGAGTACAGGATCGCGTTGGTGACCAGTTCGCTGGTCATCAGCGCGGCGTCGGCCGCCGCCGCAGGGCTGGGGAAGAACCCTGCGACCCACGACCGGGCCGCGCTGACAGACTCGGGGCGCCCCGCGAAAGCACGGGAACAGGTGGTGGCTGCCGGGCTGGCGGCCGTCGTTGGGTTGGTCATCGCGCACCCGCCAGAGATTCCATGAGGTCGATCAGCTCCAGGCAGGAGGCCGCCGGATGCTCCGGGTCCGTCGTCGCCCACCGGCGTGCCTCCGCCGCGGTGACGCCGAGGTCGAGAAGCCACAGGGCCACCGCCTCTTGGGTCCCGGGGCGGGCAGGTGCTAGGTTGGCCATCAGTCGTTGTCCTTCCAGGCGGATGGGCATGGCTTTCGGCGAGGTCTGCGGTTCCAGCGCAGGCCTCGCCTTCGTATGCGGGGAAGTTGCGGGCCATCACAGCAGGCCGTTCGCGTAACCGAAGGCCAGCAGGCCCTTATAGGTGCTGAGCAGGTCCGGGCCGATGGCCTTGCGGGGCGCGGGCACCCTGGACGTGTCGACGTACTGTCGGCCGCCGACCTCGATCACGGCACCGAGCTCCTCCAGGGTGGTCTCGACGCCGGCCAGCTGGTCGTAGAAGAAGCCGAACTTCTCATCGCGGCACCTCGGGCACTCGGGGCCCGAGTGGGCGTACTCGCACTCGGGGCAGATCGTGTAGGTCACGCCTGCGCTGGTGATCGTCTGGGCCATCTCAGGCCACCGCTTCCGGGGTGTCAGCCGCGAGCAGGTCTTCGCGGGGTCCGCCGCCGGCATCCCGGATCATCTCCGACGCGGGCGGCAGGTAGCCGTCTAGCGCTGCGCCGACCACGTCCTCGACGGTCCGCCCGGTGACGGCGGCGTAGATCCGAAGCCGCTGCCGCAGGCCGGTATCCAGCCGAGTCGCGAGCTGAACTTTCACGAGTACCTCCGACTCGGGAGTCCTCATCGCCTGCCAGGCCGGTGCTAGCAAGCAAGCATTGTTCTAGATTAAATCCTTGATCTAGTACAGTCAAGCGTCAGCTTTCCTAGAGCAGGCGACTCAACTAGCCTTGTGTCATGCCGGTACCCGACTACGCAGACCCCCGACCTGCGTACATGCAGATCGCCGATGATCTGCGGCGTCAGATCGAGGCGGGGGAGTACGACCCCGGGGACCGGCTGCCGTCTAACAGGCTGATGTCTGAGCAGTACGGCGTTGCTGCGGAGACACTCCGGCAGGCGCTCGACGTCCTGCGCGGCGAAGGACTGATCGCCACGCAGTCGACGCGCGGGACCTTCGTGCTCAGGAAACCCGGCGAGCGCCCTTCGGACGGCGCTACTTCGGCCGAGCGCCTGGAAAAACTGGAGTCAGAAGTGACTGATCTGCGCGAGGGTTTCAGCCGCCTCCAGGCCCAGGTCATGAACCTTTATCAGAGCACCGGCCACCAGTATCCCTATGAGGACGTTGCTGGCGAGCCCAGCAGGCGGGCTAGAGGATGACGGACAAGCCGGCAGGTGAAGTCGTAGACCTTCGCGCACGCCGCGGCTACCGGCCCGACGTGGAGAGCCTCGCGTGCAGCAAAGTCGCCACAGCCAGGAAACAGGCCGGGCTCTCGGTCGAGGCGTTCGCCGCCGCGCTCGAGCCGATACTCGGATGGTTGCCTGCACCTGACCTGGTCAGGACCTGGGAGTCCACTGTCGCCCCGCCCGGTCAGGTGGTGATCGCCTGCGAAGTTGTCATGTCCCGCGTGGCCGGGGCACAGCCCGAGAACGGCTCCGACGAGGTCGCGTCTGCAGCATGTGAAGCCGAGGCCGAGCAGTCGTGGCTGCTCGCGGAGCCTGGCCCGCAGTCGGTCGATGCCCTCTGGGATGGGGCGCTCGAAATCGCCAGGGCAGCGAACCGAAGCGCCCTGGATATGTTCAGCGCATCCCGCCGGATCCGCTGTGATGCTCTGAAGCTGGCGGAACAGACGCAGGCCGGGAAGCCTCTCCGACTTGTACGCGATCGCCGGCCAGGCGACGGCGCTGATGGCGTCAACTGCATTCGACCTGGGCCGCTGGGACGAATCAGCGACCCTGGCGCGGTCGGCGGTGTCTTATGCCGGGCTCGTAGGCAACGCGTCCTTGCAGGCGTGGACCTTCGGCCTAGCCGCGCTCCTGGCCAACTGGCGCAGTGAGCCCGAGACCGCGTTGAGGTATTTCCGCCAGGGCCTGCAGGTCGCGCCTACCGGAACCCCGAGGGCGCGGCTGCGGTACATAGCCGCCCGCTCCTATGCCCTCCTGGGAGATCCTTCAGCCGTCGCCCAGGTCGTTAGCCAGGCGCGCCGGGATCAAGATGATGCCGACCACCGTAGCGACTCGCTGTCCGAAGAGATCGGCGGCGAATTTGCCTTCGGCCGCGGTCGGGCTGAAGCCTGCGCGGCGGCGGCTTGGCTCGACCTCGGCCGCGGCCGGGAAGCGAAGGCAGCAGCCCGGAACGCGCTGAACGGTCTGACAGCGCTGCCCGCAAGTCGGCAGCCGCTCTCGCAGGTGACCGGGGCGCGCATCGACTTGGCGACCGCATGCCTCATCCTGCGTGAGCTGGATGAGGCCGAAGCGACTCTTGGGCACGTGTTCGCCATCCCCTCGTCGCTCAGGAACGTCTCCCTGTCAGGAAGGCTAAGTCGGGCCCGGCAGTACCTAGCCTCCCCCGGCTGGACCAGGGATCCGGCGGCCCGGCAGCTCAGCGGCGCCCTGGGCGAATGGCTTGCTCAGCAGAGCTAGGCCACCCGAGCCAAAATCTGCTGCTCGCGTTCCCGGCTGATGCCGATCTCGCTCGCACGCTCGTCTGCCGACTTCGCTGGGGCGGCTTGCATCCATAGCCATGTGTCGCGGACCGTCGCCGCCAGCGGACGACATGAAAGACCCTCGGCTTGAGCGGCCGCCGAGCTGACCCGCCACACACCGGAAAAGGTCCGCCACAGCGGCATTTCTGACCACTGGCGGACGCCCTGGGCGACCAGCTGCTCGTCAGGCACCCAGACGAACTCCGCATCAGATTCCGTGACGTCGGCGCACGCCTCGAGCATGCCCCCGAAGGTTTCGCGGCCGACGGGCGCGGCCACGTTGTAAGCGCCGTTAATCGGGGTGCCAGCGGCCCGGATTGCGAAGTCTGCGAGATCACGAACGTCGACCGGCTGGATCGACCTTTCCGGAGATCCAGGCGCGAGCACCCGCCCGCCTGCCGCGACCCTGGTCAGCCACCACGGCAGCCGGCCGACATACTCCCGCGGCCCGAGAACCACCCCAGGACGCAAGAGGGCGGAGCGATCTGCGCCGTACGTGCTCGTCACGGCCAGCTCGCACCCGGATTTCTGGTAGCCGTACCTGGTGGGGCCGTCTTCCACGTCCTCTCCGTAGTCGGGGCCGGCGTCCGGCGGGCAGTAGAGGACTTCTGAGGCTTCCGACAGAGGCTCGACGGGCCAGCCGCGGTAGACACTGACGGTCGACATGAATACATACCGCGCCGCCAGTGGTTCCAGGCGCTTACAGGCCGCCAGGACCTGGCAGGGGACGTAACCCGAGGTGTCGATGGCGGCATCCCACGGCCCGGCCGCAGCCAGCCGCACGAGGTCAGCGGGCAGCGTCCGATCGCCCCGGATCACCCTGACGTCGGCCAAATCGGCGCCGGATAGACCACGGTTGAACGTGGTGACCTCCCACCCCTCCCGGAGGGCAGCGATGGCGACGGCGTGACCGACGAACCTGGTACCGCCGAGGACGAGCAAACGCATGTCAATATCGTGCCAGGTTGACGATTGCGGAGTCGGCCCGGCCTCGGTGATGGCCGCAGCAGCGCGGGGGAGCCAGACAGGGGAGCCAACGGCCTTGAACGCCCCTGGACTGATCTGGACTGATTGGGAACGCGCTCCGCTCTCAACCAGGCGGTTCTGTACTGTCCTGCACTGACTTGCACGGCGCGGCTATCCTCACATGGGATAACGGATTGCTGTGCTTATCTAGAAGTTCGGGTCGTTCAGATTCCCGCGGCGGTTCCCGCCGCTGAATGACCCTCCCTGGGAGGACGACATACACCGCCTGGTTCTGTGGAATATCGACCTGACCCTGGTCGATGTGGCCCGGGTGAGCAGGGCGGCCTACGCCGAGGCGTTCGAAGCCGTGGCCGGCCGCCCGCTGATCCAGTTGCCGCAGGTGGCGGGCCGGTCGGAGTCCGAGATCTTCTTCGACGCGCTCGCGCTGAACGGCGTCGACATGCGTAACGGTGGCCCGGCCGAGGGCCTGCTCGAGCCGTTCAGCGCCGAACTAGCCGCGGCCCTGGCCGCCCGGAGCGGGGATCTCCCGGGCCAGGGTCAGGCGCTGCCGGGCGCGGCCGAGGCGATGGCCGCCGTGGCCAGGCTCGACGGCGCGGTGCAGAGCGTGCTGACCGGCAACAGCAGGCCGACCGCCGAGCTGAAGCTGCGGGCGTTCGGCC
>Ga0116217_10002372_pt1 | contig 17527 bp, 26 predicted proteins | sample Sb_taG_6_FD_89697 | JGI IMG/M metagenome (GOLD analysis project Ga0116217, IMG submission 89697) | Peat soil microbial communities from Weissenstadt, Germany - Sb_50d_4_PS metaG | ecosystem: Environmental > Terrestrial > Soil > Wetlands > Peat | place: Germany: Weissenstadt | collected 2010-09-21 | reverse complement strand
GTCGGCTTGACGCAGGTTTTCGAGCTACGGCCCCAGAGCAGGAAGTACGGCTTGCCTTCTTCCTGCGCGATGGTCAGCTCGACCGAGACGCCGGTGGCCGTGTCTGTATGCTCGCCGCACATCACGATCATCTGATCGACCTGGCGGATGCGCTCCCGCACCTTCTTCTTCCAGTCGCCGCTGAGCGCGTCCTTGAGCGACCAGTCGGCCAGCTCGAACGGAGAATCCTCGTTTTTCGCCTGCCCCACCAGCAGGTTGCGCAGGTCTTCGTCGTGGTCGAAATCGAAGCTGGTGAACACGCGCTCCAGAGCCATCGTTGCTCCTTTCCTGAAACACCTTGAAGGCGACCCGCCTTACGGCAGCGAGTCGATAAACGCCGCGATGCCGGCCCACGTCCACTCGATGACCTTCTTCCCCTTCAGCTCCGGCGGGATCTCCCCCTTGGCGTCCTTGTCGGTATGGACGCCGATCATCGGGATCTTCTCCTCGTTGGCGCAGTTCATCTCCCAGCGGGCACCGTCGGCCTGCATCGTCTTCTTGCTGAGCAAGGCGATCACGCCGTCGCAGCCCTTGATCTTGGTGCGGCACTGCGTTTTCCACTTCTCTTCCCACGGCTCCTTGACCGACATGTCCACGAACTCGAACGGCGAGTGTTCCAGCTTGGCCTGGCCGACCAGCATGGTCCGGTACTTCGCGTCCTCGGCGGCGAAGCTGATGAAGATGCGGTTCTTCTTGGCCATCTTGGGATGCGCTCCAAAAAAGGGGAGGGGTGCCGTCCTTGCGGGTATGGCCACTCATGAAGGGGGCGTGACCGCCGGCAGGAGGGGCGGCTCAAACGAAACAGTTTGAACTATGGGCATTATACCGGGTTGAGGTAGGGCGGCCCCAGGTCAGTAGGTGCCCTTCGACCGAGAAAGTCGCGCGAGCGCGCTGCGCTACAGTTGAGACGGCGAGTTCGCCCGGCTGAACGAGGTGGCCCGACCGATCACCCCAGCTTCAGCAGCGCGTCGAGCGCCTTCCGGCGGTCGGGGGTTCCTGTTCACGGTAGATGGCACGTCGGCCCTAACTCTCCAGCTTGTGCATGACCGACCTGTACAACATGGAGTTGTTGGCATTCTGCCCAGCACGCTCCAGGGCATCGAGCGTCCGCCGAGGCAGCCGCCGCCCGGTGTTGCCCTCGTAATGCCGCCGGTCGGCGTCACGCACCAGCTCGGCATCGTCCTGGCTGGCGCAGGTGATGCTGCCGCCGCTCACCAGCGTCACGATGACCTGACCGCCCGAATTCTGTCCCGAACTCATGACCAAGCTCCTTTCGCAGGCTGGGACACCGGACTATTGTACAGTTGCAGGACGGAGCGCGCCAAGGCGTTCTGGCAGAGCCTTGGCAGAGAAGTGGCAGAGAATCCATTGAAAACGCAAGGGAAATAGCGTAAAATGTGTACAGTGGAGCCGGGCCAGTAGACGGCCCTCTGCCAGCGTAAAGCCTTAACCAGCAGTGAGATAGGGCAACATGCGGCCGAGCGAACCACGCGACTGTCGATCCGGTGGTTGCGGGTTCGAGTCCCGTCGCCCTCGTTCAAGCAGGATAAGGACTTACGGCGAATCGAAAGTGGCTCTGACAGCGGTTGTCAGAGAAGTTTGTCAGAAAAATGTCCCCAGGCTGGTAACGGTTTGGTAGCAGCACCAGCACTGGGGACCAGCGGACCTTCCGGCCCTTCTGTACGGGAGGTCTCAGCCATGGCTCATTTTCCGAAACCCTTTTTCCGCAAGCCGCGCGGTCTGTGGTACGTCCAGATCGACGGCAAGCAGTACAACCTCGGCCCCGACGAAAAGCAGGCCCATGAGCGTTACCACGACCTCATGCGCAACCGGCCCCGCGAGAAGGCCGACGTGTCGCTGGCCCTCGGCGTCATCGACGCCTTCCTGGAGTGGGCCAAGGAGAATAAAGCTCCGCGAACGTATGAATGGTATCTGCGACACCTTCAGGCGTTCGCCCGCTCGATCCCACCGCTGCTGTCCGTCGGCCAACTCAAGAAACACCACCTGACGGCCTGCCTCGCAGCCCAGGCCGGCCTGAACAGCACCACCAAGAACGGCCTGTGCCGGGCCGTCTGCCGCTGCTTCCAGTGGGCGGAGAACGAGGAGATCATCCTGCGCTCGCCCTTCCGCCGCGTCGAGAAACCCAAGCACCAGCGCCGCACCGTCGTCATCAGCGCCGAGGAGTACGCGTTCATCCGCTCCTGTTTCCCCGCCGAGTGCATTCAGGACCTGCTGGTGACCGCCTGGGAGACAGGTGCCAGGCCGCAGGAGATCGTCGCCGTCGAGGCCCGGCACTTCGACGCCGCCAACGCCCGCTGGGTGTTTCCGGCCGAGGAGAGCAAGGGCAAACGCTTTCCCCGCGTCGTCTATCTCAACGAGGCCGCCCTGGGGATCACCCGCAGGCTGGCCGGCCTCCACCCCGAAGGGCCACTGTTTCGCAACAGCGACGGCGAGCCGTGGAACCGCCATTCCATTGCCTGCGTCTTCGGACGGCTCCAGATCGTGACCGGCTACCGCAAGATGAAGGAGCTGGGCATCGCCACCGAGAAGCCGCCGCGCTTCAAGCGGCACGCCTTCGCCGACAAAGCGGCGCTGGCCAAGGCCCGCAAGGAGCAGCAGCGGAGGCTGTACGAGTGCCGCAAGGAGGCCGACAAGCTGGCCCGCCAGCACGGCACCAAGTACAGCCTCTACCACTTCCGCCACAGTTGGGCGACCCGCGCCTTGCAGCGGGGCGTCGATCCGCTGACGGTTTCCATCCTGCTCGGCCACGCCGACCCGAGCACCCTGGCCAAGGTCTACGCCCACCTGGCCCAGGACCCGGATTACCTGCGCAAGGCGGCGAAGAAAGCTACGGAAGGCTGAGGTGCTTGAGCGGTAGCGGGGCGGCAGGAAGCCGCCCCCGCTGCTGGCACGCCGCCAGGTACTCCGCCACCGCCTCCTCGCTGATCCTGATGCACCCCCGCTTACCTGGCCTGCCGTGCCGCGTGTGCCGGACGATGCCGTCCCGGCAAAGCGAGTAAACCAGCGATGGACTGATGCCGATCTTCTGCGCCGCCTGCTTGACGGTCATCTCCGCACCCTTTTGACACTTTGACAGTTTGACACTTTCCGCTTCTGTCACTGCATCTCGGCCAGCCGCCGGTAAAACGCCCGCTCCGACTTCCCCGTCCGCTCGATCCAGGCGCGCACCCGCTCCTCCCGGGCTTCGTGCTCCCGCAAGATCTCCCGCAGCAGGGCATGCTCGTCCTGCTTGCGCTCCGCCCGCGACGGCCGCGCGTCCGGGTGGCGGACGGCGACGAGGTGCTCCTCGATGGATGCGGTCACCAGGTCGCGCCAGTCGGACTCCGCCTCGTCGTCCTTCCACTGCTGGTAGTCCGGCAGCGCCTTGTTGACGAACAGGCGCAGGTCGAAGCGGCAGCCCAGGCGCAGCATCTCCCCGATGAGGAAGTGCGCGACCGCGCGGGCCTCCTCGGGGCCGATCTGCGGCCGGCCGGTGAGCGGCCAGCCGAGTTCGGCGATGCCGAGCATCAGCGCTCCGAGCTGAGCGTCCGACGGGTCATAATCGAGGACGTGGACCCGCGACTTGAAGGCCCCGAGCAGTTCGTCATCGTGCAGCTCCCGGTTGGAGATGCAAATGATGCCGCCGCGGAAGACGGCCCGCTCCTCACGGCCTTGCCGCTTGTATTTGACCACGCGGCTGCGAGTCCGGTCGTCGGGGGCCGGGTGCTCCAGCGCCGACAGCAGGATCTGCAGAGCGACGTCGCTGTCCAGCACTGTTGCGAGGTCATCCAGCACGATCACCTCGTCCGGGTGTTCGGCGATCAACTCGAACAGGCCCATCGGCGTCAGATGGCCGCGCTGGTAGGTGTAGAGTTCCCGGATTTCCTTCTCCAGCGTGGCGCGAACGGTATGCGTCTTGGCCGTACCCGGCCTGCCGAACAGGTAGAGCCCCGTGGCGTAGTGGCGCGCCACACCGCGGACGTAGTCGCGAACGATACCCTGGCGGCGGTGCAATTCGCCCAGCAGCTCAGCCCGTCGCTCGATGATGTGCTGCAATGTCAGATCCAATGCCCACCTCGCTTAACCGTTGAAGGTCACATCCTGGTTCATCGGCAACAATCCTTCCTTCTGGTAGCGCAGCAGCTCGGCGTGGGGCACGACCCAGCGGGCGTAGGCCCCACGCCCCGACAGCTTCTTCTCAGCGCGGATGCGTGCCAGGCGGCACCACTCCCGGCAGGTGATGCACGACTTGCCGACAATCTTCGCGAACGCCTCGATTTCGTAGAACTCCTTGACGGTCTGCCGCTCGACCAGGACGACGAGCATGGCCTCAATTCTCTCAAGCCGATCTTCTAAGGTCATTGGTTGCTTACCTCCCGTTGCGCTGCCGCATGCGCTCTCGCCATGCCTTGAAGATGGCGGAGAGCGTGCCGGCCATTCGCTGGAGCATCCCGCCCCCGTGAACGAAGACGGGATGGGCGATTCAGCGCACCGCCGGCCCCGCCGCGGAACCCGTTTTCACGGCCAGTTCTCTTTTCGCTGCCGCGCCTCCTGCTTCATCCGGGTGCAGACCCACACCAGCATGGCGAGGCTGTTTGCCAGCACCACGCCAACGAAACCGCCGGCCAGGGCGACGATGAACAGGAGACAACTGAGGCACAGTTCATGCATGAGAAATCTCCTTCAGTTGCGGCTGCGGGACATCAAGAGCCCGATCAACTCCGGCTTCCGGGGCTGGGCCGCGCGTGGCCTGCACGTTGCCACAGGTGGGGCAGCTGACCTTATGGCACCCCGTGCTCCTCGGCACGCGCAGCTGGGCCCGGCACGTCAGGCACCACGCCAGCACGAACTTCCGGCGCTTCCGCCGCCGCTGAGCCGTCCGCTCGTAGAGGTCGAGGGCGTGCAGGATGCCGGCGAAGATGGCGTCGTAAACCCGGCCGCGCCACAGGATGCGGATATCCTGGGCTTCGTCTTGCATCCACCGCTGCTCGGCGTACTGCGCGCCAGCATCCGCCACGGAGCGGGCGATGTCCGAAGCCTGGTCGCTCATCGTCTTGCCCTCCCTCAGTTCCGGCTCCGGTGAAGCATCCGCTTTATCCAGTCCTTGTTGGCCGGCAATCTCCACACCCAGCTACAGACCGGACAGCGGACGCGGTGGCCGCGCCATTCGTGCTTGCCTCGCAGCTTCGTCCGGCACTTCAGGCAGTGAAACAGCATGGCGTTGCTCGTAAAGAAAGGGGCGGCGGGCGGTCCCCGCCTGCGGACGGCGGGGCGCCGCGGGCAAGAACCACATCCCGCTGCGCGCCCCGCCCGATCTGCTACTGCTTGTTCTTCACCTCCTTAGTAGCCCCATTTCCCTGTGCCCATTTCGATCCACCGCCCGGACGTCTTCGACCAGGAGTAGATCTTGTCCTTGTAGAGCCGGGTCCGCTCATCCTTGTTCCCCTTGAGTTGGACCTCGACGAAGTCCTCGGTGCGAGTTACCTCCGTGTATTTGCCCGAACTCGTGCTTCCGCCGCCGCTGATGCTGCCGGTCCAGTTGTCGCCAGCCGTGTTCTCGAAGGTGTACCGGTAGCCCTGGGCGTCCTTGCCGGACCAGTACAGCCTTTCAGCCGCGGGGGCCGTGGTCGCGGCCAGGGTGAGAGCGAGCAGTGCCAGCGCCACCACGGTCACATTGGTCGTTTTCATCGGACATTTCTCCAGAGAGTTAAGATGTTCATCCGGTCGTTCATGGTCTCTGCGGCAGCCCGACACTTAAGGGGGGCCGCGTATCGACTTGGGCGCTGCAATCACCGCTCGGCCCTCCTGGCGTCAGCGGCCTGCGTGACAGCCCAGGCCAGTACGCACAGGCAGGCATGCGCCATCACGGTTCCCGTGAACGCCGCAAAGCAGCACAGGGCGATCTGCCCGAAGGGGCACATGGCTTGACTCCTCAGTTGTCGTTGTGTGGTTCTAACCGCGTTCTCGCCTGACCCGTCCTGGGCGCCGGAGCCTGGCGTCACTTCATCTTGAAGCCGGTGCCCCCGCAGTTGGGGCAGCTCTTCTTGCCCCCGCAGTTCATGCAGTCCCCGAACAGCATTCCCTTGCCGTTGCCGCCGCACAGCACGCAGTTGCCGGAGCCGTGGCAGCTCGGGCAGGGCGAGACATACTTTCCGGCTCCCCACAGCACCACGAGCTGGACGGCCGCCGCAGCCACCACTCCGAAGACGCACCCACAGCCCTGCCCGAAGCCGTCACTTGACGACGACATGGCTATTACCCCCTGTTGCTGCCTGAGATGTAGAATGGCCCATGGGCCGTGAAAGGAGACGCCAGCGCAGGACCGCTACCCCCACCAGTGTCAGGGCGACGACGCCAAATAGCAGCGTCCAGTTCGTGCCCTTGGCAACACCATCAGCCATCTTCTCGGCCGTCTTGTCCACTACCTTGCCCGGCACTTCTGCCAGCGGACGCACGGCGTTCTCCACCAGCGGTTTGGCGACGTTCTCCGCCACCGTACCTCCCAACTTCTCGGCACCGTTGATAAACGCTTCGGGCCGGGACAGGAACGCCGCGAGCGTCGTCCCCACGGCTAACGCCCCCTTTTGCTCCCACACGAACGCCGCCCCGCGATTTCCGTACTTGGCGATGACCTCCAGCACTTCTTCGGTGCGGCCGATCTTGCCAAGGTCGCCGTCCGCCAGCATCATCGCCACGCGCCTACCCCCTTGCGGGCCTGTCGCCTCCAGGGCGCGGATCGCCGGTGCGCCCAACTTCTCCACCACAGGCTCGGCCACGCCGGCGTGCTTCACGAGGACGGCCGCCGCCCCCTCGCCGTGCTGAGCCACCAGTTTCATCGCTGCGGGCCGGGAAACCACCCAGGCCGCCCCAGGCTCCCCATGACGGGCAAGCACCTGCGCCGCCTGTTTGCCGTGCGCCCCGGCCTCCTCCACCAGGGGCAGCGCCCGCGGCCCCACCTTCCGCACGGCCTCGAAAACCTCATCGCCGTGCTTGGCCGCAGCAGCTTCGATCTTCCTGGCGAGGGCCTCCGTCCCTTCGCGCACCGCCTGCCGGCCGAACCGCTGGGCCACATACTCCGCGACCTCCGCCGCGGCACGGCTCTTCGCGTCCGCCCATGCCCCCGGCGTGACCGCCAGCACGATCACCGCCGTGAGCAGGTTCCCGAAGCGCTTCATTTCACACCCCCTTCCAGCACGAGCTTCTTCAGCGCCTCGCGCCGCAGCTTCGCTCGCCCGCTTGCCAGCAAGAACAGCTGGTCGATGAGGCCGAATTTCTGGTATTTCTTCTCCTGCCCGGGCGGGACCGAAGGCGTGTCGGCGGGCGCCTTGGGACCGCCCCCGAGTCCGATCCAGGGCTCTTCCGTCCGCAGGAACCGGCCAATGTCCGCCAAGGCATCCCCGGCAAGGATCAGGTCCTCGCAGTATTGCAGGGCTTCGACGACCTGCTCCTCGATGCCACCCTCCGGGTCGTAGCCGATGGCCCGAAGCAGGCGGTCGAGCAACGCGTCAAGGAGGATGCCAGCGACCACTGCTCCGCCGAGGGTAAAAGCCCCCGTGGCCGCGCTGCCCCCGAGAATGGTCCCGGAAAGGCCCAGGCGGGCAACCAGGCTGGCGGCCAGCGAGCGAAATATGGGGTTGGTCAGGTCGGCCCCCACCCACGTCACCACCTCCCGGCCGCCCCACACCGGCAGATCTCTCTGGACAGACTTCGCGGCCTGCTCCACCGCACGCGCGTATTCCCGGCGGAGCGCGGCGTCGGTGGGGAACGACAACTCGCCCTTCAACGCGGCCAGGTCATCGTCGCCGAGGTCGGCACGGATTGTCACCAGCAGGTCGTTCTCGATGCCTTGCAGCTCGGCCACGCAGCCCTTCACGGCCGACTTAAGCACCTCCTCCAGCTCGGCCCCGGAAAAGACCGTCTGCTCGAAGCGCTCCCGCAGGTAGTTCCGGTGCCCGTCGCTGTCGGTGAAGGGGAGCTTGCTCTTGACGAATGCCCACTTGCTCCCGATCGACAGCGTGGCTTCGGCGAACGGCCGGGCCCGCTTCCTGCGCTCGGCGAAGAACTCGCTCACCCGGTCACATTGCTTCTTGATGGCCTTGGCGGCGGCCTTATCCGCCGCGGCCAGGTGCGGCTGGATCTTCTTCCACGCGGCCTCCCGCGCCTTCCGTGCGGCCTCTCTCTTGCGGTCGGCTTCGGCCAGAAGTGCTACCTCGGCCGCCTCGGCGGCGCTATCGCGGGGGCGCAGGGTCTTCGGCTGCGGTGTCGCCAGCGGGGGCGACGGCGGCGCGGGCCCTTGCTGCAACCCCAGGCTGATCACCACCCCCGCCGCAGCGAGGACCAAGACGAAAACGACAATCTTGGACTTCATGCTTTCCCTTTCGTGATGGGCGGAGGTTCGTGTGACGCCCTGGATGCCTCTCACATCCCCATGCCACCGCGATCCTGCTGCTGCTGGGCTTCGGGCTGCTTCGTGGGCTCTACGTCCTTGCCCTGGGCCTGGCCCTGTTCCTGTTCGCTGCCGGTGCCCTTCATGTACATGACGTGGGCGTCGCCGCGGAACAGGGCGGCGGCGGCTTCCGTGCGGCCGTGGTCGAACATGGGCTTGCCGGCGTCCCAGATGGCCCCGCCGGCCTGCCGGAGGGCCGCACCGGCCTCCTTGATCGACTCCATGAGGCCGGGCCTTTCCGCCTGCGTGAACAACTCCTCGGGTTTTCTGGACACAAAACACCTCCTTTGAAAACGGGCGACTGCGAATGGCGTGTGCTGTTACCGTCGAGGCCACGCCGGGGGAGAGACAGGCGAGACTTGCGTGTGCGGCAAGAGCGCCTGCCGGAGGGATGGGCTGGCCGCAACCGTCAGTCCGAAGGCAAGGATGACGGTCAATAGCAGGAACTGCATCGTGCCGCGGAAGGCTTTGAACGCACTCATGGTCGCGGAGGATATCGATTCCTTGAATTCCGGCTCGTAGTAACGGATCATCCTGGTCCAGATAGGCGGGAAGCCCGGAATCGCCACTAAGGCGACGCGCTGGGGGAGTGCGATAACCTCGGAGGGCTGTAGCAGCTCCCTGGCGGCCTGCTGGTAGCTGTCGTTGCCGGAGCAGGAATAGCTGAACGAGGTGCTCCCGCCGGTGTTGCTCCGGCTTGTTTGCCGGGTGGTACTGGTGCCCGTGCCGGTGTTGTGGACCCAGATGGTTCCCTTGCCGATCCGCTCGCTGACGTACTTGGCGGTTTCGTTGTCATTGACCGCAAAAAAGATCTGGTTGCAATTGGCCAGCAGCGTAAGGTCCTGACCATCCGGCCAGGTGTGTTTCAGCTGCCCGAGGTCCTGGTAGTAGAGCTGCATGTTGAGGCCGAACCCGCGCCCGACCGTGAGGGCGTCGCAGATTTGCCGCATGTTGCCGAGTTGGGCGGCCTCGTCACAGATCACGTGAATCCTGGTTCGCTCCTGGAGGCCCCCTTTCATCACGGTTCGGAGGAAGGTGCCCATCCACAGGCGGAGAATCGCGGACAAAGCGGACACGCGCTCGGGCGGGAGGATGAGGTAGACCGTCATCTTCCCCTTGAGAAGGTCGGCTGGATTGAAAGTGCTGGCGCGGGTCGAGGCCGCGATGGCGGGCGTCGAGAGCGGCCGGAGAAACCGGGCCAGAGTCGTCATGGTGCTGGCCAATTCCCGGTCCTTCAGGTGGAGCAGCTGCCCGCCCATCCGCGATAGCATCCCGTCATACGCCGGGGAGCCGCACATACCCTCCACGGCTCGCTGCCAGGTATCAGGATTGCTGGCGATGTCAGCGACTTTCTGGAGCGATTTGCTTTCGCCCTCGGCCATCAGGACGGCCAACGTCGATAGGCCCGCAAGCGCACCTTCCGCATTGTCCAGAAAATGCACGCCGTCGCCCTTCTCCTCCTTGCGCTCGATCACGGCAGCCGCGATTTCGCGGGAGTCTTCGATGGCATGCGAATCCTTGTCGATGAACTCAAGTGGATTCAGCGTGTCCGGCGTGTCGGTTATGCAGTGAAACGGGTCCATGAGAATACACCTGTGCCCCATGTTCCGGCGCGCTTCGGCCGTGAGGCGGGCCAGCTCGCCCCCCTTGACGTCGATGACGACCGCCGGTTCGCTGTTCGTCAGGAGGAAGGGGACGATCCAGGACGTGCCCTTGCCCGCGCCTGTCGGTGCGAAAATAATGGAGTGCGGCAGTCCCTTATTCAGTCTCAGCAGTTCCTGCGGAGGGGTTCGCTCATACTGACTCAGGAAGCGCGTGCAGGCTCTGTCGGCAGGAACGTTCGGGTTGAAAAGAGCCTTGAGGCACTCCCACCTGCTGTATCGAGCCTCTGCCTTGCCGAGGATCAACCCGCTGCCACCGAGCAGGGGCTGCACATCGTGGATATCGGCCCAGCGAGCCGTGCCGTAGGCACTAAGCCCGCCTTTTCGCCGGGAGAACGCCACAGCGCCGATCACGAGCGCGCCGAAGGCGAGTACCGGCATGAGGAATGCGAGCGCAACGGCGCAGTAGACAAAAAGGAGGATGCTCAGCCTCAGAAGGTATCGGTTGAACTTGTGCATTCGCTCGATCTCCTTTTTTTTGCGGATGCAAGCGTTGCTGAATCCGCTCGGTTGGAATCTGGTTGCACCCGATCCCTGGTGTCACGCGGGTCTCAATTCCGGCCCGGACGCAGCCGCTTCTGCATCCGCTCGCGCTGGATGTCGTACGACTCAACGCCCGCCTTGCAGATTGCCACGAACTCGTCGAAGGCGTCTCTGTGGCAGTCCGGATGGAGGCACGAGGCGACGACATCCAGGATGGCCTTCGCCATTGCCATCGCGGCGTCGTGCTGCAGCCGGGTGTTATTCACGGCCCACCTCCCGCCAGGTTCTCGCCACGAGGCTTCCCCTCGACAAACAGTTGAGCATCACCATGACGGTGAGGCCCAGGCCGAAACCGACCATGCCGGCAATCAGAGCCATCAGCATGGCCCCGTAGATGCAGACGTATTCGCACATAGGTAGTCTCCTATTCGAGGGCGATCAGCCTTCGATCAGTTCTTCTTTGCGAGGTCGCGGCACACGCGCTCGAACGTCTTGGCATCCAGCCCTTTCTCACTCTCCTTCCGGGCCAGGCGGGTCAGCTCGACCAAGGCATCGATCATGTCTTCCAGCGAGATGGACTCGCCGCTGACTACGACCGTCGCCTTTTTTCCGGGGACCTCGCATTTGATGCGGCCGACACGGACCGTGTCGCCGGTGGGGCGCACCTGACGCTTCTTGCGGCTGATCTCGCCCAATTGGGCGACCGACCAGGAGCCGGATAGGTGGAGAGCGAGCAGGCCACCTTGCTCGGATTCCGGCAGGAGGGAGAGTTGATACCAGGCCGCCGGACCGATCTTTCCCTCCGCCGCGGCCTGCCTCACGGCGGGAGATGTGGAAAACAACGACAGGTATCGCGTGACGAGGGAAGGATCCATGTGCAGGTGCTCGGCGGCCTGCTTGTTCGTCCACCCCTTCTTCTTCAGGATGCTCTGCAAGGCGTTGGCCTTCTCGATCGGCAGCAGGTCCGCCCTCTGGTCGTTTTCGATCCACTGGACGACCTCGGTATCGCCGGCGTCCATGTCCTTCAGCACGATGACCCGGCACTTGGTGATGCCGACGAGCTTCATCGCCCGCAGCCGCCGCTCACCGGCGACCAGGGCGAAGCGCTCCCCCTGTCGCTTGACCAGCAGGGCGTTCAGCAGGCCGTGCTCCAGGATGTTCGCGCCGAAGGCGCGCAGGTCACTTTCGTCGAAGTGCTTGCGGGCCTGCTCGTTCACGATGATCTTGTCGAGTTCAACTGTCAGCTCTTGCACGGCACATGCCTCCCATTACGCGCCGCATCTGCGGCGCTGGTTGCTGATTCCCTCGTGTCGAGTTAATTGGGCGACGGGCGGGATGAAATAAGAACGGCGTGCGCGGCACAAGGCGCCACAGATTTTCGAGAATTACTCACCCGCCAGCTGTCGGACGATCCTATGGAACCGTTCCGTCGCCACGTCATATCGCCGACGGAAAGTGGACACGGACAGGCCGAAAATCTTCGCGGCGGCTTCTCTGGACATGCCCTTCAAGTCTACCGCGACGATCATTTCGCGTTCCTGCTCTGACAAACGGACGAAGGCCGCTTCCAGAAGATCGATTTCCTCGATGCGGCTGAGATCGTCGCCCCCGGTGATCCTCGCCCGTCCGTGGTCCAGAAGGTCGGCGGGAGGAAGGGCTGCCCCGTTGCGGCCCCGCCACCGCAGATCATCCTGGACCTTGTTCCAGGCTGCCGCGAGGACGTATGCCCGCGCTGCGCTGGGCGGCATCGCCCAAGGAGTTCGCTCCTCTCCCAGGTCCCCCTTGACCATGCGCACCACGACCACGCACGCTTCCTGCACGATGTCGGCGATGGTGTCTTTCGGAACGCCCCACCGCCGCAGGCAGCGCGGTACGGCGGTGGTGGCCCACTCGAACAGGCTCCGCTCGATCTCTTCCTGGTGCGCCTCGTTGGCAGCAGGAAGGAGACGAAGCGGCAGGGTGGGCGCGCAGTCTCTACGCTGAGGCATGGCGCTCATGGGTGCGTCTCGATGCAGGTGAACGGCTTATCAGTATACATTCGTTCCAAGTAGCGGCCCGGCGAGTTGAAACTCGCCTCTCGCGCTGGTAGAATCAGGCGACGAAGGGAACGTACCAGACGAGTGCGGAAGTGCGTCAGTGCTAGTTTGCTGCATTTTGGAGCGTTTTGCAGGCGAGGCGAGGCCGATGGAGAAAGGGCGCACCTACCCTGTGCGTACGGACGTTATCATTAAGTGGTTGGATGATAACAACGTGAGCCAGGCCGAACTGGCCAGGCATGTGAAGATAACGCCCAGGGCGATGAGCAACATATTAAAGGGAAAGGAAACCTTTGAACATACGCTAACTAGGATTGCCCGAGCAATAGGGATAAAATGGAGGGCGCTCATCAAGGGCTACGAGGGAGAGCCCGAGCCGACCGGTTCTCCCGGAGGCATTAATGTTGCGACCCTGATAACGCTCGTTATTGAGCTAGCGACGGACGGAAAGACCGAAGACGAGAAGCGCCGCATCAAGCAAGATGTGGTAGCGAAGATCGAAAAGGAACTAAAGAGGTCAAGCGAGAACATAACCAAGGTGCAAGATGACGACGAAAATAAAGCTGACCGTATCGCCTGAAGCTGCCGCAATCGTCAGCAAGATGTACGAGGACGGGCAGCTTCCAGACGTGGTTGGCCTGCGAGAAGTGCTGGACGACGAGCCTATCCCTGACGAAGAAGCCGTTGCCGATCTAACGGGCGACGGCACTGTCGAAGAGTTTCCGCATTTCAGCAAGACTGTAGAATACAAAGAACCAGTGAGAACCTCGAATACCAGCGCATCTCCGGAAGAGTCTTCCGGACGTGTTGCGGACCTCGACGCTCGTGCCCGAATGCTAGACGCTCGCGCTGCTCACCTTGACGCCCGTGCTGCGGCACTTAATGATGGTGCCGGGAAGCTTGATGAAAGAAAGAAAGACAATGATGCATCTTTTGTCGCGTGGACTTACTGCATTTCCAATGGCTCCTTACTACTGCTGGCCACGGTAGCTTTCCGGTTGCCAGGCCTGGGCGTGTTTGCAGCTATGATGGCGCATGGCTTCATCGGCATTGCGTTAGCGTTACTAGCTCTAGTATTGGGAAAACCATCGGCCAGCACCGGCAATTCGGGAAGCGTTTGGCAACGCGCCCTGGAATGGGCACGAACGCAACCTGTCAAAACAGTGCTCGTTCTATCAATGGCTCTTGGGGGGATCGTATGGATAGTCTTTGCACTTTGGTATACCGCGAAATCCGGCGACAAAGTGGCAAATAAACCGGAAGAGAACATAATACACCCGCAAGAGAGAATAAGTCAGGCTGAGTGGATGAAAAATAATTTCGTGTCTGATCCATCTCGACGTTCAGATGACGATGATGAATTCGCCTTTATTTTTGTGCCCAAACAGACTCCGCAGAGAATCGCATTGTTTAGTAAGAAACGGCTGTCCATCGCTGCTTCCGATTTATGGACAATAGGTGTTCAGCCAAATGCCGCCACGCCCTGGACTTTGGCAGTGCATTCTTATCGAATTACCAAAGAATTGAATTATAAGAAGATGGGGCTTGATGGGATTGAGCAGGGGCCATAACGTGCCTCGCTCTTGACGCGGAATTAATACAATCGCCCCCCATATGCGATCACACCTTGGACTTTGGCGCCTATATTCTTATCAAGTCTGCAAGGAACCAGAAGTTATCGAGTGGAAATAAGATAATCGGCAAGCGTCGCTATCGGCTCCCAACACCTAAAACAAAGCGTGGCTGTCCGATTGAGCCATCTGCGCCGAGCGCTGAGGATCGAACAGGGGGAGGTGGCGACCATGACCAAGCTGTCTAACCGGGGGGACACTTGATTGACATCCCCGCGATTTTGAGCTACAGATCATCTCCACGCCCCGTCTTCTCGCCCTCCTCCTCGCCCTGCTCGCCGCGCCTGCGATGGCCGCGAGAGTCACGACGGACTCCCCGATCCCGCGTGTACCCCCGGCGCCGTCGATCCCGCCGTGACGCAGGGGAACATCGGAAGCACAATCTGCCAGGCTGGCTACTCGAAGAGCATCTGGCCGCCGGTGAGCGTGACCAACCGGATCAAGAAGGAGCGGATGGCCGCCTACGGCCTGGATGGCAAGAACCCGCACGATTACGAACTGGACCGGGAGACAGCTTCCTGCCGGAAGCGCTAGCGGACGTGTGAGCTATGCGCGCGAGAACCTGCCATAAATCAGCAGCTGATAGGCTTCACCGAATCTTAACGACCCGCACGCCGAGATCGCCTTTTAGCCACTCACCTTCGGTGGTAAATGCGGGTGCGGCCGTTTTCAATGCGAGCGCAAGACAGGCCCGATCCCCCAGGGACATGCCGACCGAGCGGGTAGGTTTCCAGAACGAGGCGGCAATCTGCGCCTGCTCGGCGTCAAAGGGGACCACGGGGATACGCAGCCGCTCGATCTGGTAGGCGACGTCCTCCAGCCGTTTCCCATGCTCCACCATCTTGCCGTAGGTCTCCGCCAGGTTGACGGCGGAGATGCACGAGCGGGTCAGCACTGCCGCCACCTTGTCGGCCCCCGGTTCCTCCCGCAGGAACGCGATCAGCGCAGAGGCGTCGAGAACCGCCTCAACCACGATTTTCGCGCGCCGCTTCCTCCCGACGATCCCTGCTTAACTCCTCGGACAGCAGGACGTCCGCCGGAGCGACATCGGCGAAGAAGGCCTGCACTTCGCGGATCACTGCGTCAAGAGGTCGCAGAACTATACCCGACCCGGAAGGTTCCAGCACGACTGGGGTGCCAGGCTCCAAGCCGTACTCCTGGCACATCTCGGCCGGGATGGCAACCCTCCTGCCCTCGCTCATTTTGGTATGGATGACATGGCTCATATGATAAACCTCTTAGAAAAATATGACAATTTGCCACATGATGCCATGAATGGCAATGATTGTCAACTAAGATGACGATGACATGACAAGGCATGTAACGCTAAATAACGTCCTTTATATAGCACTGATGCGAATCACGGCGCAACCCACTAAGATGCGGATGTCGCCGAACATCCCTTATTGACAGATTACCCGGAATTAGAGTATGATCCGTATATTATACATTGCAAGTGGAGCCGCCTTATGGAAATTGTCTCGTCTGCCGAATTTCAGAAGAAGGTCGGGTACTATCAAGACCGCGCCCTGGTAGAGCCGGTCATGTTGACCCGCAATGGGCGGCAACGGCTGGTGCTGCTCTCGGCGGAGGAATTCGGCCGCCTCAAGCGCCTTGACCGCGAATCCCTGCCCGTGTCCGCCTTGTCGGAAGCCGAACTGGCGGCTATTGCCGCGGCCGAAGTCCCTGCCGAGTACGCTCATCTCGATGCCGAGTTGAATCGGTAGCCCGTGCCGCTGCCCGATCCCGCACCCGGCCTCGTCTTGCGATACGCCTACCTGTGGTACGATCAGCATCGCCGCGGCCAGGACGAGGGCAGCAAGGACAGACCTTGCGTGGTGGTGCTATCAATCGCTTCCGAAGACGGCGAAACGACGGTCGCTGTAGCACCAATCACCCACACAGCTCCGCGTATTGCGGGCGAAGCCGTCGAGATCCCGGATGCCACCCGGCGGAGGCTCGGCCTTGACGGCGAACGCTCCTGGGTGGTGGTCAGCGAAGTGAATCGGTTTCGCTGGCCAGGCCCGGATGTGCGGCCGGTGCATCCTTCACGACCAGGAGCATACGACTACGGCTTCCTGCCGCCCGGACTATTCCTCCAGGTACGAGCGGGGGTCGTTGCGGCAGCCAAGCGAGGCTCGCTGAAAACCGCACCCCGCTGACCAAGGAGAACGCCCATGTCCGGAACCAATTCCATCATTCTTCCCGAAACGGGAACGCCATCCGTGAGCATTGCTTCAACACTTCCACGGCTGATTGACGCGGCCGGAACCGCCGCCGCATTCGCCTGGGACGAATTCTTCAACGCCAATATCCGCAACCCGCATACCCGGACCGCCTACCGCCGAACCATCGACGCGGCACGCGGTCATTACGACACCATCGACCGAAGCGCCGGCAGAGCCCTGCGGGCGGCCCGCGTCTTGCGACAATCACGCCGCGGCAAGAAAGGAGCTGACTGCCCATGAGCCATCCTCCCCGCCTACCCGTTCCTCTTCAGCCGGACGCTTCCCTCGTGGCCCATCAGCAGCTCCCCAAGATCGTGACCGCTGCCGGCTCTGCTGCCCAGGCCGCCTGGGATGAATTCTTCATCGCCGGCATTCGTAACGCCCACACCCGCGCCGCCTACCTGCACGCCGCTCGCCTGTTCTTCGCATGGCTCGGTCCTGACGTCGCACTGCACGAGATCATGCCGGCGCATGTCGGCCGGTACTTCGATCAGCTCGCAGGCAGCCCCCCGACACGCAAGCTCCATCTCGCGGCGCTCCGTGCCCTGTTCGACCGCCTCGTCACTCGCCACCTGATGGTTCTGAACCCGGCGGCCTCCGTCCGGGGGGAGCGTTATCAGGCAGTTGATGGGAAAACGCCGGAGATCACCGGCACGCAAATCCGCAAGCTGATGGCTTCCATCAAGACCAGCCGGAACTCAGGTAAGGAGGAAGAACCCCTACTGGTAGGCCTGCGCGACCGGGCCATCATCGCGATGCTTATCTGCACTGCCGCCCGCGCCGGGGCCGTCGCGAAGCTCCGGCTGAAGGATTTCACCCACGACGGGACGCAATGGACCCTGCGCTTCGAGGAGAAAAACGGCAAGTCGCGTGAAATCCCGGTTAGTACGGCTTTGTCATCTGGGGTGGACGTGCGTATAATGAGGTATGAAGACAACAAAGCGTGTCCCTCTCGCGCCGGGCGAACCGATGCCTGCGCTGGACGATTTTCTGCGCCCCTTCC
>Ga0116217_10002369_pt1 | contig 17533 bp, 18 predicted proteins | sample Sb_taG_6_FD_89697 | JGI IMG/M metagenome (GOLD analysis project Ga0116217, IMG submission 89697) | Peat soil microbial communities from Weissenstadt, Germany - Sb_50d_4_PS metaG | ecosystem: Environmental > Terrestrial > Soil > Wetlands > Peat | place: Germany: Weissenstadt | collected 2010-09-21 | reverse complement strand
TGATGATCCCCTTCGCCCCGGGCCACCATCCCCGGCACGGCGGCACGGATCAACATCGTCGGGGCCACGACCTTGACGTGCACCAACTCGCGCGCCCTTTCGGCGGGAAGCTCCGGATCGGCATGTAATGCGCTACGCCGGCGTTGTTGACGAGCATCGTCAGCGGCAGGGAGTTACAAAGTTCGGCGACCTCGTCCATCCCGTCATCGGTGGACAGGTCCGCGACCACCGGCTGGACCTTGACGTCCGTGAACGAGGCGGCGAGGTCTTCCAGCCGGTCCGCGCGTCGTCCCACGACCACAAGGTCGTACCCGTCGGTGGCGAGGCGTTGAGCGAAGGCGGTGCCGATGCCAGACGAGGCCCCGGTGACGATTGCAAGCTTGCTCATAACTGTTGTTCCCTTCGTGCGTCCGCATCGGCCGCGGGACGGTCTTGGCGAGTCGGTCCGGGCCCGTTGGGGTCGTTCCTCCAGAACGAGGTATGCATCAGAGCGGGTCGCGCTACCTAGCCCATTAGTACCGAAGTATCCCGTACGGGGCATTTGCCCCCCTGTTCAGCTCGGGCGCCACGCCACATACTGGATGAATGACACCGGAGCACCACCGGCTCGCTTACAAAGCGGAACCCAGCTGCGATTCTTTACACCCTTCTCGGAGTCATTCCCCGTTAGTACGATACGGCCACGGGGACGGCTATGAGTTTTAACCTTTCGTGCATAGTTCGAGAAGCTGGCCGGCAGTACCCGGAGAAGGCCGTCGCACTGCATGCGAACGGCACCCTTACGTTCCGTGAGCTCGACGAGCTCTCTGACCGATTTGCGGCGGGTCTCCAAGATGCCGGTGTCGTACCCGGCAACAGCGTTGCGCTCCAGCTCCCAAATCTTCCCGAATTCCTCATTGCTTATTTCGGCATCCTAAAGGCAGGCGCCGTGGTCGTTCCGATGAACGTCCTCTTGAAGGCCCCTGAGGTTGAGTTCTATCTGGCCAATTCAGGCGCCCAAGTATTCATCACCTTCGCGATGTTCGCCGACGAGGCCCTGAAGGGTGCTGAACAAGCCTCCGTGCACAAGATCTATGTCGTGGGAAGCACCGACTTCACCGAGAGTGTGATGCCCTTCTCCGAGCTGGTCAATAGGCCATCCGGTCCTGTCTTCGAACCCCGCTCACCGATGGACACCGCGGTCATCATCTACACCTCGGGGACTACCGGGACTCCGAAGGGCGCGGAGTTGACACATTTCCAGCTCTACATGAACTCGGACATCCCGGGAAGGATCTTCGGGGTGGAGGAAGACGACATCGTCATCGTCGCCGTCCCGCTCTTCCACGTCTTTGGACTCTCGAGCATCTTGAATATCGTCGTGCGCTTCGGGGCAACCATGGTGCTCCTTCCCCGATTCGACTCGACGGCTGTCCTCCAATCGATCATGAAGTACCGCGCCACCATCTTTGAGGGCGTTCCCACGATGTACGTCGATCTGTTGTCGCAGTCCGATTTCGATGACTACGACCTGTCTTCGTTGCGCGTGGCGATATCCGGTGGAGCCGCGATCCCCGCTGAAGTTCTGGAAGAGTTCGAACGCCGAGTGGGCGTGGTGATCCTCGAGGGCTATGGACTCTCGGAGGCCGCGTCGACGGCCACGTTCAACCAGAGCGCCGCTGAACGCAAGGCCTACAGTGTCGGGAAGCCGATCTGGGGCACCGAGGCGGCGATCTGGGACAAGACCAACCAACCGCTGCCCTCTGGCAATGACAACGTAGGTGAGATCGTCATCCGCGGCTACAACGTCATGAAGGGCTACCACGGCCGGCCCGACGCCGACGCGGAGGCCTTCACCGGTGAGTGGTTCCACACCGGTGACCTCGGCTACGTCGACGACGAGGGTTTCTTCTTCATCGTGGACCGCAAGAAGGAGCTGATCATTCGGGGTGGCTACAACGTTTATCCACGCGAGATCGAAGAGGTCCTCTACACCCACCCGGCGATCTTCGAGGCGGCGGTGCTCGGCATGGCTGACCCCAGGGTGGGCGAGGAGGTGATGGCCTTCGTCTCGTTGCGAATCGGCGCCACAGCGACTCCCTCAGAGATCATCGACTACGTCAAAGAACGCGTGGCGGCCTACAAGTACCCGCGCCGGGTCGAAATTCGCGACGTTCTTCCCAAGGGGTCGACCGGCAAGATCTTGAAGACAGAGCTCAAAGCGGACCTGAACGAGCCCGACTGATCCCGTCACGACTGTGTGCTCCTATCGCCCAGGTGGCAGGACCGGCGGCCCGATACACCCTCTGTGACCCACATCAGAACCCTGTGGCCGCGATGATGGACCCGTTGAGGTGAGTCCCCGACATGCCGCCGTCGTTGGGGGCGCCACCGAAATTGAAGACGTCACCGAGGGCCGACGAGACCCAGTAGCCCGCACCATCGGAGGTGGCGAAGATGGCGGTCGCGGCGTCCAGGGCGTTGAAATTGGTCGACGATGGCGAGCCAAGGTTGTTTGCCGCATCGCCGTAGGGGAAGACCTCGCCGTCGCTCAAGAGCACCCAATAACCCTTCCCGTCGGGGGTGGCAACGGCCGAGGTGACGAGGCCATGTCGGGGTGCGCCGAAGTAGGGGGCGTCGCCGAAGGTGTAGACGTTGCCCGTTGAGGTCACCACCCAGTAGCCGTTCCCACTGTGGTCGGGCATGACCGCGACCGCGGAACCTGCACAGCCCCCGATTCCCGGGCACGACCCGGCGAAGTGGGCATCTCCGAATGCGAAGACGCCGCCGTCGCGGGCCACCATGAAGTACCCGCCGTCGTCGATGGAGGGCACCATGCCCACGATGGGGGCGTTGAGGCTGTTGGGAAGACCTGAGCCGGCAGGGTGGAGCCCGAGGCCGGGAATCGAGCCGTAGAACTGGGTGTCGCCGAAGCTGAAGACCCCGCCGTCAGAAGCGTCGAGCCAGTAGCCACCACGATCGGCGGTCGGCACAATGCCGACGACGGGTCGCTGGAGCCTCAGGCTCCCGGTCGATCCGTAGAAGGCAGCCGAGCCGAAGGTAAAGATGCCCCCGTCTGATCCGACGAGCCAATAGCCGTGCGGGGGTGGGGCTGCGACGTCAATGTTCGTCGTCCCGCTTGAGGCCACGGAGTTCGCATCACCTGAGTACTGCCCGTCAACAACGTCGTTCCCTTGGGGCGTACTGGTCGCAGCGCAGGACCCGGATCCGTTGGACAGAGTTGCCGTGCAGAGGTAGGTCGAACCGTCCGTGAAGGCGACAGTCCCAGTTGGTGCGGGACCCGCTGAACTAACAGCAGCCGAATAGGTGACCGAACTCCCCGAAGTCGATGAAGTGGGATTGGCCGAGACAGCGGTCGTCGTCTGCTCAGGCACGTAGGTAATCGGGAATGATTGGCTGGAAATACTCCCAGGGTGGGCGATGACGTTCCCGACGCCGTCAACCATGTCCACCGAGGAGATGACGGCCGTGGAGGGATCCACAGCACCGAGGGCCAGCCCAGTGAAATGCGCCGATCCGAAGTTCGCGAGATAGGGCTGGGGAGGACTGATTGCCGTCGGGAGTTCCTCGATCCACTCGGCGGAGAGACCGGGGCCGGTGTAGGTGAGCGGTCCCGACACGCTGTTCCCCGAGGTGACGTCTGCGATGGAGAGGGTCCAGCTGGTCCCAGAATTCTGCACGATCTCAGCCTGCATCTGGTCGCCAGGTGAGACCGCTCCGAGCACCACAGCGGAGTTGGGGAAGAGCTCGTACCAGGCGTAGTACCCCGTGGCCCCTCCTTGGGTCGCCTGGGTCGTCCCCGTCTGGATGATCGAGGACGGGGAGCTTGGCCCGCCGTCGATCCCGATCCAGGTAGCCGAACCCTCGAGGCTTGCCGTGGGCTGGACGGCTGGCACGACCCAGTCCGCAGAGATGCCGGTGAACGTCGTTCCACTGGCGATCTGCCCGGACCAGTTGGTGGACGCAGCCGTGTACGTCGAACCAGTCACATGAGGCCGCGGAGGTGACACCCAACGGGCGGGTCCGGTGTGGGGCTGTTCTGACGAGATGGAGTTGAAATGCCCCCATTTCGACCAAGAGACGTGCGGAGCCACAGGCAGGCCATGGGTATTCTGAGCTCCTGCCGCCGACACGCCGCTGACCAAAGTCAGGGCGGCCACAAGCAATGTCGCACCCAACCACTTCGAGCCTCGAAACGACTTTGTCACTTCTCTCGCCTCCCGGTGTTGACTGCACGAGACGGTGCTTCCCAACCACGGTGTGCCGAGATGTGCCTGGGTACAAGTACGACGAATGTGGTTACCGCTTCAACTTCTTGGCAATGCGAAATGGCAATCAAAATGGACACCACGGCGGAAAGGCTTGCGCATCGCCTGGACTGGAGACCCAGCGCAAAACTACTGCGGTAGCCGAGCAAACAGCATGAAGAGAGTGTAGTGAGGCCATCAGGTCGGGTTCTATGGGCCTATTTGCCTATCCCCGTTGTGCGCTGCACGGGGGCAACCCTCAGGGGACGAGCAGCACCCGTCCGAAGGCCTGGCGGCTCTCGATGTAGGCGTGGGCGCCCGCGGCGTCCGAGAGCGGGAAGGCGCGGTCGATGACCACCTTGAGCTCACCTCTCGCGATGGCGTCGAGGTGCCCGGCGATCATTGCGTGGGGGCGCGGCGAGAGGAACAGCTCGGCGCCCAGGAAGTAGCCCGACAGCGTCTGGTTGTTCGGGCGCATGGTCGAGATGTCGAGATGCTCGGCCGCCGCCCGCCCCGCGTCGCCGACCGTGACGCAGCGGCCCCGGTAGGCGAGCACGTTGATGCTCCCCTGCAGGGTCACACCCCCCACCGAGTCCAACACGACGTCGACGCCGCGACCGTCGGTCAACCGGCGCGCCTCGGCGACGAAATCGTGGGTGCTGTAGTTGATGCCCTCGTCGAGGCCCAGCTCCCGCAGGCGCTCCATCCGGTCGTCACTCGAGGCCGTGGCGAGGACCCGGGCGCCGGCCCGCTTCGCCATCTGGATCGCTGCGATGCCCACCCCGCCCGCGCCGGCGTGAACGAGCGCGGTCTCGCCCGCCTGCAGGCGGCCGAACTCGAAGAGGCAGTCGTCGGCCGTGCCGAAGGGCACCGGCACACACGCCGCCTCGTCCGTCGAGACCCCGTCGGGGATCTTCCAGGCGAACGCCTCGGGCACCGCCCGGCGCTCGGCGTGCGAGCCGTCGAGGCCGACCGTCACGGCGCGGTCCCCTACCGTGAACCCGCGCACGTCGTGACCGACTTCGGCGACCGTGCCGGCGCACTGATAGCCCACCACGTGGGGCACCCGGGCCAGCGCCCCACCCAGCCGGTTCAGCGTGTCCCCGCCCTCGATGCTGACCGCCTCGACGTCGACCAGGATGTCGCCCGGCCCAACCCCCGGGTCGGGCACGTCCTCGTAGCGGAAGACGTCCGGGGCCCCTGTCTCGTAGTACACCGCTGCTTTCATGAACGGACATACTCCCGCATCCGGAAGCGGCGTGTCCTCTTGGCGTACCACCCCGACGTCTGGGGCAGCTGGGTGGCGATCCTCCCGTTGGCGTTCTTGAAGTAGCTCTGGCACCCGTCGCTCCACACGGTACCCGCCAGGGCCTGGGCCAGCTCCTGGTTGTAGGCGTCCATGACGTCCCGGCGGACGTCAACCGCGCGAGCCCGGCGGAGGCGCATGGCCCGCAGCGCGCTCAGGACGTACGTGGCCTGAGCCTCGAGGATGACGATGATGGAGTTACCGCCCTGGTTCGTGTTCGGGCCGTAGAGCATGAAGAAGTTGGGGTACCCCGACACCGTCAGGCCCATGTAGGCGTGTGCCACCTCGGCCCAGTCGTCATGCAGGCGGCGGCCACCGATGCCCACCACGTCGATCCCCTCGAGGTACTCCGTCGCCTTGAAGCCCGTGGCCAACACGATGGCGTCCACCGGTCGCTCCCGCCCGTCGTCTGTGACGATGGAGCCAGGGGTCACGCGCTCGATGCCCTCGGTGACCAGCTCGACGTTGTCGCGCACCAAGGCCTTGTAGAAGTCGCTGCAGACCAGCGTGCGCTTGCACCCGAACGGGTAGTCCGGCGTGAGCTTGGCGCGCAGCTCGTCGTCCTGAATCCGGTGGTCGATGTGGCTGAGGGCCAGCGTCTTGAGCTGCTCGGCCACCTCGTCCCCGTGCCGGAAGGCGATCGTGTTCTCGAAGGCCCAGTAGATCTCGCGCCGGTGGCGCCTGATCGCGATCGGGTTATGCGCGAAGCGGCGCTTCTGCTCCTCGCTGAAGGGCTTGTCCGACCGGGGGAGGATCCACTGGGGCGTGCGCTGGAAGACGTGGACCTCCCGTGCCTCCTTGGCGAGCTCGGGCACGATCTGCGCCGCGCTGGCCCCCGTCCCGATGACCGCCACCCGGGTGCCCGCCAGGTCGTGCTCGTGCTCCCAGCGCGCCGAGTGGAAGCAGGGGCCGGCGAAGGAGCCGAGACCGTCGATCTCCGGGACGAACGGGGTGGTGAAGGTCCCGATGGCGCTCACGAGCACGTCGGCGACGTAGCCGCCGCCTTCGGCATCGGTGAGACGCCACTGCCGGGCCCGCTCGTCCCAGCGCGCCGCGGTGATGCGGATGTGGGGCCGCAGGTGGGGACGGATGCCGAAGCGGTCGGCGCAATCCTCGAAGTACTGCAGGATCTCGGGCTGGTTGGCGTAGGTCTTGCTCCAGTCCGGCTTGAGGGCGAAGGAGTACGAGTAGAGGTGCGACGGCACGTCGCACGCCGCCCCGGGGTACGTGTTGGCACGCCAGGTGCCGCCCACGCCGTCGGACGCCTCGAAGAGCACGAAGTCACGCTGTCCCGACTTGGCCAGCCGGATGGCGAGCCCGAGCCCGCCCGCGCCCGCCCCCATGATGGCGACCCGCCAGTGCGGATCCGCGCCGCCGGCCCCCTCCCCGCCCCCCGCCGGCACGGTCACCCGCCGGCCCCCGCGTGCGCGGCCAGGTTGCGCCGGGCGACGAGCTCGACGATGCCGCTCTCGGGTGACGCCGCCTCGCCGAGGAACACCGAGCGCAGCGTCGTCGACTCCCCGCCGAACAGCTCGGGCCACCGGCCCTCGAACATCTGGTCCATGACGACCTCGAACCCGAGGCCGTCGCGCCAGAACACGAGGCTGGCCTCGACGTCACGCGTCGCGATCGCAGAGTGGTGCAGCTTCGCCACGGGTCCTCCGAGGAAGGTGATGGGGCCAAGAGTCTGCCACCGCCTGCCGGGTACGGTCTGGCCCTGGGCGGGTCCGAAGGGAGGCACATGGAGGACGAGGCACAGCCACTTGCGCTGGTCGTCGGGGGCGGCTCGGGCATCGGCGCCGCGCTGGCCGACGCTCTCCGGGCGCAGGGCACCACGACCGTGACCTGGGACATCGCGGGCACCCACGACGTCACCTGCGACGTGACCGAGCCCGACGAGATCGACGAGGCCGTGGGCGTCACCCGCATGCGCTGGGGCGTCCCGACCTCGGTCACGGTGACGGTGGGCGTCGGGCACGCCGGGATGTTGGTCGACGCCGCCCCGGAGGACTTCGACCGGATCATGCGGGTGAACGCCCGCGGGCCCTGGCTCTGCATGCGGGCCTGGGTCGGCGCCATGCGGGACCAGGCGATCGCCGGCTCGTTCGTCGCCGTCTCGAGCGTGAGCGCTCGGTTGGTGGACCGCAACATGGGCCTCTACTGCGCGTCCAAGGCGGCGCTGTCCATGCTGGTCGAGGTGGCCGCCGCCGAGTGGGGGCCGCTGGGCCTCCGCGTCAACGCCGTGGCACCCGGCGTGACGCGCACAGCGATGCTCGGGCCCTCGGCGTCCGTCGAGGGCTCGCCGTGGCTCGCCGGCGTGGCCGACCGCACCGCGCTGGGCCGGCTGGGCGAGGCGGACGACATCGCCCAGGCCATCATCGCCCTGCACTCCATGGAGTGGGTCACCGGGCAGGTGGTCGAGTGTGATGGCGGGCTCTCGCTGCGCAGCCCCATCGACTCCTACGGCGAGATGCAGCGCATGCGGGCCGGGCCGGGCGACAAGAAGGGCTGAGCGCTGGGCTCAGGCGGCGCCCTGTGGCCGCAGCCCGTCACACACGATGCCCAAGAGATCGCAGGCCGGGGCGGCGCCGTTGTGCGTGGACGCCTGGCAGGTCGCGCCGACCAGGGACACCACCATGGCGGCGGTCACGTCTGGCCGCACGGCGCCCACGGACTGCGCCCGCTGCAGCAGCACGCCGACGGCATCGCGCAGCCCGTCCTTCACCTCGGCGGCGGCCAGGTCGAACTCCAGGCCGGCGCCCATCACCGCCACCAAGAGGTCCCGCTTGGCCGCACTCTCCTCCACGATGTGTTCCAGGAAGCCGAAGAAGGCGGCGGCCGGGTCCCCGGCATCGGCCAGCGCTTGCGCGTCGACCGTCAGCGCCGACAGCCGGTCCAACAGGATGGCCTCGCAGAGCTTCTCCTTGGTCGGGAAGTGCCGGTACAGCGTCCCGACGCCCACCCCAGCCTTTTCGGCGATCACGTCGACCGGGACCTCTATCCCCTCGGCTGCGAAGACCGCCTCGGCCGCCCCGAGGATGCGCGCCCTGTTGCGCTGAGCGTCGGCCCGCTGCGGGCGCGTGGCAGCGGCGCTCGGCGCGTCACACCCTCCCGCTAACTTCGAATCCAGGCCCACGGAAATCTCTCCTCCCCTGTTGACAAACGGAACCATCGTTCCGTATAGTCTAAGTGGAACCAACACTCCGATTCCGATTGTAGGCCATCCGAGCCGCCGAAACCAGACCTTTCCCAGGTGAGGGCGGCGGTAGCCAGGCCAGGACGATCGAGTTCGGTCCCTTCCAGGAGATGGAGACGCCATGACCTCGACCCTCGACACCCCGGGCCAGACCACCGGAACAGGGCTTGACCTCGACCCCAAGCGCTTCCGGGCGCTGGCCATCATCGCGGTGGCCCAGCTCATGGTGGTGCTCGACGCCTCGGTGGTGATCATCGCCCTGCCGTCGGCCCAGCGGGCCCTGCACATCTCGGCGGCCAACCGCCAGTGGATGCTGACCGCCTACACGCTCTCGTTCGCCGGGCTGCTCCTCCTGGGCGGCCGCATCGCCGACTACTTCGGGCGCAAGCGGATGTTCGTCGTCAGCCTGATCGGCTTCGCCGGCGCCTCCGCGCTCGGGGGCCTGGCCCAGAACTCAGCCATGCTCTTCGGCGCCCGCGCCCTGCAGGGTGCCTTCGCCGCCGTCATGGCGCCCGCCGCACTCTCGCTGCTCACCGTGGCCTTCACCGAGCCCAAGGAGCGCGCCCGGGCCTTCGCCGTCTACGGCGGCATCGCCGGCGCCGGCGCCGCCATCGGCCTCATCCTCGGCGGCGTGCTGACCGAGTTCGCCTCCTGGCGCTGGACGCTCCTCATCAACGTGCCCATCGCGATCGTGGCCGCCGTGGCCGCCTTCCGCTACGTCTCGGAGAGCCGGGCCTCGGCCAACCACGGCTACGACCTCCCCGGCGCGGTGACCGTCACCGGTGGACTGCTGGCGCTCGTCTACGGGTTCACCAAGGCGGGCACCGACGGCTGGGGCTCTTCGACCACCGTCGCGCTGTTCGCCATCGCCGCCGTGCTGCTGGTGGCCTTCGTCGTCATCGAGCAGCGGGCCGCCCACCCGCTCCTCCCCCTCCGGGTGGTCCTCGACCGCAACCGCGGCGGCTCCTTCCTGGCCTCGCTGCTCGTCGGGACGGCGATGCTCGGGACCTTCCTCTCGCTCACCTACTACTTCCAGGGCACGCTGCACTACTCGGCCCTCAAGACCGGCTTCGCCTTCGTGCCGTTCTCGCTCGGGATCATCTCCGGCGCCACCGCGGCCAGCCGCCTCCTGCCCCGATTCGGACCGCGGGCGCTCCTGACCGGTGGGCTCCTCCTGGCCACGGCGGGGCTCGTCCTCTTCAGCACCCTCGACGTGCACTCGGCCTACGTGAGCACCGTGCTCCCGGCCGAGCTCATCGTGAGCCTGGGCATGGGCCTGTCGTTCGTGGCCATGAGCAGCACGGCGCTGCTCGGTGTCAGTCCCGAGGACGCCGGCGTGGCCAGCGCGCTGGTGAACTCAACGCAGCAGACCGGGAGCTCCATGGGCGCCGCGCTCATCAACACCATCGCCACCAGTGCGACCGTGTCCTACGTCGCCTCCCACGGCACCTCGCCGGACGCACTCACCGCCGGAGCCATCCACGGCTACACGACCGCTTTTGCCTTCAGCGCCATCGTGTTGGCCGCCGCCGCCGCCGCCGCCTTCACCCTGATCCGGCGGGCGCGACCCTCAACCGACGAGGCCGTGGTCGAGGGCGAGCAGGTGCTGGCGCTGGCCGGCGTCTGACCCCGCGGACCGCTCCAGGCCCGCGCCGCGCCTCAGCGGCGGAGCGGCTCGGAGTGGTCCCAGTCGGCCAGGAGCGTGCGCAGCGCGGTCAGCAGGATGAGGGGCTGGTCGAGCATGGCGTGGTGCCCCGCTTCGGGCAGCTCGATCACCGGCGTGACCCGACCCAGTTTCTCGTACATGGCGGCACCGATGTCCGGCGTCACCAGCCCGCACTCGGAGCGCAGCAGGGCCAGCCGGCAGTCGATCTCCTCGAGGTAGGGCGCGGCGATGGATCGGACCGTGTCGCCGAATTGCTCGAAGATCCGGCGGTCGAACTTCCACTGCCACCCACCGTGCAGCGGGGTGAGCGAGTGGCGTGCCACGAAGTCGATCACGTAGTCGAGGTAGTGCTCCTGCGCCGGCACGGTGCGGAAGCGGGCGATGGCGTCGTCGACGGTCGGGTACGTGCGGGGTCGGCCGAACGCGTCGCGCACGTGGAACGCGCGAACCTCGGGATCGGGCTCCTCCACCGGTGAGTCGCACACGATCACGCCCGCGACGTCATTGCCGTGACGCGCCGCGGTGACGATGGTGACGAACCCGCCCATGCTGTGGCCGATGACGACCGGCGGGCCGTCGATGCCGGCGTCGCCGGCAACCGCCATCACCTCGTCGGCCCACTGTTCGGGCACGTAGCACTCCCGGTGCCCGCTGTCGCCGTGGCCGGAGAGGTCGATCGCCACCACCCGCAACTCGGAGGCGAAGGTCGCCGCCACGTGCGTCCACCAGTGGGCGTGGGCGCCGCCCCCGTGCACGAAGACCAGGCCCCGCCGGCCGCGCTCGCCCCACGCCAGGTAGTGGACCGGGCAGCCGTCGACCGTCACGGACCCGTCGGTGAACGGCTGGGCGACCGCCCGCGCGAACCACGCCGGGGCGTCGGGGCGCAGCGCCGCTGTTCCCGCCATGGTCTCCCGCCCGTGCTGCCGGCTACCCGCTGATGATCTCGATCGCGTACTCGGGGCAGTTGGCCACGGCCAGGCGGGCCTTCTCCTCGAGCTCGGGCGGCACCTCGTCAACGATGACCGAGGCCAGCCCGTAGTCGTCGACGTCGAAGATCTCGGGGGCCAGCCCGTAGCAGCGGGCGTGGCCCTGGCACTTGTCGGGGTCGACGCGGAGCTTCATCAGAACACCACCGGGCAGATGCGGGGGCCGCGGACCTGGCCACCGGCCCAGGTGACCTCGGCGCCCTCGGCGAGCGAGAAGTCCGGGATGCGGGCCAGCCACTCCTCGAGCGCCACCTGCAACTCCATGCGGGCCAGGTTCGACCCGGCACAGCGGTGGATGCCCGAGCCGAACGCCACGTGGCGGTTGTGGGCCCGGTCCAGCTGGACGACCTCAGGATGCTCGAACGCCTCGGGGTCGCGGTTGGCGGCCGGGAAGTTCATCAGCACCTTGTCCCCCGCCTTCATGGGGCAGCCCGCGTAGATGACGTCCTCGGTCACTTCGCGGGCCATGGTCACGGGAGAGTAGGCGCGCAGCAGCTCCTCGATCGCTGTCGGCATCAGCTCGGGCTCGGCCACCAGGCGCTTGCGATCCTCGGGGTGCGTGGCCAAGTGCCACAGCGACGAGCCGATGGCGCTCCAGGTGGTGTCGACACCTGCGATGAGCGCCAGGGCCGCCATGCCGAGCACGATGCCGTCGTCGACGGGCGCGCCATCCACCTTTGTGGTCAGGAGCTCGCTCAGGAGGTCGTCGCCCGGGTTCGCCCTGCGCTCCTCGAGCTGGCCGACGAAGTAGTTGAGCAGCCCCTCGGCGCCGCGCTGGCGGCGTTCGGCGTCGTCGGCGAACTCGAGCACGTCGCGCACCCAGCCCGTGAACGTGTCGGAGAGGTCGGGTGAGACGCCGAGGATGTGGGCGATGACCCGGACCGGGATCTGCTGCGCGTAGTCGGCCGCCGCGTCCGCATGCCCGGAGTCGGCGAACCCGTCCAGCAGCTTCGTGCAGAGGTCCCGCGTCAGCGGCACGTAGCCGTCGACCCGCTTGTGCGAGAACCACGGCAGGAGGAGCCGTCGCGTCCAGGTGTGCAGCGGCGGGTCCGAGGAGATGGGCGGCAGCCCGTACTGCAGGTCGGGCCCGTCGAAGTCGGCATTGGGGTCCTCGTCCTCGTCGCCGGGAATCACCGCGATCTTCAGCGAGCTGAAGTGCTCGATGTCGTGGGCGATCGCCGTGACGTCCTCGTAGCGGGTCGGGAGCCAGCTGCTCTTGCGCCGGTTGGTGTGGGCGACCGGGCAGGTGCGGCGCAGGTCGTCCCAGATGGAGAAGGGGTCGGCGACGTACTGCGGGTCGAGCACGTCGAAATCGGTGGCCCAGTCCGTCACCGGCGCGGTGTGTGTCATGAGAGGCTCCTTGATCCTGTAGTCAGCGACTCGACAATGAGCCTAGTGCGGCGCGTCCAGGGCCCAATGCCGGGGGGTCAAGTTGTGACCAAGGTCCCAGCGGACCCGCAGGGCGGCCACACGGGCGTGCCGCACAGTGCGCAGGACGGCAGATCGCCGGGTCACACGAGCAGGAGCGCACGACATGAAGACCGATCCACTGCCACAGCCCCTCCCGGAGCAGCCGCCCGAGCCGGCAACCGGCGCCGGCACCGCACTTCCCCGCCCGCGCCGCGGCGCACGCTGGCGCTGGTCCGGCCGTGGCGGGGCCGTGGTCGCCGGCGGCGCCATGGCCACCGTGCTGGGCCTCGGAGCATCCGCCGCCGGCGCGGCCACCTCGACCTCGGGTCCCCCGGCGGGTGCGCACGGCCAGCCGCCGGCCGGGGCCCGGCCCACCGTCGGAGGCAAGGTGACCGCCGTCCACGGCGACGACATCACCGTGCAGGCACGCAACGACACCACGACCACCGTCGTCGTGTCGTCGACCACCACCTACAAGACGGCCAGCCGGCCGGGCGGAGCTTCCTCGGCGGCGGCCGCCTCGGCGCTCGAGGTCGGCGACTTCATCGGGGTACAGGGCGCCACGCAGAGCGACGGCACCGTCACCGCGTCGACCATCGTGATCAGCACCGGTGCCCCGCCCGGCGCCCCGGGCGGGAGCATCAGGGGCGCACGGCCGCCGGCGGGTGCGCCGGGCGCGTGATGGGAGCACCCGCGCGCAGCACCTCGTACTGCCGGGACTCGTCGTCGGCGGTGACGCGCGTCGTGACCCCGCCCGGTTCGCCGCGGATCACCGCGGCGCCGGTCGGCGCGAACTGCACGATGTAGGCCTTGCGCACGGCGTCGGTTCGGTTGGGGCCCGTCGAGTGCGGGGTCAGCGAGGAGAAGACAACGATGCTGCCCGCAGACGCCGGCACGGCCACGGCGTGCTCGGGGTCGTGCAGGCAGACGAAGCCGATGTCGGAGTACTCGTGGGCGAGGGTCCCGAGCCGGTGCAGGCCCGGCACCACCCAGGGGCACCCGTTCTCCTCGGTGGCGTCGGTGAGCGCCACCCAGCAGGTCAGGTACTGCTGCGGCTCGACGAACGCGTACCCGTTGTCCTGGTGCCACGGAAACGGCGACGCAGTGCCCGGCTTCTTGTACACAGCCTGGTCCCAGTACAGCCGCACGTCGGGACCGATGAGGTCGGCGCACACGTCGGCGAATAGGGCGCTCGAGGTGAAGTGGCGCAGCAACGCCGAGCGCACCACGAGGTGGGTGGTGAAGGTGATCTCGTCGGCGCGGGCGATGAAGAAGCGGCCGCCCTCCATGGCGCGCAACGCCTCCTCCTGGCGCGCCTCGAAGGGGTCGATGGCCTCCACCAGCGCCTCCAGCTCGGCCGGCGCCAGGGCATCCTCGAGCACGAAGAACCCCTCCTCGTCGTACCGACGAGCCTGCGCCGGCGTGACGGCGCGGAACGGGCCGGTGTGCTCGGCCCACGAGAAGGACGTGTTCAACTCGTGGACGGGCGGCCCGGCTGGGCTCATGACCCGCTGAAGCGGGGCTCCCGGCGCTCGGCGGCGGCGCGCACCCCCTCGGCGAAGTCGGCGCTGTCGCGCAGCCGCAGCTGCTCGGCACACTCGTGCTCCATGGCCAGCCGGGTGTCCTCGACCAGGCCGCGGCGCAGCGTGGCCCGGATGGTGCGGACCGCCAGCGGGCCGGAGGCCGCCAGCTCGCCCGCGTAGCCCAGCGCCTGCGCCATCAGGTCGCCGTCGCCGGCCAAGCGGTCGCACAGGCCGAGCGCCAGTGCCCCGGCACCCCGGACTCGCCGTCCGGTGAGCAGCAGGTCGGCCGCCGCCTGCCGGCCGACGGTAGCGGGCAGCGTCACCGACAGGGCGAAGCCGTGGTGGAAGCCGAGCCGCGCGAAGTTCGCGCTGAAGCGGCTCTGTGCGGTCGCCACCCGGAAGTCCGCCGACAGCGCCAGCCCGCAGCCGCCTCCGATGGCCGCCCCCTGCACCGCGGCCACGACAGGGAGCGGAGCGGCGAAGAGGCGGAGCGCGGCCCGGTAGAGCTCGGCGATGTCCTGCCCGGCGTTGGCGGCGAAGTCGAGGCCGGCGCAGAAGTGCCGCCCCTCGGACGTGAGCACGATGGCACGGCACCAGCCCGAGCGGTCCAACTCCTCGTAGGCCGCGGCCACCTCCTCGAGCAGGGTGGCGTCGAAGTAATTGTTCGGCGGCCGGTGCATGCAGACGACCCCGACATGGTCGCCGTGCTGCTCCACCGTGACGTCGGCTCCGCTCACGGCTCAATGTCCTCCAGGCTGCGCCAGTAGATGAGGGCGTCCTCGCCGTCGACGGCGTCGGGAATCCGGCCCACCTCCTCGAAGCCGAGCCTTTGGTACATGCCGCGGGCCGGGTTGGACTCGAAGACGAGGTTGAACTGCATGGCGTCGAACCCGAGGTGCCGCGCCTGGCGCAGCGAGTGCTCCACCATCGCTCGCCCCACACCCGTGCTCCGGTACGGGGCGAGCACGAAGTAGCCGGCGTTCGCGATGTGCGCCGCCCGGCCAACGAAATTGGGCTTGATGTAGTAGGCGCCGACAAGGTAGCCGCCGAACCGGGCGACGGAGACGGCGGATGAGTGCTCGAGCCAGTACTCGTCGAAGGCCTGGCGCGTCAGCGGGGGCTGCTGCGGGAAGCCTTCGCGCGCGCCGATGATGTGGCTGAACGCCACGAACAGCTCCTCGTAGTCGTCCAAGGTGGCCATTCGGATGTCGACCGGCACGCCATCCACGGTACTGGTGCGCGGGTGGGGACAGACTGATCGCACAGGGGCTACAGCCGCGGGCATGCGCTATCCGCCGACTGCGAAGCCGGTCGAGCCTGTGCCGGGGCGCACCGCTTCTATCGGATCGCGCAGGTCGTCGATGTAGCCCAGCGCGTACGCGCCGCGGTCGTACCCCATCAGTCGAAGCAGGTCCGTCGGCAGCGTCTCGGCCACCTCGCGCGGCACGGAGAGGTACTGGTTCTCCTCCTGCCGCAGCCAGGCCACGTTGTAGGTGATATTCAGGCCGATGCGGGTGGTGGAGGAGCGGTTGGCGCCCCCGCCGTGGTACACGCTGCCCGAGTAGAACAGCACCGAGCCGCGCGACATCTCTGCCGGCTCGGTGTCGTCGGGACCGAATGCGAGCTTGTCCTCCCGGGCGTTGCTCGCCGGCACCACCCGGGTGGCACCGTTCTCCTCGGTGAATTCGGTCAGCGCCCAGATCGTGTTGCACTGGACCTCGTAGCCCTGCGGGAAGGGGAAGAAGTCGAACGCCCACTGGTCCCGGTGGATGGGCTGCGCTGTCGCCCCGGGGCCGATGGCGATGGCTTGCGTCAGGTGCAGCTGGATGTTCGTGGCGTGCCCGAGGAAGGTGCGCGCCGTGCCCAGCGCGAGCGGGTGCATGACGAGCTCGCGGCACGAGGGGGACCGGGCGATCAGCGAGCCCGTCCGCCGGGTGCGGCTGCCGCTGAAGTCGTCGGGGCCGGTCGGGGTCGCATCGAGATACGGACGCAGCTCGGACTCGATGCGGTCGAGCAGCGCCGCGGGCGCCGCGCCGTCGACCACGGCGGCTCCGTCCCGCCCGATGACCGCCGCCACCTCGTCGGGGCTCACGTCGCTCGGGAGGTGGGCGATGGGCACGCCCCATCCTCCACAAACGCCCACGGGGCGGCAACTCTCGCCCGCCCGCAGCCCCGGGTCAGGGGCCGGGGAACACGGCGCGCAGGACGTCGAGCACCGACCCGTCGCCGCTGACCGCCGGCGTGTGCCCCGGCTCGAGCCGGCCGTAGACGAGCCGGCAGAAGGCCTCGGCGGGCAGGACCAGATCCGGCACCCGCCCATCCTCGCCGCTGAGGAGCTCCACAGCGTCCTCCCTCAAGCGGACCGTGAAGTCCCGTGCCGGCTCCGACGTGCGGATGCCCACCGTGCGCGCCTCGCCCGTGGGCCGGGCCGAGAAGCGGGCGATGAGCTCGAGGTTGTCGACCACGACCGCCGCCACATCGTGGGGCAGGTGGGCGCCGTCGTCGAAGGCGACCTCGATGTCCCAGGTGTGGAAGGCATGCTCGTTGAGTCGCATGGCGGCGAACCGGTCGAACTCCAGGGCCAGCGGCCCCATCGGGAACGTCACACGGGCGCGGTCCCCGGCGCTCACCGCCTCGAGGGCCTCGAGAAGTGCCTCGTCGGCGACCAGCGCGTCGTCGGCCTTGGCCCGGGCCGACTTCGCATTCCACTCATCCCACACCGGCGGAGCGAAGTCGTCGGGGGTCGTCGTGCCGGCGAGCGCGTCCTCCAGGTGCCGGCGCATGATGACCGCGGCCGAGCCGAGATGCGACAGCACGTCGGCGATCGACCAGTCGCTGCAGTAGGACTCCGACTCGAGCTGGGCGTCGTCGAGACCCCGGCAGAGCTGGTGCAGGCGCCCGACCGAGCCCCGGAGCGGGGTGAGTGGGCTGTCCATGGGTCATTCCTCCTTCTCGTCACGGATGTCGTCCGCGAACGCGCCCGGCGCTCGCCGGGCAACGAATCCCGGTCTACCCGTCGGTGGCCCGCGCCCTCGCGAGCGCCCGGATCCACCATGCAAGGTCGTCAGCCATCATGGCCAAACGCGGCTCGAGGGGCGCAAAGAGCGAGAGGTCGGTCGGATCCTCCGACTGCCGCACGGCGATGAGCACGTCGGGCAGCACGTGGACGGCATGGCGCAGCGGTGCCATCTCAAACTCG
>Ga0116217_10002367_pt1 | contig 17540 bp, 16 predicted proteins | sample Sb_taG_6_FD_89697 | JGI IMG/M metagenome (GOLD analysis project Ga0116217, IMG submission 89697) | Peat soil microbial communities from Weissenstadt, Germany - Sb_50d_4_PS metaG | ecosystem: Environmental > Terrestrial > Soil > Wetlands > Peat | place: Germany: Weissenstadt | collected 2010-09-21 | reverse complement strand
TTTCCACAAGATTTCGGATGGCCTCTACCGCGGCGCGCAACCGGACACCGAGGGATTCCGCCAGCTCAAGGCGATGGGGATCAAGACGGTCGTGGACCTGCGCGCGGGCCACTCCGACCGCAAGGCGCTCGGCGACACGCCGATCGATCATCGCGAGACCGACCGCCGGATCGAGCGGCTGCGCCACAGCGACCGCAACCCGACCAGCGACCAGAACCTGCGCTCCTACGCCGGGATCACGGCCGCCCAGTACGACCGCAGCTCGCCGGCCGAGCAGACCGCGTTGCAGAGCTCGATCGCTGCCCAGATGGTGCGCGAGGACGCGCTGCTCGGGGCTGTCCCTGCGCCGGAGCGCGGGGGCATCGAGCATGCGCCGACCGATCCGCGCGAGGCCGCCGCCCGGGAGATACTGGGACGCGAGCAGCTAGGCGCTGCACGCACGCACGTCGCGTCCCAGATGGAGGAGCGCCTACGTGACCGCGAGGGCGAGCGCGGCCCGAACCGCGGTGTGATCCGCCGGCGCCTCGGGCGCAGCAAGCAGGCCGCCAAGCTCGAGCGGATCGAGGTGCGCCAGCAGGCGTGGGCGGATCGCGACGCCCAGGTTCTCTCCCGGACCCGCGAGCGCCTCGACGCGGCTCGCCGGCGCGGGCGGGGGCGGCCATGAGCGCCGAGCGTTCGCCCGTACCCCCGGCGCACCGCCGGGCCGTGATCGCGCTCGCGCTCGTGGCGCTGCTGCTCGTGGTGGGCTGCGCGGTCTTCCTCTTCGCCGGTGCTCATGGTCACCGTGACGTTCACGCACGCGCACGCGTGCGCGACGCCAACCCGGGCGGGCTTGCCGCGGAGATCCAGGCCAACATCGCCGAGGCTCAGCTCCAAGCGGCCGAGCGCCGCTACCAGGTCGACCGCCACGAGAACCCGCGCCCTGACGATGAGCCCCCGGCGAGGCAGGTGCCCTCGATCAAGGCGGTCGATCGAGTCGCCCGGCACTTCCTCGCCGGCTACCTGCCCTACGAGGTGGGCCACCTCTCGCGCGCCACCCGCACAGACATCACGGCCACCAGCACCGCCAGCCTTGCTCACGCGCTGCTGAGCCACATACCCATCATCCCGCCACCTCAGCAGCAACTCCGACCGCCGCAGGGCCGCCTGGTCGGCCTGAGGACGACGGTGGCCACAGATAACCGAACGGCCCAGATCTACGTCGAGGTCGCCTATGGGCTCTCGAACGAGGGCTTCACCTTGGTGTTCACCAAGCAAGGCAAGGACAGATGGCAGGCGGCCGCCTTTCACGGCTAACCAACATCGCGCGCACTGTCCAGAAGGCCGCCCAAGGCGACATCGCGGGGCTGGCGTCCGATTTGGCCAAGAAGGCGTTGCTGGTCAAGATCGGGCTGCCAGTAGCGGCGATCCTGGCTGCCCTGCTCATCATCGTCGTCGTGATCGTGGGGGCGCTGGCCAAGGCCGGGAGCGTCGCCGCCCAGACCTGCGGATCAGGCGCCCAGGTCAGCGGTGCCTCCTTTGACACCTCCGGTGCCGGACCGGTGGGTCCGCCCGCTCCAGCGCAGGACATCCCGATCTTCCAGGGCGCCGCCCAACAGTACCGCCTGGGATCCCAAGGGCCAGCGATCCTCGCCGCGATCAACGAGGTCGAGACCAACTTCGATACCTCGACGCTGCCCGGCGTGCACTCGGGCGCCAACTACGCGGGCGCCGAGGGAGCGATGCAGTTCGAGCCCGGCACATTTGCCGCCTATGGGGTGGTGGGGCCAGGCGGCGCAAATCCGCCGAGTCCCTACGACGAGATCGACGCGGTCTATAGCGCTGCCAACCTCCTGCACGCCAGCGGCGCACCGGGTGACTGGCGCACTGCGATCTTCGCCTATAACCACGCGGGCTGGTACGTCGACCAAGTCCTCAGCGACGCCGCCCAGATGTATCAGAGCGGTCAGGCCGCGGGGAGCCAGGGATCCTCGCAGCCCGTCGCCGGACCCCAGGTCGCGGTGCCAGCCGGCACCACCCAGGTCGCCGACCAGGTCGCCTCCAGCATCGCGCCTGACTCGACCTCGGGGCCACTCTCGCTCGTTGCCGGCCAGACCGTTACGGTCGCCGCGACCGATTTCACCGACGCCCACGGCTACAAGGGCGATGACCTCAACGACGGCACGATGAGCTACGCCGAGCTCGGGGGCCACAGCGAAACGACCTCGACGCTGCTGGGCGGGCTGCCCTACATGCAGCCCCTCACGATCACCTACAACGGCAAGAGCGTCGTCGCCTACAAGCGCGACATTGGGTTTGGACAAGGCGCCAAAGAGCTCGCCGGCCACCGCTATCGCATCGATCTGCACACCGAGGTCGCCCAGGCCCTGGGCTTCAACGGCGAGGGGCTCGTGCAGATCACGCTGGGCAACGCGCCGACGCCACAGACGGGGGACATAACCTGCTCGGGTACCCCGGCGGGCCCGGTGGGCTCAAGCACGGCCGAGTTCCCCATCCAGCCCCTGAATGTGGTCGCGCCACCGGGTAGCGCAAGGACATGGACGACCGACCAAGGCGACGACGTCGCGACGGTCAACTCCGCGTGCTACCCGCAGGCCAAGGAGGTCGCGATCGGCGATGGCCAGATCACGCGTCTGGGGATCGAGGGGTTTGGTGCATGGGCGCCGGTCGAGCACATCACCGACGGTCCGCTGGCCGGCTACTACGTCTACTACGGGCACGCCCGCCCGGATGCGCCAGGCATCGTCCTCGGCAGCAAGGTGGTGACCGGTCAGGTCATCTCCTACGTCGGCTGCGGCGACGTCGGCCTCTCAAGCGGCCCGCACGTCGAGGTCGGCTTCACCTTCCCCAATGGGGCGCCGGGCGCACTGTGCAACGGCTCGGCGTACGCGATGTGGTTGATCCTGCGCTCTCTATACGCCGGGAAAGGAATCCCCGACAACGTAGTCGTCCCCTCACCATCGGTGCAGACCGAGCCGCCGGGCAAGCCGTGTCCCCGCGGGCTAGGCCAATGACCGCCAGGAAGCCATGACCCGTTCTCCCCTGAAGGAGACGATGCGGATCGTTGTGATCGTCACCTTGGCGGCCAGCGCAGTCACATATTGGCTGCTGAGCGCGCCGTTTGACGCATTGCATTTGCACCACAGCGCCCGCCACCCCGCGACCCTAGCCATATCCCGCGACCACGCGAGTACCGACCCGCCCCCCAAAAAAGCTCACAACAACGCCCGGTCCTCAAGCCCGATCCCTCCAAGCTGGGAAGCCACGGCTGGGCAAGCGTCGGAGCCTGCCCAGCAAGTCGTGCAGCGCCCAGCTCGCCCGACAGGCGGCGCGAGGCCGATCGGGCCAGCAGCACAGTTGCTGGGATGGGCGCGGCTCGCGCTCGTCGTGTTCACTGCGGGCGCCCTCGTTGCGCTCTGCGGCTGCCTGGCGCTGGTGCCCCCGCGGCTACAGGCCCGCAGCCGCCGCGCGGCTGAGCGAGAGCGCTACGAGATCGTCCCTTACCGCAACGATGTCGCCACCATCGAGCGAATGGTGCAGGTCTTCCAGGCGCTCGGCGCGACACTCAACCGCCGATGGTTCCGGCGCATCCTGGACGGCGCGCCCTCGATCGCTTTGGAGATCCACGTGCTGCCGCAGCGAAACCGCCCAGCGCGGGTAGTGCTGAGCGTGGTCTGCGCACCACAGGACGCGCTGCTGGTCGACAGCTGCCTGCAGATCGCCTACCCGGACGTGCGAGTCGGCTACGAGTTCACAGTCGACCCGCAGCCCGCGCGGGACGCACCGACGTGGATCCACCATGTCAAGCGGCTCAAGAAGCTACGGCCGTTCATCACCCAGGTCGGCGGCGAACCCCCCATAGGGCGCGCGGACCGGGCTTTCGAGAACCAGCTGACTGACGGGCTGCTCGTCAATCTCGCTCAGATTCGCGCGCCGGTGACCGTGCAGCTCGCGCTCACCCCGGTACCTCGCTGGGTTGACCGGCTCGCGCGCCGCGCGTACCGCGAGGAGGAGCACGCTATCGCCGGCCGGCGCGACGCAGGCGAGCTCGGTGACCGCTCGCCGAGCGCAGACGCCGAGCTCCGCGGCGGCCTCGCTGCACAGCACCAGCTGCTGTTCTACTTCGACATCCGCTGCGCCTCCTTGGATGCGGGCGTGGCGCTGCTCGCGGCGCAGTCGCTCAGCCAGGGGACGGGCGTGAACCGGTTGCGCGTTAAGGAGCCATGGTTGCTTACTGGGCTGCACGCGCGGCGGATCGCGAAGGGGCTACCTCGGCTGCTGCCGCCGATCCGTCACGGCATTCTCTCAAGCCGCGAGCTGGCGATGCTCTGGCAGCTCCCTTCTCAGCGACCCAAGAGCGTGGCGATCAAGCGCTCCAACCTGCTGCGCGAGCCGGCCAGCTCCGCGATCTGGCGTCCGAAAAACCCAGAGGATGCGTTCGCCGAGGACGAGCGCGGCCCGATCGGGATCCGGCCGAAGGATCGCAACCTGGGAGTCTGTTTTACCGGTGTCCCCGGCGTAGGCAAGACGAGCGGGATGGTCGCACTGTGGAAGTCAGACGCACGCGATCGCGACGCGGTACTGATCGGGCTTGACCCCAAGACCGAAGTGGCCGAGGAGTGGCTGAGCCAGGTGCCCGCCGATCGCAAGGTCTACTTCCTGGACCTCGCGCGACCAGAGTTCGGCATGTCGCCGCTGGTGATGGACGCGAGCATTGAGGTGATCGGCGACACCGTTGTCGAGAGCTTGCGCGACATCAACGAGGACGGCGCGATCATGGCCGCGTCTGACCGCTACCTGCGCTCGGCGACCTACGGGGCGCTGCTGCTCGCTCAAGACCAGCAGAAGATGCCCTCCTGGTATGACGTCTACCAGCAGCTCTGGCCAGAGGAAACGGGTGCCGAGCTGCGCCAGCGGGTGTGTGAGCTCTGCCAGGCCGACGCTGACCTCGCGGGCCTGCGGGCACTGTGGGGAACGATCTTGCCGAGCATGCTCAAGGACTCACGAAGCCAGGTCGCCATCCGTATGGACGCGCCGGGTAACAAGCTCGCGCGACTTCTCAACCAGCCGACGCTGGCCCGCATGCTTCACCACCCCGTGCAGGTCAGCATCGACCAGATCATCGAGGAGCGAGCCGTCCTAATCGTTCAAGGCTCGATGGGGAAGATCGGCGAGGAGAACACCGTAATCGTGCTGAGGCTTCTGCTGCGCATGATCCACACGGCGCTGCAACGCCAGCAAATGAAGCCAGCTCACCTACGACCCCGAGAGTGTTTGTTCATCGACGAGGCTCACCACGTGTGGGGCGATCTACTCGAGGTGATGTTCTCAACCGGCCGCTCCGCCCGCCTCGAGCCCACGCTCGCGTGGCAGCACTCCGGGCAGATCGAGGAGCTGCGGATGGCAAAGGGGGTGCTCGCCGACCTGCAGACCGCTATCAACTTTCGCTGCGGCGACCCCGAGGAGGCCGAGATCGTCGCGCGCAGCGCGATGCTCGCTTACCTCACCACGTTCTCTGGCGATCAAAGCGAGCGCGACAACGCCAGGTTCACCCCCGACGGACTATTGAAGCTCAGCCAGCACTACGCCTGGATGCGGCCGATCGCCAACGGCGATAAGGACAAGCCCTTGCTCATTCGCACCTATCCGATGGAAAAGGACATCGAGCGGATCGAGCATCACCTCCGCCAGCAGCGAAGCCGTGGCTGCTTCTACCCCGACAGCATGCCTGACCCGCTGCCGAACACCGAAGGCGAGCGCGACGACGGAGCGATCCCCGCCAGCGCGCCCTGCCCAGCCATCCCCCAGCCACCACCCCTCCCAGACGCAAGCCAAGACACCGGACCTGATCCTCCAACGCGCACGCCGCACGGCAGCGAGCCAGTCGCAGACCCCGCGGAGCGACGCGTCGAGGAGACCATCCGCCGCCGCACACGAGCCTCAGGGCACGCCCCACCGTCTGACGAGCAACTACCGCCAGGACGACCACGGCTCACCGGTGCTCCCCGGCCAGTCGCGAACGAGCGGCCGACTAGACGCGAGCCGCCAACAGAGCACGCCGCGACAGCCGGCGGATCGTCCGGGCAGGCGCCGCCGGCAGCGCGAGCTGAACCGACAGACGACCCGGCCGACGCCTTCGCGCTAGACAGCGAAACGATGGCAGAGGCACCCGCGCCGCCCGTGACGTTCCTCGAGATCGACTTCGAAGATGTGCGACAGATCGTTTGGGACTCCCGGCGAGAGCCGCCACCGGCGCCGACCGAGCGCTCACAGTGCAAGCCAGACGACGTCCAAGCACTGAGGATGCTGCACCGTTTCGGGCCGCTGATAACTACACAAGTCGGTCGCGCGATATGGCCAGAGCGCACCGAGCGGACGGTGCAGCGCCGCATGGAGGCGCTTTATCGCCACGGTCTCGTGAATCGCTTCCACATGGCGACCCCCGTGCGCCACCCCTACATCTACACGCTTGCCGAGCAGGGATTTGAGGTCGCCAAGGAAGGCCCGAACGACGACGGCCGAAACTATCTAGACCCCACGGTCAAGTTCTCCGCGCCCAACGACGAGATCCCGGATCCAACACCAGCCGACTCGCAGTGGCGCGAGAGTGAACTCAAGAGCGGTCTCTACGTTCTGCAGAATCTGCACGCTGCCGGCTGGGCGCTCGCTGCAGGCCAGCTGCTCGGCGACGCCGCCAGGCGCGTCCACGGCGGGCGCGAGTCGAGCTGTGCGCTGCGGCCACCGCACGGATTCGGGACACGAGCGGACGTGACGATGCGCGGCAATCGCTCTGTCGGCGACCTGCAGCTGGAGCGCTTCTCCGCGATCTGGGCCGACGCGCGCCTGGACGTCCACGTGCCAGGGCACCACATGACGCACTGGTACGTCGAGTGCGACCGGACCGGGCGCCCGGGCAAGATCAGCAAGAAGCTCGCCGCCTACGATGCGATGTTCAACGGCTGGGGCCAAGCGCTCAGCGTCTACCAGCAGCACCTGCCGATCGTGATCTTCGTTTGCATGGACGAGCGCAGCGTGCTCGCCCATCTCCTCGCCGCGGACCGCGAACTCACCGGCTGGGTCGCTGGCCTGGTCGGAAAGCTTGAGGACCGCGTCTACAACGCCCGCCAGCGCACCTGGTTCGTGACCGAGCTCGACGTCCACCGCGGATCGCTACGCGCCTGGCGCGTCCCCGACCTACCCCCGGCCGCGCGCAAGGAGCTCAACCACCCCGACAAGATGCGACCCGTCATCAAGAACCTCGTCCCCGCGGAAAGGCTCCCCGGGCCACGACAGCGCGGCACGTCCCGCAGGCAACGACAACGTGCGTGAACGGCCATGCACCATCGGCGGGCGCCTGCAACCCCGGTGACTTTCTGGCCATGCTGTCATTGTAATGTCGGGCTGCTTGCGGCAAAGCCGGCCTGACGGCAGCGTTCGCAGTCAGCGGGCGCGATCCGGCGCGCCGTGCGTCGCTGGCTGGCCAGTGCGAACACCACCCAGCTCCATATCGCCCAGAGTTTGCGATCACCGCCGAGGAGACGGCCAAGCTCCGGAGCGCGCTCCCAGAGTGCGATGGACTCGCCGCCCTGGTGGGCTGCCCGATAGTGGATGCCGTCCAGATGGGGGTACTGCTCGTAGATCCGTCGTCCCCATCGCTGGGTGCGTCTGCGGGGCTCATCGCCCCATTGCAGTGTGCCGATGGCGCCGATCGCGATGGCGCCGTTGCCGGTGAGGTCCAGCAGGTCGATCGGCGTGCGTGGCCGCATCCAGGCGGCGCGTGTGTGCGGGCAGATCGATACTTCGGGCCATTGCTGTGGGTAGGCCTCGGCAAGCGCTGTGTCGAGTGCTGCGGCGAGGTAGAGGACGCCACGGCCGTGCGGGTCCTCACGCGGACGCTGATGGTGGTCGCGGACGTGCGGGTCAAAGCGCCCGAGCGGCCCGTAGGTGCGCGGGCCCAGCCCGTCATGGTTGGGGTGCTCGTGGTAGATGCGCACCATCGGCTGCAGTTCGCGCCAGCGCCAGCGTGGGGGATCCGCCGGCAGCGTGGCTGGCGGGTCGCTGAGTGTCGCTACCACGCGGTCGCGGTGAGCGCACGCAGCGCGTCGAGGACGCGCGTGAGGCCGCCGCGGCGGGTGAGGGTCTGCGCCGGTGTCTGACCATCGAGGTCTGGCGAGCGGGATGTCGCCCAGCTCGTCAGTGATAGTGGGCTGCCCGGGTAGGCCGCGATGACCTGCTCGAGGCCCGGCAGGGTCCCGTCCTCGTGGAACTGCCAGGCTGGGAACCATCTGACCCGTCCGCGGCGCAGTGCGAGCAGCCGCCCACCGGCGAGCCGCTTGGAGACCGCCTGCGGGGTGATGCCGAGCCGCCGTGCCGCCTCTTCGCGGCTCAGCGCGCCGGAGAGCGCATTGTGCATGGCGTCCTCGAGCGCCGTGTAGGTGGCTCGCTGGGCGTCAGCTAGCTCCTGGTGGGCTGGCGCAGGCCCCCACAGCGTCTCATCGAGCTGATCGCGTTCCTCTGCTGCGGCGGTCTGGGACAGGGCGTCCTCGAGCGCTCCGATCAGCGCCACCGGCGCGTCGTCTGCAACGAGCTCCGCGGCGAGCTCGCGGACAGTGAGGGGGCTCTCGCCAAAACGCTTGACCAGCTCGTCAGCCAGGCGCTCGGCCTCTGGGATCGCGGTGGCGGACATGGACAGAGAGTAGCACTAAGCCGCAACCTACGCAACTTATGCAACCGGGAAGCACCCAAAAAAAGGGTGGGTGGCAGACCACCAGCTGCCATCTTTGGTCCTTATGGTGTATTTCGTGAACGGCATATCGTCACGCGACCGGCTGCGGGCAAAAAAAATGATCCGGTGCAGCGAGCTCGGAGGCCATGAAGCCGGGTCCCGCCGGTGGCGAGACCCGGCAATCCCGGCGTCTACGGGGAAGCTCCCCGGGTGGTCGCTTTAGCGCTCGAGCTTGATCGGCATCAGCAGATACCGGTCATCGTGGTCCTCGAAGAGGACCGGCCGGCGAGGGTCGATCAGTCTTAGGACCGCCATGTCGGCTGCGTAGGTGCAGGCGATGCTGCGCAGGAACTCGGCGTTGAGCCCGATCTCGAATGTGTCTTGATCGGTGAGCTCAGCGCTGGCGCCCTGAAGGGTCTGCTCGAACGCCGGCCCTGAACGTGTGCCGCCGTGCAGCTTCACCCCGCTGTTGACCAGCAGCCGCGCCGGCGTGCGCTCCGGCGAGAACTTGGCGGCGAGGTCGCTTGCCTGCACGAGTTCGGAAACGGGAATCGTGATCGTGTGCGGGAACTCGTCGGGGATGAGGTCCCGCCAGCGCGGGTAGAGGCCGTCGACGACGCGGATTGCCCACAGGTTGTCCTGCCATTGCACGATTGCGTGGGTGTCGCCAGCGAGCACTCGGACGCTGTCCGCCTTGCGCATCGCTTTGGCGGCGAGCAGTAGCCCGCGTCCGCCGATTGTTACTCGGTTGGGGTCGTCCTGCCGGCCCCGCGCGGTCCGCTTGCGGACCTTGGGTGCCGCGGGAGCGGGGATCGCCGCCAGCCGCCAGCTGTCGCAGGCAACGAGCACGAGGCCGTCGTTCCAGTCGACGCTGATCCCGCACATGACCGGTCGGTCTTCGTCGGTGCTGGCGAACCGCCCGACGCGCTCGAGGGCGTCGGCCAGGTCGGCGCCGTTGGCCGTAAACAGGTGCCGGCCATCTGGCACGGGGCACCGAGGGAAGTCCTGCAGCCGCAACGTCTGCAGCACGATCTTGCGCTGCTCATGTGAGCACAGGAGCCGGTCGCAGTCAGGCTCCCCGGATTCGAGAGCGAGCGTGACGCGCGGCTCCTTGGCGAACACTTTGGCGACGTCGGCCAGCTCGTGGTGGACGACCACGCAATCCAGTTCTCCTTCGGTTTTGGCGTCGGGCAACGAGCGCTGCACGAACACGTCCATGTCGGTGGTGGCCAGATGGCTGCCTGTGGCGCTCGTCGTGAGACGCACGCCGGTCAACGCTTCGATCGTGTTGCGACGTCCGAGTGCCGGCCTGACGGCTGCGAGCGCATTGGCGAGCGCCTTGGGCTCAGTGGTGATGCTTGGCATTTCTTCCTCCAGAAATAATGGTGTTGTTGATGAGCCTCTGGTCCCGGGTTCACTCAGGGACGTGCTCAGACGGTCTGACGGGCTGCGGCGCCCTGACGTGGTGGGGGCTCGCAGGCATGTGAGCTGGTCTTCTCTCAGGATGCTCATTGGTCTGCACCTGCTCGCATGTGCGCCCACTCCTGCGCTTCTTTCTTCGTCCCGCGATACCAGGACCCCTCGACCGTCACGAAGCCATCGCCACCGAGCCGCCGGTTGATCCTCGACGCCGCGCCGTCCTTCGGTGCCTTCGCTTCGACCCAGATGCGATAGCCCAGCCGTTCGAGCTTGTGCCCGCACGATGCACACGCATCGGTCAGCCTGCCGTCCACGCGCGACCGTTCGGCAGAGTGGCGCAGCTTGCCAGTGAGGAAGCGCGGTTCGACGCCGAGCAGCATCGCCGCCTGCTCGACCGTCTCCGTCACGACATAGTGGCCTGGCTCCGGGTCGTCGGGACCTTCGAGCTTCACGTTCCCTACCGGGCAGACGAAGGTGGGCTCCTTCGCGTAGCAGTACCGGCGACCGTCGTTGCCGGGCACGTACCAATAGCCGCCCATCATTCGATCACCTGCACTTTGCTCTCGACTGCCTCGACCATGAGCTCCGCGGCCTCGAACGCGCCGCCGGGCAGATCAACGGATATGTGCATGGTGTCCGAGCCCAGCAGGCCCTTCAAAGCCTCGTCCACCTGATCGGGCTTCGGATCGGGACCGCGGCGTGTGTCCACCCACATGGTCATATCCACCTTGAAACGGCTCATCGGTGCGAGTCGATCCAGACCCCGTTCTCGTCGCACCAGTCGTACAGGTCGCCCTTTGCGTCGTCGAACTGGCCGTCGTTGGTCGCTTCGGCCGTGTATTCCACTGCCTCCCACACCTCGTTATCGAAGTCGTCGGAGTCCTCGTCCAGACGAGAGCCCAGCGCTGCGCGCAAGATGGCGACCAAGCCATCTCGCATCTCCTCGAACGTGACGGCGCCGGCGACATACTTCTCCTGCCACGGACCGATGCCCTCGATGATGAGCTTCCACTTGCCCGTGTCCCGCTCCGTCTTGATCCGCCACCACAGGGCGCTCTTGCGCGGGCGGACGCTGCCGCCGTCGTGGCAGAGCAGCCGGACGGCCTTCTCCCCAGCCGAGACACCGACGACGCGGAAGAACTGATGATTGCGGGCGCGGGCTACGCGGTCGCCGACCTGGATCTGACCCGCTTCGATGCGCTCGTAGGTGTTAGTGGTGCTCATCTCGATGCTTCCTCCTCTTGTGTGGTGAATGGATGGGTCTCACGCCGGAGTGCTCAGGTGTTGCGGCGAGCAGGCGTGTCTTGGGTCTCCGTATCGCTGCAAGAAGGCCCCGGGGTGGAACTGGGCGTCGTCTCCCTCGACGGGAGAGCCGCCTCTCTGGCCGCCGTTAGGCGGCCTGCATCAGCGGCGCGGCGACCTGCCTACTGGCCGCGGTCGTACGGGTTGAGCTCTTCGATGAAGCACACCGGCAGCGGTGTGCCGCCGGCGCGCTGCACCCACCCCGCTTCGACGTCAGCGGCGTAGAGCGTGGCGAGCTCGCGGCCGCCGTCGGAGTCGGTCTCGTCGCCGAGTAGTTCGGTGAGGTCGCGCTGCTCGCGCTCGTCAATCGGCAGGATCCGGACTTCGATGTGGACGGCGCGGCTGTTGTCGTCCAGTAGCAGCCGCTCGAGGACGAACGGGCCGCGCCGCGAGCGTGTCACGAACGCAGCGAGCTCGTCGGCGACGGTGGTGCGCTCAGCGGGCCGGAGGTCCCCAGGCAGCAGCGGGGCGAGGCCGCGGGGGCTGTCGGCGAGCGTAACGCTGCGCGCTTCATCGAGGATCTCGACGTCGGCTCCGGCCTGGTCCTGGGTGACCGTTGTGCAGAGCGTGACCACGCACCCGGGGATCGGGGCGATAGAAACGGGGGCGCTGGTTGAGGCAATCGTGGTGGTGGTGTTCATGGACTTCTCCCTTGTACGGATGTGGATGTGGTCGCCCGCCGTCGAGGACGGCCGGGCGTCGCGGGAACATGGGCGCTCGGCCGACCGGGGCCGTGCGCGTGGTCGTTCAGGCCGCCGCGGCAGTTCATGGGCACTTCCGGGCGAGCGGGCCCGCAGCTCGGCACACGCTCCCCGGCGAGATCGCGTGAGCGCTCACTGCGCCAGGGCGCGGCTTGCCGCACGCTGGGCACGGTCGCAACCCCGCCATCGACTCGTCGGCTTGTTCACCCGACCTCTTGCTCAAGGATCCGGCGTGTCTCGGCCGCCCCGAGCTCCGTCACGAGATAGGCAATCTGGCCCGGGACGCCCTCGTTGTTCACATTCGAGCCTTCGCGGGAGGCCACGTCGTGCACGTGTTCATCGAGCTCGTCCTCGCTGACGCCGCGCTCCTCGGCCAGCGCGAGCAGTTCGGCGATCGCTGCCTCCTGCGCGGTCTGATTGCTGATCACGATGTCGCTGTAATCGCGACCGTCCGCGATCTCGTCGATGGCGATATTTCCGGGGGTGTCGTCGTCGACAATGGCGGCTGATCCGTCGTTCAGGGATACCCGCACGCCTTCGGGGCTGCGTGACGTGGCGTGTGTCAGCTCTTCGGCCTTCGTGCGTGCTTCCTGTTCGGTGTCTGCAGTTGACGTCACAAACGCGGAGAACTCGTAGGTGGGCATGATGTCGTCCCTTCCTTTCTTCGATCGTGTGTTCAGACCGCTTCGCCCGGAACCCCGCATTCCGGGCAAGCCGCTGCGTGATCGTCGGCGACGATCACGGCGCCTCCCTTGTCTTCGATGATGGCCGCGTACCACGTATGCCCCGCGAAGCATCGAAGGGCTGCCTGCAGCGGATTACGGGTGACGCCCTGATCCTCGCTGCGCGAGACGACGGGCGTCGTGACATGTAGTTCGATCAGCTCGCCGGTGTCGAGGTCGTACACGCCCGCTGGCAGATAACCTTCTAGCACGCCGTCGCCGAGCTCTAGGCACGCATCCGCAAAGGTCGGAAACGTCTGCAAATACCCCTTTGCATCCGAGTCGTTCACCTGCGTGGCCGTCGCCGCGTACCTGTCGAGAACCTTCGGCAGTTCCGCGGATTCAATGTTCAACTCGCGCGCAAGCATCTCCGCGCGTGCACGCCTGTGGTCAGTCATTTGGCAACTCCCTTCGAGATGTTTGGCCGACGTTCTGTCGGGGCGTACTTCGATACGACCATCCCCGGAGCCGGCTATCTAGTTCTGCTCGGTGACGGTGCGTTCCGCGCCGTCAGGTCCAACGGCGAATCAGGCTCCCGTTAGCGCTCATCGCGGAAATGTGAGAGCGCCCGCTCCGTCAGCGCCTCGACGCTGAAGCCGCGGGATGCGGCCAAGTGGCACATGTCTGTCAGCGCGTCGGTCAGGTCGCTTTCCGGATCGTCGGGCGCGCCACAATAGCCTTCAATCAACCGCCGAATGCGATGGCGCCGTCCCGCGTTTGAGGGGCCGTAACAATCCACGTCGAGCGCCTTCAGGCACTGCGAACACTCGACGCCCACGGGCTCGCTCAGTTCCTCTAGCGGTTCACTGGGAGAGGTGTAATCCTCCACCTCAAGCATTCCAGTGTCGCTGCGCTTGAGAGTAACTCGCTGTCTGAACTGCATTGTCCCGTGCTCCTGAAAGGTCTCATTGCCGCAGTGCGGACAGACAATCGCGCCGTCCTCCGGAACGATCCCCTCCTGGATTATCTCGACATGCTCACCCACGGCACTGGCGAACTCGACGAGTTGATCGCCCTTCTTCGAGGCGGTGTGATCGGTCACCTCACCGAGGTTGATGTGGATAACGATAAACCGGTTCGGCAATTTGTCAGTCGGCATGCTGGCCTCCTTTGTGTCGGCTTCTGAAATGAAAGTACGCCGATTGTTGGCGTCGATCAGGTGGCTGCGAGGAGCGGGCGCTAGCGCGCCCGCTCCTCCGCTCGGTGTGCGCTTAGGCTTTATGCGGCATCCCTCGGCCGGACGGTGATACGTTCGGCGGCGCTGACCTTCTTGCCATTGCGTGCGGACGGTTCGGAGTCCCGCGTGGCCGTCACGAGCCCGGCGTTTTCTAGCGCTTCGATCGACTTGCGGGCCCGCCCGTCGTAGACGCGCTCCCCGTCCGCGCGAACCTCGGCGAGCAGGCGCCGCTGTGCGCTGGTGAGCCGGTGCTGCGCCCCGTTGTTTGTTCCGGATGCGCTCGCCGCTTGCAGCAGCCGTCTGCCATTGATCGAGTCGGCCTGCTCGACCTGTGCGGTGCCGTACCCGGCGAGTACCATGTTCAGCTTGCAGGCGCGGATCGCGTCGGCGTCGATGTCGATACCGAACAGCAGCGGTTCGCCGCCATGGGTCTCCCGGCATGACTGCAGCGCCGCGAGCAGCATCCGGCCCGAGCCGCACGCCGGATCGCACACCCGCTCGCCCGGATGCGGGTCGGTTATTCTCGCCATCATGTAGCTGACGTTGTATGGCGTGTAGAAGGCGCCGTGGGCGGCCTTGTCCGGTCGCAGCTGCTGTAGCGCTTCGCCGAGCAGATCGCCGCCGGTCGTGTACGGCTCAGGTTTCCACCGGGTGACCCCGATGACCGCCTGGTGGGCGACCCCGCGCGGCGCGGTCTCCCAGCCGGCCGTCAGCAGCGGCTCCGGCAGCAGTTCGTTGAGCCGATCGGCGAGCGCGTCCAGCCAGCAGGCGCGATTCTCGTCGGCGACGATCAGCTCCCATGGCGGCGCCGGCGAGACCAAGGCCCGCGGATCCTGACCGGCGACCGTGGGCATGCTCGGATCGAGCAGCTGGCGCAAGAAGATCAGCGTGATCGCGCGATCCAGGGCGTCACCGCATTGCACGAGCGCCTGCCACAGCTCGTTCAGTCCGCGTGGCAGGCTCATGACCGCTCACCCCTGGCTGCCGGCTCGAGCGGTCCGCTGGTGACGGCGCGCAGCATGTTGATATGGGCACGTGTAAGCATCTGAGTGCTCCTTTGGTTGATGGGAAAGGGGTCAGTGCCCCCAGGGAGGGCGCGCGAGGCGCGGAGCTCGAGGTGGGTCCGCGGGCGCCGCGGGGGTGCGGTGCGGGTCTTGGCGGCCACTGCTCAACAGCCGTGCTGGTGAGCGAGCTGCTGGCCGCGGGGTTAAGCGACCCTGGGAGTGGTGCTCTTGCTCGCCGCGGCGGTGTCGGCGGCGGAATCGACCTGCGCGAGCGCGCGCTTGCGCGGGCAGTTCGCGGCGCAGATATAGCGCGGCTCGTTGGGGAACCGCGTGGATTTCAGGCCCGCCAGCGGCCTACAACCGGGTCCGTGGGCGGGCAGCTCGTGGTGCGGCGATGGCGGCGGGGTCAGCGGCTCCCCGCACTCTTGGCAGTACGTGCCGGTGTGCGCGCGGATGCCCCGACTCCCGCAGTGCGGACAGCTATCGGGACGGCTCATGCTGGCCTCCCTTGCACACCGCGGGGGGCACCGCCGGCGGTCGCCTTCTCAAGCGCGCTGCGGACGCGATCGAACTCCCACTCCACCCGCGTGTCCGGGATCTCTGGTGCTTGTCTTCCTTATCGCGCCTCATTGGTTAGTGGCCTCCCCGGCGAGATTTCGGGGCAGTGCCCTTACGCTGTGGCTTGACTGTGCCGTTCGATTTGGACGTGGCCTTGCTCGCGAGGGCCTGGCGCCGAGCAGCTCCTCCGTTTCTCGGCTTTCCGTTTGCGCCGGTACGCTTGCGGACTTCGTCGAGGCTGGCCTCGAGCGCGCTCATCAGATCCGGCGACTCTCGCGTTTCCGTGTGGTTAGCCGGCTGTATGACGATTTCCTCACCACTTGCCTTGCGGTCGATGAGGTCGAGCACTGCCTCGCGGTAGGTGTCGTGGTATTTGGAGATGTCGAACGGCTCGGCTAGGGAACTCACGAGCTGCCGCGCTACCTCAAGCTCGCGCTTGCCGATCTGGGCGTCCTCATCGAGCTCGGTCAGCTCGCTTGCGGGACGCACTTCATCTCCGAACATCATCGTCGCCATCAGCAGCGCGTTGCCGTAGGGTCGTACCGCGACAAGCCTTTCGCGAGAGCGGAGCACGACACGCGCGATCGCGACCTTCACGGTGTCACGCATCACCTGGAGCAAGAGCTGATAGGACTTCGTGCCTCCGGGATTCGGGACTATGTAGTAGGGCTGGTCGAAATAGATGGGGTCGATCTCGCTGAGGTCAACGAAGTCCTCCACCTCGATCGTTCGAGTGGTCTCCGGTGCCAGAGCCTCCAGCTCCTCGTCCTTGATGACCACGTAACGGTGGGGGGCCATCTCATAACCACGGACGATGTCCTCGAACGCGACCTCTCGTTCCTCGGCTGGACAGAATCGCTTTGTCTGAATCCGCACGTTGTCGGCAGCGTGGAGCTGATGAAAACGCACTGTCTTGCTACTTGTCGCCGTGTAGAGCTTGACTGGCATGCTGATCAGACCGAAATTCAGCGTGCCGTTCCACAGTGAACGGGTACTCATGGGATGACTCCTTATGGTTAGTCGGTTTGAACTGGGATCTCGCTGGCTTTCCGGCTACTCATCGAATTGGGTGAAGAGCTCGCCGTACCTTTGTTCGGGTCCGGCCGCCGGCTTCTGCGCGCGCCCGATAAAAGCCTGGTCCGGCCGCGCTGGCTTCGCTGGCCTATCGCGCGCTGAGCGCTGTTAGTCCGGCCGCGATGCGAGCGCGAGTCGACGGTGCGCTCGGGCTAGGTTCTTGAACTGCTCGGGGTGCTTCAGTGCGAACTCAGCGACTTGTTGGCGAGTCCACTCGAGTGCCTCGGCGACTCTCTCCTCTGAGGCCAGGGCGTTGACGGCGCCGACGGCGAGCGAAAGCTCCATATGCGCGCTGGCCAGCTGGTAGGCGGGGTCGATCTCGTGCTGCAGCTGCGTGTAGGTCCCGAGCATCCGGAACAGCTCTGCGCGGCGCGCGTTACGCTCCTGCTCGGCGGCAAGTAGCTCGCGCGGCGACGGCGGTAGCTCGGGCGTTGATATGTCGATGACCTCGCCGGCCGTGTGCGATCGCTCGGCCGGCAGCTCCGGCGCGAGCACTCGCGGGGAGGCGCCCTCGATCGGCCGCGCGTCGATCGCGCGATAGTCGAGCCGCTCGATGGCGGCGGGGTCGTGCACGAACTGGCGCGCCTGGGCGTACTGCTCGTCTGCGAACAGCTCGTCGAAGTCGACGCTCGCGAAGTGGCAGGCGTCAACGAGCGTCAGGACGTGTGGCTTGGCGCCCTCGCTGCGCCAGCGGCGCATCATCCGCGTGCCTGCCTCGTAGCTCCATCCGCAGCGCGCGCATATCTCGCCGATGCCGTGCACGGCGGCCTGCTTGTCAAACCAGGCGACGAACGGCGCCGGGTCGATTTCGCGCGCTGTTCTGGCGGGTGCCGAGCGGGCTCGCTCAACCCGCCGGAC
>Ga0116217_10002366_pt1 | contig 17541 bp, 17 predicted proteins | sample Sb_taG_6_FD_89697 | JGI IMG/M metagenome (GOLD analysis project Ga0116217, IMG submission 89697) | Peat soil microbial communities from Weissenstadt, Germany - Sb_50d_4_PS metaG | ecosystem: Environmental > Terrestrial > Soil > Wetlands > Peat | place: Germany: Weissenstadt | collected 2010-09-21 | reverse complement strand
TCCCTCACATCACAGCCGGCAATTTCACGGCGCTCGGGTATGGCGAGGCGTTGGCGTTCTCTCAGGACAACTTCTGCACACTTGCCCAGGACTTTGTCACCGTCAACGGCCAGAGGTCGAAGTACTTCGCCCCGCATGGCCTCAGCCTCAACTACTCGGCGGGCGCCTATGACACCAACCTCAGTTCGGATTTCTTCTGGCGGTCGGTCCAGGCCAGCGGCATGCTGATCAAGGAGATGCACCAGCCCCCTCCGCTCGGGCCACTTCCCCAGGTCCTTTCCGTGTACAACGGCTTCGTCTCCGGGTACAACGCGTATCTGAAGTCGGGCAAACTCAAGGACCCTGCATGCGCTGGCAAAGCGTGGGTCCGACCCATCACCCTCTCGGACATGTTCCTGAGGGGCTACCAGGTGGTCATCGAAGCGTCGAGCGCACAGTTCATATCGATGGAGGCAAAGGCCACCCCGCCGAAGACGTCCTCACAGACGACCTCGCCGTCCTCTACGGCCACCACCGCCTCCTCGGTTTCCGCAAGCCCGAATGCAGCGACCCTCGTCGGAGCGTTCGGGTCCAACGGCAACGACACGCTGGGGTCGAACGGAATCGGGATCGGCTCCCAGGACTCCGCGGCCGGTGACGGCATGTTGTTGGCCAATCCGCACTTCCCGTGGCGCGGCACTGAGCGATTCTGGATGGCGCAACTCACCGTGCCGGGACAGTACAACGTCGAGGGCGGAACGCTCGAAGGGTTCCCGTTGATCGGGATCGGCTTCAACCAGCACCTGGCGTGGACCCATACCGTCTCGACCAGTTTCCGTTTTACCTTTTATCAGCTGCGGCTGGTTCCCGGAGACCCGACCAGTTACTACGTGGACGGAAAGACGGAAAAGATGGGCCACGTCACCGTCGCGGTGGATACCGGGCACGGCACTGCAAAGCACACCTTCTACACGACCCGCTGGGGCACCGTGGTCGACGTCGCCCAAGCGGGATATCACTGGACGAGCACCACTGCCTACGCCGTTGCCGACTCCATGGGCGACGATACCTTCCGGGCAGCCAACCAGTACCTGCAGATGGGCCAGGCAACGTCTGTCCAGGACCTGCTCTCGGTCGAGTCCCGGTATCTGGCGATTCCCACGTTCAACACCATCGCCGCCGATGACAGCGGGCATGTTTACTACGGTGACGTCGGCAATACACCGAACGTACCGCTGTCTCTGATCACCTCCTGCACGCCGAGTGGGCAGCCCAAGCTCGTCTACAACATCAGCGGTGTGGTCACCCTCGACGGATCTCGCTCCTCATGCGCATGGGACACCGACCCAGGCACCCCAGTGCCTGGCATCTTCAATGCCTCCAATGAGCCGCACACGATCAGAACCGACTACGTCGAGAACTCGAACGACTCGTACTGGCTGGCCAATCCCAGTGCTCCGTTTCCCGCGTACTCACCGATCATCGGTGATATCAACGTTGAGCAGGGGTTGCGGACTCGGCTCGGAAATCAGATGATTGCCCACCGGATGGCCGGTACCGATGGGTTTGGACCCCCAAAATTCACCCTGGGTTCTCTGCAGGCGATGTGGGAGAGCAATCAGTCCCTCCAAGCCCAACTGGTCCTCGGCTCGCTGGTGGGCGCCTGTCGGGCCACCCCGAAAGCAACCTCGTCCAAGGGCGTCATGGTTGACTTGACCGCCGCCTGCTCTGCGTTGGCCGGCTACGACAAGACAGGCAATCTCGATGCTGGCGGGGGCTGGCTGTTCTCAGAATGGTCGGTCTATGCACCTTCAACGGGCTACTGGTCCGACTCCTTCAACTCGACCCAGCCACTCACGACGCCCTCGCAGCTCAATACCGCCAATCCGGCAATCCTCACCGCATTGGCCGATGCGGTGGTGAACCTGCAGACCCACCACATACCGCTCGATGCCACGTACGGTGATGTGCAGCACGTGACCCGCAACGGGACGAGGATCCCTATCCCAGGATGTGACACGGGATGCTTCAACGCCATCTATGCCGCCGACGGCGGGGGCGGTCCGCTCGACGCCGCACCCTACGGCGAGGTCTACGATGGTTCGTCACTGGTCATGACCACCGAGTTGACCCCGGGCGGCCCGGTCTCCCAAGGCATCCTCACGTACTCGCAAGCGACGGACCCGACCTCGCCCTGGTATGACAATATGACCAAGCTCTACTCGCAGAAGAAGTGGGTTTCCCTCCCGTTCACGGCCGCACAGTTGGCTCAGGACCATGGGGCGAAATCGGAGACAGTGGCCGCTCCCTGAGCAGACTGGCCCCTCGGGACCGTCCCATAACGCATCAGGCAGGGGTGCCACCCGCGGCGCATATGGGCGTGTGGATAACTGACCCAACGGGGCCAAAGCGGCAAAACTAATCAGATGAACCGATATGAGTCGCGACCAGCGACGGCATGACACTCGCGCCCGAATCAGGCGTTGTCTTGAGAGTAGGGGTCAACGTCGACCTTGGTCGCCGCTATTACGGAGTGAGGCGGATCCGAGCAACCTATCCCATCGGGCGGTTGAAGATCACCGAAGGGAAGGCATCCCTTCGGGTGACACGATTCGGTGCTTTGCCGAGGAATCTCCCCCTGCCGCTCGATCTATCGCCAGCAACTACCTGCGTTTACGTCAGGCACGGGTGGCCGCCCGGCGTTGGCTTCAAGACGACCGATACCGTTCATCAGGTTTGGTCGTTGCATCCCGGTCGGATTGTCGCGACGCTGCAGGAGGTCGGTTTTCAGATCTGTTCGTAGTGCCCCAGTCCGTCGGGACCGAGCGACAGTCGCACCTGTTCAGAAATGGGGCGGACGTAGGCTCCAAGGGTGGTAGTGCACGGCAATCGCGTTGCTTGCGACCACGAAGGGTGCGACTACTCCGTGGCGTTTCAAGTTCTCAGACCAGGTGCGGCGGACCGTTTCACCTCTGAGCCGTTGCCACGGCATTTGGCCAGGAAAGAAGGGTGGAGGATCGACGATGATGGCGACTTCTGCCCCAGACACACCGAGATTTGGGAGATCCTAGAGTATGAGGAATCTCTAGGTCCATGGTGCCGCCGAACGCCGGGAGGCTGGCTTGCCTTGGTGCGTGGTGAGGTTGGCCGTCATTGATCCATGTGACATCGTTTCAATATGGCCTACGTCTTCTGTGAGATAGTCGCCGGTAGGGCGCCAGCTGCCCTACGGAAAGAAGAAAAAGTTGGCTCGCACGTATGGCTTCTTGACCAAGCAGAAGGACGACAGCAGTCAAGGCCTTCGTCTCGCTCGTCCCAGGTACCACTTCCGCCTCGCATCGGCCATTGGCTTGACAACCGCGGGCGTCCTTGCAGGCTGCCTAACACCTACTCAGAGCTCCGGCGCTGAGGCGGTCCACGCCGCTCACGGTGTGGCCGAGGCCCACATCTCCTTCATCGGCAGCCCGTCCCCGGCCTACGCCAATGATGCCGCGGACCCGGACCTCTTGTACTCCGGTGGTACATATTACGCGTTCACGACGGGAACCTCACTGGGGAACTTCCTCCAAGCGCTGACCGACACCACGGGCACTCCCGCGTCAGGCTGGCAGCCCTTCACCGGCGGGACGGGCTCGAGCGCGTTGCCGCACCCGCCCGCATGGGAGACGACCAACAGCCAGACCTCGCCCGGCGTCTTCTTCTACGGCGGGCACTGGGTCATGTTCTACGACGCGTCCGTGAGTCCCTTCCCCGAGGATTCGGGACACAGCTGCCTCTCGGTGGCGACGGCGACGATGCTCAGCCCTCCCGTATTCACCGACAACTCGGCGGGACCGCTGTATTGCGGGACACCCGGGGTGGGCGTGATCGATCCGAGCCCATTCGTTGACCCCGGCACGGGTGTCGCCTACTTGTTGTGGAAGTCCAACGACGGCAGCGGGTCGGCGGCGGCATCGCAGATCTGGTCGGCCCAGCTGAGCGCCGACGGCACCAGCATCGTCGGGACTCCGACCGTCTTGCTGACCGTCGACCAGCCGGCACTGCCGTGGGAGACGACGACGGATGATCCCCAGATGGTCTTCGCCTCGGGTTCCTTCGACCTGCTCTTCTCAGCTGGGGATTTCCAATCGACCAGCTACAACGAGGCTCTCACCACATGCGTCGGTCCCCTTGGCCCTTGCGCCCAGCCGGCGGCGCCCTTCCTCTCCACGTACGGCACCGTCTACGGACCGGGTGGCGGTTCACTGTTCCAGGACGCCAACGGGAGCTGGTGGCTCGGGTACGCCGCCTGGTCTGCGCCGTGCACCTCCCATGGAGGGAGCTGCAATGCAGTGCGGGAACTCTACACTGCCCCTATCGATCTCAGCAACGGGCTCTCGGTTCCCTGCAGCCCGCCGACAGGCACACCGACCGGCTACCGCTTCACGGCCAGTGACGGGGGGATCTTCACCTATGGCAACCAGCCGTTTTGCGGATCGACCGGGAGCATCTACATCAACCAGCCGGTCGTGGGGATCGCCAACACGGTCGACGCCGGCGGCTACTGGACCGTCGCTCGCGACGGGGGGATCTTCTCGTTCGGCGACGCCAAGTTCTACGGCTCGACGGGGTCCATACACCTGAACCAACCCATCGTTGGCATGGCAGCCACGGCCGACGGCAAGGGGTACTGGCTGGTGGCCTCTGACGGGGGGATCTTCTCCTACGGGGATGCCGTGTTCCACGGCTCGACGGGATCGATGCACCTCAACAAGCCAATCGTCGGAATGGCAGCCACGCCCGACGGCGGCGGGTACTGGCTGGTGGCCTCCGACGGGGGGATCTTCTCCTACGGCGACGCCAAGTTCTATGGCTCGACGGGGTCCATCCACCTGAACCAACCCATCGTCGGCGTGGCAGCCACGGCCGACGGCAAGGGGTACTGGCTGGTGGCCTCTGACGGGGGGATCTTCTCCTACGGCGACGCCAAGTTCTATGGCTCGACGGGGTCCATCCACCTGAACCAACCCATCGTCGGCGTGGCAGCCAGGGCCGACGGCAAGGGGTACTGGCTGGTGGCCTCTGACGGAGGGATCTTCTCCTACGGGGACGCCGCGTTCTACGGCTCGACGGGATCGATACACCTCAACGCCCCCATAGTGGGGATGAGTGGACCGTGACGAGCTTCGTGCACCCTCTACGCAGAGATGAAGTCGCAGATTGATGTGGGTGTCGGAGGGGGGACAAACACAAATTCCGACTGGAAGCTGTGTCCCTGGTCATGCCTGTAGCTGGTGTGCAAAGGAGTTGAGGACACTGCCCGGGGTTGGCCCGGATCCGGTCCGCCATGGGGACCCGGTGCTGGCGAAGCCGGTGACGGGGGCGATCGAATCTTGCCCCGAGCCGCAGCCCCTTGGGGCCGTGGCGGGAGCGGCGAGGGGTCGGGCCAACCATTAACTAGGGGCCGCCACCGAACCGGCGCCTGGGGATACCTCGCGGACGTGGGAAACGCTCAATCAGGGGCAACCCGACGGGAAGGCTTCCTGGCGTAGACGCGGCACACACCGCCGATCTTCTTCCCGGTGGCAAAGGGCCATTCGACCCTATGCGATTTGTCAGTGTAGAGCTAGGCCAGCAATGGGGAAATCAGCCACCGAGAGGAGGTGGGTGATGATTGAATACCTTGGCAGTGATGGTCTGGCCCCACCCGATGCTGACGACGCAGATATCAGAGACGAGTTCGCCTGCGCTGGGCGAGAGGTCACATTCGGATTCGAGACGATCGGCGGAATCTTCGGTCGGCCTCCCGGTCTGGCGATGCGGGAATATGCCGAACTGCGTCGGCACGAATCTACTGGTGACCATCGATCGTCGGCAGCAGCGTGATTACTTCTGCCATGACTGCACATAGCCATACAGCGAATCAGGGCCTAAGAGATGGGAGGACCCTATGACCAGCACAGAGACTGGGTCCGGCAGCGCTGATCGGATCATCGAGTCGTTTCGCGATGCCGGGAACACCGCGCTGGAATCGGTGCGGAAGTTCCTTGACACTGTAAACGCTGCATTTCCCGACGTGGGTGCAGACCACGGTCCGCGCCAGCGGATCATCGATTCGGCGTTCAAAATGACTGAGCAGCTTGTCGGCGCGTCGACCCAGCTTGCGAAGAAGGCTGCAAAGCGGGCTCCGACGAAGAAGGCTGCAAAGCGGGCTCCGACGAAGAAGGCTGCAAAGCGGGCTCCGACGAAGAAGGCTGCAAAGCGGGCTCCGACGAAGAAGGCTGCAAAGCAGGCCGGGTAAAGGGTCCCAAAGTTCGAAGGCGACAACCTCTAGCGCCCTGATCTAGGCGGTGCTGCCGGCTCCCGGAAAGGGGTGAGTGTCCCAGTCATGCGGGGGCGCCCACTGCCGGGGGCACCCTTCCCGATGGTCGGGGATGCCCTTCGCCTCGGGCGCTTGCCGACACACAGCTGCCGAAACTCGTTCGCGAACCGTTAACCATCACCTAGTAGAACCCAACAGTGCGCAGAGGTGGCGGGTAGGCGGTCGCGGTCCTGAACGTCATCGCTGCAGTGGTGATGCCGCCCGGCGTGGCGGGAGCCGACTCACAGTCCTGGCAGGTCGTATCGTCGCCGAATCCCACCGGATCGTTGTGGACCCAATTGGGCTCGGTGACCTGCGTCTCGTTGTCCGACTGCACGGCCGTCGGGTACTGGAGCGACGCCGGCTTGTATGAGACGCTGGTCGAGACCTGGGACGGCACCTCATGGCAGATCATTCCGTCGCCGAACCCCGCCGGCTCGGTCCAGACCGCACTCTCGTCGGTGTCGTGTACCGGCCCGTCCGACTGCACGGCCGTCGGCTACTGAGACATCGGCACGACGACCCCGTACGACACCGTCGAGACGCTGGTCGAGACCTGCGACGGGACATCGTGGCAGATCGTGCCATCGCCCAACCCCACCGGGTCGACGTTGAGCCAGCTGCTCTCCGTGTCGTGCCTGTCGCCATCCCAATGCATCGCCGTGGGTTCCGGCTAGGAGGTCTCCGGTTCCCAGCAGTTGGCCCAGACACTCGTCGAGACTTGGGACGGGACATCGTGGCAGATCGTGCCATCCAGCCATCGCCAGGCACAGGCGCTCGTGAAGGCCCGGAAATCAGCGACTCGCTCCGCGGCCAAGTCGACCACTGGCCGCCAGCGGGCGTCGGGGAGGCCGGTCGCGCCGTGGAGCTGCCCCGACTGCGGTGGGCAGGTCACGAACCACCGGCATGTGCGCTGCGATCAGTGCATCTACGCCGACCCTCGCCAGTCGGCGGAGCTGAGAGGGCGGCGGGGCGCTGCGATCGCAACACGTAAGAAAGCGCAGCAGCAATGGACTGACACTCATCAGGTCGAGTCCTGTGACCCGGAATACTTTCACCGGGAGATCCTGCCCGGCCTAGCGAAGGTGACGTTGGCCGAGATTATGGCGGCAACCGGGATCTCGAAGGCCTTCGCGTCTCAGGTTCGTGCCGGGAAGTTCACGCCTCACGTATCGACCTGGCCCGCTATAGGACGACTAATTGGCTAATAGGCGATTCGACCGGTCCCTCGGCGTAGCCCCGGGTTGCGCCTCTTCCCGGTAGCGTGCTGTGGCACCCGCCTGCCTAGGTGCTTCAGCCTGAACCGCTTACCAACTCGACGAGCCATCTGCCTCTCTTCAGAGTGGCCGAATCGCCGACGCGTGCGACCGATGCAGCGTGTACGTTTGACAGTGTGCCGATGTACATAGATCGCCACGACGCTCCCGGGGTAACGCCCGAGGAGCTGGCCAACGCGCACCGGTTAGACGTAGCGATCCAAGACAAGTACGGAGTGCACTATCACACCTACTGGTTTGACCCTGAGAATGGGACGGTGTTTTGCCTTGCCGAAGGGCCGAGCAAACAAGCTATAGAGACGGTGCACCGAGAATCCCATGGCCTGTTGGCAAGCATCATTTTGGAGCTTGATGAGTTCGTGCCGCTGAACAACTTCTTTGGGTCACTGCCCAATCATCCCGTTGGCGCTGCGTACACCGCACCGGCCTTGCGAGCGATCGTGTTCACCGATGTATGCGGGTCGGTTGCCCAAACGCAACAACTCGGCGATGAGGGCCACATGCAACTGCTCAGAGAGCACAATGAGATCGTTCGTAGCGAACTCGTCACACATGACGGTCGTGAGATCAAACATACCGGCGATGGCATCATGGCCGCCTTTACGTCAGTCGTTTCGGCCGTCGCCTTCGCGGTTGAGGTACAACGGCGGCTTCACGAACGCAATCAGAAGGCCACCACTCCGTTCGACGTGAGCATCGGCATTAGTGCGGGCGAGCCGGTCACTGACGACCACGACGACTTGTTCGGCGCGGCGGTTCAACTCGCCGCCCGGTTATGCGCCGCCGCATCTTCTGGCGATATAGCCGTATCGGTCGCCGTGCGTGAATTGTGCATTGGCAAACCCTTCCGCTTTGACGATCACGGTGAACTGATGCTCAAAGGTATGTCGGAACCCACTCAAACCTATGCTGTGTCTTGGCGCGAATGATTGAACAAGAGGATGTCCGGTTGGACCTGTCGTTAGGACGGGTGTGCCACCCAAGTCGGGTGTGCCACCCAAGTGGGGGTCTAAGACTGTCGTTTAGCCGAAGTGTCCCACCGTCCCGGCGTTGTGGGGCACCCTTCGCACCTGCTCGGTATCGGCACGTGGCGCACGGTCAATCCGATACACCGTGTGACCTGGATCGTCCGTTAGCGGATTGGTGGCTCGTCAGCCTATTGCCCGTCACGCAGCAACCCGACAAGCTTAAGTACGCTTTCGCCTGACGAAGGGAGGACGGGTGCGCCTGGTCGAGACCGACTACCTCGTTGTGGGCGCCGGTGCCACTGGGATGGCGTTCGTCGACACGTTGGTCGCCCAGTCGGACGTCGACGTGGTCATGGTTGACCGGCGGCATCGTCCTGGTGGTCACTGGCTCGATGCCTATCCGTTCGTGCGTCTCCACCAACCGTCGGCGTACTACGGAGTCAACTCGCGTGTGCTTGGCAACGATCGCGTCGACGACTCCGGTCCAAACGCCGGCTTCTACGAGCGGTCCACGGCCGCGGAGATCTGCGACTACTACAACCGTGTGCTCCAAGAACACCTCCTTGCCTCGGGACGCGTGCGTTTCTTCCCGATGTCTGATTATCGCGGCAGCGATGCGGGCGGCCATCACTTCGTATCCCGGCTGACTGGTGCCGAGACGACCGTGACGGTGCGCCGCAAGTTCGTCGATGCCACCTATGTCGAGTCATCGATACCCTCGCGGCATACCCCGATGTACGAGATCGACCCGGGCGTGCATGTGATCCCGCCGAACGCGCTTGTCGACCTCGACGAGCGGGCATCGGGGTTCACGGTCATCGGCGCGGGCAAGACAGCGATGGATACCTGCAGCTGGCTCCTCGATGCGGGCGTCGACCCCGACCACATCCGTTGGATCCGGCCGCGCGATGGGTGGTTCTTAAACCGCGCCTTCACGCAGCCTCTCGAACTGGTCGCGTCGTACATGCAGCTTCAAGCGCGCTGGGTGGAAAGTGCCGCGGCTTGCGGTGACGCGACCGACTTTGTCCACCGGCTTGAGGCTGACGGCGTAATGATCAGGATCGACCCGAACGTGGAGCCGGGGGTGTTCCGTGGCGCCACGCTTAGCCTGCTGGAACTGGATGCTCTTCGCAGCATCGAGAACGTCGTTCGGCTCGGCCGTGTCCAACGCATTGGAGCCAAACACATGGTGTTCGACGAAACTTCTCTCTCCACGGATGCACAACAGGTCTACGTCGATTGCACTGCTGAGGGTCTGCCACCAGTGTCCCCGCGTCCCGTCTTTGAGACCGATCGAATCACCCCTCAGTACGTCACGATCGGCGTTGCCCCCTGGAGTGCGGCTACCATCGCGGCCGTTGAGGCATCGGGCCAAGACGAGACTCGCAAGAACGAGCTGTGCCCACCAGTCGCCTTCACGGGCGAAACGTCTTCTCTCCTACCTATCTCGCGCGCCGGCATTGCAGGTGTTTTCGCGCGCTCCGCTGAACCCGTACTTTCGGCATGGACCGAACACTGTCGGCTCAACCCGGCACGCGAAGCAGCTGAGCACCTTGACGACCCCAAGGTGCAAGAGGCGTTCACCTCGCTCGCTGCCAACATCGGATCCGCGATGGAGAACCTCGAACACGTGCTCGCCTGAACACCAGACCGCGATAGGGCGGAGGGGTCACAGGCCTCAGCTGGTCACTAAGCCAAGACGTGGGTCGTTGACCGTACTGCTCGGTATTGTCAGGCACTCGACAGGCCAACGGGCTGGTCATCCCGCCCGACTCTGCCGGGACCCAGATGCCCCCGCTGGGCTGCTCCCACCGGCCTGGTACCGGGTCGGTATCGCCCCGATCTCGCCTGATCGATAACAACGGAGCCCCTGCGCGAGATTGCCGGATACCGGGCGGCCCGCCGCCATTGACTCCCTGCCACCGAAGTGCCGTTCGAGGGCAGGGGTCACGGAAGGTCATTCCGACCGCCAACGCCCCCCCGCCCCGCGCCGCGGTGCCCCTCCGTTTCCCGGTGGCGCCGGCCTCCCGGCCTCCTCTCCGCCCCGTGCGCGGCGCTTCTGGGCCGTTTCGGCGTCTGGGCCCCTCTCTCCCTGGGCGTCATGGTGGGCGCTGAGGGACTCGAACCCCCGACCTGCTGGTTGTAAGCCAGCTGCTCTAACCAACTGAGCTAAGCGCCCGGAAAACGCGACTCTACCTGCTCTTATTGTCATACTCGTCCCACCATCGGCTCGGCACAACGGTGCCAGAGCAGATGGTTGCCTTGGTCTGAGCGGGCCAGGGCGCTACATCTGGGTGACCAAATTGACAGTGAGAGTCACAAGGAGCTGGCGAGCGAGCGGAACCGCCTGAGGGATCCCGATTGTTGATCCACCCGCTATCCCATGTGAGCTGTTGTTGGTGCAGCCAGGCCTCGACGAACTCGACCGGGGTGAGTCAGCCGTGCGCGCTATGCGGCCTGTTGATGTTGTAGTCGAGCTGTTGATGTTGTAGTCGAGCCGCCAATCCTCGAGGAGGACCTGAGCCTCGAGCAAGGAGTCGAAGTGCTGGCCGTTCAAGAACTCGTCGCGTAGGCGGCCGTTGGACGACTCGATTCAAGCGTTTTGCCACGGGCTACCCGGATCGATGCCCCAAGAGTTCCACGGCGAGTGGAACTACGTGATCACTGTGCAATCAATCCCGTCGTGAGAACACCTAACTCAAGTCTATCCATTTGTTGCAGTGGGAATACCCAGCGCTTGTTGCAATACTCCAGTTAGGTAATCGATATATATTGCTCCGAAATGGTATTGATTAAAGTAGACTCGAATATTGTTGATGACAGGTTCACATTTCGCCGCACAAGCCCACGCTGTTGTTGAAATGTACTTTGCACCGCGGAGAGTAGCGGCTCTTTCTTCCGCCTGCAGGTTGGATGAAAGGGCTTGAGCCGGAGCAACCGCGCAACTCTGGACGCTAGTCATGTGGACAGCTAAACAGTCTGCATCGTTGAGTGACCATTGAGGGATATCACCGATCATGACCATGCTCGTGCCTGGCTCTGACACGCTTGCAAAGGTCTTCATCAATCCCGATTGCCACTGAGCTGGGGTCGCGGGGACGCCCACGGCGGTTTGTCCGCTGCTTTCGCTCGAAAGTACGAGCAAGTTCGGATGCAGCTTCTTAATGGCTCGAGCTGCAAGCGTGTGGAACTGCTGACATTGAGTATTGAGCTGATTCGTCTGGGATGAAATCAATGGCAGATCTGGTAGCTGGCATCCACTCAAGAAGAATACATCCAATCTCCAGCCTGCTCTATTAGCAATAATCCTCAACGCCTCGGCCCACATAGCGGCGTGTGAATCCCCATACACGACCATAAGCTTCTTGCTTTTCAAATCGCCGTAAACGCACCCTTGTTCCATCACCCCCGAAATATTTGGACATTTTCCAGCTGGGTCTGGTATGCCCGCTGCATCAGTGGTCACGGTGAGCCCTGGCTCAACATTGTTGGGAAGCGTCTGGAGCTTCTGTGCATCTCTAACTGCAGCCAACACCTGAGCTTCCGATGTGGCGGCTCTAACTTCAGCCCACGCCTGAGCTTCCGATGTGTTCGACGTGGCTGCAGTGGAGGCGTAGGAGGACGGCGCCGTGGAGACCGATCCACATACTGCAATCATGATCATCACCACCGAAGTGACCGCACCGATGATGGTCTGGCGATGCCTAACTCTCTGCACTATCTCTGCTTCCTCCTACCTTGGGTCTGTGGATTCATGAATGGCTGGTGATCTCGAAGGTGGCGACAGCGAGCGACAGGGCGACGAGCCCTCCCAAGAAGGCGCTCAAACGTGCGGACGCTGATGGCAATCACGCCGCTAGCCCATCACGGGCTGTAACGCTTTCGCTATGGCACCTTGCAAGTAACCGGCATATGAACTCGTGATGTGGGAAGAGTCGGCGTACACTTCGTACTTCCCGATAACAGCCGTGCACGTCGATGTGCATAACCACGGTGTTGTTGCAATGTACGTAGCCCCGGTCGCTTGAGCTGCCGCCTTAAGTGTTTGCTCATGGTCTGTCAAGACCGCTTGGCTCGCAGGTGTCGAGCAAGCTTGTACGTTTGTCTCGTGGGCGGCCAAACAATCTGGCCCCGTCTGCGCCAGGTATGCAATATCTCCCCAGACAACCTTCTTGGTCCCAGGTGATGTGATCGAAGTAATTGCCCGTTCTAGGCCGGCCTGCCATTGCGCCGATGTGGGTGGATAGCCATTCGGGACGATGCCATTCCCATGCCACCAGCTCGTGAAGACAACAATTGCAGGATCCATCTTGTTGATCCGGTTCGTCACATACTGGTGAAACGTGTCACACGCTGGGTACGGGCTATTTGTTGGCCAGTTCCAAAAACTGAGATCGACAGCGGGACAGGTGGCCTTCATAAGCAGTACAAGCTTCCAATGCGCCCGCTTCGCCATAGCGTCAAACCCCGAGAGCCACATGCCAGCGTGAGAGTCGCCGAGCAAGACGATTGTCTTCGAGCCCTTCGGGTCGCCAAACTCGCACTTACCAACTGTTGTCGTATTAAGAGCGGGATTGCACCCTTGAGGGTCAAGCATGGTCCAAACGGGATCCGGCGCAACGTTCTGCAAGGCCGGGGTCATATCACGCGGCACGGTCTTGATGCTCGTAGCAGCGGCGACAGCTTGAAGCACCTGAGCCGTTGATGCAACCGCAGGGGCCCGTCGGGGTGAAGCCGCTCCAGACGCCGTGGAGGCCGATCCACATACGGCAATCATGATCATCACCACCGAAGTGACTACGCCGATGATGTTCCGGCGATGCCCGTTTCTCTTCATCATCTCTGGTTCCTCCAACATGGTCCTGGATTCACGGATGGCTGGCGATCTCGAAGGTGGCGACCGCGAGCGACAGGGCGATGAGCAGCCCTCCCAAAGAGACACTCCTTCCGCCGGAGCGGGCCAAGAAGTTCCAGTGCCTGATGGGGTTCTCCACGAGGAAGTAGGAGCCGACCGACAGTCCGAGGGCGAACAAGACCCAGAGGAGGTTGTCCTCGACCGAGAGGGGATGACCGACATGCTGGGCGGCGATGATCAAGATGGGCCAGTGCCACAGGTAGAGGGAGTACGAGAGCCTCCCCATCCACTGGAACGGAGGAAGACGCAAGAGCGCCTCGGCTCCCATCGTGGGACGGGCCATCCCACCGGCCACGATGAGTGCGGTCGAGACGACGGGCAGCGCCACCGCCACGCCTGGATAGGGCGTCGCAGAGCTGTAAGTGAACGCCGCAACGAGAATGCCGCCCAATCCTGCCCAGGTCATGACAGCGGCGGGGCCCGTGGAATTCTTGCCAACTGCAGACTGGCGACGGCGATCAGTGCTCCGAGTGCAAGCTCCCAAGCGCGGGTGAACGGTGAGAAGAACGCAGCAACGCTGTTGGCCGAGGTCTGGTGGATTGACCAGGCGAGTGACGCCACGATGCTGCAGACCAACAAGATTGTGAGTTTGGGACGAATGCTGATCCGCTTCCAGCTCACGGCCGCAAGTATGAAGAGGGTTGGGTACAAGAGGTAGAACTGTTCTTCAACCGAGAGCGACCAGTAGTTCTGAAGTGCCGAAGGAGGGGCCTGTGACGCCAGGTAGTTCGTCTCAGTCGAGATGAAGTGAAAGTTCGCATAGAAGAGGGACGCCGTCCTCCCAACCCGTGCTGTATCGTCGCCGACGAGGAAACCCAACCAGTGATACGACGCCAGTACCGTGAGGATGATGACCAACGTCGCCGCGGGAAGGATTCGGCGGCTTCGGCGACCGTAGAACGCCAACAAGCGAGTCTTTCCTGAAGCGGCATGTTCTCTGAGGAGAAGTCCGGTGATCACGAAGCCAGACAGGACGAAGAACACGTCCACCCCGACGAATCCGCCAGTGATTCGGGGTACACCGGCGTGAAAGAGAACAACCAGCACGATGGCGACGGCCCGCAGACCCTCCACGTCGGGTCGGAACTTCCGATCGCCAGGTGCAGTTCCTGCCTCATCGCCTGACTCGAGGAAGCGACTTTCAGCCTCAGCGGGTTGCGTTTGGGACGACACTAAGAGCCTTGTAAGTCAGTCGTCATCGCCATTCGCCCCCGTCGGAGTGTTTCGGTCTAGGTCCCGGACACCCGCTGCCTGTTCAAGGATGCTGACAAGGCACTCCACGCCGAGATAGAGCCGAGCGGACTAATCGACACAACGCACCAACAACAAGATCCGGCAGGGTCGCCGCTCGTCGCTGTCAGTGCGGGAGTCGGAATGGCCACGCTTGAGAGGCATTCCGGAGAGCTGACTCGACGGATGCACCCCGTCGGGTCAGGGAAGCGAGCGCCTCAGGGTGGCGCTTAGTCCAGAGCTAGGCGATTCGTCCGTCAACGAGTTCAAGTCCGATCCCGGACAAGAGGCGATGTCCACGCAAGGGAAAGGCACAGCCAATATCACCGAGTGGGATCGACAGGTCGGCTTTGCGTCCGGGGTCAGAAGCGTAATTGGAGAGGAACGCGTGAGTCGTGACTTCAAGCGTGGCCGGAGGCCAGAAGGTGTTGAAGCGTTGGACTACCCGATCGGCAATTTGTCCGCGTGCATGCTCTGGTTCGGACTTGCCCTTAACCAGAGGCCCTCTACCCGCCGAGTTCGTGGTCGTTGGGGCAGCTCGTGCTGAAAGGAACCGCATGGCCGGCCACAGACCCTGTGACTGGTCGGGCATCTTGGCATTTACCACTCACGAGGGAAAGGAGTACGCCTGTACTTCGGCGACGTCCATGGTGGCCGACGGGGTGGCACCCGTCGGGAGGGTATGCGACCCCGATATCTGTTGCGCGGCTACCTCTAGCTGGAGGATGATCTCATAAGTCCCAGCGGTGATGGTGACGCTGCTCGATGCCAATACCTGGAACACCTGAACCCCGTCGAAGTAACACTTGACCGACACACCGGGGATGAACTCAAACCCGAAGATGTGATAACCGGCGCTCATATCGACGCCAGCGTTCCAGAAGGACGACACCGTTCCCGAGTTGGCGAAGTAGTTGGAGTGGCCGGCGTCGTTGATGGGGAGCCCACTGCCAATGGCCCCGCCCTCGTGGCCGTCGATCTCGACGGTCGGGCTGGTCGCTGTGTCGGGCATGAACCAGATGGCGGGCCACATGCCCATCGAGGTGTCGGGCATCTTGGCCTTCACCTGGACGTACCAACCACCAGCGGGCAAGGAGAACTTTCCTTCGGTCGTGACGACACCGCTGATCCATGGATAGGTGCCGGCGTACTGGTTGGTGTTGCGCTGCGCCGTTAGCGTGAGCCCGTTGTCGACGGACACCTGGGACGGCCCGAACATGGCCGCCTCAGTTCCATCGCCCGGGACATTCGGCCCCGAGTAGGGCGCGGGGAGGCGGCCGAAGTCGTTCCAGACGATCCCCTGCGCCCCCAGGGCAGTGGTCCACTTGGTGGTGTCGAGGCGGGTGCCGGAGAACTGGTCGTCGAAGATCAGCTGCCGGCTCGTGTAGCCGGGGGGAGGCGGCATGCCACGGGAGGAGGCTGTTGGCTCAGTGCTCGTAGTACCGCTGACCGGTCTAGTCGTCGTACTGCTTTGTGCGGTGGTGGTGGAAGTGGTGGTCGGACCGCTCTCCTTCGCAGTTGTACCGCAAGCCGCAGCAATCATCGCCAAACAGGCAAACAGACCAAAGAAGCTGAGTCGGCTCAACTGGTTGGTCTCTTCAGTTCTCGGCATTTAGCACTTCTCATGGCGAAGTCGGACGACGGCCAGTATCAACACCTTGATGAGAATCAACAAGTTCGCTGCGCACGTCGACTCCCTGATCAGCGTTGCTAGTCGATACTCCCCCTAAGCGTTGGGTGGGTGAATCGATACGCACAGACTTTCTTTGGAGCAGATAGTTTCGCCACTTACGCTCCGCCAGCAAACAGGGAATACCTGGTCAGGCAGAACGTTCAGCCCGTTTTGGTTGTAAGCCAGCTGCTCTCACCGACTGAGCTAAACGCCCAAGCGCTCCGGCGCCCGGGCAATTATGCCCATCCCCCGGTGACGACCCGGCACGGGGCCCTCAGCGAGGCAGCTGCCCGGCGAAAGCCATGCTCCAGGGCCGGGCCAGGGCTCGCAACTCGGCGCATGCCTCGTCGCCCAAGGCGGCGTAGGGCGCGGCGGCGAGCGCGTCGGTGGCGTTCTCGATCGTCGCGCGCTGGGCGGCGCCCCACTCGGTGAATCGGAGCCCTTGGCTCATGTGGAACCAGCCCCGCCCGCGTAGCTCGTCGACCGCCACGTCCCACTCGTCCTGCGACCAGCCCCGTGAGGTGCGCAGCACGTGCGCCGGCACGTCACCGGCCGCCGCGTGGGTGATCAGCGACTCGATTCCCGACAGGCGGTGCACGACCAGGAGCGCGATGTGCCCGTCGCCGCGGAACTCGCGCAGGATCGACTGGGCGTGCCACAGCTGCAGGTGTGGTTCGGTCGGCCAGGCCACGTCGGCGTGTGCCGCCGCCAGTGGACGGCCCTCCGGTCGCCGGCCTGCCTCCTCCGCCGCCGTGCGAGCAAGGAGTGCGGCGCGGCGCATCTCGTCGGACTCCACGACCCCGTCGCCCAGCAGCCGCCGGAACGCGGCGTCCACGGCGCTGAAGCGCGCCGCCACCAGCTGGTCGGGTGTCGCCACCTCCCACGAGCCGGGGATGGCGGCGCGCACCAGCTCCGGATTGAAGTTGAAGAACGTCGAGACCACCACGTCCGCGGCCACGGCGCCCATCGGCGCCGCCCGGGACGCGAAGTACCCCGCCCGGCCGTCGATGCCGAGGCGCGCGTACGCCTCCGCCGCCTCGGGGATGAAATAGACCAAGCCGTGCAGCGGCTCGAGTGTCCGCCACGTCTTGCGCGCCCGCAGGGCGCCGGCCTCCGTACCTCCGCCGTCGGTCACAGTGTCTCCTCGGCAGCCAGCCGCT
>Ga0116217_10002365_pt1 | contig 17543 bp, 10 predicted proteins | sample Sb_taG_6_FD_89697 | JGI IMG/M metagenome (GOLD analysis project Ga0116217, IMG submission 89697) | Peat soil microbial communities from Weissenstadt, Germany - Sb_50d_4_PS metaG | ecosystem: Environmental > Terrestrial > Soil > Wetlands > Peat | place: Germany: Weissenstadt | collected 2010-09-21 | reverse complement strand
TGATGATCGCCGGGCCATGAGTTGCGGCTATGCCCGGCATTCGCCGCGCTGCTGGCCGACCCGGGGTAGCTGCCCGCGGCCTACCGGGCGCTGGCCGTCCCGGACGGCATGGGCAGAGGCATCGCCTCCTGGCTGCAGTACCGGGCCGGCGACGGCGGCCTGTCGCTGTTGAGCCTGGTAGTGCCGCCCGGCGCCGCCACGCCCGTCCACGACCACCTCGTCTTTAGGCTGGGCAGTCGCGGACCCCGCTGAAGGATGTTCTCGCCCCGAGGCGGCCGCTGCCGGCGCCGCACCCGTGTCGCCGTTCGGGGGCCGGCGGGTAACATAGCCGGCGGCTCGCCGCGGCCGTTCCCCTGGTCACCGGGTTGCCCGCGGCTCGACGTGGACCGAGAGCTGCATCGAATGGCCGCGAAACCAGGGTTCCTCAAGCCGGCCAGGCAGTCGCCCCCCGGAGGTTGAAGCATGCGCGTCGGTCACTGCCAGCTGGAGAGCAAGTGCGGCGACTTCGAGGGGAACCTGGCCAAGGTGGTCCGGGGGCTGGAGCAGGCCCAGCGCGAGCGCGTCGAGGTGGTCAGCTTCCCCGAGTGCTTCCTGACCGGCTACCCCGACACCGAGGAGCTGGCCCGCAAGCACGCCTTCGCCCTCGACTCGCCCGAGGCCCTGAAGGTGCTGGACCGCACCGCCCGCTTCGACCCGACCTTCGTCGTCGGCTTCAACGAGCTGCGCGGCCGCGACCTGTACAACACGGCCCTGGTGGCGCACAAGGGGCACGCCCTGGGCACGTACAGCAAGTGCTCCGCGTACATGCCCTTCCACAAGCAGGGGCGCGACTTCCCCGTTTTCGAGCGCGGCGGGGTCAAGTTCGGCGTCGTCATCTGCTCCGACGGCGGCTACGTCGAGCCCAGCCGCATCCTCGCCCTGAAGGGGGCGCGGGTCATTTTCGCGCCGCACTTCAACTACATCGGCAAGGAAGGGCTGGTCGGCCACTTCATGCACGTCCGCGCCGACCACGTGGCCCGCGCCGTGGAGAACGGCGTCTACTTCGTGCGCGGCAACAACGTGGTGCTGGGCCAGGACCCGGCCATCACGAAGACGGACGGGGTCGGCTACGGCGACAGCTACGTCGTCGATCCGTTCGGCGAGGTGCTGGTGCGCAGCCGGCGCCACCGCGAGGACTTCCTCTTCGTTGACATCGACCCGGCCGTGACCGACCGGGCTTGGAAGGTGGGACGGTCGCTGTGGAGCGTGCAGGAGTTCCACAAGCAGCTGCTGGACGCGGCCGGGATCAAGGGGTGATGGGACGAGGGACGCGGGCCTGGGGCGGGCCGCGTGAAGGGCGTGGCAGTGGTGACGTGCGTGACGGCAGGCAGCGAAACCGCGGGCGGCCGACGCCGGGCGGCAGCCCTGCCCTGCCCGCCCCCAAGTCCGGGGCGCTATGACGGCGCGTGGCTGGGGGTGGCGTCTGGGGCGCTTGGGGCGGTCCGGGTAGGGCACCGGAGCCGCCCCCGGCCGGCCGCCCGCGGGGGAGAGATCAAACTGCGATCAGTTCCTTTCGCTCGTCTATACCAAGGTGCGTTTCCGGAGCGAGAATCTGGCGCCGTTCTTGATCCGCTCGATGTCGTGCGCGTTCCCCTCGATGGGGTAGCGATCCAACAAATCCAGCTCTCGCCGCGTTCCGATGTGCTTCAAGCACTCTGCCGCGATTGCCAACCCGCGAGCAGTGCGATGGTTCGACAGCCACTCTTCAAGAAGGCGAAGCTGTCGTTCCGGAAAGACGATTCGCTGTCCACCTCGCTCCTCGAAAAGGAAGTCCAGGTAAGGCCCGAATCGGGTATCATGGAAATACCGGTCGAGGCTGACGATCATGTATTGATCGGAGACCTGGAACCTGCTTTGATCTCCGACCGAGAGCCGCGGAAGGACATGCCGGCGAATCCACTCGCCGATCCGCTCGTCCGAACCAACGGCCCATTCAGTAGCCCAAGTGAAGGAACGAAGTTCCTCATTGGTCATACGCTCGAGATATGGCTCGAGACTTTCCAGGTGATGAACAGTGATCGGATTCGCCAGGTTCTTTTCGCACCAGACTGCCGAGAAGAGATGAAAAACATCCACACCGAGTGGACAGAGGGAAAGGGCTTCCTTAGCCAGTGCCACGCAGTTCGGTGTGCCAATGCGGAAGGCAGCCTGAACCATGTAGGGGCTGTACTTCAGGTGGCCCCAGTGCTCTCGCAGCAATAGCTCACCATCCGCGACAGGAACTTTTGCGAGGAGTTCAGCTAGGATAAAGAGAAGGTCCGCCCGGCCACCAGAACAATCGGCTGGGATGCGTCCTCGCATCTCGGCCAGCGTCTCGAAGGCCAACGACCGAAGCTCTGCACACCAGACCCAATGGGCGAGCACCCACCACCACCCATGCATATCATTTGACCGCAATTGAGATACTACTTCCGAAACCACCGAATTGTCGCCCAGCTTGATGCGGTGTTGCAGGGCGTACGGGTAGAAAGGGGAGTCAGTCTCGATCGTCCGCAAGAGGGCAGGATCGTTGCACCCGGTAGTTTGGAGCCAAAGACAGAAGGCTTGTGTGCGGACTTTTTCTAACTCGTCAGACGACTGCCAGAGACGAAGTAGCCGATCATTAGTCGGAGATGAACGCAATCGCGTGTTCGGCTCTCCGTCCCCGATGCCGGTCAAATCTGACCATAGGTTTGACCCTCCTCCTGCCGCCAAGTGGCGGACAAGAAACTCGATGGCCTCTGGGTGATCTACGCCTTCCACCATTCGGGCGATATCCTTGCGAAGGGTTCCGTCCTGTCTCCCTGACTCTAAGAGGAATGTCAGTCCTTCTTGAGTAATCCCCCGCCGGAATGCCCAGCCGAGATAGAGCGCCATCGATTCCCGCTCGGTTGGACTCTTTGTGTAGTCCTCTCGGATCGGGAGCGCTGCGAGCCGCTCGATCAATGGTCCGAGAACGCCATTCACGTCCCGCAGCGGGCATCGTGCCGCTGCCCAGATCGCATACGCCAGCACTTCGTCTTGGTGTCGCCTCCAAATCTGTTGGATCAGCTGGTCAAAGTCGGCGAAGCAGAAATGCCCCAGGAGAGCGAGGTAGGAGTTTGCATCGAGGCCGTCGATCTCGGGATGGGACAGCTGCTCCCGAAGATTCCGGGAGAGCTGTTCTCCGTGGCGATGACCGGCATGCTCAATGATCCGATCCCGTAGGTTATCGCCCCCACCGGGCTCAAAGTCATGCCGTACCCTGTCTCGGAGGAACCGCATTCCGTGTTGTGCTGAACCGTTGCGGAGGCCAGCGGCCATCAGTAGGGCATTTGGCTTCATCGCGTCGATGATCGCCAGAACGTGGCTGGAATCAGTCTCGATCAAGGTCCAGCCAATGGCAGCCCGGAATGACTCGGGGACGGATTGGCTCTCGTTCGCGCCCCAAGTGCGAGCCTCTTGGAAGAGGCGGGCCTGGTACTGGCTCGACGGCTCACTCACCTGTCGGATCGCCTCGAACAATGCCCACGGAGCCTGCGTCCGTAGGCTGGCAAGGCGTTCGGCAGATAGCTCGGTTCGGGCCAGTGCCTTGCCGACGATTGCGGAGTAATAGGGATCGGTGACGATGTCCTCAGCTGGCTCGGGCAACTGCAACAAATCGGCCATCGCCTGAACCAGGAACCGCTCGTGAAGGCGGTCGTGACGAAAGTCCAGGCGTCCCTCGGCGTCCAGTTTGCACACCTGAGCCTGCCGAACCAGCAGCCGCATTCCCCGCATCCCCTTCGACCCATCACCTAACCAACCCTCCAACACTCCCCACAAGGGTCGGAGGTTCCGCCGAAGAATCATCTCGCGGGCTACGCGAGCTAGTACGTCGAGTAGTTCAGCGGGGAGCAGGTCCACGGTCCCCGTTGTGCAAATATCCCGGAATTGCGCGCCGAGGAACTGTCCAATCGTGTCGTCCGTAACCGCAGCTAGAGCGGTTCGCGACCGGCTTGCACGCAGGCAACCTCGAAACCTCGCAGGAATCCCGCACGGTCCAAGCTGCCTGTGCGCAATGCAACTGCGAACCGCTCTAGCCTGGGGCGATCCCGGCACGGCTGCCAGCCCTCGGCGTCGGGCGCACGCTGGCCCAGCTGCACGGCGATGCTGGTGGCCGCCGGGGAGTTCGCCCGGGGCCGGACGAGTGTGTCAGCGCAGCGGGTGCAACTTCGCCTGGCTCGCGTCGAACCGCAGCACAAACACGTGCCCGTTCTGGCCGACGGCCCAGACCAGCTTGCGGCCCGGATCGTACATCAGACCCATCGAGTTGTTGAACTTGCCCTTGCCCACCGGGTCCGCCCCCGCCAGCTCGGCCCCGAGCCAGGCGTTCTTCGCGCAGTCGTACAGCGGCCAGAGCGGCTTGCCGGCTACCTCGACGTGGGCGCCCACGAGCACCGCGTCGGCCCCCACCAGATAGACCGTCTCGCGCGACGGCACCGCAGCCGCACCCTTCCCCGTCGAGTCCAGCCACTTCGCCTCGCCGGTGCGCAGGTCGTAGGCAACGACGTCACCCTTCGTCCCGCCGAGGTCGCTGAAGAAGAGCAGCCGCTGGCGCTTCGAGTCGTAGGCCAGGCCGTTGTGGTCGGGGCCCTTCGGGGGCAGCTCGCCCTTCAGCGGCAGCGCCTTCCAGCGCCGCGACGCGCCGTCAAGCCGCCACAGCCCCGCACCCTCCTTCTCGCGCCGGTCGGCCCAGACGACGGCGCCCTGCGGCGTGGCGCAGACTGTGTTGGTGTAGAAGTCCGGCCGGTACGGGTTGCGCTCCGGCCCGCGCGACCAATGGCCCGCCTTCGGGTCGAAGAAGTAGGTGTACTCGTGCGGGACGAAGACGAGGGCCTTCAGGTTCGGGTCGTAGCCGGTGGCCTTGTAGGTGTGTCCCGTCATCCACGGGTTGCCGCGGAAGCTCCACTCGCCGTGGACCTGGTCGTTGCTGTAGGCGTGCTCGATGGGGTACTCCGGGGCGAAGGGGATCGACCAGCGGTCGGCCTTGACGTCGTAGACCTGCGGGGCGGTGCCGCTGTAGGCCGAGTGCCCGCCCGAGAAGCGCACGATCTGGTCCGACTCGGGGGCAAAGACCGCCGAGCCCCAGTCCATGTTCGGCCGCGGCCGCTTGGGGGTCGGACGCTCCGCCCAGGTGTTGGGCGGCGAGTCCTTCAACTCCTTCGCGGTCTTGTCGGCGTCGGCCGGCGGCACGCCCTCGCGATACCAGGCCGGGTCGTGCGGCCCGGTGCGCCGCTCCGTCGTCCCCGGCTTGACGCCGTACTTCGCCGTGCCCTCTGGGTCGGTCCTGTCCGCGGCAACCTTGCACATCCAGGTGCGGCCGTCCCCGACGACGAGCGCCACGTCGATGTCACCGACCGCCGCGGGCAGAAACCCGTTGACCGGCCCCCGCGGACACTCCTTCTCCGACGCGCAGCGCGACAGCAGTTCCCACGTGTCGGTCGCCGTGTCGTAAGTCCATATCTCGAACGGCAGGCGGCGGTAGAGGCTCTCGACGTAGCCGGTCGCCGAGGTGTAGCCGTAGCCGCCCAGCAGCAGCACCTTCTTCGCCTTCGGCAGCCACAGCAGCGCGTGCCCGGCCCGCGGCGATGGCGACAGCTTCGGCCGGCGCTCTTCCCACTTGTTCGTCACCACGTCGAAGGCCCAGGTGTCGGCGAGCAGGTGGTCCAGCGCGTCGCCGCCGAAGAGGAGCACCTTCTTCGCCACCGGGTCGTAGACCAGGCGCGAGTTGGCCCGCTGCGGCGGCTGGTGATGGAGCTTCAGCTGTTCCCAGGCGTTCGTGGCGGGGGTGTAGGTCCAGGTGCCGGGGTCGCCGCGCTCGGCCTGCACGTTGCCGCCGCCGAACAGGACGAAGCGCTTGTTGTGCCGGTCGTAGCACATCGAGCCCCACAGGAGCATGCCGCCTAGGTCCTTCTCCGGGTGGGCCTTCGGGGCGAGGTCGGTCCAGGAGCGCCCGGCGGGGTCGTAGCGGAAGGTGCGGCCGCCAGCGTAGAAGACGAAGCCCCTGGTGTCGGGGTCGTAGTCGTATTTCGTGCCCAGGGAGAAGGTGCCGTAGACGGTCCAGTTGGGGCGGGCGTTGCCCTCGGCATCAGCGAGGCCGAAGCGCTCGTCCTTCCAGGCGGGCGCCTTACAGGGGCCGAAGCGCGGCCCCCAGTCCTTGCCCCTGGGGAGCCAGTTCTCCCAGCGCCCTTCCGTGGCGTCGAGGGCGAGTTGGTCGTAGGGTCGCGGCCCCTTGCGGTACTCGTCCCACGACGTGCGCCCGCCGAGGACGAGGAAGCGGTTCAGCCCCGGCGCGTAGCCGAGCGGGACGTCCCACCGCCGCCCGGGGATGTCGCCCTGTTCGAGGCGCGTCCAGTCATTGGCCGGTGGCTCGGCGCCGGCCGAGACGGATAGGAGCAAGAGGGTGGTGAAGGGCAACCAGAAACGCGGGATGGTCATGGCGGTCCTCCTCATTCCCCGGCGGGCGCGACAAGTTGCCTCTCCGCCCCGGCCTTGGCGTCGGCGGCCCGCACCAGCCTCCTGCCGGCTCGGATTGGCGGTGCCGTGCTCGCCGTCGAGCGCGAGGTCACCATAAGAATACCCGCCACGCCCCACAGTGGTTATCCTTGAGCAGCTTTCCGTTCCACGAGCGCCCCCGGAGGAAGTCCCATGGCTCGCGAAACCGTCACCGTTACCACCGACCGCCGCTCTTTCCTTCAGAGCGCCGCCGCCGGGCTCGCCGGACTTGCCCTGGCGGGCACCGGCGCGTCGGCGGCGGACAAGGACAAGCCCGCCGAGAAGGGCAAGCCGACGAAGTTCCAGATCGCCTGCATGACCCTGCCCTACGCCCGGTTCCCCCTGGAGCGCGCCCTCTCGGGGATCAAGGCGGCCGGCTATCGCCACGTCGCCTGGGGCAACACCCACCTCGACGCCGACGGCAAGCGGGCCCCGGTCCTCGCCGGCGACGCGGCGCCCGAGAAGGCCAAGGAGCTGGCGAAGAAGTGCCGCGACCTGGGGCTGGAGCCGGTCCTGATGTTCGGCCCTGGGCCGGAGGACGTAGAGGCACTCAAGCGGCGCGTCCTCCAGGCATCCGCGGCCGGCGTCGCCCAGGTGCTGACGATGGGCACCACCAAGAGCACCGACCGCAAGGTGTGGGTCAAGAACCTCAAGGAGCTGGGCCCCGTGGCGCGGGACCACGGCGTGGTGATCGTCGTCAAGCACCACGGCGGCAACACCGGCACCGGGGCCGCCTGCGCCGAGATCACCCGCGAGGTCAACGACGACGGCGTCAAGGTGAGCTATGACGCGGGCAACGTGATGGACTACATGAAGATCGACCCGATCCCCGACCTGAAGAAGTGCGCTGACGAGGTGCGCGGCTTCTGCATCAAGGACCACCGCGCCTTCCCGAAGGACCAGGACTGCGGCCCCGGCCTGGGCGAGATCGACCACTACAGGCTGCTGCACCCCGTCGCCTTTACCGGCCGGGTCATGCCGCTGTGCTGCGAGAACGTCTTCGCGCCGCTGCTGCCGCCGCCGGACAGGCCCGAGGCGGTGGACGCCCTGGCCCGACGGGCGCGCGAGTTCCTGGAACTGGTCATCCAGGGGTTGCAGGGCTGAGTACGGCCGCGAGGCACCGGTTGGGAAGTGAGGGCGGCAGCGACCACAGGACCTCCTCCCGGCATCGTAATCTGACGCTCGACCCCTTCACCCTCCTTACTTCTCCTTCGCAGGCGCGGCGGGTTGTCCCTGTTTCAGCGCGTACTCGAAGAACATGACAATCCGCTCGTTCGACTCGTCCGTAGGCGAGTGGCCCTTGCGGTTGGTCATGGCGACGCGGTTCTTGGCCCTCAGCAGGTCGTTCACCGCGACAGAGTGGTTGAGCGCCTTCCACCGCCCCGGGCCGTCCTCCGCGCCGCCCGACACCAGGAACGGCCGCGGCGCCATCAGGGCGTGCAATTCGTGCAGGTCGTGGCCGCCCTCGACCAGCCGCTTGTACGCGCCGGTGCGCGGGTTCGCCTCCGTCGGGATGCCCGGCTTCCGCCCCGCGCCGGGCTGGTAACCGAGATACCACGGCTCCCAGTAGTTCACGTTGCTCCGCTTCTCGTCGAACACAATGCCGGGGTCGGACCAGACGCCGCAGGCGAACTTGTCGTACAGGCAGGCGGCGAACATCGCCCACTTGCCGCCGTAGGAGTGGCCCACCACGCCGATGCGCTTGGCATCGACCTGCGGCAGGGCCGCCAGGATCGTGTGACAGTTCGCCGCGACGTAGGCGTGAAAGGAGAGCGGTTGCAGCTGTGCCTTCTCCTTGTTCGGGTAGAAGCTGGCGGGGGCGCTGCCGAGCGACAGGGTGACGAAGCCGCGTTTCGCCAGCTGGAGGGCGAAGTCGCAGCGCTCCGACCTGCCTTGCCCGATGCCGGTCTTGGCGTCGTAGAAGACGACCAGGACTGCGGGCAACGGCCCCTTGCCGTCCGGGACCAGCAGGTAGGCGTCGTCCGTCGTTAGCTTCGGCGCGATTTCGAGGCGGACGTGATACTGCGTGAGGCCGTCACGTTTCTCCTTGTCGAGGAACTCGACCTTCGGCTTCTCAATCCGTTCCGGCCACGGCCCCATGATCTCGTGCCAGGATTTGAGGATTTCCTGCCGGCGCTGCGGCCACTCGTCGGCGCTCTTGACCGCCCGGCCGTCGGCGAACTTCAGCGGAGACTTGTAATCCCCGAACTTGCCCGCGAACTCCTCAGGCGGCTTGAAGAACGGGGCCAGCTGCTTCGAGGGCGCATCGCCGGCCGTCGCGGGTGGTTCGGGGAACTGCCAGCGCTCGTCGAAGAAGCCCGCCCGGACGACGTTCTCCTCCAGCGGGACGGACGGCTCCTTGGGGACCTTGTCGCCGACCTTCATCACGGCCCAGTCGCCCAGCCGTGGAAAGAGCAAGTCGTTCAGCGAAGCCGGTTCCTTCTCGTGGAAGGTGTGCCCGCTGTTTAGCACGACGTAGCGCTCGTCGGCGAGCGAGTTCGGCTGCATCAGCACCGGCGCATGATCCGCCGCGGCGTAACGCTCATTGCCGACCTGCACCTCGTCGCGCGTCCAGCGCAGCGGCAGTTTCGGCAGCACTTTCGCATTCCAGCGGACGACCTTGCCTCTCTTCGCGGCCCAGGTGCGCCGGCCGGCCTCCAGCGCCGCGGCCCGTTCGTTGCCGCGTTCCACCGCCTTCTTCAGAAGAGCCGCGTCGGCCGGCGTCAGCACCTCGTCGGACTGCAGCGCCCAGGCGATCCCCTTGGCGTAGACCGCCGCGTCCGCGAGGTGATCCGCGTTCACGGCCGGCGTTCGTCCCCGCAGCTTCGCCAGGCGGCCGTCCAATTCCTTCAGCCGGCGCTCGATCTGCTCGCGCTCCTCGCCGGAGACGGCCGGGGCGGCGGCCGGGAGGACGGCGGGGACAGCCAGTGTCCCGGCCAGAAGCAGAAGCCAGTGCCTGATCGTCATCGAGATCTCTCCTGCGGGCGATCTGCCGGCTCCCTCCCGCACCACGACCAGCTTCTTCGTGATCACCTTCGCCTCGCGCACCTCGGTGAGTCGCTCGTCGCGGCCGTGGTGCTTGTAGGTCAGGCGGATCGAGTTCGTCGCCTCGGGTCAATCGTCGGACTTCGTCCCGAAGTAAGAGGCGTCGGTCGGGGAGGCTTGGCCACTGCGGCAAGAAATCAATGGCAGGCCCGGCACTACGGAAGCGGGGCGGGCCGACCGGCGCCATCGTGGACACCGACGGCTATCCCGTCTGGTGAGCCAGCCGCCCCGCCTTGACGACACCGCCCTGCATCACCGCCAGAAAGCGCGAGCGGTCTTCGAGGATGGCGAAGTCCGCCGGCACGTCGCCGTCAATGACCAGCACGTCGGCGAGTTTGCCCCGCTCCAAGGTGCCGATTTCCTCGCCACGGCCCATGATCTCGGCGCCGGTCTTCGTGGCGCACCGGATCGTCTCCAACGGCGACAGCCCGACGTACTTGACGAAGAACGTCAGCTCCTTGGCGTAGGTACCGTGCGGCGTCCAGGCGAAGCCATAGTCGCCGCCCATGCCCAGCCGCCCACCCGCCTTCAGGATGCGCCGCGCACTCTCCGCCCCGGCCTCCAGCGTCTCTCGGTGCCCGTCGATGACGCGCTGCCCCATGCCGAACTGCGGGCCGTACTCGATGCTGGCCCACTCGAACTGCAGCGCCGGCACGCACGGCACGTCGCGCCGCAACAGCAGGTCGAGCGCCTCGTCGTCAAGGAAGGTGCCGTGCTCGATCGAATCGTATCCGGCGCGGAGTGCGTTCTTGATGCCCGCGGTGGCGCGGCAGTGGCCGGTGACCTTCAGGCCGTGGTTGTGGGCGGTGGCGACGACGGCGTGCATCTCGTCGAAGGTCATGCACAGGGTGTGGTGGTCGTTGGTGTCGGGGGCGGCGGCATCGCCTGTGGGGTAGGTCTTGACCCACTCGACGCCGTCCTTGACGAGGCGGCGCACGGCGGCGCGGGCCTCGTCGGCGCCGTTGACGAGCAGGACGAGCCCCTCCATGCCGATCCTGCGGAAGTCGGGGTTCCAATCCATCAGGCCGCCGACGCCGCAGATCTCACGGCCGCTCGCCGCCAGGCGCGGCCCAGGAACGAGGTCGTTTTCGATGGCCTTCTTTAGCCAGTGGTCGATGTTGAAGAGGCTGCCGCCACTGAGCGCCGCTGTGTAACCGCATTCGAGGGCGAGCTTGGCGTTGCAGGCGGCGAGGAGGGTGACGTACTCGACGGGATACTTGATGTCGAGGTCTTCGAGGGCGGCGACGTTGAAGTAGGTGGGGTGGAAGTGCGCCTCGACGAGGCCGGGCATGACGGTGCCGCCGTGGGCGTCGATGTACCGGGCGCCGGGCGGCACGGGCGGGGCGCCGGCGACCGGGCCGGCGTAGGTGATGCGGCCGTCGGTGACGACGAGGACGGCGTCGGGCACGGGCGGGGCGCCGGTGCCGTCGAGGAGCTGGCCGTTGCGGACGACCGTGCTGCCGGCTGCGAGCTTCATGGACGTGGCCCTCGGAAGCGAGGCGGGGGATGGACAGAGAGTCGCCCGGAGTTTACCCTGCTCGGTGCCTGTTCGCAATCACGTGCCACTCGCCAGATCGGCTGCGCCGCGGTCGAGGATAGCAGATCTTACACTGGATGTGGATGAGGCGGTCGCAAGGTTGATCGAAAGGGTTGCTCGAAATGGTGAAAAAAGCAATGCCCCGTGGATCAGGAAGGCTGCTGCCGAAACCCGGCGACGCTTACTTGATGCCTCTGCCCGACGGTCGCCTTGGCGTGTGCCGGGTGATCAAGCGGCACGCGGGAGAAGGGGGCGGAACGCATCCCGACTCTTTCCTCGTGGTTGCCTCACCTTGGATCGGCACCGCGCCACCCGAAGTCAGCGACACGAGGTTGAAGACCATTTTGGTTCTAACGCATCACTCCTGGGATAACCGGCCTGAAGCGATGTGGACGGTGGATCCTTTGCCCGACTCGTTTCGACTGCTCGGTGAGATCGAGCCAACGCCGGAAGAGAAACTGATGGAGTGCCCAACTTGCGGCGAATGGTCAACGCTTGCTCTGCAGGTGTTGCTCCAGTGGCGTTGGGACAACGACCGAGAGGCACTCCTCAAGGAAGACGCCGAGCGGGAGGAACGGAGCGCGCGGGAACGGGCCGCGGAAACGGAGCGGCGCAGGGAGTACCTCGAGGGTTTGACGCTCGAAGCCCTTCGGCAAAAAAAGTGGCTAAAGAGCTGGAAGGAGTACCCACCTGCCAAGGCCACCCGCGCCTGCCGCAAGAACTTCCGCGATACAGTCAGTGCCTTGATCCGTCTTGGCCCGAAGGCGAAGCGGCGGGACGTGCTAGCCGTGCTGCAAGCGTGTGTGGAGAGGCTCAACGAACTGGACGCCACGAACGGTCACTTCATCGAGACCGTCGAGCGGGAGGATCTGTGCGAGGAGTTCGAGGAGATCGTGTATGCTGCGGGGCTGGGCGGGTGCAAAGACTTAGCTGATCGGTGGCGTGAGTGGTGATGTCGTCACATCCAGACCAAGCATGAGGCGGTGCCATGATGCGGATTCCAGCGGTCGCCGTCGCCGTCGTTCTCGCGATCCCAGTCTTCGGCAGTGCCGCCGACCCGACGAAGAAGGTCGTCCTCATCGCCGGCGCGAAGAGCCACGGCCCCGGCGAGCACGAGTACGAGAAGGGCGCCCGCCTCCTCGCCCACTGCCTTGAGACCTCGCCGAACCTGAAGGGCTTCAAGGCCGAGGTTCATACCGACGGCTGGCCGAAGGACGACAACGCCATCGACGGCGCCGCGACCGTCCTGCTGTTCAGCGACGGCTCCGACCGCGACGAGAAGGCGCACCCTCTGCTGCGTGAGCGCCGACTCGCCACGATGCAGAAGCTCATGGAGCGCGGCGTCGGCTTCGTTGCGATCCATTACACGGTCTTCGTGCCGACCAAGAAGGGCGGCGAGCAGTTCCTCGACTGGTGCGGCGGCTACTTCGACTACGAGAGCGGGCCGAAGCCGCAGGGCTGGTACTCGAAGATCAAGACCTGTACCGCGAAGGTCGGACTGCCGAACCCGAAACACCCCGTCGCCCGCGGGCTCAAGCCGTTTGAGCTGCACGAGGAATTCTACTACAACATGCGCCTGGCGCCGGCGGACAAGGGGCTCACGCCGATCCTCAGCGCCGCCATCCCCGACGAGAAGGAGCCGCAGATCGTCGCGTGGGCGGTGGAGCGCAAGGGCGGCGGCCGCGGCCTCGGCTACACCGGCGGGCACTTCCACAAGAACTGGCAAGACGACAACGTCCGCCGCATGGTCCTCAACGCCCTCGTGTGGACCGCCAAGGGCGAGGTGCCCGACGGCGGCGTGCAATCGACACTGCCGAAGGAGGAGAAGCCGCCGCAGCCTGCCAAGCCGCAGCCGGTCGGTGGCCCGAGTTCCGACACCGAACTGGATTACCGCCCCGCCGACCCGCGACTGAAGGCGATCCTCCTCGACCGTTCCCTCGACGAATCGTTCGTCTCGATCAAGGCGGACACGATGGGGCGGCTCTTCGTCGGCGGCCGCGAGGCGCTGTTCGTCTACGAGCCGGACGACCGCGGCGTCTACAAGGCGCGGCGCGAACTGTTCCGCTTTCCCCCCGACGCCTGGGTCGCGGGCGTCGAGGTGCGCGGCGACGACCTGTACGTCCTGACCGCCAGCGCCCTGTACCGCTTCCCCGGCGGGCGAACGAAGCGCGACGGCCTGAGGCCGGAGCGCCTGCTCTGGGGGCTGCCGCTCGACCTGCACGTCAGCTTTCACTCGCTGGCGTGGGGGCCGGAGGGCGACCTGTACCTCAATCACGGCGACCCGCTGCTCAACTACGGCGATTTCGCCCGGCCCGACCACTGGGGCCACTGGACCCTCTTCACGAAGGGCGGCGCGAAGACGCCGTACACCGGACAAGGCGGCGTCTTGCGCGTGCGGCCCGACGGCAGCAGCTTCCGCTGCGTGGCCGGCGGCCTGCGCGGCCCGTTCGGGCTGGCGTTCGACCGGCAATGGAACCTGTTCACCAACGACAACGACCACGAGAGCCGGCCCGACCTCTACACGCCGGCGCGGCTGCTGCACGTCACGCCGCACATCGACTTCGCCTGGCCGCGCGGCTGGATCGCGTCGAAGCTGCCGGACCGGCGCGACCTCGTTGAGGCGATGAGCAACGTCCCCGGCCGCGGCGTCCCAGTCGGCATGGCCTACTACGACGAGCCGCTCTTCCCCGCCGAGTACCGCAACAGCCTGCTCGAAGCGCGCTGGGATCTGCTGACCGTCCAGCGGCACACCTACGAGAAGCGCGGCGCGAGCTGCTCGTCGAAGGAGTCGCCGTTCCTGGTCGGCCGGGTGCGGGCGCGGCCGGTCGGGGTGGCGGTCGGGCGCGGCGGGCGCGTCTTCGTCGCGGTGTCCTACATGGCCGGCAACGAAGCGTCGCCGCACTACGTCAGCGACCTCGTCATGGTCACGACCGCCGACGACACGCCCGGGCACCCGTTCGAGCCCTACGACGCCGTCACCGCCCCGCCGAAAAAGCTGTTCGCCGAATTGTCGCAGCCGTCGTGGGAGCGCCGCCGCGCCGCCCACGTCGAAATCCTGCGCCGGGGCGGCGACCTCCACGACGAAGCGGCGCGGCGGCTGGCGACCATGACAACCGACGACCCGGCCATCAACCACCTGCCGTGGCTCGCCGGCGCGTGCGGCAGCGCCGCGGCGGCGAAGCTCATCGCTTACGACAAGCACCTCACCCCCGACAGCTACCGCTTGCAGGTGCTCCGCGTGCTGGCGGAGTTCCCGGCGCTCAACGCCTCGGCCTCGGTGTTCGCCGAAGCGCTCAAGGACGAGGACCAACGGGTGCGTCTCGCAGCGCTCGCGGCACTGTTCGACCCGTCGCGCGAGCTGCCGTTCGCCGCCGTGATGGTGCCGGCGAGGGACTCCGACTCCTACCTGCGGCAGACGGCGACGAAGCTTCTCGCCCATCGCGCGGCGCTGAAGGACATCGACGGCTTGATAGCCTCGAAGGACTCCTCGGTGCGGCTGACTGCCGTGCTGGCGGCCGGATTCCGCCTGACGGTGCCGCCGCCGCACAACACGCCGCCGAGGGAGGTCGCGCTGTTCTACCCGAAGGGCAACGCCTTCTTCCAGACGGCGATCCGTTACGGCGACAAACCGCACGAGGCGGTGGAGCTGGACAAGCTCGGGCGTCTCGGCAGCTACACCACGGCCGAGATGTGGAAGGCGATCACACCGAGTGCGGAGCAAAAAACGCTCTTCGACTTGCTGACGAAGGGACTGAAAGACGACTCCGAGGTGGTGCGTCTCCAGGCGGCGTACTTCCTGTCGCTGCTGCGCGACCTGCGTACCGAGGCGGCCGTCGCCAAGGTGTTCGCGGAGGTCAACGAACGCCGCGTGGCCGACGCGCCGCTGCGAGACGTCCGGAAGGCGTGGCTGGCCGGCCCATTCGACGCCGACGATACCGGCCCCGAGACGGGCGCCATCGACCTGACGGCGGAGTACCGGACGGCACTCGGCAAGTCGGGGTGGCGGGAGGTCGCGGGCAAGGACGGCGTCTTCGCCCTGCCCAGGCCGGAGAGACAGCGAGGCACGTCGCAACACTATTTCTTGTTCCAATTGCAGTGCCTGTCGCGCCAGACGGTCGTTCTGTTGCTCGATGCGAAGTTGGGCGCCTCGGTCTGGCACAATGGCCGGCCCTTGAAAACCGACGGGTCGCTGTTGCTCGACGCCCAGCCGGGCAGCAACGACGTCCTGGTGAAGGTGGCGGCGACCGCCGACCACCTCACGCTGCGCTACCGGGCGCGGGCGGGGGTCACGGCGACGCTACCCGCGAAGGTCGGCTCCGCCACGCTGGCGCAGCGCCTCAAGGAAGGGGCGGGCAAGGGCGACGCGGTGCCGGCGGAGTTCCTCACCCTCGACTGGCCGCAGGAAGTCAAGAAGGGCAACGTCGAACTGGGCCGCAAGCTGTTCGGCTCGCTCGGCTGCGTCAAGTGTCACGCTATCACGACGGACCAAACCGGCGGCGGCGCTCCGAGCCTGACCGACGCGGGTAAGCGCTTCAACGTCGCCTACCTCGTCGAGTCAGTCCTGCTGCCGAGCAAACAGGTCGCCGAGGCGTTCCGCACCACGGTCATCACGACGAAGCAGGGCGTGACCGTGTCGGGCCTGGTCGTCGGCGAGACGGCCGACGCGGTGGACTTGCTCCTACCGGACGCGACGCGGACGCCGGTGCGCAAGAAGGACGTCGAGGGGCGGACGCTATCAGACGTGTCGCCGATGCCGGCGGGGCTGGTGAAGAGCCCGGACGAGCTTCGCGACCTGCTGGCGTACCTGCTTAGCGACACGCCACTCCCGCCGTGAGGACCACGGGGCGCCGGCCCCTATGGGTATTGCGCACCGCGCGGCCGACGGAGACCTCGACGGGAATGTCGGCGGCGTAGAGCGTCCCAACGTAGCAGAGGCCCTATCGGGGTGGTCGTCGCTGGCACCAGCGGCCCTGACGGGGCAGGTAGTGGCAGCGTTTTTTGGAGAAAATCCTCGCAATCGCACCTTCGGGTCGATAGCTTCAGCCATTGGCGTCGTGGCCGCGCCCTGGAGCCAGGCCATCTGGGAAGGATAAGCTTGTGCGGTGGGCTCAGGCCGCGATGGGGCGACTGCCGGCGGGGTTTTGAGGGGAAAATCGTTGCGACCGGTCCTTCGGGTGGGTAAGCTCAACTCCTGAAGTCGCTGCCGAGGCCCCAGGGGGCGTTCATCTGCGAAAGATCGAGAAGCTTGACTCTCGGACGATTGGCCGACCCTGCGCTATGAACTCGACGTCGCTCAGTCTGCTCGACCGGCTCAAAGGCGCCGGCCCCGACGCCGCCGACTGGCAACGGCTCCAGGACATCTACCTGCCGCTGATCCGCCACTGGCTGTCCGGCGTCCCCGGGTTGCGCGATGAGGCTGACGACCTGACCCAGGAAGTCCTCTGCGTCCTCATCCGCGCGCTGCCGTCGTTCGCGCGGCAGCGCGACGGGTCGTTCCGGGCCTGGCTTCGCCGCATCACGTTGAACCGTATCCGAGCCTTCCGGCGGGCGCGGCACCGCAGGCCGCTCGCCGAAGGGGGCGGGCAGAGTGACGACTACCTGGCCCAGCTCGCCGACCCCGCGAGCGACCTCGCCCACCAGTGGGACGAGGACCACGACCAGCACGTCTTTCGGAAGCTGCTGGCCATCATCAAGCCAGACTTCGCGCCCAACACCTGGGAGGCGTTCACCCGCTTCGCGTTGGAGGGCCGGCGCGCGGCCGAGGTCGCCGAGCAGCTGGGTATTTCCGAGCGTGCGGTCGTGCAGGCCAAGTTCCGGATCCTCAAGCGGTTACGGGAAGAGGGTGCGGGGCTGCTCGACTGATCTTGCGCTTTCGCGTGATGTTGGTCCGCGGCCTGGCCTTTATCAGATGGTGGGCAGCGACGACCGTAGGTGTTCGATACCCTGATCTGAAGGAGTCACCGATGCCGGCCCCGCCTCGCGCGCACCTGTCGGACGCCAGCCTGCACTTGCTGGGCTCGGGCCAGTTGGACGATGCCAGCGCCGAAGAGGTCTTCGCCCACCTAGAGCGGTTCGCGACCGGCTTGCACGCAGGCAACCTCGAAACCTCGCAGGAATCCCGCACGGTCCAAGCTGCCTGTGCGCAATGCAACTGCGAACCGCTCTAGACGCTTGCCCCATGTGCTGCGCCAAGGCGGCCAGCCTGTCCGGCGATAGCCTGCTGCGCCGCCTCCGCGCCGCCCATACCGCGGGAGGTGGTGCTGCCGAAACCGCCTCCGGGGGCGCGGACGACCCGTACACGACCCGCGGGCCGGAGGAGGGCCAGCGGCTGATCCCAGACCTGCCGCCGGATCCGTATGCGACCCGCGCGCCGGAGAGGGGCCAGCTGCCCATCCCGGATCTGCCGCCGGAGTTGGCCAGCCATGCG
>Ga0116217_10002358_pt1 | contig 17561 bp, 10 predicted proteins | sample Sb_taG_6_FD_89697 | JGI IMG/M metagenome (GOLD analysis project Ga0116217, IMG submission 89697) | Peat soil microbial communities from Weissenstadt, Germany - Sb_50d_4_PS metaG | ecosystem: Environmental > Terrestrial > Soil > Wetlands > Peat | place: Germany: Weissenstadt | collected 2010-09-21 | reverse complement strand
TCACCTGGTGGCTGCCGACGGGTCTCACGACGATCCCGAGCGCAAGCTGGTCAACGCCGGGCCCTGCTTCAGGCCGCCCTGGAGTGAGGAGCGGTGGCAAGTAAACGGCAAACAGCCACTGACAGGCAATCTCGGGGCCCCTTCCATGGCCCCTTCCTTGATGCCTGTCGTGGCTTCTGGCGTCGCCCCGCTTGTGGCGATGGTCCCGGCTCAAGGTGTAGACGGGGAAGCTCGCGTCGGGGAAGACGCTGAAGTCATTGTTCATCCTTGCCGCCAGCACGGTCTCGTCGGGCCCAGTGCCACCGACCGGAGCGGTCTCGAGCTGCAATTGAGCCTGCCCCGTCGCGGGAGTGCCCCGACTCGGATCGACCAGGTACCAGATGCCCGGGGGACTGGTCACTGGATCGTCCAAGTTGGCGCCTTGCGTACCCCCCGCCGCTTGGTCCAGGAAGAACCGGTACAGCGGATAACCGGCGTAGGTCACCTGCTTCACCGACGACACGCCCGGCAGGTCGAGGTCGGTGCGGGTCACCGTCCCGAGAAGCCTGGGGTTGACCCCCGGCCCCGCGATGGGAGCACCGTTGGTGAGGAGCGCCGGCCAGAGGTCACTGTCGCAAGGCGTATTTAGGACGTTCGTGTTGTCGCTACACGCGAAGTCCGCGCCGGACAGCGCATGGAGCTGGTCTGAGGTGAGCAGGTACAGCGAGCAACCGGCGTAGTCGCCCGAACCGACGACCAGCACCCTGCCATAGGACGTCGTGGATGCGGCCGACAGGGTCGCAGGGCCGGTCGGGGCGCTGATCACATCGTCGGAACAAGGCCTGGTTTGGGCGCTCGCGGGTGAGCTGAACAGAAGGGCCACGCCAACGAGGCCCAGGGTAAGTGCGGCGGCTGCGGCACGGCCTGCAACAGGCCTCCGAAGCCAGCGGAACAACGTCGTCATTACGACCTCCAATCGTCTGCCGGGGCCCGCTGGCCCGACCACAAGCGACCAGGCCTCGAATTGGCACCCCGGGCGGAATCACGGCGACCAGCGCGCCGACGAAAGCCGGCGCGATCTGCATCACACCCCCTCACCTGTGTAGAAGTAGGGATCGAGTACGCGCACCTGGGTGATCTGGTCGACCGGCAACTCGTTGCGGGTGGCGGTCTTGCGGATCGCCTCGGGGGTGGGCGCGTCATAGATGCAGAACGTGCGGTTCTTGTCCTCCGAGACGAACGAGCTGATCCAGGTCACACCTTCCTCGGCGTTGCGCTCGACGATCCCACCGCAGAGCTCCGCTCCGCCATTCTCGATTGGGATGTGCAGGCCCTCCGGAAAGGTGCGCTGCACCATGTACCTGGGCATCTGGGTCCTCCTCGGTTGGTCAGGTATGACTGGCTCGAGGACCGTATGAGCGGGCCTGACGATCCGCATCGGGAGGACTCCCCATGTTGGAAAGCGGCGATACCTATTTTGTCGTCAGCCGACCTTAGCCCGACTATCCTGTGCACGGGGCCGGTTGCGATGAGCCTGTCGACACAGTCGTCCGCTGCGAGCGGGCACAGCGGCGCTCTCTTGGAGCGCGATGGCGAGCTGGGCAGGCTCGAGCAGTGCCTGGAGCAGGTCGCCCTGAGCGGATCTGGCATGGTCGCGTTCATCGGTGGCGAGGCGGGCGTGGGAAAGACCACGCTCGTGCGCGAGTTCTGCCATCGCCGCGGCGCCCGCGAGCAGGTCCTGCAGGGAGCCTGCGAGCCGCTGCTCGCGCCACGGCCGTTCGGCCCGTTCATCGACCTTGCCGAGTCCAGCGAAGGGGAGCTTGGCGCCCTGATCGACGAGGGTGCAAAGCCACACATGGTGGCCAGTGCGCTGCTGCGCGAGCTCCAAGAGGACGCCACGCCGTCGCTGGTCGTGCTCGAGGACCTGCACTGGGCGGACGAGGCGACCCTCGACGTGCTGCGCCTGACCGCCCGACGGCTGGCCGGGGTCGGCGCCCTCATCCTTCTCACCTATCGCAACGACGAGCTGGGGCGGTGGCATCCGCTGCGGGTGCTGATCGGCGAGTTGGGGGCGAGCCAGACGATTGTCCGGATGTCGCTCATGCCCCTGTCGCTGGACGCCGTCAAGTCCCTCGCCGAGCCATTAGACGGCGACGGTGAGATCCTCTACCGCCGCACGGGCGGCAACCCGTTCTTCGTCACCGAGCTGCTGGCCGGCATGGGGGGCATGCGGGAGATGCTGCCAGACAGCGTCGCCGACGCCATCCTGGCCCGGGCGGCGCGCCTGAGCCCCAGCGCCCGCCAGCTGCTGGAGGTGATCGCCGTCGCCGGCCCACAGGCTGAGCTGTGGCTGCTGGACCGTCTCGCGGGTCAACCCGAGCAGAACCTGGCGGAATGCCTCGGGAGCGGGATGATCATCTCCCTAGGCGACGCGGTCGCGTTCCGTCACGAGCTGACGCGCGAGGCAATCGCCTCCGCGATCAGCGATCACGAGAAGCGCAAGCTGCACCACGCCGCGCTGCTGGCGCTCGCGGAGCCACCCTGGGGGGAGCCGGATCTTGCCCGCTTGGCTCACCACGCCGACGGCTGCGGCGACCCGGGCGAGGTGATGCGCTTCATTGCACCGGCGGCGGCACGAGCCGGCAGGCTCGGTGCCCATCGCGAGGCGGCGGCGCTTTACGAGCGGGCGCTGGCATACGGCGACGCGCTGCCGCTCCAGGCTCGGGCGCAGGTGCGCGAGCGGCGGGCGGCCGAGTGCTATCTCGTGGCTGACTTCGAGGGCGCCGAGCCCGAGCAGCAGCGGGCGCTCGACTGCTATCGGGAGCTGGGCGACGAGCTCCGGCAGGCGGCGGCGCTCAGCTGGCTGTCGAACCTCGTCTGGGAGACCAGCTCGGTTTCCGACGCGCTGCCGATGGCGATCCATGCCGTGCGCCAGCTCGAGCGTCTGGGTGCAAAGAAGGAGCTGGTGATCGCCTACACCCAGGTGGCGCAGCTGAAGCTGGCCGCCGAGGTGCCCGGGGAGGCTCGAGACTGGGCGCTGCGGGCGTTCCGGATGGCTGAGGCGATCGATCGCCCCCGCCAGCTCGTGGCGGCGCTTATCACGCTCGGGTGGGTCGAGTTCTTCACCGGGCAGGACTCCGGTCTAGCGAAGCTCGAGCAGGCGATCGAGGCGGGCACCGCCGCCGGCTTCGACCATGACGTTGCTGCGGCACATGTGGTGGTCGCGCGGACGGCCGCGCGGCTGCGGCGCTACCAGCTGGCAGAGCGGCACGTGCAGGCCGGCCTCGAATACTGCGATGGTCGCGACATCGACCTCTGGCGCTACTACCTGCTCGCCTGGCAGTCGAAGCTCGAGCTGTGGCGCGGATCCTGGGACGAGGCGGCGCGGCGGGCCGAGATCTGCCTTGGCAAGCCGTGTCCGTTCTCCCGGGTTCACGCGCTGGTGGCGCTCGGCCTGGTGCGCGCCCGCCGCGGCGACCCGCAGGCCTGGGCGCCACTCGACGAGGCGCTGGCGAGCGCGCTGCCGCGCCGCGAGTTTCAGTGGATCGGACCGGTGGCGGTGGCGCGCGCCGAGGCGGCCTGGCTGGAGGGCCGGCCAGAGGCGATCGCCGCCGAGATCGAGCCGGCCCTCGGGTTCCCGATGCGCCCCGGCGACCCGTACGCGGCGGCGGTGGCTTACTGGAGCTGGCGCGGGGGACTCGCCCCCGGGCTCATCGCTACGGGCGACGAGCGGCATCCGGAGTTGCTCGAGATGGCCGGTGACTGGGCCGGAGCCTCCGAGCGCTGGCAGGAGCTCGACTGCCCGTATGAAGCAGCCATGGCTTGCGTCGGGTCGGACGATCCCGAGCTGCTGGGGCGGTCACTGAACGAGCTGCAGGCGCTCGGCGCACGGCCGGCCGCCGCGATCGTCTCCCGCCGGCTGCGTGAGCGCGGGGTGCGTTCGATCCCGCGCGGGCCACGCACGCGGACACGACAGAATCCCGCCGGCCTCACCGCCCGCGAACTCGAGGTGCTGGACCTGCTACGCGACGGATTGCGCAACGCGGAGATCGCGCAGCGCCTCGTCGTATCACAGAAGACGGTGGACCACCACGTCTCCGCGGTCCTCCGCAAGCTCGGCGCCCATACGCGCGGTGAGGCCAGCGCCCGGGCGGTGGAGCTGGGGCTCGGCGGCCGATCCTAACCACGGCCGACCGCAGAAGCCGCGGATCCTCGACAGCAGCGCTGCGGTCCACGAGGCTGGGGCGCTGGGGCGTCCGCCACTGGAGGCGGTCCTCATCACTGCGCCATCGTCCACCCGCACGATCAGGCCGTCAAGTCAACGATCAGCGTGCGATCCGGTCGTGCCGTCCGCCCCAAGATAGGTAGCGCAGATTCGCAACATAGGTGATCCTCCCGATGCACCTTCGTGTCTGCGCTCATACGTTGGCGGCATGGCTGAACAAGTGCATCAGACGACATATCGCCACGGGCGCGACGGGAGCGAGGGAGTGGGATGAGCACCGATACGCAGCATGGGGTTCCGTCTCGGCGGCAGTTCTTGAAGGGGGTGGGCGCCGCTGGTGCGGGTGTGGTCGCTGGATCGGTTGGAGTGCGCACAGGGTTGGCGACCCCGAGCGCCGAGGCCGCCACGCTGCCGGCCGCGGCTAATGGCGCCGACCCTCACTCTGCGCACGCCGGTGCGCCTGTCACCAGCGTCGATTTCGGGCGGATGTTCCCTGATCTGCCGCCGTTCGCCGAGGCGAACGACACGGTGCGTACAGCGTTGCTGGAGGTTGGGCAGCAAGGCGGGATCCTCGATGCCGGGGATGATCTGGCGGCGGGGCCCAAGGCATTGATCGTCGATCCGACCGTCAACGGCAACCCGACCGCGACTAACTCCTACGGCACCAACCCGGATAACCCGACGATGACGGCGGGCTCGACGTTCGTGGGCCAGTTCACCGATCACGACATTACGTTCGATCAGACCTCGCAGCTAGGGGTGCCTCAGAACCCGTTGACGTCGCCCAACACGCGGACTCCGGCGCTTGATCTGGATTCGGTATTCGGCGGCGGCCCAGGACGGCGACCGGATCTGTACGTCCAGAACCGGGATGGGTCGGTGGGGCCGAAGCTGAAGATCGGAAGCGGTGGGGTGCACGAGGACGTCCCCCGCGTATCCAACGGCGATGGCACGTACACGGCACTGTTGGGCGATCCGCGCAACGACGAGAACGTGATGATCGCGGGGTTGCACTGTGGGCACATCTTGTTCTACAACCGGGTACTGGCCGAGCTGTCGGAGTTCGATCTGAGCCGCTTTCCCGCCGCCAAGGCGGCCGACCTGGCGAACAGCTATGCGTCGTTCCTGATCGCTCGCCAGGTCACGCTGTGGCACTACCAGTGGCTGTTGGTCAATGAGCACCTTCCGCAGATCGCTGGCCAGCAGGTCGTCTCAGACGTGGTCCAGAAGGGCAATCGGTTCTATAAGCCGCCGCCCGGGGATGCGTTCATGCCGATTGAGTTCGGCGCCGCCTGCTACCGGTTCGGGCACAGCATGGTGCGTCCGTCCTACCGAGCGAACTTCACCAGCGGAACCGGCGACAGCACGAGCCCGACCGCGGATCCGTTCTTCGGGCTGGTGTTCGACGCGACCGAGCCGGACTTCAGCGCGCCTCCCAGCTACGACCGCGACGATCTGCTGGGCGGGTTCCCCGCCGAGCGGCGCTATGTCGGCTGGCAGACCTTCTTCGATCTCGGCGATGGGCAGGTCAAGAACAACAAGAAGATCGATACCACGATCTCGAGCGTGATGTTCACGCTGCCCGTCCCGGCGATCGCGCCGCACACTCAGACCAGCCCCACGGTGCTACCACAGCGAAACCTGCTGCGCCAGCTCACCTGGGGACTGCCGTCGGGCCAGGCCGTCGCCCGCGCGATGGGCGTCGACCCACTGAGTCCCGCGGAGCTCTCCGAGATCGGCAGCGTCTACGCACCGTTCGCCACCAGCACCCCGCTCTGGTACTACATCCTCGCCGAAGCCAAAGCCACGGCCGACGGCCTCAACCTCGGGCCGGTCGGCGGGCGGATCGTCACCGAAACGCTGATCGGGCTGTTGCGCGCGGACCCCACCAGCTACCTCAGCATCTACCCGCGGTTCACCCCATTTCTCGGCGCCGACCTCACCCTCGGCGCCAACCTCAACCCGAACATCACTGGCAACCGCAGCTACACCCGCGCGCACTTCCTCTACTACGCCGGCGTGGTCACACCAGGAACCTACCGCTAACTGAACCGATGACCACAGGACTACTCACTCCCAGCCACATCGCGATCCTGCTGATCGTGGTGATGCTGATCCTCGGGCCCAAACGTCTCCCGCAGGCCGGCCGCGCGCTAGGACAAAGCCTCCGCGAAATTCAAACACGGAATCACCGGTCGCGAGGAACCCGGGGCCAACACACCCCTCGCGCCATCGCCCGAAGGTCCGCCAATCGCCCCGGCGGCACCCTCGGTTCGTGCCGACTCGTGAGCTCTGTCACCGAGCAAGAGGACCCCCGCGTCTCGCGGGGGTCCCCGTTCGAGTCCGGGCGTCGGCTTACTTTCTAGAGCCTGGGCGACGTCTTATCTGCCCGCGGGCCGCTCCCCTCACGCGAACTCAGCGGCGCGGGTCACGGTCGCTGACCGGCGCTTTGCCCACGACGCTTGCGAGTCGTGTACTCCCTAACGGTTTGCTGACGGCCCGGCGAGCGGGTCTGAGCAAGCGCGCAACCGCCTGGACGGAGGCTGCTGCTTGTCCTCGCGGAGCGACGCTCTGGCTCAACGCCGGGTCGCGCGCGATCGGGCTGCCCGCTCCCGTCGACTTCCGAAACGCTGGGCCGATCCAGCCGTGTCACGCTCACTGTGAGAACGCTGGGGGTAGCCCGCAGGAGCAGCTCGGGTCGTGCTGCCGGTGTGGCGACAAAGCAGAACCGGCCTACGCCCACATCGTTTTGCGGCGGTCTCACGCTCCTCTGTTCGTGTGCGAGAGTGACGGCGTGCTCACCGCCGAGCAGATCGTGACGTTCGATGATGCTCCGCCGCCCCCGGGCGAGAGCCCGTAGGTCGACGGGCAGCAGCCAGACCGCGACGTGCGCGTTGTCGCGGCGGACCTGTCGTGGCCACGCGCGTTTGCGAGGCTCGCTGAACGGATCATCGCGGCGCTCGGTGACGATGCTCTCAGGATCGAGCACGTCGGATCGACCTCGGTACCCGGCCTGGCGGCCAAACCCGTGATCGACATCGATCTCATCGTCGAGGACTCCGGCAACGAGCAGGCGTATGTCCCCGCGCTTGAGCAGCACGGATTTGTCCTCGTCATCCGCGAGCCGTGGTGGTATGAGCACCGGTGCCTACGGCACCACGGTCCGGCCAGCTTTCTGCACGTCTTCTCGCCAGAAAGTCCCGAAGCTGAACGCCACTGCATCTTCCGAGATTGGCTGCGCAACCACCCTGAAGACCGCGCGCTCTATCAGACGGCCAAGGTAGTGGCCGCCGACGAAACACGTGCGGTCCACGGGCACGCGATGGACTACAACGGCCGCAAGGAAGACGCTCTACGCGGGATCTACGGCCGAGCTTTCCGAAGCCTCGGCCTCACGAAATGACTGACTCCCCGCTCTCACGAACAGGCGGCCACGTCGGCGGCAGGCCCGGGGCGCTCGCCGACTGCTCCTTCGCGATCACGAACGATCGGAGCAGCATTGCAGCGGCGACAAAGGGGAAGAGCCCGCGGACGCGCGGGCCGACGCGCGGATCTGGGCGATAGGAGGTGAGCACGGACCGCTGATTCGCTTGCAGCTACCTCACATCGAGCCGAGTGAGCTAACAAGTCACACTATTTGCTCGACCGCCGTACTCCGACAAGCAAACGGCGCCGTCGGCCCTCCCAGTGCGGACGACCTGGGGCGAGTGTCCTGGCCGGTGTCCGTATCCCAACCTGTTGCGAACATGGATCAGCTGCGCCGAACCGTGCGAGATGGCAGACGCATTGCTGGCGTGTCTGCCGCGGCCGGTGTTGAATAGGCTCCTTGTTTGTCTGCATTGTTCGACCGGGAGGTTTTTGTTGCCTTTGACCCAGACACAGTTCGCGAGCGCGGTCGCTGACCGCGCTGATGTCAGCCGCGCGGAGGCCAAGCGAGTGCTTGAGGCGTTCGAGGAGGTCGTCCTTGCGGAGCTTGGGAATGCCCAGAAGGTCCGGATCGGTGGTCTGGTGCAGTTGACCGTGCGGGTCAAGCCAGCGTCCAAGGCGCGTAAGGGTCGCAACCCGGCGACGGGCGAGGAGATCACGATCGCGCCCAAGCCGGCCAGCGTTGACGTTCGCGCGCGTCAGCTCGCAAAGGCCAAGGCCGCGCTGCCGAGTGTGCAGAAGGCCCGCCGACGGCTCGCCGCCTGAGACCCGCCTGAGACCCGACTGAGCACCGGGGCTGCCGGGCGTCCGATACCCAAGGCTTTGCGGATGCTCGTCGAGGCGATGGGCGCGCCAAGGCTTCGGTCCGAGCGGATGTTCGCCACTGATCTCCACGTCTGTCGGGCCGTGCCGCTCTCGCGGGCAGGGAACAGCGATGCGGTTCGCTACCGCGCTCGCCTCAGGAGCTCTCAGCGCCGGGCGACGGGTTGCCTGCTCGTGGCTCAGTTCGGCCGTCGATTGCGCTGGCGTGCCGCTCGCGCGGCCCGTCGAGCCTGCTTGCGGGCGTCGTCGTGGCGTCTCGCCGAGGTCCTGGCCGTGCGCTCACGCTCCCACGAGCCCGGGAGCGCGGTTAGCGCGGCCACGTGACGCTCGTGATCATAAGGACGCTCGTCGTGCAGCGCTCCCGAGATCTGCTCGCTGACGGGACGCGCGAGCATGTGCAGGATCTCGTGACGCTCGTAGCCCACGTCGAGCAGCCGCACCGCCGTGTCCCATACCTCGGGCGGCGAATCGTCCCACAGCTGGGTCGCGACGATCTCGTGCATCGTGAGGTGCAGACGAGGGTTCATCGGTCCATCGCTGCCCTCGACCTCGCTGCGGCCTGCTTTCAGCGCTTGCTCGAACTCGGGATGCTCGTGGCGGATTACGACCGAGCGCACGTCCGGATCGGAGAGCTGCTCGAGCTTCAAATCGAGCGCCGCAAGCACATCCGGATCGGCGACGAAGCGCCGTCGATGGCCCTCATCACGAGCATCCGATCGCCGCGACATGGCCGCAATTGTGTCGAACGCCGCCGTCAGAACTTTCACGAGCGGCGACCTCGCCCGTGAGAGCGGCGACTTCGCCAGTGACCGTGTCACAGAGGTGCCTGGCGTCGTCGACGCGGACCGTCAGCCAAACCCGAGTCAAGTTAGGTCGAGGCCCGGCGGTGAGGCCTGGACGACCCGATCGATCTCGCTCCGCCGAGCGGCGTGGAACGGGCGTCCGCAACGGAACGACAAGCGAACGGTCAACCGGGCCCTTTTCGGGCGCTCAAGACTTCTTGTTTCACCAAGCCCGAGCCACCTGATCGGCTCGGCTCCGGCCAGCCGGTGTCTTCTGCTTGCGGTCCACGGCCGCCCGACGCGGCACCCGTAATCCGACTGCCCCGGCGGCGACATTGCAGCAGTGAAGCCCAGGGGGCAGGGAGTCCGGATTCGCCATACGAGCTCGCCAGGGCGGCGGCGACCCGAGTTGCTGATTCCGGGCTAAGTAGGGCCCCCTACGGACAGACGCCGGATGCCCGAGGCATGGCAAGAGCGGGTCTGTGCGCTGCGACGTGTCGAAACGGTTCGCGGTTCTGGTCCGCATCGTCCGGTCGGGAGCGTTCAACGGGCAGGGGCCACCGGTCTCTGTTCGGATTCCGAGGGCGACTGGTGCGCACGGAACCGCCGACGGGTATGGGCGAATCCAGCAATTCACTGAGCTCGGCCACACGGCGCGCTGGCTCGCCCTCATCGTGCGGACGCGTGATCCACTCGAAGTGGCCGGGAAGAGAGCTCGAAATGCCATCGCCGCAAGCCAGCGCCTATGTCGCGCCCAGCCCCTCGACGGGGCGGGGGAGGTCGGGACCGCCGGGTGTCATGTCCGCGGGCGCGTCAAGTGACGCGCCCGCGGGTCCGGCTCACGGGGACGACGGGCCCACGCCCTGAAGCTCCACGGGCCCGAGCGTCGGATTCAGCTCGGTGTCCTGGCTCACGCCTGTCGGGGTGATCGTGTCCAGCACCTCGGGCACGCTGTTTGGGTTCACCGAGCAGATCGGGGCCGTGTCGCCGCTGGGGCACACCCCGAACGAGTACATCCCTGCGGGCTGGGTGAAGTTGCGCACCGGTGGACTGCCAGCCCCCTGGCCGGTGAGCGCGACGGTGAACACCCAGCCGGGGCCGACCGTGCCGAACGCGGAGGTAGGCATCACCAGCGTCACGGTCCCCGCGGGTTGATCCTCGATCATCTGGGCCGCACCGAGCGAGCCGCCGGACGAATCGACCCACATCGGCGACGCGAATCCCTGAGCCTCCAGCCGCTCGCTCCACGCGTCGGCGGGGGCGATGGAGTAGTTCATCACCGAGTACGCGGCGGCGGTGGAGGTGCTGGTCGCCACGGGATTGTGGACGTAGATGTCGAGCAGCTGCGCTCCGAACGCCGAGCCGAACGTCGTGGCCAGGTTACGGATCTTGACCGTCAGGTACACGTCGGTGGCGGTCTGGTTGATCGACATGCCGAGCAGGTCGAATGCACCTGGCTGGAAGGTGTCCGGCGCAGTCGGGTACTGAAAGGTGCCCGGGCCGTTGTCGTCGCCGCTCGGGTCGGTGACGCTGAACACCTTCGTGCCCGGGAGCACGAAGTAGCTGACGTTGTCCTGGGCGTAGCCGGTGCTCCGGCCCTTGGTCGCGGTCACCGTGATCGTGGTCTCCCCGAAGCTCGTCGGCAGCGTCACCGACCAGTTACCTCCGGAGTCAGCCGTCGTCGTGGCCGTCGCCGCCGTCCCGCCGGCGGACCCGACCGCCTCGGCGTCGACGGTGGCCTCGGCGGTGGTGGTGCCAGTCACGGTCACGGTCGTGGTGGTCTCGTTGGCACCGGGAGCCGGCGAGGTGATCGTCACCGGCAACGAGCCAGGCATGCCGTGAGTGACGTAGCGGTCGGTCACGATACTCGGCGTCTCAAGATCACGCCCGGCGCTGAGGTCCAGCGTCAGCCGCGCGTACTGGGCCTGCGCCCAGGTCAGGGGGCTGGCCGAGCCGGCGGGCTCGCCGTCCACGAAGCCGATCGACGCGGTGGCCGGATTGGTGGCGTAAGGAGAGGCCGCCAGGCCCGGGTCCTCCCAGGCCTGCTCGGGCTCCAGCCCCTGGCCCGACTGCATCTTCTGCATCGACCGTAGCAGACGGCGGCCGAACGACGGGTCGCCGGCGGCGACCTCGTACTCGCCGCGCTCGCCGCTGAGCACGGGCCACAGGTGGCCCGTGCCGGTGTCGGTCGGCGCCCACGGCGCCCCCAGGGTCGAGCAGCTGCTGCCGCTCGGCTGGTAGCAGTCACCGTACCCGTCCACCGACTCCGTCGGAGTTGTGCCGTAGCGGTAGAAGCCAATCCCGCTCGGCGTAGAGCGCTCGATCGTGTCGTCGACGACCGTCAGCGACGACTTGATCGTCGGGTCGCTGGCCGATAGCACGCCGAGGCGCACCAGCTCCAGGAAGCCGGCGTCGATCAGCGAGCGCTGATCGACGTTCGAGAGGCTGCCGTTCCCCAGGTTGACCGAGCCGGCGACGTTCGGATTGCCGGTCTGCGATATCCGGATGAAGTAGCTCGGCACCGTCGAGCTGATGAACGGGCCGTTGGTCGTCACCGTCCAGCTCTCGATATTGCGCGCGAAGTCGTCGGCGACGGCCTGGTAGACGCGGGCGCGGACGGCGTCGCCGTTGACCATCGCGATATGCGCGGCCGCGGTCAGCCCGGCGATCTCGGCCGCGATCGTCGATGGCGAGTAGCCCGACTGCTCCTCCCAGCGCTCGACGCCGTCCGACGGCCCGTGCGCGACCAGGAAATCGGCCGCCGGCACCACGTGGTTCTCATACAGGCTGCGGTGGCCGGCCAGCCCGGACTGCCAGTCCATCAGGATCGGATACGAGGTCTCGTCGAGCTGGAGACCACCAGTGTCGGGCGCCGGCTTGCCGTTGAGCAGCGAGTTGCGCGGCATCGAGCCGTCGGCCTGCTGCTGGCGGTCGAACAGGAACAGCGTGGCGGCCCGCGCCGTCCGGATGTCGCCGGCGACAAGCAGACCGGTGAACGCCTCGTACAGGTCGCGCGCGAACACCTCGCGGTAGGAGCCGAAGTACGTCGGCTCGCCGTCGACGAACACGCCAGCCGGCACCGACTGGCCCCACGGCGAGGCCAGGCCGGCGGCGATCGCGCCCGGGAACGTCTTGTCCTCCGAGGCCTTGACGACGTTGACCGACTCGTAGTACTCACGCACCGCGGACCGGCCGAGCCGCCAGGAGGGGCGGCGCAGGCCAGCGTCGTACCGGTACCACTGCGACTCGTACCGAGCCCACACGCGGTCGAAGGACTGAGCCGCCGAGGCGCCGGCCACCGCGACCGCCTTGGACTCGGTCCTGCCAAACCCCAGCGCCAGGTTCGTTGTGTGATCGCGCCCCAGGCGCAACCGAGCGGTGAGGGTGACGTGCCCGTCGGGCGCCGACGTGTACATGGCCAGCCGATGCGTGGCGTCGAGCATCGTCAGGCCATCGCTGGCGCTGTCGGCGTAGCCGACGCTGGCGCTCGAGAAACCGCCCGAGGACTCCAGGGCCTCGAACGTCGGCACCGCGTACGTGCGGTTGACGGCCTCGGTCGTGGTGTTCGTGTTCTCGTCCACGGGCACGGAGCCGCCGTCGGCCAGCGTCGCGGTGTTACCGCCGGCGTTGGGCGCGCTGCTGGAGCCGGCCGGGGTGGCGCCGCCGCCGGTCCCGCCGGCGAGCGGATCGAGCCGCACGTACAGCTGGTCGCCCGCCGGCCCGGAGAAGCGCACGCGCATCAGGACCGCGCCGCGGGACGGGTCGGCCAGGTAGGTTGTGGTGATGTGGTAGCCGTGGGCGGCGTCCGACGCGACGATCGTGCACGACATTCCCGTGGGATCGCGGACGACCTTGTAAGTCATGTCCCGGGTCTGGAGGTCGGTGAAGCTGTAACCGTCGGTGACCAGGTACTGGAGGGTATGCACGTTGGTGGCGTCGATCGTCGGCCAATAGACGTCGGACAGGACGCCGTCAGCGACCGTGAACCACACCTTGGAGGTGGTGTTGCGAGCCGTCCCCACACAATCCTTCCGGGCCAAGTCGTAGTAGCTGGGGGACCCGGGCGAGCCCGGCGCTACCGTGACGGTGGGCCCGTATGCCAGAGCCATCGACGGGACGATCACCGCACCCAGGACGCCAACCAGCACCACGGCGATCAACACCCGACGTTTCACCGTTCCCTCACCTCCTGCCCCGCCCTGCCGACGGAGCATCGCCTGGCATAACAACAGCGCAACGCAGAATACGCCTCGCCGTCCTCGCGACCAACCCCCAATCAGGAAACCGACCCACGGCAACGCGACCGGGGCGGCACGCAGCCAACCCAACGCCCGAATGTCAGGCCAGCCGCGCGTCTAAGGGCCCACGACTAAATTAGTAGAGGGTTTTGGGTGTTGGCGTAGAAACCTGGGTGCGTGATCGATGAGGGCGCGATTCGTGAGCGGTACGGGTTGATGAAGGGGCTGTTGAACGAGCGGTCGCGGCGGCGGTGGGCGGCGGCTGAGGCGCGGTCGCATGGGCGTGGCGGTATCGCGGCTGTGGCGCGCGCGACGGGGATTTCGGAGTCGACGGTCAGCCGGGGGCTGCGGGAGCTGGATGCTGAGGAGGAGTTGGAGCCTGAGCGGGTGCGCAGGGCGGGCGCTGGGCGGCCTGGGATCTTGGAGCGGGAGCCTGGGCTGACTGAGGCGTTGGATCGGTTGATCGATCCGGTCACACGGGGTGATCCGGAGTCGCCGTTGCGATGGACGTCCAAGTCCGGCGCGAAGCTCGCCGAGGCGCTTAGAGAGATGGGGCACGAGGTCGTTGATCGCACGGTGCTGCGGCTGCTGAAGGCCAAGGGCTACAGCCTGCAGGCGAACAAGAAGACGCGTGAGGGTGCTCAGCATCCCGATCGTGATGCGCAGTTTGCGCACATCAACGAGACGGTCAGCGCTGCGATCGCGGCGGGCGAGCCGGTGATCAGCGTCGATGCCAAGAAGCGTGAGCTGGTCGGCGATTTCAAGGCGGTCGGCCGGGAGTTTGCGCCCAAGGGCAAGCCGGTCGAGGTTCGCGGCCACGACTTCAAGGACAAACAGCTCGGGCACGCGATCCCCTACGGCGTCTATGACCTGGCCGCGGACGAAGGATGGATGAGCGTCGGGATCACCAGCGAGACCGCGCAATTCGCGGTCAACACGATCATCAGCTGGTGGGAGCACCTCGGCAAGCTCCGCTATCCGAACGCTCAGACGCTGACGATCACCGCCGACTCCGGCGGGTCCAACAACCCAAGCACCCGGCTCTGGCGCCACGAGCTGCGACGCCTCGCCGACACGATTGGGCTGAATATCCGCGTCTGCCACTTCCCACCCGGCACCAGCAAGTGGAACAAGATCGAGCACCGCATGTTCAGCTTCGTAAGCCTCAACTGGCGCGGCAAGCCGCTCGAAAGCCTCGAGGTGATCATCAACCTGATCGCCGCCACAACAACCAACACTGGGCTCAAGCTGTACGCCCGACTCGACGCCCGCACCTACGAGCGAGGCCTTGAGGTCTCCGACGAACAACTCGCCGCCGTGAACATCACCAGACACGCATTCCACGGCGACTGGAACTACACCATCAAACCTTCCCTAATTGAGTCGTGAGCCCTAACTACCTTGGGGCGATCACCACCGGCGGCAGCGAGACCGACTACCAGGTCGGGAGTACCGGCTCCCCTCAGTACATCAGCGACGGGATCGCCGCAGGATCGGACGGGAAGCTATGGCTTGGTTACGACGACGCGATCGCGCGAATGTCAACCTCCGGCGTGATCGGGCCGAGCGACGTCTTCCCGTTGCCTGCGCCCGCGGCGAGCGTACCCAACCAACTCGCGCTCGGCCCGGATGGGAATGTGTGGTTCACCGAGAGTCTGCCCGCGGCGGTCGGAAAGATCACTCCTTCCGGGCAGATCACTCTGTTCCAGACGCCGACCGCGAACAGCCTGCCGTACGGGATCGCCGCCGGACCCGACGGGCGGATGTGGTTCACGGAGCGAGACGCCGACAAGATCGGAGCGATCCCTACCGACGCGACCTCCGGCGCAGACATCACCGAGTATCCGATCGGCGGCACCAACGTCGGCGCGATCAACATTGCCGCCGGCCCGGACGGGCGGATGTGGTTCAACGAGACCAACACCGGGTCGCTCGGCGCGATCACGACGGGCGCCAAGACGGCCATCTTCAAGCTCACGGTCTCAGTCGCCGGCACCGGGAAGGGGACGGTAGAAAGCCGGCCGGCCGGGATTGACTGCGGATCCACCTGCCAGGCGCAGTTCAGCTTCGGCTCGCAAGTGTCCTTGACCGCGACCCCGGCCGCCGGCTCGACGTTCGCCGGCTGGTCCAGAGGCTGCTCAGGGACCAGCACCTGCCACGTCACGATGAGCTCAAACCAGACCGTGACCGCAACCTTCATCTCCACCCCGCCGCCACCAGGTTGCAAGCTGTCCTCGACCGGCAAGCTCAAGATCACGCATCGACACGCGAACCACAGGAAACGGGGCCGGGTCACACCCCGCAGTCTCATGGTCGCGGTCAACTGCAATCAGGCGGCTGCGATCAGACTCACCGGCCGGCTGACCGACACCCCACCCAAGAGCCGCCACGCGCGCAAACCCCGCACCAAGCACTTCATGCTGAAGGCCAGCGGGACCGTCAGAGCAGACGCAGCCAAGACGTTCACGCTGAAGCTGCCCGCCGCAGCGCTTAGCGACCTCCAACACCACGCCAAACAGAGCATCACGCTGACACTCGTCGCCCAGGGCCCCCAAGGCACTAGCACGACTACGATCACCGTCACGCGGCTTAAGATCTGACCTCCGACGTCAATCGGAACACCCGGGCCGTTCGCCTGGTCGCGGAACGGCGCCATGGGTCACGGCCGAGGCACACATGCTCAACCCCTGGGGATCAGCAGCGAGCCCGGCCACGTGCTTGCTCCAACCCCGCTAACCCCGACAGCCCTTCGGACGACAAGCAGGCGTGGTCGCTCGCGACCTCGGACGCCATCGCCAGACAGCTGGTTCTGTCCATCGAAGGTGCAGTCTGGCAATCGCCGCGCAATGAGCAATCCCTCGCCAAGCCAGACTTCAGACCGGCAGGCCGCACGCGCCGCTCAGCGCGAGCCAGCCGCTTTGAGCGCCGCGGCCAGCAGTTCGTCGCCGTGCGTGTGCAGCTGCTCGCGGCGCATGCGCAAATAGTGCGCAACTGCGCGCAGTTTCGGGTCCGACGCGTCGAGCGTGCGCTCTGAAAGCTCATAGGCGACCTCGTCGCCCAGCGCCAAGAGCGCTTCCGCGGCCGCCGCAACCAGCCGCTCGTGTCCGGCTGGGACCTGACGCTCTGATGCCGGATGGCGTACGCGCGCCTCGCTGGGGCCAGGCCCGGGCATGCGCGCTAGATGCTCGAGGGAGCGCGTGCGGCGTTTGTGTGTAGGACTCCACCTGAAACCAGTCGGAGCCGAACTGCTCTGCCATGAACGCGCTGCCGTTTGCGTCTGGATGCTGGTGGCGGTTCTCGGGTTTTACGGTGCCGATCACCCGCACCCCCTCGCGGGTCGCTGCGCGTGCTGCCTGAGCGCACTGCGCGGAGTCGTTCGCGGGAGCGTCGGTGACGACGACCACCAGTTTGTGCTCCGCGGCGGATGACCGCAGCATCCTCGCGGCGTGGGTGATCGCCTCGGCGGTTGGAGTGCCCCCGCCGCCGCAGTCGGCTATCAGGAGCATCGCCCGGTCTGCTTCCTTCAACGGCGTCTTGAACTCGAACAGCTCGACGTAGTCCCCAAAACCGCAAAAGCCGAGAATCCCGATCCGGTCACGCTCTGAGTCAAGACTCGCGAAATGCCACGCCAGAGCCACCTGCTGGAGCTCGTCGCGGTCAAACAGCACAGATCCTGAGCGGTCGATGAGCAGCCAGCACTCAAGGCGCTCCTCCTTACCGACTCCGAGCGCGGCGCGCAGCTCATCGACGCCCGGCTTGAAGCGCTCCCCGGACACTTGCCCATGGGCACCGGCCGCTTGGACGTAGAGCTCGGCGTGCGAATGCAGGGACACGCGGGGGCGACGGTGTTCCAAACTCGCTCCGGAAGCCATACGCTCAAACCTTGGGCGCTACGCAGATTCGCTCGAGGCCTACTACCCCGGCTTCCCCGTCCCGGCCGGACGCTTCGTTCTCGGGCATCAATCCTCTCTGGTGTCGGGACCGGCCTCGATGCTTCCAGCTGCTGAGTGCGGCAACATCCGAACCAAGCCCTCTCCGGAGTCCGCAAAAAGCTGCAAGTTCAGAGATCGACAGTAATCCCACATCGCC
>Ga0116217_10002356_pt1 | contig 17567 bp, 15 predicted proteins | sample Sb_taG_6_FD_89697 | JGI IMG/M metagenome (GOLD analysis project Ga0116217, IMG submission 89697) | Peat soil microbial communities from Weissenstadt, Germany - Sb_50d_4_PS metaG | ecosystem: Environmental > Terrestrial > Soil > Wetlands > Peat | place: Germany: Weissenstadt | collected 2010-09-21 | reverse complement strand
CGAGAAGCATCTCAAGGAGATGGGGGCGGTATGGAAGTGAAGCCCGGATACAAGCAGACGGACGTAGGCGTCATCCCGTGCGACTGGCTAGTGCGCTCGGTCGGGATCATGGGTGACGTGGTCACAGGCAAGGCGCTCGCGGTGAATGCACCCGGTAAACAGCGCCCGTACTTACGCACGAAGAACGTCTTCGACGGACGCATAGACATTGATGATGTGCTTATGATGCCGATGACCGATGCCCAATATTTCTGCAGTTCATGGCCAAGAGCGGCGACGTACTGCTGAATGAGGGACAGAGCTTGGAGTTGGTTGGACGGTGCGCCGTCTATCAAGACGAGTACCCGGAGCCGTGCGCCATACAGAATCAGCTCCTGCGCTTCCGGGCGCGCAGGGGTGTCTCGGGAGTCTTTGCCTCTCACCTCTTCCGCTACTGCCAGCAGACCGGAGTCTTCGCGCGGGTAGCATTGCAAACAACGTCGATCGCTCATTTGGGTGGGAAGCGGTTCGAGGATCTGCTCCTTCAATGGCCATCGACTGACGCTGAACAGAAAGCTATCGCGACGGCTTTGAGCGATATGGATACGTTGCTCGATGGACTGGACCGGCTCATCACTAAGAAGCGCGACCTCAAACAGGGGGTGATGCAGCAGCTGCTCACTGGCCAGATCCGCCTCGCTGGATTCAGCGGAGAGTGGGAGGCAAAGCCATTTCGAGCGCTTGGCTCAATATATGGCGGGCTAACTGGAAAGACGAAGGCAGATTTTGGCATAGGTACAGGGCGTTACGTCACATTCTTGAATGTCATGACGAACGTCATAGTGGACTGCACATTGTTTGAACGGGTGCGAATCGCACCGACAGAGTCTCAGAATAGAGTGACTCGAGGCGACTTGTTGTTCAACGGATCGTCCGAAACTCCGGAAGAAGTGGCCATGTGTTCCTTCATGGCTGACGACGTCACGGACCTCTTTCTGAATAGCTTCTGCTTCGGCTTTCGGCTTCGGGACAAGAGGCAAGTGGACGGCCTCTTCCTCGCCTACTACTTTCGCAGCGACGTGGGTCGAGAATTGATGAAGGCGCTCGCGCAAGGTTCTACCCGCTTCAACCTGTCAAAGGCCGCACTTCTTGATGCGTCGGTCTTCCTACCGCCCAAGGACGAACAGGTTGCGATCACCGCTGTGCTCTCCGATATTGACGCTGAGCTGACTGTGCTGGCGGCACGCCGGGATAAGACCCGCGATCTAAAGCGCGCCATGATGCAAGAGCTGCTTACCGGCAAGACGCGGCTCGTCCCACCAGGAGCCAACCGTGTCTGACCAGCCCCGTTCCGAACGTAAGTCGCAGAATCGAGTGGTGGCCCTATTCACCGACCGCAAGCGTCCAGACAACCTTGGTTACGACTACCTCGGTGATCGGAGCAAGCGCGATAACAACCGTCTCATCGAGACGGCACTCCTTAGCGCCAACCTGACAGCGCGGGGATATTCACCCGCCCACATCGCCGCCGCGCTGCAGAAGCTAGAGACTGCTGCCGATTCGACTGGAATCACGCTCTACCAGGCCAACCTTCGCACCTACCAGCTGATGCGCTACGGCATCCCGGTCCAGCTCGCCGCGGGCAAGGCCCACGACACGGTGCACCTCATCGACTGGGAGCATCCAGAGAAGAACGACTTCGCACTGGCCGAGGAGGTGACCCTGAAGGGTGGGTATGAGCGAAGGCCGGACATTGTCCTGTACATCAATGGTCTCGCCATTGCGGTGATCGAGCTAAAGCGCAGCTCGGTGGACATCGGCGACGGCGTGCGACAGCTCATCACCAACCAAGAAGAGATCTTCAATAAGGGGTTCTTCAGCACGGTGCAGCTCCTGCTGGCGGGCAGCGACTCCCAGGGGCTGCGCTACGGCACCACCGGTACGCCGGAGCAGTGCTTCGTGGAATGGAAGGCCGCGGCCTCGGGTGGCGAGACACCTGCCGCCGGCGAGCTACTCGACCGGCCGCTCGGCGAGATGTGCAACAAGAGCCGGCTGCTGGACCTGGTGCGGAACTTCATCATTTTCGATGCCGGGCAGAAGAAGGTGCCCCGGCCGCACCAGTTCATCGCGGTGAAGGCCGCACAGGAGCGCATAGTGAAGCGCGAGGGCGGTGTTATCTGGCACACCCAGGGCAGCGGCAAGAGCATTGTCATGGTGCTGATCGCCAAGTGGCTGCTGGAGCACGATCCGGATGCCCGAATCCTCGTCGTCACCGACCGTGATGAGCTGGACAAGCAGATCGAGGGCGTGATGAAGAACGCTGGGGTCATTGGCCCGGAATCAGCATCTGCTCGCATCACCTTGCGCGCGGAGTTCGTGCAGAAGCTCGGGGCGAGCACACCTCGCCTGCTCTGCGCGCTCATCCACAAGTTTGATGTCGCGGATCTGAAAGGCCCGCCACCGCCTGTCGAGGGCCGCTTCTACGTCTTCGTCGACGAATGCCACCGCACGCAGGGCGGTGACATGAATAGGCAAATGAAACGGTGGTTGGGGGGCTCGATCTTCGTCGGTTTCACGGGCACGCCGCTCTTGCGCAAGGACAAGGAGACGACGCGGGACGTCTTCGGCACCTACATCCACACATACAAGTTCCACGAGGGTGTGGCCGACGGGGTCATTCTCGACCTCAAGTATGAGGCCCGCGATGTGCCACAGCGGATCACGTCCAGAGCTGCGATCGATAGGTGGTTCGAGCAGAAGACCAAAGGGCTAAACAACTTCCAGAAGGCTGTGCTGCGCAAGCGCTGGGCGACGATGGAAGAGTTGATGAGCTCCGCCGAACGCAAGCAACGCATCATCGCCGACATCATTGAGGACTTCAGCCTCAAGCCGCGCCTCAACAGCGACCGCGGCACGGCGATTCTCGTTGCCGCTTCGATCTACGACGCATGCCACTACTACAGACTCTTCCAGAACACACAGTTCGGACCGTACTGCGGACTCGTCACGTCGTACGAGCCCGTGGCATCGGCGATCTCCAAGGAGCCCCCAAACAGCGACGAGCGCTACAAGTTCGACACCTACACCCCGCTACTGCAAAACGTCACCGCACGGCCTGGCAAGACCAAGGCGAAAACATACGAGGAGGAGGCCAAACGCCGCTTCATCGAGGAGCCCGCGAACATGAAGCTGCTGATCGTCGTCAGCAAGCTGCTCGCCGGCTTCGACGCACCGAGCTGTACATACATCTACCTCGACAACGAATTACGCGACCACAACCTCTTCCAAGCTATCTGTCGCACCAACCGGCTTGATGGCGACGACAAGGACTACGGGCATATCGTCGATTTCAAGGAGCTGTTCGGTGAGGTGGAGGAAGCCATCGCCGTTTACAACTCCGACGAGTTAGACACCGATCCGGGCAACGGAGGTGACAACAATGTCCACCTCAAGAACTGGCTCGACGAGGGCAAGAGGAAGCTGGACGCGGCTCTCGAGGCGGTGCGCTACTTGTGCGAACCGGTCCCTCTGCCGCGGGAAGTGGAGCAGTTCCTTCACTACTTCTGCGGCGACGCAGCCGACCCTGATGCGCTCACCGAGACTGAGGCAACGCGGGTGTCCTTCTACAAAGCTGTCGCTGTCTTCGTGCGGGCCTTTGCCACGGTCGCCCAGGAGATGACGGAAGCTCGGTACTCTGACGCCGAGGCGACTGCGATGAAGACGGACGTCGAGTTCTACAGCGAGATTCGTTCTGCCATCAAGAAACACTCGGGCGAGGAGTTGGACATCAAGCCATATGAGGCGGACATGCGCCACCTCCTCAACACCTACGTCCAGGCCGACCCAGCCGCTGACCTCGGCGAGCTAGGCGAGATGTCCCTGACGGAGCTCATCATCGAGACGGGCATCCACAATGCCATCGCCAGGAAGCTGAACGCGAAAGGGAAGCTCTCGAAAAACGCTATCGCCGAAGGGATAATCAACAATGTCCGCAAGACCATCGTCCATGAACAGCTCACGGACCCCCGCTTCTACGAGCAGATGTCGAAGTTGCTCGACGATCTTATCAAGCTGAGCCGCGCGGACGCCGCTGCGTACGAGGAGTTCGTTCAGAATGCCGAGGCGCTCGCAAAGCGGCTGGCCGCGAAGCAATCCACCGAGGATGTCCCCACTGCGCTGCACGGCAAGCGGGAGGCGACGGCGATCTACAATAATCTGCCGCGAATCTTGGCGGCAGGCCACGGCGGGACTGACGCGGTCGAGGGGGCTACCGCGGAATACGAAGATGGGCGCGTCCGCATGGCGCTCGAGATCGACAGGGTGATGCGCGAGCAAGCTCCGGCGGGCTGGAAAGGGGACCAGGCACGCGAGGCGCAGGTACTGAATGCGCTGTTTCCTCTGCTCGGCCGCGACCGCGAGGCAACGCTTGCGCTGTTCAATCTCATCAAGAATCAGCCAGCGTACTGATGGCAGAGACGATTCAGCTCGGGGAGATTGCCATTGCCGTGAGGCGCAAGGACGTCAAGCACGTCCACCTCTCGGTGCATCCGCCCAGCGGACGTGTCACGCTTGTCGCTCCGGCAGGAACGCGCCGTGAGGTGGCTCGCGCCTATGCGATATCCAAGCTCAACTGGATTCGGGATCAGCAGGCGAGGCTGCAGGGGCAGGCACGGGAAACACCCCGTCAATTCGTCGAGCGCGAGAGTCATGACCTTTGGGGAAGGCGGTACCTGCTGTCTGCGCAGGAGGAAGACGCCAAGCCTTCGGTCCGCCTCGGTCACCGCAGCATCACGCTCACCGTCCGGCCCGGCAGTGATAGCGCGAAACGCGCGGCTGTGATGCATGAATGGCACAAGTCCCTCTTGCATGTCGCCGTGCCCGAGCTGATCAGCAAGTGGGAGCCAAGACTCGGGGTGGAGGTGGCTGGCTACTTCCTCCAGCGCATGAAGACGAAGTGGGGCGGGTGCAACTATCGAACGCGGACCATTCGGCTGAACACCGAACTCGTGAAGAAGCCAAAGGACTTGCTGGAGTACGTAGTTGTCCACGAGATGGTTCACCTGATCGAACCGAGTCACAACCACCGATTTCTGGCACTGATGAACGAGAATTACCCGACATGGCGGGAGGCCAGAGTGGAGCTAAACGAACTGCCGCTTGGGGCAGTGGTTTGGAAGGAGTAGTGGTACCAGTGGGCCCGCTGGTCGAGTAGCCAGTGGATGACAGGTACTTCGATGGATCTATAGATGTCACGGCGCGAGCGGTTGGTAGTCCCAACTCGCGAACAGTGATGACCTCGTGCACCAGGCCTGGGCGCCCCATCAATCGGAGGGTAGGACCCAACGATGCCTATGCGCGCAATAATCGTGAAATAGCGATGCAATCCAACGTCATCACACGTAATCACCCGTTAACTTTAGGTGCATGTCAATGGGATGACACGCTCGCTACCTGGGGCTGGATTTTGCCCATAACCCGCAGGTCGGAGGTCGCGATTCGTGAGACTCCAGATCAACAGCAACTTACTATTCCTCAGATGCTGAATCGGTTCGATTAACTCAGGCCCGTCGTTCCTTGGGCTGTTCACCTTTCGGTCCACCGGGTACCTCATTAGTGTTCCGCCCTTAGCGGATCCCAGGCGTAACCATCGTTGTCTGTAGGACCATGACTCGGGATCTGGATGGGTCACGGCCGACTGCCCAGCACAAACGCTTCAACTTGTTCCTCCCAGCTTCGAAACGCTTCCAGGTTGGAACCAAAGGCACGTGCAGCTATCTCGTACGTGGTTGCGAGGACGCGCAGTGCAAGGGAGGCGATTCGATGGGCATCGTCATCTCGGCCAGCCAACAGTGACGACATAGGCGGCCGCCTTGTCGACGGCGCCTGAGCGAACACCACATCAAGGCTCGCATGAGCGTACCCGGACAACATCGGGTAAGGATTCATTCCGGTGCCGCGGAAGCTTTGTCCATAGGAATACTCAGTTGCTGCTGTGACGGCGTCTGTCAGATCCGGGAGCTTCTCGTTGTAGAGCCTCCAGTTCTTCCTGCCACCCGTCAGCAGCACGTTCGTTGATCCGTGCTCCTTAAGCAGACGCTGTTTGAGGAGATCGAGCTCGACTTCGGCGATTGAAACGTCCGGGCTGCCCAAAGCTTCCCGTCGGCGTCTCCGACTGGCCATGGCGTCTAGCAAAAGGAGCTGCGTACGAGCCAGGACGGGCAGGGAGAGCGCTTTCCAAGCCGTTTCCTCCACCTGGTCATCGCCTGCCGTGTTGTTGACCCACGGTTCGAGGAGCCAGATAAGCAAGCCACCGGCCTCGGCTGTACCTCGCACGAGCGTCACAGCCGGATGAAGTAAGACTGGTGGACCGGCTGCAAAGAGGTCCCGGAGCCCGGTCAGTTGGGCACCTTCGACGCCCATCAACCCCCGGATCGCCTGCACGAGAAATCGCAGATCGTCGTCAGTCCAATTGCCGGACCCTATATCTGACTTCAGGGCTTCGAGCGCCCGGATCGAACAGCTATCGCCTGGAGAAGCGATGGCGGCGAAGTCCATAGCCATGCGCTGACCGTCATCGACCAGGGATGCCGCCTGTTCACACAGCTGCCGGTAGTCCACCGAATCAGGGTCTCATCCGAGAGCGAGGTCAGCGCTATTTCTCGGAAAGGAAGATGAGGAGCAAGAGGAAGGCACCGACAACAGTTAGGCCAGCTGCAAGGCCCCGCTCGTTCTTCTGCTTGGCCTGGGCCGCAAGGGTTATCGCATCAACGAGCAACTTGAACTCGGCGCTCGTCGGCCATGGGAGAACCCAGCCGACCACGGTCTGGATGAGCTGTCCGTCGGGACTCTTGAGCAAGCCGGCGAGGTTGACCTCTGCGAACTCGGCGTCGTTCAAGAGGCTGCTGCCGACCGCCTCCGCTTTCGACAAACTCACGCTCCACCCGCTGGCCTCGTAAGCCCAGTTGGGATTGTCTCGTATCCATCGGACCAAGAACGCGTAGAGCTTCTGTGCGGTTGGATCGGTGTGGTAGTTCACAACGGGTGCCTCCTATTCGTGAGTAGCGGCATAGGCGAAGATGATCAGGGCGAGCGTCACGCCTATGCCGGCCATGAACGGCGCGAACTCGCTGCGGTTCACAGTTCCACCACTGGTTTCGACTCCGGCCATCAGACCTGCCACCCCTCTGTTGCAAGTGGGGCAGCGACCAGCGACCAGGAAATCGTGGCCCGTTAGAGCCTGACCACACTCACAGGTACCTAGGACCTGGCCTAGGCGGCCGTCTAGAGCGACAGCGGCATCGCGTACCCGGGCCAGCTCCAGCTGGAGCTCCTGAGTGTGCTGCTCCAGGACACGGATCGATGATTCATTGCCTGCGGCCTCTAGTCCACGAGACAGAAGGTCCGAAACGGCCGACGCTAGGGACATGCCGTGGTCCCGGGCGTATTGGTCCGTCGCCTCCTTTAGCTCAGGGCTGACTCTGGCGTAGATGGTGTCGGACATGCGTGTCAGGCTACCCCGACTCCCAATGGATTGCAATCGATAATGCAATTAACTGCTTGCACCATATGGCGACTGCTCTGAACCCCTCCTTTCACACGGATTGCCGGGAATGCAGGGTGACTTGCAAGGTTGGGCACGCCTGCAGCGCAGCTACCACTTCACAGCATCTGATATTCCGTCAGATACTGCCGTCGAGCCGGGGAGCTGATGTCATCTCCGCTGGGATGGTCTCGCTGGGGCAATTATGGTCGCCCGATGAGACCCCTTCTGGTCCCCGATTCCGAGAACCTGGCAACGGTCAAACCCTGCGCTAAGCCAGAGCAAGCCCGTCCATGCGCACAACGCTGCATCGAGGAGGTCCTCCCGATGCTTATAGGGGACGTCAGCGATGGGCGAAGGAGTGTCCAGTAGCTCGGCAGTAACTGGGTGCGAGCGGAGGTCAAGACGCGGCTGGACATCGCACAGGTTGCCCATCACCCCGATGAGCTCATCGCAAGCGGTGGCACGGATCGGCCGAAAGGCAGAAGCGCTCAATGCCTTTGGTTTGCGCTTGTAGAGAGGCCGCTCAGTCTCATATCCCAGCTCAGGAGAGCCGACCAAGGTTGTGTAGGGGTAGACCTCGCTCAGGACGCGAGCGCCGTTCGGTGGGCCGTTAAGGCCGTCGTCGTAGACCCAACCAAGCGCTTCGAGGCGCCGCCGAAGCTCGACCCCGGCCAATCCTCGTGAACCAATGTTCGTGCTGTTCGCCGATACCTTCCAGCGGCCGTACCGTTGACCGACCTGCTTCTCGCAGAGGCGTTGTGTACCGATCGGATTCGTCACCAACAATGGCGCGTCCACCATGGCCAAGGTGTCTTCCGTCGCCAAATCGTCAATCCACTCACGGACGGCATCAACGCCCCGAGCCCAACCTGCGTCGATCACTTGGCCCGAGGGCTTGACAGCAACGAGGCCCGTCTCGTTTGCCTGTGATCTTTCACTCCCCGTCCCCCAGGCGAGGTCGATTCCCAGGATGACTTTCATCACGCCTCCCGACTCAGGCAACGAAACGCATTCTTGCGTTTTCACGCTGAGGCGACACAGCACCAGCGCGGAGGGGCTGAATTCGGCCGAGACCCATGCAAAGGCCTTTGGCAGACGGCATCTGGGTTCGCGATTGGAACGACCGGCTGTTGATGCTCTCAGGCACAAGATCAGCGGAGAGGTCCGCCTAGTCGACGATAGGGCAGCCTGAGTCGGAGCTGCTGATTGGCCAGTAGTTGTGCGCATAACAAGCCTAGAGCGGGCGGGGTCGTCCGATTCCCCCTTAATCGCCGAAGAGACTCGTCGGGCACGGTTATTGCCATCTGACCCTGGCACATCTGGCCGGCCCGAGAGGCAGCGCACGATGTCCGATTGCGTTGAAGCATCTCGCCAGAAATAATCATCCGCAGACGCGAGACTCATGTGCGAGGGGGACTAGATGCGGATTGAGTCAATCGCCGTTTCCGACGCAGTACCGATTAAACGATTCGAAGTATCGGGTCTGGACGATGTCGTCGTGATCGCCGGTCCGAATGGGGTCGGCAAGACCCGCCTCATGCAGCGCCTGATCCAGCTGATGAGGGGCGATGGCCCTGTGGCTACGGCAGCGCTGAGGATTCAGAGTACATGCTCCGCTGAAAGTGATGCGTGGGGTAAGGGGATCCTTGACCTATCATCACCGAGCGATCTGACCCTCTATCGAACAACTATCCAAGCGAATCGTCGTCGTCGCAACTGGACAAGCAGTGTCCTCCAATTTGAGAGCGATCGATCAATCCAAAACATCCAAGCGCTTCAATTTGGTTGGGATATGCCGGATCCGCTCGAAGAAGACATTGGTTGGGATTTCGGATTTGGGTACTGGAAGACCCGTTGGCAAGACACTGTCCACGCCCTGTTCCGGATTATTGAACACCAAAAACAGAGCATCGCGAATCGTGCCGTACAACTTCAACGCGAGGGCCACTCCTCGATGAATCTTAGTTTTAGCGATCCCATGGCGCCGTTCAAGGAAGTGTTCTCCCGGCTACTTGCACCGAAAGAGCTCGTCGATCCCGCTGCCCGTCGCCAGACCCTCGAGTATCGGATCGGGGAACACGTATTTGACATTGCGACTTTGAGTTCCGGAGAACGAGAGGTCGTCAATGTCGCCTTCGACTTCCTTCTTCGAAACCCGAAGGACTGCATCGTGTTCTTCGATGAGCCCGAGCTCCATCTGCACCCAGAGCTCAGTCACCGGCTAATTCAGACCCTGCAAAGCATCGGCGAGAGAAACCAATTGTTTCTTACCACCCACTCGCCTGATGTCATCGCTGGGTCACTCGATAAATCGGTCGTCTTTGTTAGTCCGCCAGAGATGGAGGGCACAGGCGGCGCGGCGAACCAAGCCATGGCAGTGACGGAGGACGATGAAACGAATCAAGCGCTCCGCTTGCTCGGCCACTCAATCGGGATCATTACGCTGGGGAAGCGAATCGTGCTCATTGAGGGTACACACTCCAGCCTCGACAAGGAGACATACGGGTCACTCATTCGAGATCGGGTTTCGGGGCTCGTGCTGGTGCCGTCAGGCGGCAAGCATACGATCGAATCCTTCGGGGTCATTTACGACCGCGTTCTTTCAAAGACATTGTGGGGCGTAGAGTTCTTTATGTTGTGTGACCGAGATGCACTTCCATCAGGCGCCGAAGAGAGCCGGAGAATGCGGCTTCTTCCTCGGTATCACCTTGAAAACTATTTCTTGGACGAACACACATGGGCCAAGGCGTTCGAACAGTTTGAACCGAGCGATAGTTGGTTACGCGACTCCGTACGCATCAGAGCCGCCATTCGGCAAATTGCGCACGAGTTTGTAGCGTATGCGACGGCTTTAGCTGTGAGCGCGGGAGTGCGGCAGACAGTCGGAAACGTTGACATAATGCCGAGCAGCGTGCACGACGTATCACCGGAAGAGGTTGTGCGATTGCTGACCGACACAGCTGCGTCCGAGAGCCGGAGGGCGCAGCAAAGCCTAGATCCGAGCGCCGTGGCCGCGGTCGCGACTGCATATACTGAGCAGCTCCGGGATAGCTTGGATGCAGACGATGCCCGCTGGAAGTGTGATATTCCGGGGAGACCCGTTCTCGCAGCATTCGCTCGCAAGGCGCAGATGCAGCAAGGCCGATTAAGAAAGCTCTACCTTAATGCGGCGTTAGAGGTGGACCCATCGCCGTTCGTTGAGGTTATCTCCATCTTCGAAGCCTTCGCGGCGGATGAGTAGTAGGGAAGGAACGACCTTATGACTGGAGAATGTGTGATTCCAGATCAGCACTTGGATCGAACCGTGGGGCCCCGATATCACGCGTCCTTCCGAACCCCTTGCAGGCACACCAGTAGACCAACGCGGAACGTCCTCTCCGCGGTCGATTGGGTGAACCGCTCGCTCTCATAATCATCCAAGGCTTCAGTTCCCGCGCCATAGCGATTACCAACAGCGGCGGTCAGTCGACGTTGTAGAGAGCCCTCCAGAGGCCCTACTGTCAGACATTTGGTCGAGGTCCAAAGGCAAGCAGCATCAATCACTACCTTGGCGGCTCGTGATCACCCCGTACTTAGGGACTAGAGGTGGCATATTCCGTCACGGTACTCACGGGGTAGGCGTAAGAATCGATCGAGATCGTCTGGGTCCCCCCGTTGATCTCGAGTGTTGATGACTTGCCGTTAGCCGAAAAGGCTATCGTCCCAACAGACTCGCCATATGGAGTGAGCGCAAGGCCGATCGTGCCTCCGAGATCTGCACTTCCTGAGACAAAAGTCGGCCATAGAAACGCCTTGGTGTCCTCCGTTGCGTCGAGCCAGGGCACAAATGCTCCGGGCGGCAGGACAGTGTAAGTAGTCGACACGCTCTCGTCACCAGTTGGGTGCAACGTGGAACGAATCAACAGCCACGTACCAGAATTGTCGTATACAAACTGCGCGTCGCCATTGCGAACGCTTATCCGCTCTGATCCTGAGGCGGCAACGCCCGCGTCAAGCAATCCCTGCACGACCTGGGTCGCCCCGCCATCGGCCAGGAAGATCGCCCCCTTGTTACGCGCGGATGCTATGCCGACGCTCGTTGTCTCACCGTTCAAAGTGCCGACCTGATACCACACATCGTCATAGCCATCGTTCACCTCGACGACAGCACCGGGACATCCCGCGATGTTTGCCCCGGGTGCACCCTTTCCAAGCCAGTCGTTGTACAAAGCCGTCTTCACCCAGCCCGGGGTTTGTTCCGAGTCTCCACCAGGGGCGTTCGCCGGGTCAGACCCACATACCTGCGTGTACTCCACCGGTAGGACGGGCAGGACAGGCGGCACGGTAGGCCGTGTGGCATTGATGCCGCCGCCACCCCCTCTGCCGGGTGGCTCTATCCCTGGTTTCGGCACAGTGCGCGTCCCATGAGGAACATGCGCAGGCGGCGGAGGATTAACGAGATTTTCGGTCGCACTGACCACGCTGGGTACGACGGCAAGCGCGGTCGCCGCCCCAATGACGGCACCCAAACGTAGGACCATTTTCATGACCAACGCGCCAGCCCCTTCTTGCCATCGCAAAGTGAGCCGCGCGTACACCCAAGTGAGGGGAGCGATTTGGAGGATCAGCTCGGTAATCGAGGCTGTGCTCTTATCGCGCAGCTGGAGTCGGATGCGGCTGTCGGCGTCGAAGATAAGGACGATCGAGGCGACAGCAACCCCTACGGCTGCAATCAGGATTCCCGATCGCTCGATCGTCGGGCGGTCCGAGATGAGGCAACCGTAGGCAGCGACCGAGAGGCAGAAAGCCGCTTTGGACTCAAGGCGTGTGCAATCAAAGATAGCCGGGCAGAGCCTAACCTGACCCAGAACCCACCTAAGTACGACCCTGCTGAGAATGACAATCGAAGCTGCGGCGGTAAGAGCGAAGGCGAGGGAATGGCGATGTGGCGTAATCCAACCAGCCGGTGGAGCGCAGGCGCAATAGAACGTAACGCCGACAGCTATGGTTGCAACGAGTGGCCATCCAATGAAGTAACTGCCAATCCTCGGAACGAATGCTGGTTGCGAGGAAGACTCGTATCGGTCAAGCCACTGACACCATGCCGACTCCAACATGCGGTGGCTGACAACTCCAAAGACAACTGCTACGGCAAAAATCAAAACGACCTCAATGAAGGGTCGGCCATTCGAGACGACTACGAAGCTAATGCCGCTGATGCCAACGACAAGTCCAACGACGACTCTGGCTACGAGCTTGACCCAGCCGCCGTAAGGACGTGTGTCATCTGGCTTAGGTGCTGACACGCCGCCTCCAGAGATTGGCCCCTTCATCTCGTCCTCTTCCGATTGCAGAACGCTGCCATCGGACCGTTGGACCAGCAGACCCTTTTGGGTCAGTGGTCACTCCAGTAGGAGCGCGGACTCGGTCCCCCTGTTGTGTGCCATCCCTGGTTAGGCAATCCACAAGTTATGGGCAAGCCGATTTTTCGTCAACTAGGACGTTGACATCGGTCAACGAAGCGTGGACAATGAGACTGGTGGGCCCCCTGACCAGGAAGAATCCGCCTTCATTCATGGCCGCGGATGAGCACATCCATGTTACGCGTCGCCAGATCGAAATCCTCCTGGCTTCGATCACGGCCGAGGAATCAGGCGATGGGATCTACGTAAAGGCTGGGGCTGACAAAGGGACAGATCGTGCGACCGTTTACCAAACCCTCAAGAGGCTGGAGCGCGTGCTTGGCGTTACCTTGGTGGATAAGTCAATTTCTGGCACCCCGATACTCACACCAGAGGCGCGGTCCATCGGTACGTTTGCGATCGAACTCCTCGCTGCCTTTGACTCCTTCGAAGGCCACGTTCGTACACCAATTTCCGAAGGGACGGTTCGAGTCGGTTGCTATCCGGCTCACGTCATTCAGATCGTCGCGAACGCGATGGATAGGAGTGTCGGACCCCCATATCTACAACTGTCAGTAATCGGCGACGAGAGTCGACCACACCTAGGCGCTGGTCTTCTCAACGAAGTGCGAGCGGGCGCGATTGACCTTGCCATTGCGCCTAGGCAACCCTTTGACCACGACGAATTTAGGTTCACTGAACTCTACGAATGGCATCTCGTAGCCTGTTCTCCGTATGCCGAGAACCTTGAAGGCCATGTCAACCTTTCAAAGCTCGCATTGGAAGGAGTAGTAACGAGCCCCCGGGGCCATTCCTCTAGGGATTTGCTAGAGGGAGCTTCCGTTGTATCCGGCATACCAATACATGTTTCGGCCGAGAGTACCAACGTGCCTGTGCTTCTCGAACTCGGTCGGATTCGCCAAGGAATACCCATTGTGCCGTGTGATACTTTGCGCTACGACGCTCCTAGATCAGTTGTAATAGATGGCAATAGGCAGGTGATCAAAGGCACGTATGGAGCGTGGACCAGAGTAACGAGCCGCTCCACCGAATATTCCACCTATTCAAGGCTCGCTTCGGAACGGCTACTCGAGTCGTCAAGACATCTGCGCGAAAACCACATTTGTATGCTCCCTGCCTGAAACATAACAAGATTTCTCCAAACGTTTAGTCCAAGTTACCGCCGACCGACATGAGCCAGGCATTAGCCACAACGTGTCAAAACACTCGCGATGCCGTTTACCAGTCCCGTGGAGCCTCGCGAGGGTGAGACAATCCTGTCTTCACATTCCGGTGTGGCATCTAATCAGGAATCAGAAGGTCAACCTGTCTCGGCGTTGTGCCTGCAGCGAAGCGTCCAAAAACACGCCCGACCGTCTCAGCAAAAGGCGGTACTGGACCGGCCGGGTACCCGTCTTCAGGTGAGCACAAGGACGAGAATAACAGCCACGACATTAATCGCTGCACCGATAAATGTAACGAGGGTTAGACCCAGCACTCGTTTACCGAGGTACGTGCTTGGATCAACGTTGAGCATATACGCAAAACCGACGAGTGCCATCACTGCAGCAAACGCCAGAATGGTTAAGAGCCAAAACGAAGACAGCGAAACAAGAGCCGCGGCGGTGATCCCCACCGCTCCCAATAGAATTATGCAAGGAAGTTGAAGTGCGTCTGCGCCGTAATCGCCAACGTCGGCTACTGCTGCCGCTTGGAGATGAGGCGGCAGATCTTTAGAGGACACGTTGGACTTGTCGGTCGCAGTTTGAATCGTGCCACTAACGTGCGATCGGATGCTTCTAGATAAGACGCTCGAAGTCAAACTAAGAACGAACCCCATTGCGAACGGAATGACGACAACGGCTTTGGCGGCATCGTGACTGATCGATATCAATTCGTGACATCCAGTTGAAGATCAAACCCATCCAACTCCCATCCCTTCTTACGTTCGCCTTCGCAGGTTACCTGGACATGAATAACCTGATCTCCCACCCGAATGTCATCATCCTTTACGGTTGATTCGATAACTTGGGCATCAGCGCCGCCACGTGATCGGCGAAATTGTCGTCTTGCCGGGATGCGAAATGGAATGATCGTCCAAACACGCTCTAGTTGGTCGCGATAACGCAAGTATTGACTGTCAATGGTGGATTTACCAAACAGGAACAAGCTGGAAGGTCCGTAGTTAAGAGCCTCCACCACCTGCTTACCGGTTTTCCCTATCCGAATCGTGCAATGTCTACAGTCGACGCTCGACGTGATGTGAATCCCGGGGGGGTTCCACGAAGGGCCATTCTTGCATTTTCTTGCCACGGCTTCCCCCGACTCCCGTCTACTTTAAGTAACAGTCCGCAGTGGATGCTGCAGATTCACAAGCCTTGTAATGTCCTCGAGTATGTGCGCAGAGTGTTCACTTAGGGATGTCGAAGCGGTACGACTGACCAGCTGTTGCAAATGATCTTCGTCGAGGCCGTTCGAGACAAAACCGAGAACGTTTTGACGGTCCTCTTCCTGAGGGGGGAATGACCGCCACGTAGAGTCGGGCCTTGGCGTGACCTGCCAGGTGAGATCAAACTCGGCGAACGCGATGCGGAGGAACCCGACGTTATGAGAAAAATCATTGTCGCCCACTTCACCAAGGAGCCTGATTACTCGTCCCGGATCCATCTGACGGTGCTGGCCGTTTTCCCATTCGTATAGCACCGCCTTAGTGGACTTGATCACAGGCATCTCCTCACACAGATGAATGAAGTCGGCTGCATCGAGTGGAGTCACCCAGCGGACAGCGACAAAATCGTCGTGTAATTCGACGCCCAAGTACGAATCATCTGCCAAAACGTAGTCACGTCCTATGAAATCACCGTAGTCAGCGTCAATGGTGTCGTAATCGAGGGCTGAGTTGTCGGATCCGTTCCGCTCGACCGCATCCTGGAGCATCGGGGTCATCTTGATGACGGCGAAGGCCGCACCGTCGGGGTCAACGAGGGCAGCGAAGCGGCCTGGGGGTATGTCAGTCGGCGGAGCGAGGGTCATAGCCCCGAGCTCGCTCGCTCTCGCGACCGTGGCGTCGGTGTTGTCGGTTCCGAAGTATACGAGCCAGTGGGCCGGCACCTCCGCCGGGACCATGTCGGACATGGTCACCATCCCTGCGACCCGGTTCTCCCCGAGCCTCCACTCGGTGTAGTTCATTCCCTCCATTTCGAGGTCGTTGGGCGTCCAGCCGAAGACCTCGGTGTAAAAGACCTTGGCCGCGGCAACGTCTCGGGTGTTCAGCTCGCTCCAGCAGAAGGCTCCTGGCTCGTTGGCGAGCTCTGCTCCGCAAAAGGTCTTCGGCTGCCAGATGGCGATCACGGCGCCCGTCGGGTCTGCGAAGACCGCCATGCGTCCGATGTCCATGACATCCATCGGCTCCACGAAGAGCGTCGCTCCGGCCTTCTTCGCGACTTCGACCGTTTTGTCGGCGTCGTCGACCGAAACGTACGCCACCCAGGCGCTCGGCTGGCCTTCCGTCATGATCCCCATGTTTCCCGCCACTGTCTTCCCGTTCTTTCGGAAGATCGTGTAGTGGCCGGCTGCTTCGCCGTGATCCTCGGCGTCCCAGCCGAAGAAGCTGCTGTAGAAGGAGTTAGATTCCCCAATGTCCTTGGCGGCGTGATCGATCCACGAGGGGGTCCCGGGGGCGTAAGAGGTGAATTCGGGCATATCGACACCTCCCGCTCGTGAGGGCAACAGCTTATCGATTGGTGGCTCGGCATCGAGCCAGCAATCGGGGCTCAACACGTGGGGGGTCGTCGCCGGGAGTCAGGACCCGGTATCCCAGGCCGTCGCTCCGTGGGGACCCGTGAACTGGAGGTTATCCCCGAACCTGTTCGCCCGGCTCGGTCTGGTCGCGGGTGTTCCTCCCGTAGAGCCCGGTAGCGAAGGGGGCTGCGTCCCAAAGAGGGCGACGACCAAGGGTCGTTGCTGCTCGGCAGCGCACTCCGCCAGAGGTTCATATGGCCTGCTCGGTCCCAGGCGCTTGGGAGCCTGTGGTGCAGCGAGGCCGTCATCAGTCCTCTTCGCAATAGCGGCGTTCGCTGTCGCGGCCGACCCGAGAGTTAACCTTGACGAACCCCCTCAGCGCTTCCAGGCTGATGAGGACACGGCGTCCGATTCGGACCTGTTCGATCTGTCCGGAGTTGATGAGTTCGTACAGCAGACTGCGGGAAATGTCCCGCTGCTCAGCGGCACCCGTGATCGAAAGGAGCAGAGGCCCATTAAGCCCAAGCCCAAAGTCGTCCCCTACTCGCCTTTCGGCAACGAGCATTTCGATCTCGACGTCACTCGTGGTCCATGGTCCCAGGAAGCCAGTCGGCTTGTCGAGTTGTGTTCGAATTCGTTCGATCGCACGCGGTCTCATCGTGAGCCACGATGCTTTGCTCGGTGTGTTGAACCCGTTTTACTCGAATGCGATATCGCATGATCTCCTCCTGTTGGACCGGCATGCGATGACAAGCTGTCACATCCGCGAGATGTTTTCGTCACGCGTTTCTGTGCTATCGATGAGCCCGCACTTAGTCCTCTGAACCTTCTGATCTTGCGTCAGAAAGTGACCGCGCTTCTTCCATCCACACCAAACGTATGGATGCATTCTTGCTAGTTCGCCTTCGCCGATCCCATGACTT
>Ga0116217_10002355_pt1 | contig 17567 bp, 19 predicted proteins | sample Sb_taG_6_FD_89697 | JGI IMG/M metagenome (GOLD analysis project Ga0116217, IMG submission 89697) | Peat soil microbial communities from Weissenstadt, Germany - Sb_50d_4_PS metaG | ecosystem: Environmental > Terrestrial > Soil > Wetlands > Peat | place: Germany: Weissenstadt | collected 2010-09-21 | reverse complement strand
TACGGGGCGGATGGTCAGCGAACTCGGTTACGGCATGTGGGGAATGGCGGGCTGGACAGGATCGAGTGATGAGGAATCCAAGCAAGCCCTGCAACGCTCCGTTGACCTGGGCTGTAACTTCTTTGACACAGCGTGGGCATATTGGGATGGCCGCAGCGAAGCGTTGCTGGGATGGCTGCTCCGCAACAACCCCGGCAAGCGGCTCTACACCGCCACTAAGATTCCTCCCAAGAATTTCGAATGGCCAAGCCGCCGTGAATTCAAATTGGACGATTGCTTTCCACCCGAGCACATCGAGGATTACGTCCTGCGAAGCCTAAAGAACGCCGATCTCGAGAGCTTCGACTTGGTGCAGTTTCACGTGTGGGAAGATTCTTGGCTGAACGACGACCGCTGGGTGAAGAAAGTGGACGATCTGCGCCGTGACGGGCTGTTCCAAGCCATTGGCATCAGCATTAACCGTTGGGAACCTTGGAACGGCGTAAAGACAGTCCAATCCGGCCTCATCGATGCTGTGCAGGTGATCTATAACATTTTCGACCAGAATCCCGAGGATGAACTCTTTCCGGCTTGCCAGACGAAGGAAGTTGCCGTGATCGCGCGCGTTCCGTTTGATGAAGGAACGCTCACCGGGACACTCACCGTGGACAGCAAATGGCCGGAGGGCGATTGGCGCAATACCTACTTCGTGCCGGAAAACCTCAAGGCGAGTGTGGCGCGGGCGGACGCGCTCAGGCCGCTGATTCCTGACGGGATGACGATGCCTGAGATGGCGATGCGGTTTATTCTCAACAATCCGATCGTCAGTAGCATCATTCCGGGAATGAGGAAGGTCAAAAACGTGGAAGCTAACGCCGCCGCCTGTAATGCGGGCCCACTTCCGAAAGAGCTTTTCTCGAAGTTGCGCGCCCACCGCTGGGACCGGAAGCCCGCGCCATGGTCCCAGTAGCGAGGCCCCCAGTCCGCCCACGCCGGCTGGTGAAAAACGCCGGCCTCGTGTCACCCTCTCCCCACAAGGGGGAGAGGAAGTCGAGTCTTGTAAAGGGAAGCTCATCATGCGAAATCAGATTTCGAGGCGCACTTTTCTCGCACAAACCGGCACCATGGCAGCCGCCGCGGCTATGCCCGCGTTTCCGCGCACCGGCACAACCGCCACTGCCCGGCCGATGCGGCTGGGCGGCCCCATCTTTCTCAAATCGGATGATCCCGGCGAGCAGGCTCGCGAACATCGGCGGCTGGGATATCGCGCCGCCTACGCTCCCAGGGTGGAGTTGATGGACAAGGACAGGATCAAAGCCACTATCAAGGAATTTGACGCTCAGGACGTGGCCTTGGCGGAGGTAGGCGCCTGGGTGAACATGCTCGACCCTGACCCTGAAAAGCGCCGCAAGAATATGGCTTACGTGCAGGAGCGGTTGGCGCTGGCGGAGGAATTGGGCACGCGTTGTTGCGTCGATATCGCCGGGTCCTATGACCCTAAGATCTGGTACGGCCCCAACCCGAAGAACATCACGCAGGAATTCATCGACGCGACGGTGGAGAATTGCCGTAAGCTGATTGATGGCGTGAAGCCCACGCGCACCAAGTTTTCCATTGAGATGATGCCGTTCAACTTCCCGAGCGGGCCGGACGACTACTTGAAGCTGATCAAGGGAGTGGACCGCAGCGCCTTTGCCGTTCACCTCGACGTCTGCAACGTGATGAACAGCCCTGAGCGCATGTATCACAACGGGGACGTCATCCGCGAGTGCTTCCGGAAGCTGGGGCCTTGGATTGCTTCTTGCCACGCCAAAGACTTGACCTGGGAGGACTACGTGCAGGTGTGCCTGCGGGAAGTAATCCCCGGCCGCGGCCAGATCGACTACAGAGCCTATCTGAGCGAACTCGCAAAGCTTCCGGTAGACGCTCCTTTGATGCTCGAGCACCTGAAGACCGCAGAGGAATACGCTGAGGGGCGAAACTATATTCAAGGAGTCGCTCGACAGTTGGGCCTTTCGTTTGGCGCATGAGACCCAAAACAAGAAATTAGAAACTGGAAAATGGAAAATCGGTTTGGAAACTGGATCGTTGGCCTGTCATTCTGAGCGAAGCGAAGAATCGCCGCAGTTCAGGGACTTGAGGACTGTGAGATTCTTCGCTTTGCTCAGAATGACAGAGCTTGCAAAGAGGAGCTACCAACATGACTAGTGAGACCGGAATTACCCGCAGGGATTTCTTGAAAGAGACTGCCGTGGCTGGCGCAACGGCTGCGGTGCTCGGAGGTCTGGCCCCGGCGCGCGTGCTGGGCGCAAACGACAAAATTCGTGTGGGCGCTATGGGCACCGGCGAGCGTTGCCAATACCTGATGAGGCTGTTCAAGGGCAACCCCTCGGTTGAACTGGCCGCTGTCTGCGACGTCTACGGACCGCGGCGCGAGGCCGCCTTGCAGATTGCCGGGCCGCAGGCCAAGTCCTACCTCGATTACCACGAGTTGCTCGATAACAAAGAAATCGACGCCGTGATCATTGGCAGCCCCGATCATTGGCACAAGCAGATGCTGGTCGATGCTGTGCATGCCGGCAAAGACGCCTACGTGGAAAAACCCATCATGCACTCCATAGAGGAAGGGGTCGAGATGGTGCGAGCCGTCGAAGAGACCAACCGCGTTGTCCAGACGGGCACGCAGCAGAGGAGTTGGCCGCACTATATCATGGGAAAGCAGATTGTCGATTCCGGGATGCTGGGCAAAATCACTTTCGTCCATACTTACTGGTATCAGGACTACCTCTTGGGTTCCACCGGACTGGAGCCCGTGGACCAGTCGCAACTCGATTGGAAACGCTTCCTCGGTCATGCCCCGGATCAACCCTTTACGCCGGAGAAATTCTACTGGTGGCGCTGGTTTTGGGACTTTGGCGGTGGAATATTAACTGATCTATTGACGCACTGGATTGACGTTATCCAATGGTATATGGGTCAACCCGCGCCTCATTCCGCAACCACGACAGGAGACGTCTACCGCATGCCATGGCAAGCTCCGGACACGTTGACGGCGGCTTACGAGTATCCGGGGAATTTCATGGTTACGTTCACGGGCGCCATCAACAGCAGCGTGGATGACGGCGGCATCGAGTTTCGGGGAAGCGAGGCGACGCTCAAAATCGACCGCTCCCACATGGCGGTTTATCCGGAGGGCGCAAGGTCTGTGCCCGGCACGCTCACTCCTGAACCCGAAATCCTGGTGCGCTCCGAGCGCGATGGCGCCATTGACAACGTCAAGAATTTCGTTGACTGCATGCGCTCTCGCAAGACTCCCAACGCGAACGTCCACATCGCCTTCGAGGCGGCGCGCACTTCCTGGATCGGAAATATCGCCTTGAAGCGGGGGAAGAAAGTTATCTGGGATGCGAGCCAGGGAAAAGCTGTGTGATACGAAACACGTTGTAGGGGCGGCCCTTGTGGCCGCCCTGCGGCAGACGAGTATCCCGCGCTTGCCAGAATCGTACGCCCGTCCCCGCTGAGCTTCTCAGGCCCGGTGCGGCCCTCGCAGCAGGCGCGCCGGAAAAGTGATGATCGCGCCCAGCAGATCAAACACTCCTCCCACCGCTATGCCCACGAGGCGAAAAGGCAAAAGCAACAACCAGATAAACGGATAAAGAATCAGCGCCAGCAACGCCAGCGGCCAGCAAAGAACCAGGAGTATGCACCACAGGAGGAATTTGACCATCAGCGGCCTCCGTAAATCGCTCCACTGTAATCATACGCCGAACGCCTGAGAATGTTCCGCTTTGTTGGACGGTGCAGGGGCAACCCTTGTGGTTGCCCAGGGCGGCCACAAGGGCCGCCCCTACGTGCAGGTCCTACTTTTCAGCCCAGATGGCATAAACCAGGCAGGCCATGAAGAGCACCAGTAAGCTTGCGGAGGCCACAAAGAGGATGGAGAAAGGCTGGTTCAAAGAGTTGAGCACTAAGCCTTGGAACCAGTGAGCATCGGAATGGCCGAAGCTAGCGAAGCGGCCCAGCCAGGCGTGGAGATCAGTCCGCTTCCAGACCATGAACACCAGCAATACAGCCATGCCGCAGGCCAAGGCGAACTTTTCGGCAAGAGCAATCGGGCGGGTCGCGAACTCAGCCGCTTCTCGCCGCGCGCGAAGTTGGGCCTTCCACCAGACCAGTCCGGCGTCAGGCAACTTCACCTCGGCGAGCAGAGAGGAGTTTGCTTCCTGCAACAACCCGGCCACCAGAACGACTTCCGAGCAGACGGCACAACTCTCCACGTGGCTGCGCAAGGCCGCATCGCACGCGTCGGGCCAGCGCCCGGTCTGGAGCAATTCCGTAACGGCCTGTTCTTTTTCACACTGAGGGACTCTCATAAACTCGTCCCGAATACCGCTGCGCTCCCCATTGTGATCACTGAAAGAGCCGCGGACCTTAAGAGCAGGTCCGCCCTACCTTCCTCCCGTGATGCCTGCTTTCCTCAGGATGCCCAATAGCTTTTGCCGCGCACGGTAGAGCATTGGACGCACGCTGACCGTCCTTAATCCTACCACGCCGGAAATCTCCTTGTGGCTCGATCCCTCGACGTAAGCGAGCCAGAGCAATTGCAGTTCGCGCGGCGTCAGCTTGCGCAGGGCTCCATTCAAATCTGACCGCGCTTGCACGCTCTCCGCCGTCCGCTCAGCCGCGGACACTTCCGTGATGTCGTCAAGCGGGACGCTCACTTTGCCTTGGCTGCGCCGCCAGCGGTCGCGAAGCAGGTTGGTGGCGGTTCGAAAGAGGTACTGCTTCGCCTGTTCCGCGCTCATTTCGGCGTGGCGAGCGCGCAAAAAGCGGTAATAGGACTCCTGCATCAGGTCATCCGCCGCCGCCGAGTCTCCCGTTGCCTTGGCGAGATAGGCCCAGAGTCCGCGGGCCGTACGGTTGTAGAAGGCCCGAAAACCCGCCTCATCCATCTGCATGGCAGCTTCGATTTGCAGGGCGTCCTCGGCTTGTACGAGTTCCGAAAAAGTCAATTCCCGCATGGCGGCGCAGCGCTCATCCTGCTCGTGGCGGCTGTCTCTGGTCTTGTTCATGGCCGGCCCAGTCGCCCGTCTTTACTGATGCTTTGATGTTACACCTTCCAGCAGGCCGAAGTGTTGCGAAAGTCCGTAGGAGGCCGCTGCGGAAAGCAGGAATCCGATTCCCACCGTGCTTGCCAGCGTGCCCAAGATCAGGCACGCCCGAGCGCCTTCGGTGTCGGTGATGTGGCCCTTCAGGAAAAGCAATCCCAGTCCCATCAACAGGACGACCATTCCTAACTGGATGGAGAAAAGAATCCTCCCAAAGGGGTAAGGGGTTGGACGCGCACCTTCGGCTTCAAGCTGGAAAGGCTGCGATTCCAATAAACGCTTGCCGGGTTCCGTCCCTATGTAAGTAAGCAATTCCTGGCTGTTGCTGAACTTCTCCAGCAGTTTCGAGTGGACCTCTGCCTGGACCTTCGCCACCTTGCCCCATCGCCGGTTATCCAGAATGACTTTGAACACCCAGAGGAGAGCACCCAGGATGATGACGAATACCAGGAAAGGACCTACATCCCCAAAATCGTACCGGTCGGCAAACCTTCCACTGCGGGCTTTCTCGACCTCGTATTGGAGCGCCTGAATCTTCAGCGCAGGGCCGCAAGGTCCGGCAAGCGTCTCTCTTCCAAGAAACGGAACAGCTTCCTGCCCCATCTCGACAGGAACAGGCCATACCTCCGCGAAGGAGGACCTCTCCGCGACCTCCGGATGCTCCTTCAGAAATGCCGCGAGTTCGGGATGCCGCTGGAGATAGACTTTGTTTCGGATCAAGTCGGGCTGTTTCAGGAGCTCGCTATAAATGTCAATGTGCGCCGCCAGGAACGAGATCAGCGCCTGTTGGCTAGCCGACCTTACCGCCACGTCACTTTGCACAGAACTATCCTGTGGTGCGGGCGCGGCGCGCAACGAAATGATCCCCGCAATGACGAAAGCTGAGAGCAAGACTGCTAACTGCAAGACTCGCCGTTGGAATTTTCCATTCATGACTGCCAACCTCCGTCGTTCCTGAATTCGACGCCGGGGTAACGCAGAGTCCCTGGGTTTGGGACTCTGCGGCTCTTCTTCGCGTAGGCGCGTTAAGCGCGCCGAGATTATCGAGAGCAAAAGCCGCAGAGTCGCGAAGGCAGCGACTCTGCGCTACCTCTTCATCTGCTATAACGGGTGACATGGCGAGTTGTTAACAAGGATTTCAGCGCAGGGTTACGACGGTGGCTCCCCATCCGCCGGCTTCGGAGGGAGCGTCCTGGAAGGAGAGAACAAAAGGCGTGCGGGCCAGCACGGCGCGTACGATTTCGCGTTGCACTCCGATTCCCCGCCCATGGATGATGCGGAGTGCCTTCAGACCCAGACGGTCGGCTTCCTCGAGATACGCCTCAACCGCTTCTTTGACATCCTGAGGCCGCACCGTGTGCAGGTCGAAGACGTCAGTGACGGAAATGCGCAGAGGTTCGTCGTCGTGGTCCATTCTGCCCTAACGTTCCGACCCGTAGCGCGGACCCCCGATTTTGGGGTCCGCGGCCTTTTCTTGGGCCGGTGGACAAGCCACGGACCCCAGAACCGGGGGTCCGCGCTACCCTCCCAGGTTGAAGTTCACCTGCACGGTGACCTTCACAGGGACGGGTTTGCCTTTCTTTGTGGCGGGCTTGAATTTCCATGCGGGCAGGGTCTGCAGCACGCTCTCATCCAACCCGTCGGTTAAGTCCCTTGATAGGCTGACAGCAGCAAGTTTGACGCCCGCGACGTTGCCGCTGGCGTCCACATCCATCGCCGCGACTATGGCTCCCTGCACCTTGTCCTTCTTCGCTTGAGGTGTGTAAGGAGGCGCGGGCATAGAGACGGGCACCGGGCCCTTGATCTGAGCAGCGTCAATGCTGCGAGGCAGCGAAAAACCGCCGTGACCTTCGTCTTTCACCATATAAAGCATGTAGGCGGACGAGCCTTCGGTGCCTGGCGCACTGGCCGACGCATAGACTACCCCAGTTGTGAGTGCCGCCGCTGGAGCCTGGAGACAGAATCTCCGAATCCCCCACCAACCCGTCCCCGCGACGACGGCCAAAGCGATTACCAGCGATGTAATGAGTCTCGGTTTTGACATACGCACCTCCTGCACCAGCAGGGCAACACGCCGCGCCAGTTGGTTTTCGGCCAGAAACAAGGGCGCGGGCAGGGTCATCGCTCGCGGCATGGCTGCGATTTCGAGCAGGGCGTGGAGATAGGGCTTGCGCGCTCCGGTTAACGCCACAACTTGGCAGTCCACCACCTGCTCGCGACTGAGGTGAATCCTCCGCACCAGCCACCAAGCGGCGGGATGAACCCAGAAGAACGTCAAGATGAGTTCCTCCGAAAGATTCATCAGCCAGTCTCGCCGTGCCACGTGCAGCAGTTCATGGCAGGCGATGGCGAGCTGATGACTCTCGTCCATGCGCTCAAACTGCCTGGGGAGAATAATGGCAGGGTCAAGCCATCCAAAAGTTACTGGCGTCGCCACGCGGTCGGAGAGATAGAAGGCGGGCTCCACGCCCGCGAGCGCCTGAGCCTCACGGAGCACGCTTGGCAAGGGTGCAATTCGCACTGCCGTGCGCCGATAGTGGCTGAGGCGCCAAAGCCCCAGCACTAACCGCAACAACCCCACGCCCACGCCTGTCAGCAACAGCAGCAATATCCAGGCACTAACTGGAACCGAGGATACCAGCGAATCCACAGCGCCGGTCTTTGCGCTGACGGCCCACCTGGCGCCGACTGCTGGAACCAAGCCCGCTTGCTGCCAGGGTTCGACCAGCGGCAAAAGAAGGCAGGCCGCAAGCAACGCCTGCCAGTAGACCAGCATGACGCGCGGTTGCCTCAAGCGCAGTGACGCCGCAGTCAAGCCGCCCACGGCAACCACCAGCGCCATCTGGACGCTATATGCCGCGAGATTTCCCAGCCACCACGCGGCGCTCATTCGGCCTCCTCGATTGTTCGCGCGATCTTTTCCAGGTCTTTTTGTGACAACCGCCGGTCCTTGATAAGGTGGACCAGCAACGGCTCGGCGGAGCCGTTGAAGACCCGATCCACGAACTCCCGCACCATGGCTTTGATGACTTCACTCCGCGGCCGGGTGGCCTGGTAGACGTAGGCACGGTCCTGCGCTCGCTTCTTCAAATACTTCTTTGTTTCCAGGATGTTCATCATGGTCATGACAGTGGTGTAGGCGATCTTACGGCGCTCGCGCAGAGTTTCATAAACGTCACGCACCGTGGCGCGCTCCAGGCCCCATACCACCTTCATGATTTCGAGTTCTTGCTCGGTCAAGGTGCGGCTTCTGGGTCTCATACTATTAAAATAGTACTAATAAGTTGAGAGCGTCAAGGGAAATCTTGGGGGTAGCACAGGCACTCTTGCCTGTGGCCAAGTCTAAGTCATTGCATGGGGGCACAGGCAAGAGTGCCTGTGCTACCCCCAAAGCCGGGCCGCCGGGTGTATGATAATGCTTGAATCTCTCAGACGGGTTTTCTTGCTGGACCACAATGAATCCCCTGCCTCGCAGCGTTTGTCGCCGAAGGCCTCGAATCGTGGCATGGCTGGTGGCGCCGCTCTTTCTGCTCGGATCGAAGACGGCGGCAAGCCAGGACCTCCAACAGCAACAAACGGCTCCAGTGGATTCCGCCAACCGGCCTGCGCAAGCTGAGGAATCTCCGACGCGCATGACTCCGCAGGAGATTCGGCTCTACGGTGAGGCGAAAACCCTGATCGATTGGACGCCCGACCAGATTGGGGACTTTCCCGACTTGCACGATTTGCAACCAGCGGAAAGCCAGCAGAACCTCCCGGCAATCCTTAGCGCCGTCGGCCAGCGCGTGGCCGCGTTGTTCGATCAGTTTCCCAACATGGCCTCCGCGGAAGAGGTCCGGGCGGGGCCCTGTGACGAGGGCCTGCGCAAGAAATGTCGCGTGACCTACAGAGGCAAGTTCAACTATCTGGTGGTGCGGCGGACAGAGGGCGACCCTCTGATGGGCGAGTTCCGCACCGATTTGAAAGGGCGGCCGATTGATTATCGAAACCCGGCCACGGGCGGATTTTTCTCACCTACGGCTTCGCCACTACGCCTCTCCAGCATTTCCACCCCCGGAATCAAACCGATTGCCGGTTTCGTGATTTCGGGCGCCAGATGGTTGGCGGGCAGCAGACCGAGGTGGTAGCCTTCGTTGAAGTCCCGGGAAAGTATCCCTGGCCAACCGAGTTGCGCTACGGAACCGCGGTTGTGCCGCTGTGTTTACAGGGCTTGGCGTGGATCGACCGGACAACGTATCAGATTGTGCGCATCGAAACCTTTTTGTTGGCGCCGCCTCCCGAGGGCGACCTGGAACGCGAGGCGACGCGGGTCGAGTTTAGTGAAATTCACCTTCACCAAGCCTCCACCGCCATATGGTTGCCCATCGAAGTTGTCGTCGACGTGTGGCTTCACCAACGGCATTTCGAAAACGTCCACAGGTACTCCGGTTTCAAACTCTTCCAGGTAGAGACTCGCATTGGCCCGGTGATCGAAAAGTGAACAGAGTTGGGCGCGCACCCACGGGAAGGCGAAGATGTTATAATCCCGGAGCGAGCCTTTCGAATCCCTCGCTGAAAGGCGCAACCGTTGTTCGGCCATTCTTCGGAAAAAGCAGCGCCCGGCGCACCTGTTGGCGAAGCGGGAAACAGCCGGGAAGGGTTGCCCCGCTCGCATCGTCTCGCATGGGGACGATGGTCGCCACGGCTGCGGGAACTGGGCAGAAGAATGGCGCATGCAGTATTCCTGCGTTGGCGGCGCAAAGACCCCGCCGAACTCGAAAAGCTACGGCGCCTGGACATCAACAAGCGCGGCCGCATCAGGGCAGGCCGAGTTGTGGATCTGCTGGAAGCCGAGACGGCGGGATCCAAGACGCCGCTGGTGATTTATTCCTACGAAGTGGCCGGAGTAACCTACGAGGCCGCCCAGGACGTATCGGCGCTGCCTGAGATTGCCGCGCGCGCCTGGTTTTTCACCGGACGCACGGCCAGCGTGAAATACGATCCCAAACGACCTGGGAACTCCATTATCGCCTGTGAGGAGTGGAGCGGGCTGGGGGCAGCATGACCTTTCAGGAGAAACTCGAGGAACTGCGGCGACGCCGGTCTTGCTCGGAAGCGGGCGGCGGTGAGGAACGCCGGGCCAGACAACATGCGGAGGGAAAGCTCTCGGCCCACGAGCGGTTGGAAATGCTGTTTGACCCCGGCACTTTTGAAGAAATCGACATGCTGGTCGAGCACCGCTGCCACGATTTCGGGATGGACCAGCAACGCATACCCGGCGATGGGGTAGTGAGCGGACACGGGCGCATCAACGGCCGGCTGGCGTTTGCTTTCGCGCAGGACTTTACCGTTTTCGGCGGCTCGCTGAGCGAAGCGAATGCCGAAAAGATTTGCAAGCTCATGGACCTGGCCATGAAGGTGGGCGCGCCGTTCATCGGGCTGAATGACTCCGGAGGCGCGCGCATTCAGGAAGGAGTTGCGTCGCTGGCGGGATACGCCGATATTTTCCTGCGCAATACACTGGCTTCGGGAGTGATCCCTCAGATTTCCGCCATCATGGGGCCCTGCGCGGGCGGCGCGGTCTATTCCCCCGCCATCACCGATTTCATCCTGATGGTCCAGAACACCAGCTACATGTTCGTGACCGGCCCGGACGTCATCAAGACCGTCATGCACGAGGACGTCACCAAAGAAGACCTGGGCGGGCCCACGACGCACAATTCGGTGAGCGGGGTGGCGCACTTCGTAACCAACGACGACCCCGACTGCCTGGCCCTGATCCGCGAGTTACTTTCGTTCATGCCGCAGAACAACCACGAGGATCCGCCCCGGGTTGAAACCCAGGATCCTGAGCACCGCCGCGACGCCGTTCTCGACACCCTGGTGCCCGTGGAGCCCGAGAAACCCTACGACATCAAGGAAATCATCCACTGCGTCGTGGACGACGGCTATTTCCTCGAGGTGCACGAGCACTTCGCCAAAAACCTGGTGGTGGGCTTTGCGCGGCTGGGCGGGCAAAGCGTGGGCGTCGTCGCCAACCAACCCGCCGTCTTGGCTGGCTGTCTGGACATCAACGCTTCGGACAAGGGCGCGCGCTTCATCCGCTTCTGCGACGCCTTCAATATCCCCATCGTCACTTTCGAGGACGTTCCGGGATTCCTGCCCGGCACGCAGCAGGAATACGGCGGCATCATTCGCCACGGCTCGAAGCTGCTCTTCGCCTACTGTGAAGCGACCGTCCCCAAGATCACCGTCATTACTCGGAAGGCCTACGGCGGGGCTTATTGCGTGATGGGATCAAAGCATGTCCGCACTGATATCAACCTGGCCTATCCCACTGCCGAAATCGCCGTCATGGGACCGGAAGGCGCGGTGAATATCGTCTATCGGCGCGAGCTTCAGAAGGCCGAGGACGCAGAAACCTTGCGCCGCGAAAGCGTCGCGGAGTTTCGCGACCGCTTCGCCAACCCGTACGTCGCCGCCGAACGCGGCTGGGTGGACGACGTCATCCAGCCCCGCGACACCCGCCCCAAACTGATCACGGCCTTACGCATGCTCGAAACCAAGCGCGACACCAACCCGCCTAAGAAACACGGAAATATTCCGCTATAGCGATTGCCGATCCTTGATTGCGCCGGCAGCGCAAACGTATGCATATCCTGCATCCCTCGGTGGCTTTTCAATGCCCTTCTCGTCCGGGGCCGCATGGACTAAAATGCAGTAAGCAGACGAGGTGGAATTAAGCATGGGTCACCATGGCGTCAGTTTGCCAAGAGAAATAATTGCGGAGTTCTGCAAGCGTCATCACATTCGGAAGTTGGCGTTATTCGGGTCCGTCCTGCGCGAGGACTTTCGCCCGGACAGCGACGTCGACGTGCTGGTGGAGTTCGAGCCGGGCCACACGGTGGGACTGCTCCGCATGGCAGGCCTGGAGATGGAACTCTCAGAGGCGCTGGGACGAAAGGTGGACCTGCGGACACCGGCGGAGCTCAGCCGATATTTCCGGGATGAGGCGGCACGCACCAGCGAGGTCCAGTATGCCCAAGAGTGACTGGATTCGCCTCCGCCATATGCTGGACGCGGCAGGAGAGGCAATGAGGTCCGCTTCAGGACGCACCCGCAAGGACCTCGATACCGACTAGGTATGGGCATTGGGCCTGGTCAAATGCGTTGAAATTATCGGCGAAGCGGCCGCGCGCATGGGGAAGGAAACCAAAGAGAGAAATCCTCAGATACCTTGGGCGCAAATAATTGCGATGCGCAATCGTCTGGTCCATCTATATTTCGATATCGACCTTGATCAGGTATGGAAAGGGCTCACAGAAGACTTGCCTGCCCTCGTGACTCAATTGCAGGAGATGCTGGAGAAGGGCTCGTCTAAGTGAAGCGCCCTATGCTCCTGGAGACGTCTTCACAGAACCGCCAGGACACCGCGCGCGGCGAGGCTGATGCCCACCGCCAGCACCAGCAATGCCGTGGCGGCGGCAGCGGTGAGGCGCCAGCCCAGCTCGCGGAACATGGAAGCGAGTGTGGCCATGCAAGGAATGTAGAACGTCACGAAGAGGGTGAAGATGAGGATTTGCGCAACGCTCATGACGGAAGCCACGTTGGTGGTTCCCAGCGCCTGCATGAGCATGAGGAGAGAGAGTTCTTTTCTGAGGACGCCGAAAATCAGCGTCAGACCGACCGCGCGGGGCAGACCGAGCAGTGTGGTCATGGGCGAGAGCGCAGCATTGATGACCTGTTGCCATCCATAGAACTCGATCAGACTTAAAACCGCGCTGCCCGCGACGAGCAGTGGGAACGCCACCAGCACAAACTCGCGCAGCCGCCACCAGGTCTTCATCAGGACCACTTTCAGCGCGGGCAGCCGGAAGGCCGGCACTTCCATCAACATCCCGGGAGAGATCTCCGGCCAGATCAGGGCCAGAACGTGGCCGGCCAGCACCACCACCAGGAGATTCAAAGCGTAGATACCGAGCGCGTAGTAAGGGCCAAGGTAGACACCCACCAGGGCCATGATCACCGTCATGCGCGCCGAGCAGGGGACCAGCACGCAGAGCATGGCGGCGATGAACCGGTCGCGCCGCGAACTCAGGATGCGCGTCGCCATCACCGCCGGAACGCTGCACCCATATCCGAGGAGCACGGGCAGGGTCGCCGTGCCATGCAGCCCCAGGCGGTGCATGAGCACGTCCATGAGGTAGCCTACTCGAGAGAGGTATCCGAGGTCTTCGAGCACGGCGAGACACACCAGGAAGGGCAGCAAGTAAGGCAAAACAATGGCGACGGCGCCGGCCGTCCCCAGCAGCGCCCCTTTGGATGCCGCCATCAGCACACTGTGCGGATCCATGTGCCGGGTCATCGCCGCGAGGAGGGCATTAAACACACCCAGGATGCGGTCCTCGGAGAACTTGCCTGCCGTGAAGATCAACTGAAAGATCCCCAGGAAGACCAGCACCAGCACCGCATATCCCCAGACCGGATGCATCACCAAACGGTCGACTTGTTCGCGCCAGTCCCTGCGGGGATGGGTGACGCGGGCCACACTTTCGAACAGGTTTAAACAAGCGGCGTGCCGCGCTGAGGAGATCGCCGCATCTGCGGGCTGACCCAGGAGGCGCGTGATTTCGTCCTGTGCCTCCCGCACGGCCGCTGCGACTGCAGGGGTGGGGAGTTGCGCCAACGCTTGGGGATCGCTCTGGAGGAGCTGCAGAGCCCCGAAACGAGCGGGGGGGAACGTCGCGACGGACTGCGCAGGGGCCATTTCAGTGGCAACTGCGACGGAAAATGCAGTGTCATCCCGAGCCCTTCGCTTGTCATTCTGAGCTCTTTGCCTGTCATTCTGAGCGAAGCGAAGAATCTCTGCGGTTCGCTCAGGGTAAACTCCGCGAGGAACCTCGCTCTGGTTCGTTCCCCGGGAATCCAGGGCAGGATTCCTCGCTCCGCTCGGAATGACAGCCGGTTCGGAATCGAATGCGTTGTCCCCGCGATCAGGGCTCTCACTTTTCGTCCTGCAACCCGTGATCTTCTGCGCCAAGCGCGCGACGATGTCTTCGACTTCCGGCGCATAGATGAAGGGTTGCCAACTTAGCTGCGAGGATTGCTGCGACAGTCTCAGCACGGTGCGGAACGCATCGAGGATTCCCTGGCCGCGTGCCGCGATCGTCTCGACAACGGTAACGCCGAGGACGGCGGAGAGCGCCCTGGAATCGATGAGGATGCCCTTGCGCACCGCCTCATCCATCATATTGAGGCAGACGACCATGGGCGCTTCAAGGTCCTTCAGTTCGAGCGTCAGTTCCAGGCTCCGCGCCAGTTGCGAAGCGTCGATGACGTTGATGATCACATCCCACTGGCCGCTCAAAAGGCATTGGCGGGCGATGGCTTCAACGGGATTGGTGGGCGTAAGAGAATAGAGGCCGGGCAGGTCAACCAAGTCAACGACCGTGCCGTTTACCCGCGCCTGGCCGTGGGTGTACTCGACGGTGGTGCCGGCAAAGTTTGAGGTGAGAGAGCGATAGCCTGCGACGGCGTTAAACAGGGTGCTTTTGCCACAATTGGGTTGGCCGACGAGAGCGACCTTCACGGCAGGACTTCTACCTTGATCTTCTGAGCCAGTTGCTTGCTGACTGCAACTTGCGTCCCCCGGTTGTCGATGACCAGCGGACCGCCGAAGGGCGCCCGGCAGACCACCCGAATCCGGTCGCCGGCATGAATGCCGATTTGATTGAAGGAGCGGCGGATCTCCCAACCCCCTAGAATGGATAGGATTTTCAGGTTGGCTTGCCGATCTGCTTCGTAAAGGCTGGGTGAGTCAAACTTCGCGCTGAGTGACATGGTACCGCATTATAGGGCAAAAGGCGTTCCAGAACAGCAATAAAAGAGGCAGGGCGTTAAAGAGAAGTGAACTCGCTTATCGCAAAAGAGTTGCAAGAAGGGAGGGGTTGGGAGGGGGGCGGAGACACTGACATAATGTCCATACCGCGCAGCGTCTTTTCACCCCGCCTCGGACCCGCCTCGACAGCTAGGGAGCGCCAACCGCCGCTTTGGCAATGGGAACTTCCACCCTCGGTCTTCTCCCAAACTCGCTGCGATGCCGGCTGTAGGCGAAATAGATGACGAGTCCGATGATCAGCCACACGACGAAGCGCACCCAGGTTTCGATCGGCAAGCTGGCCATCAAGACCAGGCAACAGAGGATAGCCAGAATCGGAACCACGGGTACCCACGGCGTACGGAAAGACCGGCGGCGCTCGGGTTGAGTGCGGCGCAGCACCAGCACTCCCAGCGACACCAGGATGAAGGCGAACAATGTTCCGATATTGGAGAGGTCGGCCAGCGTTCCGATGTCAAAGATGCCGGCGGGGATGGCCACAAAGAAGCCCGCCACCCAAGTGCTGACGTGGGGCGTGCGGAAGCGCGGGTGTACTTTCGAGAAAACCCGCGGCAGCAGCCCGTCGCGCGACATGGCGAACCACACCCGCGCCTGGCCCAACTGGAAGACCAGCAACGAGCTGAGCATTCCCATCAGAGCGCCGATGCTCACCCACTTCATGATGTTGGGAAGCCCGATCGCCACCAGCGCATTGGCCACGGGCGCGGCGTTGCGCAAGGTTGGCCACTGCTGGATTCCGGTCAGGACTAACGCCACGGAAACATAGAGCACGGCGCAGATCACCAGCGAAGCAATGATCCCGATAGGAACGTCTTTCTGAGGGTTCTGGCACTCTTCCGCGGCCGTCGAGACCGAGTCGAATCCGATATAGGTGAAGAAGACGATCGCCCCGCCCGTGAGCACTCCCTGAAACCCGTTGGGCATGAAGGGCTTCCAGTTTGAGACGTGGATGAATCGCGAGGCGGCGGCGATGAAAACGAGGATGGCGATGAGCTTCACCCCCACCATTAGGTTGTTGGCCCCGGCGCTCTCCCGGATCCCGATCACCAGAATCACGGTGAGGATCATCACGATCAAAAAGCCCGGAAGGTTGAAATAAGCTCCCGTGGCTTTTCCGCCCATAATCATGGGCTGCATCAGTTTGGGCGGCAGATTCAGCCCAAACCCGCGCAGCAGGCTGTCCACATAGGCGGAGAAGCCCACCGCCACCGCCATGTTGCTCACGGCGTATTCGAGGATGAGATCCCAGCCGATAATCCAGGCCACAATTTCGCCCAAAGTCGCGTAGGAATAGGTGTAGGCGCTCCCGGCGATGGGGATCATGGAGGCCAACTCGGCGTAGCACAGTCCCGCCAGAGCGCAGACGAAGGCCACCATGAGGAACGAGAGAGCTATGCCCGGCCCCGCCCCGGGCCGTCCCGCCATCCCCAGAGCCTTTGTCCCGTGCAGCAGCGCGTCCAGCAGCGGGGCTTTCAGGATCGACCGTACTTCCAGCACCTCACCTGCCGCGGCCGTTCCTGTCAGGATGAAGATTCCCGTCCCGATGATGGCGCCAATGCCCAGCGCGGTCAGCGACCATGGCCCGAGAGTCTTGCGCAGTTGATGGCCGGGCGCGTCCGCGTCCGCCAGGAGCTTGTCGATGCTCTTCTTCCGGAAGAATTGGTTGGCCACGAAGTCCCTTCTTCAGCGCTCCTTTGTTTTCAGCAACATGCCGGATCAATCGTCGAAGAACAGCATTCAGCCGTCAGCTATCAGCTCGCAGCAAACAGACTCCCCCTCCTCGAAAAAGCGGCGGCTGGCCCGAAGCCGCCCAAAGGGTGGTTTATTGCCCCATTGGGTGGTTCGTTCTGAGTTCGTTCGCACTTGACAACCAGTTCGTTTTGAGTTCGTTTCTTTGCACTTTCATTGATTCTAAAGGGTCTTATTGAGTTCGTTCCCTCTATTTTGGGCATTGATATACTTGACTGACAAGGGGACGGAAATCCGCTGAACGCACAAAGTTTAGCTACACATAAAAATTTATTCCCCGCATGTTTATAATACCCGCATCATGCACTTTTACCATTGCGCTAAATGCGAACAATGCCAAAGATGGCTCCGTCTGAAGTATATTGGGCCTGATACTGCGCCCGTTCATATCCTAACTCAGCCGTTGGTTCTTCACGGTCCAGTTTATAGTACATGCGCAAACTGTGGCAAAACGAACATGTACAGGATAAAAGACATCTGTCACCGCAAATGGCCTGACCCCCCTGAGCCCGGTTTTCAAGACGCCTTTTGATTTGACAGCACCCGCAGTCGCAACCGGGAGGATTTGGGGGTGTCTGCCCGTCTGTCGCCAAGGTAGAAACAAATTCCTTCAAACAGTCTTCTAGCGTGGCAGGTATAAAATCCGGCATATTTTCCTCCCTGCAAAGAGGATTAAAGTCACAATATCAGATTTTGGCATTGATAGGCTTGTCTGACAGAGGATGCTGAGGTTTGAAAACCAAAAAGGGAGGTGCCGGTACACTCTATTCCATCTTGATTTGGTCTATGACCAACCCTTTGGTGGTTCTCGTAAAATAAGCCACGCCACGCTCCCGTTTGTCGGCAAGTCCGTC
>Ga0116217_10002354_pt1 | contig 17573 bp, 15 predicted proteins | sample Sb_taG_6_FD_89697 | JGI IMG/M metagenome (GOLD analysis project Ga0116217, IMG submission 89697) | Peat soil microbial communities from Weissenstadt, Germany - Sb_50d_4_PS metaG | ecosystem: Environmental > Terrestrial > Soil > Wetlands > Peat | place: Germany: Weissenstadt | collected 2010-09-21 | reverse complement strand
GGGGTTGCCCGACCCGAAGTTGACGGCGGTGACCCCGGTGAAGTTGGTGCCGGTGATGGTGACGCTGGTCCCCCCCGTGGTCGGCCCGGTGCCGGGGCTCACCGCGGTGACCGTGGGCGGGGGCGGCGGGGCGCCGGTCGAGGCGCTGAGGAGCATCCCGACGGCCGAGGAGGTCCCCGCCGGCGACTGGGTGGCGACCGGGGACACGGCGCCCGAGACGTTGGTGTCATAGGCCACCGCATTGACCTCGGCCGTCACCGCGTAGGTGAATCCCAATGTGGTCCCGGCCGCTGCGTTGTTGGCCACCAAGGAGTACCCGAAGTACAGCTCGCCGATGCCGCTCGAGGTGAGGCTGGGCAGGGGCACCGAGGTGGACGAGACGCCATTGAGGGTCCCGGTCTTGTCGGTGGCCCACACGGTGGATGCCCCCAGGCCGGAACTGAACTCCTGGGCGCCGTATTCGTCGAAGTCCGAAGCCACCGAGCTCGACCAGGTGAAGGTGACGGTGGAGGCTCCGGTGGTGGTGATCTTGCCGTACCAGAGCTCCTCGTCTCCACCGATCGACCCGTTGAACCGCACGGCCTTGGTCCAGGTGCTGACCCCCCCGCCGGAGATCGAGGTCACCGTGGGCCCGGTCGCGCTGGCCTTGGCGAACACCGCCAGGACATCACCGGCGGTCTTGGGCGAAACCGGCAAGGTGGTGAGGCCCGACCCCTCGCCCGAGGTGAAGGTCCCCACCGCGGTGATGGCCACCGGGGGAACCTTGAAGGTGAACTGGTCACCGGGTTGGTTGACGGCCGAGGTGTTGGCTCCGACGGTGACGGTCACGTCGACGGTGGCGGCGCCCTCGGCGGGCGAGGTGGCGGTGATGGACCCGGCGTTGTTCACGGTGAAGGTCGTGGCCGACACCGTGCCGAACTTCACGGCGTTGGCCCCGGTGAAGTTGGTGCCGCTGATGGTGACGGTGGTCCCCCCGGCGGTGGACCCGGTGCTGGGGCTCACTCCGGTGACCGTGGGCGGGGGCGGAAGGGTGAAGGTGAACTGGTCACCGGGTTGGTTGACGGCCGAGGTGGTGGCTCCGACGGTGACGGTCACGTCGACGGTGGCGGCCCCCTCGGCGGGCGAGGCGGCGGTGATGGACCCGGCGTTGTTCACGGTGAAGGTCGTGGCCGACACCGTGCCGAACTTCACGGCGCTGGCCCCGTTGAAGTTGGTGCCGCTGATGGTGACGCTGGTCCCCCCGGCGGTGGAGCCTGTGCTGGGACTCACTCCAGTGACCGTGGGCGGGGGCGGAAGGGTGAAGGTGAACTGGTCGGATGGTTTGTTGATCGCCGAGGTGGTGGCTCCGACGGAGACGGTCACGTCGACGGTGGCGGCCCCCTCGGCGGGCGAGACGGCGGTGATGGACCCGGCGTTGGTCACGGTGAAAGTCGCGGCCGCCACCGTGCCGAACTTCACGGCGTTGGCCCCGGTGAAGTTGGTGCCTGTGATCGTGACGGTGGTCCCCCCGGCGGTGGTGCCCGAGGCGGGGCTCACCCCGGTGACCGTGGGCGGGGGCGGCGGGGCGCCGGTCGAGGCGCTGAGGAGGATGCCGAGGGCCGAGGAGGTCCCCGCCGGTGACTGGGCAGCGACCGGGGCCACCGCGCCCGAGACGTTGGTGTCGTAGGCCACCGCGTTGGCCTCGGCAGTCACCGCGTAGGTGAAGCCCGTGGTGGTCCCCGCCGCGGCGTTGTTGGCCACCAGGGAGTAACCGAAGTACAACTCCCCCGAGGCGCTCGGGGTGAGGCCGGGGAACGGCACCGAGGTGGACGAGGCGCCGTTGAGGGTCCCGGTCTTGTCGGTGGTCCACACGGTGGATGCCCCCAGGCCGGAACTGAATTCCTGGGCGCCGTACTCGTTGACGTCCGAAGCCACCGAGCTCGACCAGGTGAAGGTGACGGTGGAGGCTCCGGTGGTGGTGATCTTGCCGTACCAGAGCTCCTCGTCTCCACCGACCGACCCGACGAATTGCACCGCCTTCGTCCACGTACTCGCCCCGCCGCCGGAGATCGAGGTCACCGTGGGCCCCGCCGCGCTGACCTTGGCGAACACCGCCAGCACGTCCCCTGCGGTCTTAGGAGACACTCCCAGGGTGGTGAGCCCCCTCGCGTCGGCCGAGGTCAAGGTCCCCACCGCGGTGACGGTTGCTGTGCCGGCTGCGTATGTGGGGCTCGCCAGGCTGCTGACGGCGACCGCCATGGTCGTCAGAGCCAGCGTGATACGGACCCGTCGTCGGTCCGACGACGAGCGTCTGGTTCGGCGCACGAGGGTCATTCGGTGGTGGAAATCCAAGTTCCAAGGTCTCGGGACGGGCTCAGCGGCACCTCCAACGACAAAGCCAGCGACACCAAGAAGGGGGTGAAAATGTCGGAGAAGCTGAACTCAAGCATCCGTACGTCTCAATCCTGGGGTCCGACGGCGCCAACGTCCCGTAGCCCCATCGATTGTGCGGACTCACGATCACCGCTTGCCCAACTCCTGCCCAACATGGCCTCAATGGGCGCGCATCTCACGCCTGTGAGCGTTCAAGGAAGGAACGAAGGACCAGAACAACCTGGTCCACCGGTCGTGAGTTGGTCGGGCTCGTTCGCCCTGCCGGCGTCTGCCGCAGAAGACTCCCGCCGCGCTCCCTTACGCGAATGCTGCCTCCGAGACGGGCCCGCCCCCCTGAGTCCTCATGCTTCAAAAGCACTCGATGGTGCCCGCCTGTAGCCCAGATAGAGGACGCCATTGTCGTAGGTCTCACAACTGGCGAGATCCCATTTTCCCGGTGGCGTGTCCTTTGCGAATAGGTAAGGACCCGAGCCGCGCGTCAAGGGATAGACGAACAGGTGCAACTCATCGACCAGCCCATCGGCGATGAGTGCCCGCACCAGTGTTCCGCTGCCGCTGACGTAGATCCCGTGACGGGAGTCCTTGATCCGTTGGATCGCTCTACGGTCGTACGAACCCAGGATGATGGAGTTGCTCCAAGTGGCCTTTTCCAATGTCGACGAGACGATGTATTTGGTCGTGTCATTCATGAAAGGCGCACCCGGGTCTTCCTCCGAGGTCCGCGCTGACCATGCTGGCTCGAACATCTCGTAGGTCTTGCGTCCCAGCAAGATGCCGTCGCAGCCTGTCATGACCTTCGCGATGGCCTGGCCCATTTTGGGGTCGAAGCCAAAGTCCATGGTCCACGTCGGGGTGTCGATGACGCCATCCATTGACATGAACTCGTGTACCCGGATCGCTCCCACTTTCAGCCTCCTTGGTTCGTGTGACTAGACAGACGAAAGAGGTCGCCTGGAATCATCGACCCCAGCCAAGAAAAGGGCGCCCGGGCGCGATCGTACTGAACCCCATGCGCATCGCCCGGATGTCCCGGCCCGCCAGCCGGAAAAGATCGAGATCGCTCAGTGGTCGGGAGCGCTCGAGTCGCAATGCCACCCGCCCCGACCCGGCGCCCCGATTCCGAGCGAGTCCCCACGGTCCGGGTGCGAACTCAATCGGTCGAGCGGGATTGGCATCAGGACGCCTCGTTCGGTCGGCGTAGAAGGTCGGCAACAGCCCCGTTGCGGACCGTTGGGTTACTGTGCGGCATGGACGGTCCGTTGCAGCACTGCGCACCGCGGGAGCCCGCCCACCCGCCCGGCATCTGAAGGCCAAGGGAGTCTCGATGTTTCTTCGGACTCGTACCGTCTTCTCGGTGTTCCGCGCTGCATTCGGAAACCCCGTGCTTCGCAGGGTCGGCTTCGCCTACGCACTCTTTGGGACTGCCGAATTCGGGATTTGGATCGCCCTCTTGGTCTTCGCCTACCGGCACGGTGGATCGACCGCGAGCATGCTCATGGTGTTGATCCAACTCATCCCCTGTATCGCCCTCGGCCCATTTCTCGGCGCGATCGCCGACCGTAGGCGCCCGAGCCGCGTTCTGCGCGTCGGCTACGGCTTTCAGGCGGTGTCGATGGCGGGCGTGGCCACCGCCATCGGTCTCGGCGTACCGGCTGTCGTGGTGTTCGTGCTGGCGCCGCTCACCGCCCTTACCCTCACGATCACGCGACCGCCCCAAGCCGCACTCCTCCCGGCAATCGTCCGCTCACCCGATGAGCTGACCGCTGCGAACGTGATGGGCGGTTGGACGGAAGGAGCCGCCGCCTTGGTGGGTCCCGCCGCGGTCGGGATCCTGATCGCTTGGCGCGGACCTGCTCTGGCGGTAGCCGCCATGGCAGGGTTGGCGCTCACCTCATGGCTTCTCGTGACCAGCGTGACCGGACCGGCCGCCGCCATCCCGCCCGGTGTGGTCCCGGATGACGCAGGCACCAACGAGGAGAATCGTTCGGTCTTCGATCTCATCACGCGTGCAGGACAAGCTCTGACATCCATTCGGAGCGGCGTACGCTCCAACCTGGAGGTGACTGTACGCAACCCGCAGATCAGGATTCTGCTCACGCTGCACACCTTCTATTTCGTGCTGATCGGCGCCCTCGACCTCCTTTGCGTCATTCTTGCCTTGAGCCTGCTCCATATGGGGCCGGGCGGCCCGGGATTCCTGAACGCAGCACTGGGCGGAGGCGCACTGGTCGCCGGATTCGTCACCGCCTTCTTGGTGGGTCGGCGCCATCTCATCAGGACGCTCACCATCTCCCTTTCGGTGGCGGTCGTGGCCCTCGCGCTCATCGACGCGATACCCAGGGTGGCGCCAGCCATTCTCCTCATCGGCACCGTGGGCCTCGCCGGGGCCGTCTTCGACATCACCGGTCGGACGCTCCTCCAGCGATCGGCCCCCTCTGACGCGATCGCGGGGTCGTTCTCCATCCTCGAGGCACTCATGGATCTCGGCCTTGCACTGGGTGTCGTCCTGGTGCGTGTGGCGATCGCGATCGGTGGCCTGAAGGCAGCTCTGATCACACCTGCCGTCGTGGCCCTTGTGCTCATCGCCGGCCTGTGGCGGAAACTGCAGCGGATCGACGCGATGGCGACGGTTCCCCAGGTCGAGATCCAGTTACTGCGCTCGATACCCATCTTCGCCGCTCTGCCGGCACCTTCGATCGAGGGCGTCGCACGCGAACTCCAGTCAGTCACGGTGTCGCCGGGAACGGTCGTGATCAAAGAGGGAGAACCCGGTGACCGCTACTACGTCGTGGCCGATGGCGAGATGGCCATCTCGCGCCACGGTCGACTGCTGCAGACCGTCTCGCGGGGTGATGGTTTCGGCGAGATAGCCCTGATCCATGACGTTCCTCGCCAGGCATCCGTCACCGCCGTCACCGATGCCTGCCTTTACGCGCTCCACAAGGAGCTGTTCGTCCAGACCGTCACGGGCCACGCCGTGGCGGCGTCGGCCGTCAGAACCATCGTTTCCGGACATCTGGGAGACGACATGCCAATGCCATGGGACGGAGGTGGCCCGGAGGAGGGAGAAGAATGACCGAGATGGGACCAGGGCTTGGCGTAGGTACAGGCTGGGCCAGAGGCTGATGATCCGACACCTGTGGTAGTTGTCAACCTGAAACGGAGAACAACCTCCGAGCCTCGGGTACGCCTTTCAGCTGGTGCTCTCCCCGGTCTTCGAAGGCGATTCCGGAACCGGCCACGAGGTCCTTGACCGTCGAAGAGACGAGCACCTCACCGGCGCCTGCCACATCCGCCACCCGAGCAGCGATGTGAACCGCCATCCCGGCGACATCCTCGTCCCGGGCCTCGATTTCTCCGGTATGCAGCCCAGCCCGTATCTCAAAGCCGAGGTCTACGACGTTCGCGGAGATGGCTCGGCCGCACTCGATGGCTCGGGCCGGACCGTCGAATGTGGCCAAGGTTCCGTCGCCGGTGGTCTTGACGTGCCGGCCTCGGAAGCGCTCGAGCTGGCGCTGCACCAGCATGTCGTATCGGTCGAGCAACTCTCGCCAATGTCGATCACCGAGCCGGGCCACGTGTTCTGTCGACCCTACGATGTCCGTGAAGAGGACTGTCACCAAGACACGATCGAGCACTGGTGTCGGCCGGACGCCGGTTAGGAATTCTTCGACCCCGTCGAGGATTTGCTCAGTTCGACCTGCGAATGGCAAATGGTCCTCGCCGGACAACTCGACGAACCGAGCGCCCGGGATGCGACTCGCGATATGGCGACCGTGCTCATAACGGACGTGGCGATCCCCTCTTCGGCTGATCACGAGGGTCGGCGCCTGAATGGCCGACAACACGGGGTTGACATCGCTGTCCATGACCGCTCGGGTGGACGCCGCGAGCACATCCGGAGTTGCCGTGAGACGCTCGATGCGAGCCCAGCGCCGTCGAGCTTCCTCTGTTTGGACCATGGTCGGCGCGAGGGTCTCGATGCACGCCCCCGTTCCCCAGACTTGCTCGATGGCGGTGACGTAGGAGGGAATCAGATCAGCCGGCAATCCCCAGGGGGTATCCTCGTCACGGGCATACCGTGCATAGGCATTGACGAGAACCAGACTCACGACTCGTTCGGGGTACGTGGCCGCGAAGAACATGGTCGCTCCGGCGCTTTCGCCCCACGAAAGGAATGCGGCGCGTCTGGAGCCAACGGCGTCCATGACGGTACCGATATCGTCCTTCCATGCCTGCACGGCCGGAACTTCGTTGGCGCCCAGTCGACCCGAGCTGCCGAACCCCCGCGGGTCGAAAGTGATGAGCCGCGAGAATGACGCCAACCGTGAGATGAATCCGCCGAAGGCCGGCTCTTCCCAGATCAGCTCGACCGCCGCGCTCCCCGTGATCGGCAGCACCAGGTCCATGGGCCCGTCCCCCGTGACCTGGTAGGCGAGATAGTCGCCTTCGGCTGTCCTGGCGTAACGAGTTGAAAGCAGCTCGGTCATTCTTTGGACATTTTTGCCCGGCGCCGATGCCCGGTGCTTGAACCCACCGCGGCGCGCCCTCTCCACACTGCGGTCACGTCACTCAACAACGCGACCCGTTACCGAACCACCGTGCCGTGCGGCTGTCTCGGGCGTCCCGGGCGGTCGTTGTCCGGAACGACCAAGACGGCCCCTACCGTGTGCCGGCGACCAGCGAACTCAGCCGTAGCTATCCCACTCGGTGCCCTGACCTGGGACAACGGGCCTGGCGCCACTCGTGGAGGCCACCCGTCAAGAAGGAGTTCGTGGCACAACCCGTTCGCCCACAGCGATGACGATCAGGCCGAAAGCCCAGGACGCGAGGAGAGTAATCAGACTGGCACTGGAGCTCATGGTTTCCTCCCATTCGAAGCTGGTTGGGGACCCCCTCAACTCTGGCGATGATCGTGGACCCGAAGCCTGACCGTGTCAAGGGACTCATACCAGTCAAGGACTCACTCCAGAGACGGCACATGGACCGGGAAAGAAGCCGGTCGATTGCGCCACCGAGCACACCGGGACGACCCCAACCGCCGGTCCATGATCGGCATGCAAGACTCCCGCACATGAGCCCCGGTGGGTCGGTATGCGCCTATGGTGTCGAGGTGCCCGAGCAGATGGGGACGTCGATACCTTTGGCTGCTGTCTCGCCGCTGCATCGCCGATTGGTTCGTGGTCTCCGGGAGCACGCCGCCTCGCACCCAACCTCGGACGCGCATGGTTTGTGTTTCGTCCTGAGACGATGACCAAATGCGTGACGGCGTAGTCGTTCGCACTGCGACGTCGGAGGATCGGAGTGCCATCCTGGAACTCGTTCTCGCCGCCTTCTCCAGCGTCGACCACGACGGACGCCAAGAAGTCGACATCGTCACTGCGACGTGGAGGCTGGGGGTTACCCCCTTCGACCTAGAGCTCGTCGCCGTCGAGGATCATGCAATCGTTGGTCATGTGCTGGCGGCTTGGGGTGATCTCGGTGGCCAGGCGGTGGTGGCTGTCGCACCGCTCGCGGTGTCGTCGTCTCGTCAACGCCAGGGAACAGGTAGTGCGCTCATGAACGAACTGGTGCGTCGAGCTGAGGCGGCTGCGCTCCCGCTCATCGTCCTACTCGGCGATCCGAGGTACTACGAACGCTTTGGCTTCGAGCCGTCAGGGCCACTTGACATCTCCTATCCCGTCGTGGGCGAGGACAATCCGCACTTTCAGGTGCGGCGCTTCGCACACTACGACCGGACCTTGCGCGGCACCTTCGCGTATTGCTGGGAGATGGAAGACGATCGAGTGTGAGACCGGAGAACTTCTCCTCTTGCACTGGGCCAGGTGGCCGACGGTTTCGCGGCCGAACTCAACGAACGTTCACCTCATTTCGATGCGCGATCTGGAAGACGTTTCCGAACGGATCGCGCACCATGCCTCGCCTATCGCCATACGGCGTGTCGAGCGGCTCTTCCAGGCTCACGGCTCCGGCCGCGATCGCCCGTCGGAATGCGCCGTCCACATCGTCGACGTAGACATAGAGGAACGCCGGAAACAGCTCCCGCCCAGCGGTTGACGTCACCATCACCAGGGAATCACCGATGCGGATTTCGGCAGGGCGGTCGGTGTTGGCCTCGCCGTGGCGTCGAAAACCGCCCGCAGGAACTCGACTGCGGCCGCGACGTCGCTGACAACCATGCGTGGCGTCACCGAGTGGAAACCGGCCGGAGGCTCCGTGGCCGCGGGCATGTCCAAATATCTCACAACCCGACGGCGGGCACCCGCCGGGACGGGGTCCGGGACGACGATGCGGCGTCCCGACGAGAACAAGAGACGATCACACTCTGGAGAGATCATCGATCCATCTCGAGGATCGGCAAGTGACATCGAGCTCGTCAGCGGATCAAAGACGCAACCCCGTGTTCGAATCCGATGTTCAGTCCAGCCACGAAAGTCGTGACGATGACGGCTGATCCCATCGCCGCCCTGATGGCGCACCCTGTTGATCGGCGACCTGGCCAGACGACCTGGGCCAGCTCCCGCAGGCATTCGCCCGATGAAGTCGCTCCGCGGTCGGGGAGAAACGCCACAGGCTGGTGTCTCCTCGGCATCCCAGGCGGATCGGCCCTCCAACCAGTGGTCGGCGGTGCGCGAGGCCGAGGTGGGCCGGGCGGGACCCGGGCGCCGTCGGGAAGTGCAGGATGCCCTCCGGCCAACGACCCCGATATCCCTGGCCCCGACCCGCACCGGGCGGGACGTGTGGGCCCGCGAGGCCCAGGTTGAGCGGCGCCGAAAGGTGCAGAGTTACCGTCGAACCGATAGAAGAAGGGCCATGCTTCTCAACGGAAAGACAGTGCTCGTGACCGGCGTCGGCGTTGGGCTCGGCAGAGAGTGTGCCACGAGCGCGCTGCACGAGGGGGCCAATGTGGTCCTGGCCGCCCGCCGGAAGGACGAACTCGCCAGTACGGCCGCCGAACTCGACCCCGGCGGCGAGCACACCGCCCACCGGGCCACGGACATCACCGATCCCGAATCCTGCGCCTCCCTCGTACAACTGGCACTGGAGCGGTTCGGCTCGGTCGACGCGCTGATCCAGGTGGCTGCGTTCGAACACGCCTGGGGGGGCCTGTACGACTTGAACCTCGACGACTGGCGGGCCGCGTTCGACACCAACGTTCTCGGCGCGCTGACTCTCCTGCGTCCTGTGGCCAAGGCCATGAAGGAGGTTGGCGGTGGCTCGGTCGTCTTCATCGGCTCGCAGTCCATGTTCAAGCCGGCGATGCCGCAGGCCGGATACGCTGCGTCCAAGAGCGCGCTGCTCACAACGATCTACTACCTGGCAGACGAGCTCGGACCGGACAACATCCGCTGCAACATGGTGATCCCCTCTTGGATGTGGGGCCCGAACGTCCAGCGGTACGTGTCGGGGACGGCTCGACACCAAGGCCGGACCGAAGAAGAGGTCCTTCACGAACTTGTAGGGGGATTCCCGCTCCGCCGGATGACCGAAGACGGAGAGGTGGCCGATGTGGCGGTGTTCTTCGCCTCCGATCACGCCAAGGCCGTGACCGGGCAGTACCTGCTCGTGAATGCCGGCGAGCTGGTCCGATGACCGGCGCGCCGAAGCGGGTGGTGGTGTGGGGTACCGGGTTCGTGGGCCGGATGGTGATCCCAGAGATCGTTCGGCACCCCGCGTTCGAGCTGGTCGGTGTGGGCGTCAGCGCCCCCGAAAAGGTTGGTCGTGACGTCGGCGAGATCTGCGGCATCGGCACCGTCGGCGTCACTGCCACCGACGACGTCGACGCCCTGGCCTCACTCAGACCCGACGCCCTCGTGCATTACGGGCCGACCGCCGCGCATGCCGCCGACAACATCGCGCTCATGGGCACGTTCCTTAGAGCCGGAATCGACGTCTGCTCGACGGCCATGACCCCCTGGGTCTGGCCTTCCATGGCGCTGAACCCGCCGTCGTGGGTCGATCCCATCAGCGACGCGTGCGCAGAGGGTGGAGCGTCGTGCTTCACCACCGGCATCGATCCTGGCTTCGCCAACGATCTCTTCCCCATGACCCTGATGGGGCTCTGCGGCGAGGTCCGCAGCGTGAAAGCGCTCGAGATCCTCGACTACATCAACTACGAGGGTGACTACGAGGAGGAGATGGGCATCGGTCGATCGGCCGACTTCACTCCATTGCTCGAGCACACCGACATCCTGGTCATGTCGTGGGGCGCCACTGTGCCGATGATCGCCCACGCCGTCGGCATCGAGCTCGACCAGATCACCACGACCTGGGAGAAGTGGGTCACGGACAAGGCCATCACGACGGCCAAGGGCGTCATCGCACCAGGGGAGGTGGCCGCCATCCGGTTCACCATCAACGGCATATTCCGCGGTGAGACTCGAATCGGCCTGGAGCACGTGAACCGGGTGGGCACTGACGCTGCCCCCGATTGGCCACGCGGCACTCAAGACGACGTGTACCGGGTCGAGATCGACGGGTCGCCGTCGATCACACAGGAGACAGCCTTCCGGTTCACCGACGGGAGCGGGCGCGATGCCGCCGCCGCCGGCTGCCTCGCCACCGGGCTACGTGCACTGAACGCGGTCCCCGCAGTGAACGACTGCCCGCCGGGGTGGGTCACCCCACTCGATCTTCCCTTGATCCCGGGCTTCGGCACGATTCGCTGAGGACGTCCTGGCATACCTGTGATCCGGACGGTCGGGCTGGCGGCGTGGATCCCGGCAGCCCAGGCCATCGGTCACGGCCGGCGCCGCGCACCCGCAACCGTCTTGGAGCTGAGTCGTCACCGAGACCGTACGCGCCCATGCGCTCACCGGTCTCGGCGTTGCGCCTGTTGAAGGAATCCACGCTGGCGAGGGCCTCCTCGCTCGACCCGCCCCGATCGGAGACCGCCGAGCGAGTCCCTGGTGGTCCGGGACCGGGCATGGAGGTCGCGGACAGAGACGCCCTCCTCGGTGACGCATCGCATGACGTTCGACCACATGACCTGCGACACCAGCCAGGGGGCACCGCTCGGGGCGGCAGCCTTGCCGGTCCTCGTCGTCCAGTGCGCCATGCGGTGCTCGGACTCGTTGTCGAACTCGATCGTGAAGGCGAAGAGGACCGCACACAGCAGCGTCGGCAACGGGAGGCTGGCGGCCATGCCGACATGATGGGGGGCGATCGGTTTGGCATCAACGGGACCGGGACGCCCCCGTCCTGCGTGGGACCCCTGGACCCCGGACCCAAACTAGTACCTACTATAGACTATCAACACCGTTGTCTATAATCTCGGCACATGACCGGGCCCCGCGGCTGGTGGGACGACTGGCCCACCCCGGCTCTCCTCCGGCGGGCGCGCGACGTGTACCGGGCGTCGATCCGCAAGGCCCTGGACGAGGCGGGATGCGACGACATGCCACGCAACGGGGCCTACGTGATCGGCGGAATGGCCCGGACCGGGACGCCGTTGAGCGAGCTCATCAAACAGATGGGGGTCTCCAAACAGGCCGCAGGACAGCTCGTCGACACCTTGGTCACCCGGGGCTACCTCGACCGCACCGTCGATCCCGACGACCGCCGGCGACTCACGATCACCTTGACCGAACGAGGGCAGAGCGCGGCCGCTGTGGTCAAGGCGACGGTCGACCGCGTGGACGCCCGACTGGTCGCACGCGTGGGTGCCCAGTCCTTTGCGAACGCCATGGCGACCCTGGCGTCGCTCATCGAAGGCGACGGTGACGCCCGCGCCAACGACCCAGGCGAGCTTCCGGACAACGCGCGTTGAGCTCGCACAGGGACGAACGACACCAACCCCCATGAGCACCATGAACGCGTCCGAAGCCGGAAAGGAGTCCGAAGTCCGCTCCCCCACTGGTTGGACACGGCTGAGCCGCCTGGCCTTTTGGCGTTCCCCCGAAGGACAGCCGGGCTGGGCTCGCCCCTTGCTCCTGATGGTGGCGCTGCTGTCTGCGTTCCTCTATACGTGGCGGGCAGGCACCTACCTCGAGGTGTACTACGCCGCCGCCGTGAGGAGCATGTCCACGAGCTGGCACGATTTCTTCTTTTCCGCTTTCGACCCGGCGGGCACGATTTCACTCGACAAGCTGCCCGGAGCATTCTGGGTGCAGGCCCTCTCGGTTCGCGCCTTCGGGATCCACACGTGGGCGATCGTCCTTCCCCAGGTGGTCGAAGGCGTGGTCGCAGTCCTCGTCCTGTATCGGGTCGTGCGCCGATTGTGCGGTCCCGGTGCCGGACTGGTGGCCGCCACTGTCCTGGCACTCTCACCGGCGACGGTGGCGTTGAACCGGGGCAACATCTCGGACTCCCTCATGGTCCTGGCGCTGCTGCTCGCCGCCGATGCCAGTGTCGCCGCCCTGACGACCCACCGGTGGCGGAGCATGCTGCTGAGCGGCTTCTGGGTCGGCGTCGCCTTCCAGGCGAAGATGGTCGAAGCGTGGATCGTCCTCCCCGCGCTCGGCCTGATCTACCTGACTGCGGCGGCGGGACCCTGGCGGCAACGCCTGCTGCGCGTCGGAGCGATGGGGACTGCCGCCACGGTGGTCTCGTTGTGCTGGATGACCGTCGTGACGTCGACACCGGCTTCGATGCGACCGTACGTCGACGGCAGTCAAGACAACTCGCTCTTCCAACAGGTCTTCGTCTACAACGGCTTCGGTCGCCTGGATCAGCCGTCGCCCAACCAGCTCCTGACCCGATCCATCGGCCTCCAGATTCCGCCACCGCCTCCCGCGGCATGGAACCGGCTGCTGACCGGCTCCTTCGGTCGGGACATCGGGTGGCTCCTCCTCGCTGCCCTCATCGCGCTCTTGGCCGGCCTCGCCGCGACCCGGCGCAAGCCGCGGCGGGACCCTCTCAAGACGAGTGTCCTGTTGTGGGGGGCCTGGTTGCTGGCCTTCGCCATCACCTTCAGTTTCAGCTCCAGCATCAACTCGTACTACACAGCGGCTCTCTCCCCGCCCGTCGCAGGCCTGATCGCGGCCGGTTCAGTTCTGGCCTGGAGAAGGCGCCAGTCGACTCGGGCGCGACTCACCGTGGCGGCGACGGTGCTGATCACCGTGGGGTACGCGGCGTGGCTCCTCCCCGCGGCCGGAACGGGTCTGCGGCCATGGTTGGCACCTGCGGTGCTCGGGCTAGGCGTGGTCGTAGCGGTGGTCATTGCCCTTTCGGGAAGGCTCCCTGCCCGGCCGCCACTTCTGGCCACGGGCCTCGTCGGGGCGCTCGTGGTCGTTCTCGCCGTCCCCTCGGTGGCTTGCGCCACCATGGCGTCAAATCGCCTCGGGCCCTTCGATACGCCATTCCAACCGACCACTGTCACCCATGAGGTCCGGGCGTTCTTCGACATCGCCACGGCCACGTCCAAGCTGCTCCCCGCCCTCGAGCAGGCCCGCCGAGGCGCGCCCTACCTCATGGCCACCCAAACCTCGGCCCTCGCCGCCCCCTTCGTCTACGTGAGCGGCCAGGAAGTGCTGCCCATCGGTGGTTTCACGGGAACGATCCCAGAGCCGTCGCTGGCCGCCATCAAGTCGATGATTCGTGCCGGGGACTTCCACCTCGTCCTGCAATCCCCCTCCACGACCGACCCGCGTCTGGTGTGGATCGCCCGACATTGCATCTCACTCCCCCAACCGGCCGGTGTCGGCGTCCCGTCCCGGATGCGTTACGCCATTCACTACTGCCTGCCCAGGCCGTGAGGGTGGCGCCAGTCTCGCACCACCGCGTGGCAACGATCACGGGGACGACGCCAATCACCCACGCTGAAACCATGACGACGGGTCGTAGACTCAGGACGTGCCCGACCGAAAACCGCCTCGACTCGAGGGCGACGAAGGCGACACCCTCCGAGCGCTCCTTCAGTACCAACGTGACTCGTTGGTCCGAAAGGCGTCCGGTGTCGACGAGGCCGCGGCGCGGCGTTCGCTCGTGGGCAGCGGCACGACAATGCTGTGGTTGATCAAGCATGTGGCGCGTGCGGAATCGTTGTGGATCCAACGCCGCTTCGCCGGAGAGGAGTTGAACCTCCCCGACGACACCGTGCATCCGGACGACACCCTGGCGGCTGCCCTCGAGGCGTACCGAACGACCTGGACACGCACGGACTCCATCGTGGCGTCGGCATCGAGCCTCGACGAGTCGTGCCGGGACGTCGGAGACGAAGCCCCTGTGAACCTTCGCTGGGTGCTGATGCACCTACTCGAGGAGACGGCGCGCCATGCAGGCCATGCCGACATCCTTCGGGAGCTCATCGACGGGAGCACGGGCCGGTGATACCGCTGGATCCCATTCCGGCAACACCTAGCGCCATTCTCACGCGCTAAACCGCCCGAACCCGACGAAAGCCGCACGAACTGCGGTGGAGCCTCCCTTAGGTCACCTCGGGACGTGGGGAAGTCACGAGACAGGCTTGCGTGTGGTTGGCGCAGTTCCCGGGGTGGTCGGCTCCGGTTCGGCAGGCTGCCTGGTACGGCATCTCCGATGCCTTGGGCTCGCACCCGAAGACCCAGCGTTGTCGCCGCGGCCAATAGAGGGTGCATGCCGGGGACAGGTGCGGCCGCCGGTCGCCCCCGAGCCCTGGCGGGCCGGGTTCGGACCTCTCGGTGACGGTGACGCTGCGGTGCTTCTTGACCCTGCGGGAAGGCTCGAAGGTGTTGCGGATCACGGAGGAGAACGTCTGGAACAGGATCACGACATCGCGCCACAATGACCAGTTCTCGATGTACTGATTGTCGAGTCGGGCACGCTCGTCGATCGAAGTGTCGCCCCGAAGCCCGTGGACCTGGGCGAGACCCGTGAGGCCGACGGGCACCCGATGCCGACCATCGTAACGGGGCACCTCGGACGTGAACTGCGCGACGAAGAACGGGCGCTCCGGGCGCGGGCCGACGAGAGACATGTCTCCCTTCAGGATGTTCCACAGCTGGGGAAGCTCGTCCAAGCCGGTCAACCGCAGCACACGACCCAACCTTGTCACCGCATCGCGGGCAGGGTTCCACTCGACGTCAGAGCGTGTGGTGACGCGCATCGACCGGAACTTGAGGACGTCGACGAGGACCCCACGCTGGCCCACCCGCTGCTGGCGGAAGTGGACCGGTCCCCGGCTCGTCACCTTCACCGCACCGGCGATCGCCACGTACAGGGGAGAAAGAACCAGGAGCGCGAAACCGGCAGCCGACGCGTCGAAGACCCTCTTCACGAAACGGGCGTTGCGTTGCATCAGGGACCGGCGCAGGCGCAGCAGTGGATAGCCCCACACGTCGTCGACGCTTCGGCTGTTCATGGCGGTGGCGAGCTCGAAGAACCGCGGCAGCACGTGGATCTCGATCGAGGCGTCCTCACATGCCCGGAACACGTCGACCATCTCCGCCTCGCGGGTGACGCCGAAACCCACGATGACACGGTCGATACGCTCCGCCGACAGCACCTGGCGCAGGGTGTCCACCCCCCCGAAGAGCGGGAGCGCGAGACCGGCACTGTCGACGGCATCGAGGAACCCGATCGGACGCAACCCGTACTCGGGGTGCTCGTCGAGGGTCGCGGCCATGTTGGCACTGACGTCGCCGGCGCCCACGAAGATGGTCCGTTCGGCGAACCAGCCCTGCATCCGCATGACCCGAATGAGCCAGTACTGGCCGCATCGGGCCGCGACCATCGCCGCCACGACGATCGCTGCTGTGACGACCAGCCGCACCGTGGTCACCCCGGGAGCCTTGGCGAGTGCGAGGACTAGGAACGGTGCCGCCGCGCAAGCCGCCAGCGATCCGGCTTCCCGGGCCACGCTGAGAGTGATCCGGGGGCGATAGTGACCGTCGAGCGCCAACATGCTCCCCACGGCGGCGATGGCCACCCACGTCCACCAAGCCGACAGCGACAGGCCCATGGCGGCCACCACGACGACGAGGAGTACGGCGTCGAAGAACGACACCACGAACATCGCCTCACCGGCGGTGGCGCGGGCCCGGAGGGGCATCGCCGGGACCTTGATCTCGGCGGCACTCGCCACGCCCCAGGTGCGGTAGCTCAGTCCGACGGACATGGCGGTGAGGAACCCGTGGTCGAAGGGGTGACGATCGGCGCGCCCACTACGTCTCGGCCCGGTGGCGGCGCCGGCTGCGGCGGACCATGAGCGCGCCGAGCACCACGGCACCCGCCCCGACGACCACCATGGCCTCGACGTCCGCGCCCGTGAGGGCCAGGCCACCCGAGCCCGACGCCTTGCTGGCGGGCGGGGCGGTCACCGCCGGGACCACCACCGTGGTGGGGGGGATCGAAATGCTCGTCGTCGTGGTGCACCCCGTGTAGCACGTCGGGGTGGCATATGCCGCTGCCGGGAAGGCGGCCACGCCCAGGGTCGTCAGCGCCACGATCAGTCCCAGGACCAAGTATCGCCGTTCCATCAGGACCCTCTTTCCCTGTTCGGGATGGGTGGGAAGGCTCTCCCCACCCAAAGCGAACATCTCACTACCTAGTGTGCTCGCCTCACCGCGTTGCGCCCAGGGGAGAACGTCCCATTCCCGGGAGGGTTCCTGTGTCGGCCATGCGCGAGGGGGTCTCGAAGCCGGGGTACGCCATTCCCGCGGTGCCCCCCTCGACGGTGGCGGTCGGGCCCCGGACCGCGCCTCGGGGATGCCCTCGTCCTACGACGAGTGCGAGGCGGTCGAGGCCCTGACGGGGTCGGTGGCCACCGGGACGAGGCCCTTCCGGGCCCGACGGCCCAGACGGATGAAGAGGGTGACCGACACCGACACGTAGGTGACCCAGACGACGAGTTGCAGCACGGTGGGCCGATCGGCATACCCCAGCAGGCTGTGGAAGACGTCCCCGAGCGAGCTTCCTTCGCTCAGGAACCTGCTCGTGTTCCACAGGGAATGTTCGAGGATGGGGAGCCACCCGAGCTGCTGGAGATCCGCGACCGCGTCCACCAGGAGGCCGGCGGCGAAGACCATGAGGACGACACCGATGACCCGGAAGAACAATCCCAGGTTGAGACGACGCCCGAGCTTGTAGATGACGTACGCGACCACCAACGCCAGCCCGAGGCCGAGGATGGCACCGAAGAGCAGTCCGTGACCGTGGCTGCCCGTGGGGGACTGGGCGGTCGAGGCGAACACGATGGCCAGGGTGAAGACCATGGTCTCGAGTCCCTCTCGCCCCACCGCCTGGAACGCCAGCAAGCCGAGGCCAAAACGAGCCTTGCCGTT